>Ga0326727_10001011_pt1 | contig 109424 bp, 83 predicted proteins | sample MB2enrmetagenome_FD_207643 | JGI IMG/M metagenome (GOLD analysis project Ga0326727, IMG submission 207643) | Lab enriched peat soil microbial communities from McLean, Ithaca, NY, United States - MB29MY | ecosystem: Environmental > Terrestrial > Soil > Wetlands > Peat | place: USA: New York...
GCATTTCCTGCACTTTCTCCCGGACAACCGGGTGCGTCACTGTTCGCGATCCATCCGGCATATGCCAGTGGTGCTGAAAGCCGGGGTCGTGCTCGAAATTGAGCAGTTCTTCAAGTGTGTCGTGGAAGCTCAATCCGGGGCGGGTGAACAAGTGCGCGAGGTCGGCCAAGCTGGCCTGGCGGCGTTCGAGAGCAGCGGCGTAGCAGGCGTGAAGCACCATGCCGGTAGTAATGGAGGTGGCTGCGTCCTGCCAGTAACGCTCTTGCGGGCTGTCTTCGCCGGTCCGCACGATCATGCTGGCGATGTTCTGTGCATCACTGACGTCTCGGGGAGTGAACAGCCGGACTTCGCTTAGCGGATTGAAGCGTGAAGTAGCTTCCTGCTCGACTGGCGCGAACTTGAAGCAAACATGCCCAGCCTGAACCCGAAAGCCGGCGGTCTTAGCCCAATTCTCGCCCTTGATGTCGTAAACGATAGCGGATTCCGACCATGCAAGAAGCGTCGGGATCACCAGACCGACGCCTTTGCCGCTGCGGGTCGGAGCGAAGGCGAGGATATGCTCGGGGCCGTTGTGCCGCAGGTAGTGCAGGCGCTTGCCTTCTGGCGACCAGCCTCCCACGAAGACGCCGTTATTGGCCGTGAGCAGGCCGCTGGCTTGGATATCGCTCTCCTCAGCCCAGCATGCGGAGCCATGCAGGTGCTCGGTATTCATAGAGAGTAGCCGCGCACGACGGTTTGTCATGGCGAAGAAGACACCAATGGTGAGAAAGCATCCGGCCACCAGGACCAACATGCCCAACAGGAACGGCATGCGGATCGCTGGGTCCTGGTCGGTAAGGTGTTGCCAGCTCCAATATGCCCAGGCGAACGGTTGATAGATGGCGCCTGCTCGCAAGCGAAGCAGTGGCGGACCCAGGGCTGGTTGATACTGGAAGCGGTTCGCGATGTATTGTGTGCAAAAGAAATTGGCGATTACCAATACCAGCAAACCGATTACTACGGCTGGCCAGTTGTATCCACCCAGGTATCCCGGTTTCGGAGGTTTTTGATAAAGCTGGGGTTGACTCACCGGCTCCGCTCCTCTGCACGCAACCTTTCGCGGATTTCCCGCGCGATGGCACGCGATCGCGCATAGTGGATGGAGAATGCTCGGCCCACTTCAGGCAACGAAAACTCGCGACTGGCCGTGCGAAACAGATCCTTGAAATGGATGACCGCGTTGGGCTGCTTGCCGATTTGCTGGATGATGTAGTCCTTTGTCTGGCCGATAATCACACCGCGATAGATTCCGCTTTGACGCTCCGCCACGATCGTGGAGGCCGCAGCTCCGAGCACCGCTTTGACTATGCGGCGCGCGTCGCTAAGCGATTGTTGCCAAGGTTCGAGGGCGGCGCCCTTGGCGGGGATTTTGGAAATTGGTTGTGCTTGCATAAGAAACGTCCCTCACGCTTCGCTATTCTTTGATGGCGGTGGCGGTTGGCCGGTGGAGGCGCCGGTAGTTGGCGGCGCCGGAGGTGGCGGTTGGGCGCTAGCTGCGCTGGCGCCATTCATACCGACCGAGGCGACAGAAGCCGGCGACGCGGCGCCAGCCGCACCTGCACCGGCCGCAGCGCCTGGGGGCCCGCCCGCAAGTAAGCCAACGCCGGTGGAAGCCAGGCTCACCGCGCTCTGCGCCACCATAACGGCACCGTAAGCAATCGGCGCGGAGACGGCAATGATTTCGCCGCCGGTAAACGCCGGCGATCCGCCAAGCACTCCGGCGACAATTTTCGGGACAAACCAGCAAAGCGCGAGGAAGATCAAGGATTCGCCGACAATGTCGAGCGCGCCCATCGAAGGATTGGCGGAAGTGGCTACGGTTTGGGCGACCGCTACCCAGCCGCCTGAGAGTGCCATGCCGACGCCGACGAGAAGGAACAGGATCATGATCTTCACACCCACGCCCACGGCCAGCGCGATGTATTTCTCCACGTAGGGCGCGCTCCAGCGGGAGCCTCCAAAGCCGAGAAAGAAGAACGCGGCGGCCACCACGATGTAAGATTCCACCAACGCCGCAACCAGTTGAATGCTGATGAAGCAGAAAGAGACAAAAGTCAGAATGCCCGCAAAGACCACGGCCATGGCCGTGCCGAAATTAGAAAGGAAGCCAGCGTCGGAGGCGCCGGCGAAGAGCGTTCCGCCGAGATCGAGGCCACGTTCGAAAACCGCCCCTGGTTGCAGGGAGCCAACGCCACTGGCTTGCTGGCCGAGTTGCGTGAAGCTGTCAATGATGGCGGGTATCCAGGTGGGACCGAAGACCAGCAGCGCGTAGAACGCGCCGATCCACATAAGTTTGCGGATGAGGCCTGCGGTCCAGGATTGCAGATCGGTGCGCTCCAGGGCGAGCACGGCCGCGCTCCAGGCGAATTCGATAAGGGCCAGCAAACCGAACAGGGTCTGGGCCGGTCCTTGCACGGCCGCAAACCACTGGCCACGCATAGCCTGCATCGTCTGCAGAAACTGGGTGGGAGGACTAATTTGCATACCGATCACCTGCTCCCGATAAAGGCTGAGCGCTGTGATTGAGGCTCGGCCACCAGCGGGTGAACTGCTTCGTAAGGCGCTTCGAACAGGATGTCTCGGTTTACGCGGACGGTGAAGCGGTAACCGGCGGGTACCTTGATGGTGGGCTGCACGTTCATGTTGCTGCGGGCCATTTGAGCGCCGGTCATGCTGAGATCCTGCCCCACCGCAGTTTCGGCTGCCTGGCCGGGAGTCGGGTAGGTGAGGATAGTCTGGCTTCGGTTCTGCGAAATCGCGAAAGCCGCCATGAACATGGAACTGAGCACCGACATTCCGATCAGGCGTTTGTAATGGCGGTCGACCTGGTCCCGCAGGCCGGCGTTGCCGTGAGAGTCGAGCCCGAGCATGCCATCGAGGTCGATAGACGAGGCATCTGGAAAGATAATGCGGCTCCAGGCGACCTGCACGCCATCCTGCCCATAAGACACGCGTGAATCATACTTGCCAACCAGCCGGGCGCCTTGTGGGATCAGCAGGTACTGGCCGGTCGCGGTGTCGTAAACGTTGGACGTTACCAGGGCTTTCAACTCGCCTGGCAGATCGGAGTTGAGGCTTTGCTCCAGAACGGCGGGGATCTCCCAGCCAGCTTTGATTTCGTAGCGGGAGAGCGGCGCGTCTCTTGTGAAGTGGAGGTAGTCTTCGGCCGCGCTTCTATTTTGAGCGGCCTTAAGAAATGCATCCTTGCGTGTCTGCCCGTTCTGAGCTTCGTAATCCGTCTCAGCGCCGGCAGCGGTGGGTGCGGGGCTTCCGTTGGAGCCTATGCCAAGAGCTTTGCCGATGGCGGTCAGGTTGGAGATCTGATCGCCGGTAGAAGCGAGTTGGGCGAGCGCGGTGGGCTGCGAGCCGGTGCCGGCAATCCCACCAGTGCGTATGCTAGTGGGCGCTATCATCGCTTCGTGCTCAAGCTGCCACGCGGTTTCGAGAGTGTGATCTTCCGGAGGGGCAACAGGTTGAGGCGGGGGACTGCTATGGGCAATGATGGCTGGCGCCTGGCGCACGACAACGCGCTCCACGGGAAGATCGCAAGGCTGCCCGGTCTGCGGATTGAAACGCATGGGCGTACCCGCCGCATCCCGACCGCACGGGGCGGCGTTCATGCTCGGTGTTGAACCGGCCAGGGCGGAGCCGCTTGGCGGTATCAGGCCATTTCGCGCGCGCAATAACGATGCATCAGCAGGCGGAATGGCACGAAGTAATTGGTCGTCGGCGCGGGCTGGTGTGACGGTTCTGGGCAGACCAGCCAGTCGAGCAGTGGCTTGGTTCTGAAGACTGCGCCGGTATCCACCCCACGCGAAACCGAGCAAGAGTAATCCGATTACGCTGATTATGGCGATCCCAGCGCGCTTGCTGATGCGCACGGTGGGACGCGGAGCAGGGTGCAGGTCGATGCCGGTGGGCGCGGCAATCGGCGGAACCTCCGGTTTGCTGTTTGGGTTGTTGGTAGGTTCCATCTTCCTTACTCCTTGCCGGCCCTGCTGATTTCTACCTTTTGAGCTTTTTTGCCGGAGCCCAGCACCAGGCGAGCGCGGTCAAAGAGCCGATCGACGATGTAGGTCTGCTGCTGGACTCGATAATTGGTCATGATGGACTGGCCGTCCGTGCCGATGACCAACAACACGGGGGCTTCCATATGCTCGATAGCGGGTGGCATCTGAAGGTACGTCTTGGCACCGTCGTCAAAGACCCGCACCGGCCTAATTTGCGTGGTCCCGCCGGTGACCCGGTAGTCGAAATTCATCTTTTCGATGGCGATCATGGCGGGCAGCACTTTGGCGGAGGTCGCTTCTTCCGACGTCCGCTGCTCCAACAGATGTCGCTGCCAGCGCTGCCGATCATCGTCCGGATATGCAAAAGCAACCCGCGCAACGTAATCAGTGGGCTTGGAGATTAGCCGGAGATAGTAAGCTCGGCGGTCGGTGGTGATGAGCATGTTGGTGTCGAGTCCTGGGCCTTGCGGCTTCAGGACGATCAATGCCGTGGCCAGTGACCCCTCGCCGTAGACTGCTGGGGCGACGTTCCAACGTACGGAGTCCCCGATCTGGGGTTCTCCCACAATTTTTTCACCGGGCTCCATCTCGACGATGCAGACGCGCAGGGGAGCGCAGACAACGGTGGGCATACCGGCACCGTAGGAGTACAAGACGCGGCCATCCGGCCCGGCTGCGGGAGTGTTGGATTGCGCGCCCCACTGCTGACTTGTCAGAACCGCAGCCGCAGCGGCCGGAGAGAGGGGCACGTCGCTCCGTGGCTTGAAGTCCTTGGGTATGGGCCCCGCTGGCTTGTCGAGGCCCGGCGCGGTTGGCTCCGCTTGTTGGAGAGCCTGGATACCGGCAGCGATGTCCTGCATGTTCGGGAGCGCCGCTGGGGGCGGATTCCGGGTTGCGGGGACAGGTTGGGCAAGCAAAAGCGAGCCAACGGAAAACAACAAAATGAGCTTCACGGAGTTTCTCCTTTATAAGATCCTTGTCCAACTGGCGTTGATGATGTACAGGCCCAGCGGATTGATGCGGATTAGGCGTTCGTCCTTCGGCGGATTGAGCGCGATTGTGAACGAGCCTTTCCAGTGCTCCGCGGACTTGATGGCGCCGTAGAGATCGCGGGTTGTTTCGTCCCATTCGATCTCGTAGGTGCGATCGCTGGTGGCTAACACCGATTTGACCTCGACAGCCACGGTTTCGGTCTGGGCGCGCTGGAAAGGTGAGGCAGCGCGATAGAACTCCGTGACAAAAGTCTGGGCTTGGGTGGCGTTAGCGACCTGCGCGTAGACCCGGTCGATGGCCTTGCGCTGGGCAACCCCATCGCTGGTTACGGTGCGCAAGTTTTCAATCCAGCCGAATAGCGCGGCGCGCTTGAGGCGGTCGTCGTTGGCCGTCGTTTCGTCAGCTAAGCCTGCGGCAACCGGCCGCGCCAGTTGATCGACCAGTACGACGAAAGGAACTACATGCGAGTGCGACGCCGACCAAACGAGACCGGCTACAGCCAACAAGGCAGTTAGGGCGGCCAGCAGCGCTGCGATGCGCCAGTTGCGGACGCGGGTGAGAAGCCCGCCATAACGTTCGTCCCACTCGTGGCGCGCTGCGGCGTAGGGGTGCTCCAGGGGAACTATTGTGTGGTCCATAGTCACTTCCATCCAGGGAGAAAGCCAGTGCCGTCCGGGTCGTGCCGGGGATGACGCTTCGAATCGATTTCGACGACAGAGGCTCTGGCCGCGGCGCACAGGCGGCCTTCAGTTGTTTGTGGCCAGGCGGCAGTCGCATTGGTGCGCAACGGAGCGCAAAGGGCATCCACTCGGGTGGCGGTATCCGGGTGGGCGTTCAACCACACGCGCATATCAACCGTGCTAACACCAGAGAGCTTTCCGGCCCCGGCTTCTTCCGCCAGTTTCACGACGCGGCTGGGTCGCTCATGGCTACAACCGCACAGGGTAATCACGAGCAGAGAGCTTAGAAGTAAGTGTTTTCTCATTGTTTCCCCCTCAGTGCCATCCAGGCAGGAACCCAGCGCCATCGGGCGGCGCTGGCGCATATTGAAAGAAAGCCTGGGAGGCCGCCGTCTGGTCGGCCTGCTGCTGAATCACGGTACTGTAGTAGGATGCCTTGCTCTGCATGTCCGCCAGCATGATCTCGCGCAGCTTCTGCATCTGCTGGGCCTGCTGGTCGGCCATCTGAGTCAAGACGTTGAGGGCCAACAGGCGGCCGTCGGCGCTTTGCGATTGGCCCTCCAGATTGATGATGAGGGAGTCCTCGCCGTTCAGTTGCTGGCCCTGCAGCCGTGCGGCACGCATGGCGCCGGCGACGGTGTCCAGCGTGGTTTGCGACCAACCCTGGTAGCGGTTGTAATAACCAGTTTGTGCGTAGGCGCCATAGCCGGGATACGTCTGCTGCCAAAGAGCATCCAGATTGCCAAGTGAATATGCCAGGGAGCGGCCGCCTTGCACGATCCCGCCCAGCGCATTCAGGTCTGACTGGATGTTCCAGAAGAGTTGATTCGGATTCCTTGCAGAATTCTTAATCGCGTCGGCGAGCATTTTGATCTGCGTGGCGAGCTGCTGTGCCTGAGCCGCGTAGGACAGCACGAGCTCCACGTGATTCAGAATCTGGGTGAATTCAGTGGCGAATGCTCCCGCCTGGGCTGGGCCGGGCGCGGAACAGAACATAAGCACGAGCAACAGCAAGACTAAAGATTTGCGCATAACGCTTCCTCCTTTTTTTCGGGGATGTCCAGGTCACGAAAGTAGTCGGACCAGGTTGGGACTTTCAAACGGAGCCATTCGCTGCGCCAGGTCGAAGGATATTCATCCATGACGCTTTGAACAATCTGGCGTTCCTCGCGCCCGCTAACACCGAGCCAGGCCAGCGCAACCTTACCCAGCCGGAGATCGACGAGGCGGCGGCCCAGCTTGCTGACCACGTAATAGTGCTGCTTGGGCACGCTCACTTGCAGCAGTTCGAGTTCCCGCTCGTTTAGGCCGAGGCGCCCATAAAACTCGCGCGAACCGGGATTACGCGCCTCCGCGTTGGGCAGCAGAATTTTGGTCGGGCAGTTCTCCAAGACCACGTCGGCGATTTCGGAGTTGGCGATATCGCTGACTTGCTGAGTGGCCATGACCACCGCGGCGTTATTGCGGCGCATGGTCTTGAGCCAGTCTTTCAGCCGGTTGCGGAAGGTGGGCTGCTGCAGATAGGACCACGCCTCGTCAAGCAGGACTAGCGTGGGTGATCCATCCAGGGATTGCTCAATGCGGCGGAACAGATAGAGCAATACCGGAATGACGGCTTTGTTATCGAGTTGGAGGAGGTTTTCCATTTCGAAGGTAAGAAAACGGCCATTGCTCAATGAGTCGTATTCGGCATCCAGCAACGAACCCAGCGGTCCGGTTACTGTAAAGTGCTCCAGGGCATCTCGGATATCGGTGTCCTGCACGTTGGCAGACAGTTCGGTCAGTGTTCGGGTGGGCGAGAGTTGGAGCCGCGCGACGGCCTCCGCCACAGCGTTGCGGTGGCGTGGCGTAAACTTCAATCCGTTCAGTTCGCAGAGGGCTTCGATCCATCCCACTGCCCAGGTCAGATCACTATCCTTATCGAGCGCCGCCAACGGGCAGAATGCTAGGGCCGTACGGGGTCCCGCCAAGTCATAAAACGCGCCGGACGCTGCCACTGTGAGCAGCCAGGACGAGTAACCGCGGTCGAATGCAAAAACTTTAGCGTTGGGATACCGGAACCACTGGGCCGCAATCAACCCCAGCGCGGTGGATTTACCCGCTCCCGTAGGACCTAGGATCAAAGTGTGACCGGTATCGGAGACATGCAGGTTGAAGCGGAACGGAGTAGCACCAGTGGTTGCGGCATACAGCACGGGCGGGCTGTGCTTCGGCATGAGCGCTGAGGGGTTCTCACGCAGGCCCGCCCATACGGACGTGACTGGCAGCATATCTGCCAGATTCAGGGTGTGCATCAAAGGCCGGCGGACGTTGGAATATCCATCCCCCGGTATTGAGCCGCGCCACGCCTCGACCGCATTGATGGTTTCCAGCCGGCAGCCGAAGCCCAGATTCTGGATGGTCTTGCTAACGGTACGCACATTCTCGTGCAGCGCTGTAGCGTCCTCTTCGAGGCACAGGATGGTGCTGGTGTACTGACAGAACTGCACGTCACCCGAGGCTGCCAGCGACATCGCCTGTTCCGCGTCGGCGGCCATATCGCGTGCGTGCAGATTGATGGCGCCCTCCGTCGTCTTCAGGAGCTGATCTTTCCATCCGCGCATCTTGGAGCGCCACTTCTTGCGGTGAGTGTCCAGCAAGCCTTGCGCCTCGTGAGAATCGAGGAATATGGCTCGGGTATGCCAGCGATACTCAATTGGCAACGCATCCAAATCGCGGAGGATGCCGGGGAAGCTCAGTTGAGGAAACCCGTCGATCGCCAAGACACCGATATGCTTCCGACCGATTCTCGGTTCAACGCCACCGGAGAAATCCTGCGAGGCGAGCACATCGTTCAGATCGACGGGGATGGCGGGCCGTGCGAAGGGGTGGTCGATTCCGGTAATCGCACGATGCAAGTATCGCAGCAAAGCGTCAAACGTGAAGCCGGAATCGTCCGCAACGTGGGTGAGCCGCTCAGTGTGGAACAGGGCGCTGAATACATTCTCAAAAGCGTCGACCTTGGCTCGGAAATGCTCCAAAGCCGCTTGGGCAGCGCGCCCTGTGGAGCTATCGCGCCCTTCGTACAACCAACCTTTGACCCGCTCCTCCGCGGCCATCGGAGGAAGGTAGGTCAAAGTGAGAAAGTACTCGGATTCGAAATGCGCCCCTTCCTGCATGAATTGCTGGCGGCGTTCATCGTCGATTACGCGCGTGACTGAATCGGGGAAGCTGCCACGCTCGGGATAGCCGGGGGCACGGGAGCGAATGGCATCGCACTGAACCATCCAGCCGGTACCCAGCCGCAAGGCTGCGTTAAGCCGCGCACTGAGCACCTCCATCTCTGCGGTGCTGGCCGAGAGCATATCCGGGCCGCGGTACGACCAGCCGGTTAGGAGGGCTCCGTCGTGCTGCAACAGGATGCCGTCGTCAATGAGGGCGAACGGCAAAAGTAGATCAGCTAGGCCGCGTGGTAGTTTGCGAGATTCGTTACGAAACATGCTCGTCGCTCCTGAAGTTCTCCGCCGAGGGCATCGCGCTGTGTTGGTCGATTTTCGTCATCTCCAGAACCTTGGCACCGACACACAAATCGAATGCAGCCCGCTCTTCGCCGGGTAAAACTGCCGGTAACGGATGTGCCGCACGTAAACCTTCCGCAACAGGGGATCGGCTTTTCCCATGCGCTGTAGGACACCTACGGCACAAATCCAAAAGACCACCGCCAGGCAGACGCCCCACCATGCACCCAAGCTGAGGCCGAGGGTGGTAGCTGTGAGGGCCGTGATCAATACCAGTTCGCGATCGCCGCCCAGCAGTTGGTTGGGCCGGTTGATCGAAGGATGGATCAGCACAGTCCGTGGTGTGGAAGCGTCTGCCATGATTAGACCACCGCGCCGCCGACGCCGAACGCCGACGCCAACATGGGAGCCGCGAAGATGAGCACTGCCACCACGAGCCCGATCATGCAGGCGCGCCGGCCTACCTCACCCAATTCGTGGCCGAACAACAGGGTGCCACCAGCGATGCAGATACCAATGAGACCGATGGCGTAGGCCACCGGGCCGGTGAGTGAAGTTGCTATCAGCGTCATGGGTTTCTCCCATGGCAGACCGCCACCCGCAGGCGCGGCGTACGCGCGAGCCAGGAAGGCTTGCATAGCCAACAGTAAGGCTCCTATGCGGGAGCCGGAAAACTTCCGTCTGGAAAACGTCATAAGTGTGCTCCTTTCAAACGTGCTCGACTTGGTATTGCCCATCTTTCCAACCACTGACCAGCAACAGCTCGCGGACCTTTCGCCCGGCTTTGAGCGAGGGCTCGGGGTCTACGAAGATCACCAGATCCACAGTCTCCGCGATGAGCTGTTGCTGCGGTGTGTCAGTGCCCTCCGCGACGAGACTTTCCAGACGCGTGAGGCCCAGTAGTGCGCCGTTGGCGTGAACCGTTCCGAGGCCGCCGGGATGGCCGGTGTTCCAGGCTTTTAACAGCGTATGCGCCTCCGCGCCGCGCACCTCACCGACCACGATGCGCGTGGGCTTCAGGCGCATGGAGGCACGCAGGCATTCCAGCATGGTGACTTCGCCCACCGCCCGTAAGTCGAGGTAGTTGCGAACGCGGCATTGCAGCTCGGTGGTGTCCTCGATCGAGATCACCCGGTCGAAGGGCGTCAATTCTGCGATAGCGTCCAAAATGCCGTTCAGCAGCGTTGTCTTGCCGGACCCCGTGGCGCCCACAACCAGAATGTTCTTTCTCTCGCGGACGGCCGCGCGGATAATTTCGGCGTGCCGCAGTCCACGCACTGCGAGCGCGAAATCCTCTTGCTGGCGTGCGCGATTAGACATGTCCCCCTTGCCGGTCAAGATTCCGGCGGTCTCATACTCATCGAGCGTAAAGACCTTGCGAGGGCGCAGCCGAATCGCGAATACCGGCTGCCGTACGACCGGCTGTACTACTCCTTCAAAGCGGCTGCCGTCCAATGGCAATTCGGTTTCGAGGATGGGATGTTCGTGATTCAGTACAGTGCCCCGCCACGCCGCTATCGTCCCCAAAGCGCTGGCGGCGGTCGCCGGCTGCATGGTCCCAGCCGGCACGAAGCCTGCGCCGCGGCGTTTGACCCATAGCGCTGAGTCCGGGTTAAGTAAGATATCCTCGACATCCTCCTCTGCGAGCAGGTTCAGGATGGAGTCACCGACTTCCCGCTTCAGCTTTGCTTCGAGCCTGGTGTACTGGTCGTTATGGTAAAGAATCGATGTCGCCATTGCATTCTGCTCAGGCTCTGGTTTATATTTCTTCTAACAAGGGATCCGCGCCTACACCCAGTAGGCCTCCGACTGTTGGGACTGTGACAGAAGGCGGGCCTTTCAACTTGCGAGGGGGGCCAGACAATGGAAGTAATCGTCGTTCCCTTTGATTACAAAGAGGAATCAAACATTTCTGTAGTTCCAATCTGCATTGGCGACGTGGATTCGGATGGGATTCCGATCTACCGGGAGTGGGTGGAGCATGGCGTCGTTCCCGTCGCCGACCAGCTGAGAAAGATCGCGCAACGCGTCTTGAACGATGTGTGGCGCGTATCGGAACTCACAGAACGTTCGGTCCATTCACTTTCCCGAAAACATGGTGCGGATTTGGGTGCCGACCCCAGCCTCCGCGTTTTAAAACGGGCGCATTGGTATGCGGAGGATCTTCGGGTTGGTGGCCGGCGCGCGCGCCGCAAGACTGAAGTCGAGTTGCTCACCACCAAGTTGGAGACCCTGCAGGACCGTTACGATTTGGTCTCCGATCTGGTTGCGAAGGATACCCTGGATCGGCTGATGGAGGAGCTGGATCGGCAAGGTTTGCACGACATTCGCGAGATGGTTCCAATGATGCTGAGGGATTGTGATGCCCACGAGTTCGTGAGCCGGTTCCGAAAGTCGCGCAACACTCTTTCGCAGCGCTTTTATCGCGGAATGCGCAGGGCCGCGTCGGCCGCGGGCATCACGAAGTGAATTTTTCGCAAGATCTTTTAAGTCCACGCAACCAGTGCAATAATATTCAGGGACTGATGTCGCGCCACGAGGCACCCGACTCCCAATTCGAGAGGCTCAAGAGACAGCTTCAAGACTCGATTCTCCACGAGTATCCGAACCCAGAGCGTAAGGGATGTCCCGGCGATCCGATTCTGAAAGAATTCGCCGCCCGCCCTCTCGACGATAGCCTGGAGCAAGATCCGCGCTGGCACCATGTCACGCACTGTTCGCAATGCTATCGAGAATTCCTCGGGTACCGCGCCGAGCTCCAACGGCAGCCAAAAGCTCGGTGGGCCAAGATAGGCGTGGCTGCGGCCGTGGCCGCCATTATCGTCGGGATCGGTGCGCTCTGGGTCATTCGCGAATCGACTGGCCCAAAGCGCCCCCAGAATGCCGATGGCGAGCTGGTGTTCCAGCCGCGCCTTGTAGACCTTCAAGGTCGCGTGACGACGCGTTCCGAGGAAGGTAAGGAGGAGACCAAGCCTCTGGTTCTTGCGCGCGAACCGGAGGCGCTGACCATTCGCCTTCCCTTCGGAAGCAGAGAAGGGGCGTACGAGGTCCGTATCGCAAAGAGCGCGGACCAACCCCTGGTATCCGCCGCGGGCGATGCCAAGGTTGAGAAAGGCACAACAGCCCTGATCGCGAAAATGGACTTTTCGAGATTCGAGCCGGGGAATTACTTTCTCTGCTTGCGCCGTTTGCCGTGGGACTGGACTTGCTATCCAGTGGTCATACATTGAGACGGATAATGCGAGGCGCACCCCACGTTGACAGATGAAGGTGCTCCGATCAAAGACTCGCAGCGTCGCCACCCTCGCCGGGTCGAGAACCTCGAAAGGCCGATCCTGTCGCTTTTGCCGGGTGACTTGCGAGAAGGGAGCGTTTCAGCTGCCGGCAGAGACGGCAGCCTGCCCATCGGAACGCCGAGGACACGCGTGAACTGGCGGTGAAGACCTTCGTATGCACCGTCTTACGATCTTACGATCTGCCCGCCCTCTCGTGTCTCACATGATCTCCGAGTTGCCTTCTATACGTTAACAAATAAATGATCTGATTTTTGGCGAGCTGCAACCCTGCCACCCCTGCCGCTCGCCGATCATCGATTCAGAACAGGCCGTTCAGCATTATCGATAACAAGGACATCCATTGCAGCCGTTGTCGTTTCCAGTCGCAACCCCAACTGGAGTACAAGTGCAGAGGGATAATCGATATTGAGGAGAATCCTGGGCGTTTTCGGGTCCTTCTCCCCACGAAATACGAGACGGATTTTGTACAAATCCCGAAGACCAGTCCGATCCACGACGGGCCGGCCAAGCGCCGATGGACCCCTGTCGGAGTTCAGGTAACCGACTAGTTCTTGTATGGAGCTGCCAATTATCATGGCGGGTCGGTCGGTGGACGAATCGGAGTCTTTCCATTCTTCATCCCTACCAAGCGGCACCAGCTTGGACTCCTGGAAGGAATCGCGGCCCTGCGATTTGGCGGGGACGAAGGCGAAAACGAGAGCTAGAGCGCTCCCGACAAACACACCCGATGAGCAGGGGACGGTCAAAACGAAACGTCAGTATTCGAGCTTAAAACTCAGCGGGTTACTGAATCGCTGCCCCGATAGCCCGCCCGGAATCGTTCCTGCGCTTGCGGGTTTACATTTAACGCCTGAACTGGCCCGATTTGCCCGGAGGTGGTGGTCAATCCAGTCAGTTCCCGGCTGGATTCTGCTCGATATGATCGATGACCAGCACCGGCATCAGCCGCCTTTCAGTCCTCACTTTCAACCCTAGTTGCTTCTCGATTGCTTCGGCGAATGATAGCGACCCCGATGGGTCCGAAGCTACTTCTCTATCCGGTTGCGGAGCGTCAGCTGAAAGACCTTTAACCGCATCATAGTTGACCGTGAAGTCCCACGCACCATCGATGCCGGTGGCGTCGAGCACAGGGTTGAAGAGACTGATGTCGTATCCTGGAATCTGCTCCGCGAACTGTGACATCGTGATGTTCCGGCAAACCAACCGAACCATAAAACCCTGACCCAGCATCCCTTGTGGTTCCTGCGAACATCCGGTTCGGTTCACCGGATCGGCTCTGGTCAATTTCGGCTTCACTGCTATCAGAGTAGGGGCAGCCACGGGACGGTTTTCGTAATGAACCTTCATCCTGTAGCGCTCTATCAGAAGGGAACGCAGCATTTCATCGAGGAGATCCTTGGCCTGCTCGTTAAGCTGAGGCTTTACGGCGATACCGGCCGGCGCTTTCGCATCGATGGTAACCCGGTTTGGGTTCGCTTTGAGCCATTTCGGTGCTCCCACAAGTTCACCGAGGGTGGGCACGTTCCACGCTTGCCGGATCAGATACTCCAGATACATGCACGTAGCATTGACCCGCCCGCCGGGCAGAAACCGGAGAAGGGCCTGGGCACTGGGGATGTTGCACGGCTTAAGCGATGCCACCTCAAACTCAGGCGCAGGCGGCCGGGGCATAGCCGCGGCTAAATCAGGAGAATTCGGTGAGGGTTGCCTGTCCACGCGCTCGACAACCAGAACCGGCTTCGGGACCTTTCCAAGTATAAGCTTTAACCCGAGCTTGGTGATCCCGTCCAGGACGCCGGCATCGGTTGACGAACTTGGCCGTTGGGAGTAACGGAATTCTAAATCCCAGCCGCCGGAAAGATCGGTCGCGTCCACGACCGGCAGATTCTGGAGAGGTTCCGCAACCAGTTGGGTGAGCGCTTCGGCAAATTCCGCCATCGTCACGTTGCCGCATCCAATGACGGTATTTACTACATCGCTCTGGAACACCCGATCCTGCACCTGGCAACCGGCTGACTTGACTTCACTGACGGCTGCTTTCAGTCTCAGTTCGCGCTTGCCCATAGAAAGGAGATATCCGGGAACTTGCCGTGTCTCGGCGCGGACAACCAGATGAAAGCGATCGGTAAGCAGAGTCTTTAGCATCGCGCGCAGACTCTCCGGACGCGTCCCGGGCCGGGTCTTGGCGAGAACGTCAAACCGGTCGTAATCGAGCCAACTCGGTCCTCCGAGTACCCTATCGGCCGCGACGTTGTATGCTGCCCGGATTATGTCGAGCATTGTGGCTTTCCGTAATTCGTACAGGTCGCGGTTGAGAAATCCGCCTTGCATCCTGTGCGAACCGTCAGCCGTCTGATCATAACGGGCACTTGTCACCCGGACATCGGCGGCGTCAAACGTCGGTCCAGAGGCTCGTGGTTGACATTTGCCGATCGATGGCAGTAGCAAGAAGATGAGGGCAACACCCGCGAACGCTCGTGTCGCCATTCTTTCCTCCTCTCGGCTAGTTGACGGGCGAACACCCCATGCCTCGAACTGGAGTGCAGCCACTCCGCCCACGCAATAGACACCGCCCGAGCCTTCATTGTTCCCGAATCATTTTCGATCCAAACCCGCCCAGGGACGTCCAGCGTTGAACGTTGAGATTATCCCCAAGTGGATTATCTCATTGCCTCACGCTCCCGGTACGCGACCCGGACCGACAGTCTGCGGCAACCTAAAAAAACAACTAGCCCGAGTGCGTCGTCTGCACGTATGGTCTCCTGCGCAATTCGTTTCGGCGAGGAGATCCGGCGGGTGCGAACGATTTGGCGGCAGCGGTGCTGGCTTGCAGAAGAAGCCGGGCGGACGGTGCAGCAAATGCAAAAAGCGCTGACATCGATAGATCACCAGCGGCAGTCCGGCCCGCGAGAGGCTCGAGCGGCAGCCGTAGAAAATGAAGTTTCCGGAGAGTCGGAAGGTCGAACCGATGAAGGTTGAGGATCTTACGGCTCGTCGGTGTGAGGTCGAAGGCCGCGCTAGACTTTATTGTGAACGAACTTCTCAAGCACCTCAACACATCGAGCCGGCGGGAGTTGGCCAAGCACCCACTTTTCAATAATACTCAACAAGGCTTTCACGGGAGCGGTCGCTTGGGCCCGCATCTCGGAGATCTCCGAACCCTGGTCGCGCCGGCTCTTTGACTTGCGCTCGTAGCTCTTCCTCTCTCCAAGATTCTTCATGTTCATCTGATAAGTCGTAGGGCCTCGGGTCACGATCCGAACATCGGATTGCAAAGTCAGCTTGCCACGCCAGTAGCGCACCGTGGCCTCAGGAACGTGCAGGAACTTAGAAATGTACACGTTGCTGAACTTGTTTGCGTTGGGGTGGCGAAGGGCATCGCAGATTACAGCCGTAGTTTCGGATCGAGTTCGCCGTATTCCATGGGTGGAGTTTGCGGCATAGCTGTCCCACTGGGCATCGGCGAACGTTCCGACTCGGATGTCAGCACGGATTTCCTGGCGCCCAGTTTCTTCAGCAGCGGCGGTTCTGTGGAAGCCGTCGGAGAGCCAGTAGATGTCACCGTCTTGCCAGACTGTGATAGGTGGGAATTCCATACCGCACCGCATCAACGCCGCCCAGTCCGCGACAAGTTTCGTATCGATGGCCCTGCGATGTTGCAGCCTTTCATCGCGCCGAATACACGATATTTTGAGCATGTATATGCCCGCTGAGTTGATGGCTTTTCCACTGCAAGGATGCGCCAAGCCACTGCAAGGATTGAGAGCGGTTGGAGACTCTAGAATCTCCGGGCTCTCAAGAACATCCAGTGTTGGCCTACTCACTTCGCACCCCCGTTGCGGCGCATTCCTACAAAGCTAAAAGCGTGAGCTCTTGGAACTTCTCATGCACAAAGGAATTGTAGAGTCTTTTAGATGTTATTGCAACATAAAATTACGCATAAAATTACGCACGTTAAAGTCACACACCATTTCATACACCTTAAAGTCAGATGATTGTATTTCACCGTTCACCAACGGCACCACGATGACGAAGAAATCCTATTCATGGTGATAAATCCTCGAGAGGGGCGAACCCTGTCGGAGGCCGGTTCCTGTTGATAATAATCAGACACGGGTTAGTAGCCGCAGCATCCAAGTTCTTGCAAATGCCGTTGCAAGGCCACTTGGCCCCACGCCTTATCCACGCGGAAACGCCATTCGGAGTAGGAGAGCTCTTAGGCGCATTTTTTCGGATGACGTTTGCGTGGAGGCGGCAATGCCGGCGGCATTGGCCACGGCAGTTTACGGACCTGTAAAACAGTAGCGTGGGTTCGACTTGGCGTTCAAATTCCCCGTACGACTTGAACAGCTGACTCTAGCTGATTATCTTTGCCTATCGAGAATGCTTCCGGCGACCAAGGAACCTCAACGTCCGGTTTGACGCCAGCGCCTTCGAAGCGATGGCCCTGCCACGTGATGTATTGGGCCTTGGGCATGATCAGCATATAGCCCTGTCCGACCTTGAAGCCGGAACCGGGAATCAGTCGACCCGCCGTCTCGGTTCCCGCGATCGTCGCCAAATGGTTCTCCGAGGCAAACGCGGCAACCATTTCGCCAGCGCTCACGGTGTGTTCATTGACCAGAATTACGATTCGGCCATGCCATTTCTTCGCGCCGAGGCCTTCGGAGACCAGGAGCACGGAGGGGTCCCGGCCCACGTACTTCAAGGCCATGGAGGCGATGCCCAAAAGGTTGGGCAGGTGCGTAGGAAGGCGATCCAACGTTGGCAATTTCGATTTGTCGTACCCGGATTCCGCTCGGCGGCGCGTGATGGTGTATCCGATTGGCAACTTGCCGGCCGTCAGGTGGCTCATCAAGCGCAGTACGCCGAGCCCGCCACCGAGGTGCCCGCGGAGGTCGAGGACCAATCGCTCGCAGGAGCTCAGTTCGGCCGCCGCTGCGTCAATGGCGCGCGACACGTCGAGGCCAAGCTGCCCCGGCAGAATCGTGACCTTGAGGTAACCAACACCGTTCTCCATGCGCGCCCAGGCAACGGCCTTGGGTTCCGAATAGGGCTGTTTGCGAGAGCGCGGTTGGGGGATGGTTACTCTCAAGTCAATGTCGTCGTCCCCTCGCCGGAGCGCCAGTTCTACCTGAATTCCCATCGGGAACATCGGCTGGTCAGGCGGGCACACGAAGGTCCCGTTAACCGACTTCAGCACATCCAGAGGCTTCAAGCCCGCGGAATGCGCCGGACCGCCGTCATGTACATCTTGTGCGACCCAACGTAGACCCGCTTTCGTTTCGGCTTTCCGGAAGCTCGCTCCAATCGCCAGTCTGGCCGGAACCCGGCGCACGGACTGGTGGAAGAATCCGGTGTGGCTGGTTTTGAGACTGCGGACCAGGTCGTGCATGCGTAGCTCGAACTCGTCAGGATCGCCGGCCGATAGAATGGACTCTTTGGATTCTTCGGCGCGCTTCGGCCATTCCGTTCCGTTGAAATTCGGATCGAAGTAGTCCTTCGTTACTTTGGCCACGGTTCTATCGAATATTTGCCTTCGTTGGTCCGGGCTTAGGTTTGTTGGTTTTGAAATTGATTCGTCTCGTGCCATCTCCTATCACCTCAAAGCCAGCCCAATAGTAAGGCTGCGCTCTATCGCCAAACTCCTTTATGAAATCGAGCTGCGCCTGCCGTAGGGCCTCGCGGACCTCCAAACCGGCGGCCAAGTGCTCATAGAAAAAGCTCATCAGCGTTGCAGTTGAGCGATCATCTACCTGCCAGAGGCTCGCGACGACGCTTTTGGCGCCCGCGATCAGGAACGCTCGCGCGAGATTCATGATGCCTTCCTGACCCTCCAGGCGGCCCGTGCCGGTCTCGCATGCCGACAACACTACCAGATCGGCGTTCAGCCTGGTCTGGCGGATTTCGCGCGACTGCCACAGCCCATCTTCAGAATCGTTGCCGGCAGCCAAGAGGAGTGCCGCGCGATCCGGCTCCGATTCATTCACGATACCGTGCGCGGCGATGTGGATGATTTTGAAATCACGCAGCGGCAGCGCTTTCAGGACCGCTTCAGATGCAGCGTTGCCATCCAGCGTCATACTGTCTGGTCCTAGCACCTTTGCCGCCTCACCGACCTCCTCCCGCGCGAACTGCAGCGGCTTCAAGTCCAATTTCCCCAAGTCGAAAAGCCCACGCGTGCTGGTGGCGAGCTGTTCAGTGGCGGACTGCGGCGGACTATATGCGATGCCCAGGAACGGCCTTGTCGCAACTGGTTGCGTCGCGGCGGTCTTCAAAGTGAATAATACCGTTGCGGATGGAGCGGACGCGATCGTAACTCGCTTGCTTATGGTCGCGCCTTCTCCATCAATCAGCGCCCCGAATGGGAGCAGGTGCAAGGACCCATCGGGCACGACGACCACCGACTTCGAATACTTCGCGAGGGCTGGCGATAGCAGGCGGCTGTACAGCGTTTTCGCCAGACCTTCCGACTCCTGCTTGTTCCTGACGCCAGACAGAAACTGAGTTACCAGCCGGTCGATTTGCGGCCGTCCTGGAAGCTCGTGGACCTGTAGGCCCGCCTGCGAGACTTGCAACGCGTACGACTTGTTCGTATCGAGTACGAATTCGACCAGGCTTTCATCGGCGGCCAACTGGCGGCGAATCGCCGACAGCGACACGGGCGGACGCCGGAGCATTTCCATTTCCTTGCGGTTTTGAGCGTATTCGGTGCTGCTAATCGAGAAATAAGCGTGATCGAGTTGGTCTAACAGTTTGTGCCGCTGCGCCGTCGACAGGTCCTGGTGTACTAGTTCTCTCTGCAACCTGGTGATCTCCTGCTCGCCTGGCGTCTCCCGAGCAAGCGAACCAGATTGGCGAGCATAACGGATGGAATCCAACAGGGCACGCCCACGGGCACTTTCGACAATGCGAAACGCCTTTTCCGGATCGTGAAGACGATTCCAGGCGAGCCGGAAATGCCCAATGTAGATATCACCCACCGCGGCGATCATCTCGGTTTTCACGCGGGAAGTCTGCGCGTTCACTAGCAGGCCGTCAATCAGATCGGTTGCCCGGTCATACAGCGAGTCAGCAGCGCTCAGGTCTCCCAGGGCGGCTTCCACCTCGGCTTTCTCCGCGACGTAAAGAGGAAAATCGTATGCCTCTTCAACAGGCTGGAGAACTTCGATCCCGCTACTAATGGCCAGCACCGCCTTCGCCGGCGCGGACTCGGCGCGGTACAACTGCGATAGGTGTAGGAAGCCGTCAGCCTCCTCTCTTGGCAGATCGGCTGCTTTCGAAATCTCAACGACTTCCTTGAAGGACTGCTCAGCGCTAGTGAAATCGTGCTCCTCAAGCGCCAATTGGCCCGCCTGGTTGAGAAGCTCCGTTTCGGCGCCGCGTACACCGTTCCTTCGCGCCGAATCCAGGGTGCTGTCCAAAAGTTTCTTGGCCTCCTCACGCCCTCGCGCTTTCTGCGGTTCAGGAAGCTCCAATAGCGCTCGGACTCGGGCAATGGAGAATTGCAGGGGCATCTCGCTGTAGTGATTTTTTCGTGCCAGTTCTTCGACGCGGTTCAGAAGCTGCTCAGCCCTATCGGCCATACCGTTGACCGACATGCCGTTTGCGAGCCACGTCGCAAAAGAAACCTCGCCCGAGATGTCGCCCAACTGCTCTGCCTTCGTGACAGCTAGGTAAAGGGCGGCGCCCGCTGCCCCGATATTACCTCTCAATCCTGCAACCAATCCCAGCTCGCCGTTTGCACGATTCTGCCACTTGCGATCACCGGCGGCTGTAGCGACCGCAAGCAGTTCTCTCCAGTCATCCTCCGCCGCGGCCGTATTCAAATTCAGGTCGATGTTGCCCAAGAGCGCCAACCCTTGGATTTTCAATTGTGGATCTCCTTCCACCGCCGGATCTGTTATGTCGCGGACAACTTGATCCCGCGTCGCCCGGTACGAACCGGATTCTGCGTCCCAATGGAGCCGGCCAAACCTGGCGCGCAGCTCATTCCGACGGTCACCTACTTGCTGGAATTCTTTCTCCGCTTTGCCATAAAGCGGTGCGGCTTTAAACCAGTTGCCCTGCTCGGCAAGGCGATCCGCCTGGGAAAGGAGTTCGCTGGGGGTTTGCGCGTGTCCGCTGGTCGAGGCCATTATGCCGGCGGCGATGACTTGAGCAGCGGTCGAGCGCCAAGTCCGGTGGAATTTGCGTAGTCCGTTCGAGATGACCTCGCGCTGGCTCCGGCCGGAAAATGACATATATGCAGTACGCCCCTCGAATGCGGCTGCGTGACACAAGGTTTCAGAAAATGTTGCGAAACCGCACAAAACATTTCAGCGTCTGAAGGAACGCCGTAAGGCTCGGCACCGCTAAGCTTCAAAGAATTACCAAGCTCTCCCGCTTGACGGCTCTCCGCACGTCGGCACCGTGGATGTCACCGTCGCCCAGACCTGCGGCCTATCGGATAGGGGCGTTTGTTTCCACTATGAAACGCGGTAGCACGAACGCGGACAGGACCAACGAGGCCGTGACGCGACAGATCATCGCTATGGGCGTGAACGAATTCGAGATCGGGCTGTACAAGCCCGACGGGCCTGGCAACGGTGAACCTCCGATGATTCCCCGAACCTGGACGATGCAGACTGTCCTGAAGTCGATCCCATGGTTGCGACTCCAGAATCGCAATGGGCGGAACATCTATGTCCGTCCACGAGGCGAACACAATTTGAGCCTGGTCGATGACCTCACCGCCGAATCCATTGAGCGGATGAAAAGCGAGGGATTTCGTCCGGCGTTGGTGGTCGAAACCTCACCTGGGAACTTTCAGGCATGGCTCAAACACCGGCGGCGTCTTCCGAAGGAATTGAGTACAGCGGTTGCCCGATCACTTGCCCAGGAATTCAAGGGCGATCTTGGCGCTGCGGATTGGCGGCATTTCGGCCGGCTGGCCGGATTCACCAATCGAAAGGAAAAATATAAGACTGAAGGCCTCTTCCCATTCGTCCTGTTGCGCCAGGCGAACGGATTACCCTACCCAGAAGCAGACCGATTCATCGCCCGGATCGAGCGGCAGTTCGATCATGATCGCCAAGAGCGCAAACAACGCCGAGTTGCCGCACCGCGTCAGGAGACGTCGGGAGTTTTGCGCGGCATCGACGACTTTCGTGCGAATCCAACCTACGCCGGCGATGGCACCCGCATTGACCTCGCATACGCGATATACGCCCTCGCTCACGGAGTCCCGGATGCCGAAATCGAAGCTGCCATTCGCAGTCGCAACCTAGCTCACAAGGGTAACGACAAGAGGCAAGCCGAATACGTCGAGCGGACGATAAAGAAAGCAGCGACTGTCATTGACCGAGGATCGCACGCAGTTGGCCGCTAGGTCCAACGACTTGCATCTGGCAAATGATGGGGCGAGCCCGATTTTCTGATCATCCCGTGACACGCGACGACGGAAGTGAAGAGCTGACAAGTCGGCTTGACAAGGGAAGTGGGCCCGCGGCGAATTGGCCGGTGATTCTCAAACTAAACATACGCGGCCAGAGTCCCGACGAACCGGGGCTAGCGCTTCACCTCATCATCGCAACATGGTTCCGAGCCAGACGCCGCAACCGAACAATATTGTTCCTGCAAGTAACCCTATTGCCAGCCACCGCTTAACGCTTGCCTTCTCATGGGCTCGCCCTACCGCACCAGTGCTCTCTCCAATTTGGGTAGGTCCGTTACAAATGCTCGTTACGGCTTCCTGCCGGAGGAGCAGGACGCAGTCGCGCAGCCTTTGTGCGAGAAAGCTACCGGCCTGAGCCTGGACACGTTCCGCAGCTTGTTCAAATTCCCGTGTAGCCGCTCGGACCTCTTCGACGATTTCGTTGGTCGCCTGTTCCAGTACGAGGCGGTTCAATGTCACCACGGCCATAATCGGGTCATCCGGATCGACTCTAATGCCATGTTCGGCCGAGACCTTCGCGGCGAGCTGCCTTAAGTCCAGTTGGGGCATCAGGGACACAGATCAGAACACCAGCCGGTCGAGCTGCTCGTACAGGTCTCGCTGAACTACCTTCAGCCGTTGTTTGGCCATGATCGTCCCGCTGGCAGTGATGATGGCCTCCTGGAAAGTGAGCTTGGCCGACACCATGTCCTCGACATCACGTCCGAAAGTGTCCTGATTCCGTTTCGTGAAGATGACAGCGCCGCAGACCTTGTCCGCGTTGTCGCGATACGCGGCCATCTCCGAGAATTTCTTCCCGTCCGCTTCCACGCGCCCGAAGTATTCGTTGACCCAAACTACGATGTTACGCCCCTGCGTCGTCTGCGCCAGCTCGTTAAAGCCGTTCAACGTGTCGATAAGCGCCTGGCCGCCCGTGATCACCGTATGCACGTAGACTCGCCGCCCCTGTTGGCGAAGGTAATCGAGTGCGTTATTCTCCAGCAGATAGTGCCACAGCGGCAGGAATGTCGACGCACCATTGTCAACCACGAACGTGGCGCCGTCCTCGCTCAAGAACCGCTCCATCAGAGTATCGAACGAGCGCTGGTCGATCCGGTTGTGTTCATCCCGAAGGTTTAGCCGATCGGCGCCCAACGCACTGTACTGGGCCAGAGTCCGGTTCACGGGATCGGTATCAATGCACCGAACGTCGCGACCGTGCTCCCGGAAGTACTGAGCCAGTACTGAGGCGATGAGGCTTTTCCCCACGCCACCCTTACCCTGCAATGTGAGGTGAACGGTGGCGCGGTTATCGCTTCCGTTGGCAGCGGTTGGTTCTGCGGGTTTCGTCATCGTGGTTTCTTTCCTTTGTCAAATCAACTTCTTGGGATCCGGTTGTTCGTTGTAGTTGAAGCCGGGCCGCTTGCTCTCGCGTTCCACAATGTTTGCGAGGGGATCAGGGCCTCGGCCGCGAGTCGGTGTTGCCTGGGGCGTCAACCTCGGGCTGCCGTATGGATCCGCCGCGGTTTGACTGGCCATCCGGGTTGCAAACTGTGCCTGCCCAGCTTGATCCCGCAGTTTGAGTTCGCCGACATAGTGTGATAAGCGAGCATAGCCGATCTGCAGTCCGATATCGTTCAGCCACGTCCAGATGTCCTTGAGAGTGTGACCGGCGGCCAAGAGGTTCCTAATATCTGGCCATACCTGGCGGACCTGGCCGGCCTTTGTGCGAGGTCTTTCCAGCAACCGTGCGCGGAGCCGATTTAGATCGAGATGCTCGCAGTTACTACCACCCCGTTCGGTACAGTCCAGCGTACGCATTCGAACGAAGTTATAGACTGTGTGCGTGCCAGCGCTGACCCCGCAGCAGGCCGTCAAAATGCTGGCAATTTCGCGGTAACTGCGTCCGCGCTTGCGCAATTCCTGGATGAGCTCCGCATAGGGCTCCAGCTTGGAACGGGGCGGCTTGGGGGGTAGCCGGTCGAGAATGGCTTGAATGTCGTCGTTCGCCGCTGCATCGCTGATCATAGGCTTCTACCAGTGGGCCGCCGGCGAAGCCCTCCGTGACAGCCTTTGTCAATTTCGAGTGATGTTTCAATAAACGTTTCACCGAGCCATCTGGCAGACCACGTCCTTCCAGAATGTTTCAGCATTCTGCCAGCGTTTCAACCTCAAGCTAGGCGGCAAATTCAGCAAACACCCGGTAGTGGAACATAAAGGAAAGGTGCACATTTTTGGGTGCTCTGGGCCTTAAGTAGCTCGCGGCGAAGTACTTCCAGCGCGCACAGATTGACCGGCATTGTGCACGTTTGTGCACGGCGGTTGAGGTGTCACATGGCGGCCGTCCTTGCACCTACAGGGTAGGCACCTATGCTACGGAAACAGAAAACAGTCGCACGCGGGCTGCGCTATGACGCTGAGCTGAACAATCGGGTCGAGGCGGCAGCGAAGAAGGGCGGATTCTCATGCGGCAGTGCATTCATCCGTGCGGCGATTGAGCGAGAGCTGGTCGGCCGTGAAAGCGACGTCGATGCGGCGGAGGAGAGAATCGCAGCGAGCCTTGATCGTGTGGCCCGAGAGATTCGCAACCTGCGATTGGGCCAGCAGGCATTGTTTGCATTCGTAGATGTGCTGGCCAAGACTCTCTTGACTTGCGTGCCAGAACCGCCCAGGGATGTGTATGACCAAGCCGTCGCTCGCGGCAAAGCGCGCTACGACCGTTTTCTCAAGAGCGTGGGCATCGGGATGGTGGGCGATTCTGAGGCCGCCATGAAGGAGCTGTTAGGCCGTGGCAACGAAAACTGAACACGAGCGGGAATTCCGGATTCGGCCTCGCCGGCCGCGAACATCGGGTCAAGGCGAAGCGTTCGCATGGTCTCCCGCTATGAAGACGGTCCTTCGTTACGCCAGAAGCTCCCGGCGGCGACAAGGGCGCCGGTCGCGGAGAGGATCGGGCGGTGGGCGCCGGGCGTTCAGCCAACGGTGCGCGGTACGAGTAATGTACTCGCGCAACAGGGTTACAGGTCAGTGGCGAGCGCACGGCAGGTATACCGCGCGTGAGAGCGTGAGACAGGGCCGAGTAGTCAGCGCTTATGGCAATCACGCCGAAAGCGTCACGCCAGCGGACGTTCTCGACCGGTGGCAGAGAGCTGGCGACCCACGGCTCTGGAAAATGATCATTTCGCCGGAATTCGGCGAACGAATCGATCTGGATCGACTGGCGCGCGAGCTCATGGGCAGGATGGAGCTGGATCTCGGCACGCGCCTGGAGTGGGTTGCGACATCACATTTCAATACCGAACACCCGCACGTTCACGTAGCCCTGCGGGGGATCAAAGCTGACGGCTCGCCACTTGACCTGAAGCGCGAGTACATCCGCAACGGGATACGGTCGATCGCCGAGGATCTCTGTACACGTCAGATTGGGCATCGCAATCAACTGGACGCGATGGAGGCCGAGCGGCGCGAAATTCAGCAGTCCCGGTATACGTCTTTGGATCGCATGATCAATCGCGAGAACGCAGCCCCTCAGGTCGATGCGACCGATGGTGGCACCCACTTCGTCGTGTCTCGCGACACGAGCGCCGTCCGAGGCGAATTCGCAAAGATCCGGGAGCATCACATCGCGGCCAGGTTGATCGTACTACAGAAAATGGACCTCGCCGAGGAGGCCGCGTCCGGTGAGTGGCTCGTCCGGCGCGACTTTGAGGGCGTCTTGCGGACGATGCAGCGTGTCGGGGACCGCCAGAAGATGCTTGCTGCGCATGGCGCACTCTTATCGGACGAACGACTTCAGCTTGTGGTGCTCGATCAGCGGAATTTCAGTTCCCTGGAAGGCCGCGTCTTGGTGCATGGCGAAGATGAGTTCGGCGTGAACGCCGGCCGGCACTTTGTCCTCATTGAGGGTACTGATGCCAAGGTGCACCTGGTCTATTATTCGCCAGCGTTGGAGAACGCGCGTAGTCGAGGCCAACTCCGGCCAAATTCTTTCGTCCGTCTGCGGAAGCAGTTCGAGAACGGGCGTCCTGTCCTCGAGGTTGACGACCTTGGTGATGCAGAGAAGATCTTAGGGAATAGACGTTACCTGGAAGCAACCGTGCGCCCCCTGGTAAAGCGAGGCATCATCCCCGCCGAAGACGGCTGGGGTGGTTGGCTAGGCCGCTATCAAACCGCCCTCGCTACCGCTGCCACTTCAGTTGAAAGGGACTCCACGAAAGAACGCCGCCGGGAATCTCAAGAGCGTTAGCACCTCGCAGCCAGCGATGTCACGGTGGTCCGCGGCGATGACCTACCGGGTAGGGCTCGTACCCATTCCTGATGCAACAAGGAGATGACATGGACAACCTCGCCGACAATTCAATGCCGTCGCTCACCGAACTTGGAGGTGAGCCACTACTCGGATCTGGTTTTGAAGCCGAGCCGTCTGATCCCGACTTCACCACAGAGCACACGCAGCCTCTGGAGGAGGGTTCCCGATGACTCCCTCGAGATCCGAAAACGCGAACAGGACGGAGAAGCGCGACCACCGCCGCGAAGTCACCGACTCCATCATCAAAATGCTGGAGGACGGTGTCGCCCCTTGGCAAAAGCCATGGGAAGGCGCAGCGATGCCATTCAACCCAACCACGGAACGAGCCTATCGTGGCGGCAATGCCGTACACCTGCTCGCCACCGGAATCGGGCGCGAGTACGCGGATCCGCGATGGATGACCTACAAGCAGGCAGCAGATCAGGGCTGGCAGGTACGCAAAGGCGAAAAAGGAACTCACATCGAGTTTTGGGAGGTGAAGGGCCGGTCAAACGAGAAAGATGTGGCACCGGATCAGAGCGGCACCGAGTCTCCGGCTGATGAAAACTCCCGGCGGTTGATACATCGCATCTACACGGTCTTCAACGCGAAGCAAATTGATGGCATACCGGAATACCAGCCGAAAAACCGGACGTCATTTGAGGCAGTCCAAGCTGGTGAGCGAATTCTCGCAAATTCCGGCGCTCGAATCGAACACGATCAGCTTGACAACGCCTTTTACAACAGACGCTCCGACAGCATCCATCTCCCACCGAAACACGCCTTCAAAGACGCACCTGGATATTACGGAACCGCCCTTCACGAGCTTGCACACTGGACCGGCCACCCATCGAGGCTGAATCGGTCCACGCTTTCAGACTCGTATCGTTTTGGCGACCTCAACTATGCGAAGGAGGAACTCCGGGCGGAGCTTGCCAGCGTCTTTATGGCAGCGGAACTGGGAGTGCCACACGACCCAGCCAATCATGCAGCGTACGTAAGCTCGTGGATCAAAGCATTACGTGACGATAAGAATGAGATCTTCCGAGCGGCTCACGAGGCGTCATCAGCCACGGATTTTGTTCTGTCCCTGGGCCGGGAGGCTGCCCTGGTCGAAGCTGTGGCACTTGCGGGTTCGGAGACCGCGGTAAGGGATGCCCCCGAATTTCACCCGTTGGAAAACGGTACTGTTCCTGTCATCGAATTGGAAGTTCACCGCCAGACGGCGGTAGGGCCCGTGAGGCAGAATGCCCATGAATCCAACGGTGATCAAAATCGGAGTGCTGCAAACTCTGGCGACCTGGCAGCGTCGTTTGCTGCCGCCAAGGCGATCACGGCGGATGCCCTTGGCGAATCGGCACGAACATTTCGGGCCCAGACCGAAAGCGGCAGCTATAACGGGCGGATCATCGGAGAGACTACCCACCATGTTGTTCAGCGGCTGTCATCTCAAACTGCAGTGGCCCACATGAAACATCTGCTTGAGCACCTTCCCGATTCCGGCGCCAACGTCTCGATATCCTATTCGAACGACCACGCCGCTCAGGTGCGTAATCTGCGTGAGCGCGTCAACACTCAGGAGCTTGGCCGCTAGCGACGCACCCTGGGCCTACGACAAAAAAGAGTTAGGTCCAGCTCTTGTCCTTCCGTGGCTCGCGGCCCGTCGTCCTGGTATTCGGCAGCTATACTTGACGGCCATTTCGCCGGGAGGTTCCCGCGCTCAAATAAACTGTACGATTCCTATCGTGACCGGGTAGCGTTCTACGCCGTGTATATTCAGGAGGCGCATCCCAGCGATGTTAGCGGTCACCAGAAAACGTAGATTTTTGGACGGCGTTCGCGGTCCTCGGTTGGAGTTCCTCCTTTTCCCCGCCCGCGGGGGCGGGCTCTGTGGGATTTGCTTGGCAAGTCGGGTGGGGCATAATGTCGAAATGGGAAGCGCGAATCACCGGGAGGAAAGCGCTCTCAGGCTACGCATCTGCGCCTCGCCGGCCTGCCGGGCTTCCTTCACTATTTGCGTGAGTTGCGACCGAGGACAACGGTACTGTAGTCCGTCCTGCCGGGAAACCGCCAGGCGGAGACAACGGTGTGCCGCCGACCGCCGCTATCAGCAGAGCGGACGCGGACGACAGCGTCACTTGCAGCGGCAGCGCCGTTATCGAGAGCGCCAGGTTCCGACTCGTGTGACTGATCAGGGTTACCGAATAGCCACCATCTCGCAGGCCCGGCGCTGGGCTGCTCTCGACCACTGCGCCATATGCGGTCGGTCCTGGATTAATCCATTTCCACCCATTCGGCAGCGGAGGTGATCTCAGCGGTGGTCGGCCCAAGTCCGAAAATCTACGTTTTTACATGACCGATAACACCCAGCGATATATGGCAAATGCGCAGCAACGTCAAAGAGGGCGTCATATTTGCTACCCAGCGCGCGGATGGAAAGCGGGTGGAGATTGCGGAAAGCTGTGTGCGCCGCTTGGGAATCCGTTTCCCCGCCCTGATAGACGGCATGGACAACAACTCGATCGAGCGCCGCTATACGGGCCCGATCGCCCGATGTTGATCGACATCGACGGCCGGCTTGTGTTCAAGACTGAGCCCTGTCCGTTTGGGTTCGAACCATCTCAATTGGAAGCCGCTCTGTTGCGGCTCTTGCGCTGAAGGTTCTGGCGGATGTCACGGGTGAGGCACCTGGCTTGCTGCCCTGTGGGCTTCTCTTATCTCGGTATCCCTTTGGACGTCGCGGCCAAGGTGGCCCCGGCCGCGGCAACCATCGAAACAAGCCCCTCACTTTCAGCGCGCCCAAAGAAGCGGACGAGTGCTTCCGCCACTGCCACCGGCTCGTTTATGGGGAGGAAATGGCTGGAGTCTACAAAGATCAGTTCCGAGTCAGGCATCAGGTCGCGAGCACGGTTGGCAAAGGATTCCGGCACTGCCGGGTCCTTCGATCCATGAACGATCAGCGTAGGCGTCGATATCCTCGGAAGCAAGCTCGGAATCGACTTGAGCACTTCAGCGGGATGCCCCCACCGCAGCAGGGACATCAAGTGCCAGGAGCCCCGCAGACCGCGAAAAGGCGCCTGGAATTCTTTCATCATCTCGTTCCGGTTGCGGCTCGCCGGGGTAGCCAACCGCATCACGACGTTCCAGAAGAGCAGGTTGATGATGGGCGCCATACACTCACCGATCAATGGCTTCCGTAGGACCTCGAAAAGGTAGAACGGCTTCAGTTCTGGAAACACGGACGGCGTCAGTAGCGCCAGCCTTCCCACTCTGTCTCGAAAGCGATGAGCATAATGTACCGCAATGGCGCAGCCGGCGTCGTGCCCCACCACGTGCCACTTCTCGATTCGGTGTTCGATCCGGATGGCTTCGACACTGGCAGCCAGTTCCTCCAAATTCCGGAAACCATGAGGGGTACTCGCCGATCTGCCAAACCCGGGCAGATCCACCGCGAGGCACTGGAACTGACTCGAGAGTCTTTCGATCACGCCATTCCAGAGGGCGCCACTCGTGGGAATGCCATGCAGGAACAGAACCGGATATCCGGACCCTCGCGCCACCAGGTACATGATTAGCCCGCCGCCTTACGAGGGTCGCCGAGCCATCGGCAGAGTGCGTTCAAAACCACAGCGGCGGTTCGGAACAGGTTGAGCACGCAGCCGACCAGGAGCGTAGAAACCACGCCCGCGGGGCCGATCCGGGAATAGACCGCATTGAGAACCCAGGCCGGCACCGTGTAGACCCTCCCAGCCCGCAAAACACCGATGCGGTCGCGGACGGCCGGATCGTAAATGGTCTTCTCTATCCCGCAATTGAAGAATCTGTTCAGGTCGACTACCCGCCTGCTGTACATCGCGCGCGCTACGTACGGTAACCGCTTCCGGCGGCGCGACCCGACGATTAAAGCGCACGCGTCGCCCGCATGCCGCAGTGCCGCCGTGACCCCGTTCGAAGTCATGGGATCCACCATGGAACCGGCTTCTCCCACAATCACCCAGTTCGGCCCAGCCAGTCTGCGATGGACGCGGCATTGGAATGACGTCACGTTCGGCGAGAGGGCCCCAGCCGCCGGCAGCAGCTCCGCGAGCCTCGGGAAGCGGGAGAGTTGTTGGCGAAAGATGTCCTCCACCGTGAGGCCTTGCCGCCGCCTTTCCTGGATCGCCTCGCCCGCAGCCACTGAGCCCACACTAATCGACTTCGAGTGAATCGGAATTTCCCAGATCCACTCCATATAGGGTGGCTGCCCGTCCATGTAGAGCGTGGTGCCCTCGATCGATTCCGGAACGTCGAAATAGGCCCACATCGCGACCTTCCGGGGTCCGTATTCGTGAACCGGCAGGCGGAAAACTCGCGAAAACAGGCTGGCGTTGCCGGAAGCGTCGATGAACCAGTCCGGCGAGAACCTCCGTCCTGACGCCGCCTTTACCGCCGTCACTCTTCTTCCCTCTCTTTCCACCTCGTCGACCCGGTCAATCACCATCTCCACTCCGTGCCGCAGCACCGTCTCACGGAGGATCTGGTCGAGTTGGAGGCGATCCACGTGGACCGTGCGCAGTTCGACGTTGTAGGGAGGCCGGGCCAGCCATGCACCCGGCTCGTAATGCCGGGTCGACCCGTCCCTCAACTGCACCGTGACATGGCGCTTATAAGTCGCCAGTTCCTCTCGAATCAGGCGATCCATGGGAAGTCCCAGGGCTTCCAGCAGAGCCGGAGAGGACCAGTCCAGCGACTCGCCGACGGGCGGCCTCGAGCCCGTATCGGACTCAATGCACGTGACGCGGCAACCCGCCCTGGCAAGATGAATCGAAGCCGCCATTCCGGCCAGGCCGCCGCCGATCACAGTAACTTCTGCCCTGTCTGACACCTCCCGCATTCTGACGTACAGGAAGGTTACCATCGCTGCCCCATGGTCAGGAATAATGGAAATCAGCTACGACTCCCAAATCTGATCTGGTCAATCAGGAGCATCGATCCAAATAGCCGGAATATGGGCTTCGCCAAAGCCAAATGGTGGGATTTTGACCGGCCACGGAAGGCATCAGGAATGCTATGAGGGGCTGTCCTGAATTCCCGCTGTAATCAGGGCCTTCGGGCCATTTCCGGAGGAGGAGGAACGCCATGCTCTCGCAGTATCATGAGACGTGGACTGCGGCGCAGAAATCCGCTTGTTCGATCCGCGGCGCAAACCGCAGGATTGGAACGAACTGATGCACCCCACCGAGTGCGCCGTTTTCTTACGAGACAGGACGAGTTCTAATCCCTTGGCGTCGGACGGACAGGCCTATGCCAGTCCAGCCGAAGTCACTTGCATCGTGTTCAGTTGCCTCGATGCAGCTCTTCGGTTTTGTGAAGCGAGGGTCCGGGCTTTGCCGCGACTTCGCTGTGAAATCTATGACTCCCAGGGTTTAGCTCATCCGCCCCTTGCAGTAATTCTCCACCCCGAGGCCCAACCGAAAGAGGATGCCGGCCCGATTCGGTCGCGGCACCGGAAATTGGGCGCCAGCGCCTTTTCCCTGATATCGCTGCCGTTGTTCTGGATGGGCGCGCGCTCGTCCAGCTCCGGTGACCTGGCCATCTTTCTCGGCATCAATTGCATCTTACTGGCATTGCGTTTCCTCTACTGGGATTTGGGCTTAAAACACAGCGAACGAAAGCGGCTAAAGCGCCTGGAAGACCATCGGAGGATGGAAAGAGGCGATGCCTGAACTCAAACTGCTGTTTCTGCAAATGGCGGTGATCCTGACGACCGCCCGATTGATGGCGGCGGCATTCCGGTTCCTCGGCCAACCTGCGGTAGTCGGCGAAATGGCCGCAGGTATCCTCCTGGGTCCGTCTTTACTGAGCAGAATCTCGCCCGCCATTATGAACGCCCTCTTCCCCGCGGCCGGCCTCGGACCGCTGTCTGCGCTCAGCCAGGTGGGGCTCATCCTATTCATGTTCCTGATCGGTCTCGAGGTCCGGCCGGACCACTTCCGGAAGTCTGCCAAATCGGTGGTTCTTGCCAGTCAGGCGAGCATTGTAGCGCCGCTCGTGTTTGGCGGACTTCTGGCCTGGGGACTCTATCCCCAGTTGGGCAGCGGCGCTCCCAGGCTGCCATTCGTGCTGTTTCTGGCAATCGCCATGGGCGTGACCGCGTTCCCCGTTCTGGCGCGCATTCTTGCCGAGCGCGGGTTGATGCACACCCGGGTAGGAGTGTTCGCCATCTCCTGTGCCGCGTTCGACGATATAACAGCCTGGTGCCTGCTCGCCGTAGTCACGGTGATCGCCCGTCCCCAGACGACGCAGAACCCTCTGCCCTGGCGTTTTGCGATGCTCGCCGGGTACATCCTCGCGATGGTATTCCTGGTTCGTCCGGTATTGCGCCGTTTGCTTCCGGCGGCCGAAGAGCCAAGCCTCGGCCGATTTGGCGTGGCTATGATCCTGCTCCTCTTTTCAGCCTGGTCTACTGAGGCGCTAGCTGTTCATGCCTTGTTCGGCGCTTTTCTGGCCGGCATCGTGGTCCCGAAAGGCGACAAACTGGAACAGGAGCTGCGGCAGCGGCTCGAATCAGTAACCCTGGTCCTGTTGCTGCCGCTCTTCTTCGCCTTCACCGGCCTTCGCACCAGTATCGGGCTGCTGAACAATGCCAAGCTCTGGTTGCTGTGCGGCCTGATCGTGACCGTGGCCGTGGTTAGCAAGCTTTTGGTAAGTGCATTGGTGGTGAACGCAAGTGGGATGCCGTGGCGCGAATCGCTCGCAGTGGGAGTCCTGGTGAACACCAAAGGGCTGGTTGAACTCGTCATCCTCAACGTAGGGCTCGACCTGCATATCCTTTCGCCGACGCTGTTCTCCATGATGGTGATTATGGCCTTGGCCACCACGCTCATGACAACGCCGCTGCTGGATCGAATCCTCCCGCGCCAGTGTTGATCTGCTCGAAACAGTTTTCGAGCGCCGTAATTACAGGGCAATCTGCACCGAGTGTCCTGGCCGGCAGTACTCTAAGATTACTTGCCCTGACGCATTTGGATGTCCACGAAGTCGCCCAACTGTTCGGCGGTAAACTCATTCCCCTCGAAGTTCGCCGCCAGTTTCTGCTCCCGGCTGATCACGATGGTATGCAGGGAATGCGTCAGACTGCCTTCGCCTTGCCAGAAATCGACGCCGAATTTCTGGCAGAGCGCCTCTACTTCGGTTCGCGGTCCGGTCAGTAAGTGCCAGTAACGCGAATCGGCCTTCCAGGTGGCTGCATACTTGGCCAACACTTCGGGAGTGTCATGCACCGGATCCATGGTCACGCTGAGTAAGACGAGATCGCGGCCCATTCGATCGGCGAAGCGCTTCTGCAAACGTCCCAGGTTGTTCGACAGGCGGAAGCAGTAGTTAGGCAATGGACAACTGGTATAAACGAACGCGGCGACCACCACCTTGCCGGCAAACTGGGAAAGGCTGATTTGCTGCCGTGCCTGGTCGGTCAGGGTAAAATCCGGGACCTTGTCGCCCAGAGCCGGCCCGGGCGCCGCATCGGGCTTTTCCAGAGTACGCAGAAGCTGCAGATTGCGCACCTCGACAGGCTCCGGTTCCATGCTGACGTAGTGATGGACGCGGACGTTCTCGGCATACGAATCGTCATCCTCCACCACCAGGGTGAAGTCAACCAGCATGCTCGGTGCTATCCCCTTCAGTTGTTTTTCATCGCGCACCGTGTACGGCATCACCATGGCTTCCATATATCCCGGAATTGCCGTGCAGGACGCCACAAAACTGCGGTGTGCCGGGTCCGTTTTTAAAATGAGGCCGGTAACCGGGTAGCGCTGCACCGCTTGCAGGCACCCTGCGCTCAGTAGAAGCGCTGCGGAAAACGATAAGCGTGCGATCATGGCCGATAACTCCTCGCTCGGTCGCGGCGCCGGTCAATTCCCGGAGCCGTTTGAGTTCTTGGATTGCGCCGGGCCGGTGCGATTCGCGCCGCCCAAGCGGAAAGCATGCAGATTGAGCTTGGTAATCGTGGCCGAGCCTTCTTTGATTTCGAAGAACTGATTTTTCCCGATCCGGGAGAATGATTGCGGATCCGGGGTGCCAGGCCAGTGGATCTCCACGCTCAGGATCTCCGCCGATTTGCCCAAACCGATATGCTGGCGCAACGGCGATCCGCCAAAGGAGCTTTGACTGCCCACCGTTCGATAGATTGAGCGCGTCACGCGGCGCTCGTTTCGGACGGTGACCTTGATTCTCGCCCCCACTGCCGACCGGTTTGCCTTGGTGCCTATCAGCCGCAGGGTGACCCAGTCGTTGCTATTTCCGGGATTTTCGAAGAGGCGGAAGACATGGCGGTCACCAGGGACCGCGCCTCCGATGGCCGCGAGAATGTCCTCGTCGCCGTCGTTGTCCAGATCGGCAAAGGCCACGCCGTGACCTTTGTGCAATTCCCCCGTGCCGGAGGACGCCGTGACGTCCACGAAGGATTTGCCCTCTTTGTTGCGAAGCAGCACATTCGGAACGAGCGAGCCGTACGAAGGATTCCCCGTCCCCAAATATATGTCCAGATATCCATCGTTATCGATGTCGCCAAAGTTGGAGCCCATTGGCATATACACCTTGTCGAGCCCGGTCTCTTTGGTGACGTCCCGAAATGTGCCGTTTCCCAAGTTGCGGTACAGTTTTAGCGTGCTGGCGTTGTGCGGAAGATTCAGATAGGTGCGCGCCGTTTCCTCCACGGAATGGTAGTAACTGGTAATGAACAAATCGGGCCAGCCGTCGTTATCGTAATCGAAAAACCAAGTTGCGAAACTCCTGACCGTTTCCACGCCGGCCTCCCGGGAGACTTCCGTAAACGTGCCGTTATGGTTGTTGTGGTAGAGAAACGCTTGTCCGCTCATGTTGGAAACGAAAAAGTCCACATAGCCGTCGCCATCGTAGTCCGCCGCCGCCACGCCCTTGGAGAAAGCGCTGCGGTCGATACCGGCGGACGCCGAGATGTCCTCGAACGTCCCATCGCCGCGGTTCCGGTAGAGTTCGCTGGGACCCTGCTCATTGACCACGAAGAGATCCAGATAACCGTCGTTATCGATGTCTGCCCAAACCGCCGACTGCGTGTTCGTGGCGCGCAACCCCAGGCCGCTCTCTTTGGTAACGTCCGTAAACGTTCCGTCGCAGTTATTGCGCAGGAGCGACTTACGCTGCCCGAGGGCTTCCCATGCGCCGCGCAAAACCAGAATGTCAAGACATCCGTCGTTGTTATAATCGGCTGCGATCAGATTCAACCCGCCCAGTTGGTCCGCTAAATGCGCCTGGACAGCCCGGTCCGTGAACGTGCCGTCTCCGTTATTGTGGTAACAATGCATCGGCCCGCAGGGGTCGTAGTTAGACGACACCACGTCGAGAAGGCCGTCGTTATCGAAATCGTCGATCACGACGCCCGACGCCATGACGAAGGGATTCAATCCACTCTCCTTAGCTACGTCGGTAAAGCGTCCCACCGTTTCCGTGGAGTTGAACACCTCCGGCGAGATCCGGAGTTTCGCGGGAACGGTGTCCGGATAGCCGCCGACGGTCATCGACGCAATATTGAGCAGCCACTTGACATCCAGCTCGTCGGGTTTTTGTTCGAGGTACTTGAGAAAATGACCGATGGCGGCTTCCGACCCGGCGGTTTGGGCGTAACGAATGCCGGGGCGCATCGGAAACAGGCACCGGTCGCCCGGATTCTTGTACACGTCGTTGTCCATCTCAGACTTATGCAAATAGGCGATACCCAGTGCTTCTTCCAACAACAGGCTCATCTCCGGCGCGCTCGTCGCCGCCATCTTGCTTGCCGTCTCGAATTCCTCAACTGCCTTGGCCATTTCACCGGTGTAAGAGTAGAGCTGCCCCAACACGAAGTGCAACTGCACGAATTGCAGAGGCTTGGACTTCGGGGACCGTGCCAGGGAGTGCTCCGAGGTGGGGTCCAGCAGCTGCTTCACGAAATTCATGGAATCTGCGTAAGCTTGCGCATGAACCTCGCAGATGGCTTGCGGCGAGTGCTCCCAACCGTCGGGCTTGGGCACGTCCATGATCTTGGCAAAAGCTTCACCGAGGCCGTCTACGTCGAGGATGTAATGTATGCTGCCTGCTGCCGCGATCGCCATCTGCCGGCCGGTATTGGCCGGGCCGGCTGCGGGGGCGTCCGCTGGCAGTAAGACCTTCAGAATCGCATATCCGGATGGAATCCTGACGACTCCGCTGATTTGGCCCGGCTGAACGCCCTTCAGGGCATCGCGCAATTCAGGCCTAAGTGTCGCAGGGTCCACTTTTCCGAGGAGTCCGCCATCCACCGCAGTGGCATCCACCGATGTCTCGCGCGCCAGCACAGCGAAATCTCCGCCATGCCGGAGTTGATCTGCCAGGCGCTCGGCCTCCGCACCCGAGTGGACCACGATCAGACGCAGCCAGAGGCGGCCATCGGGATCGTCCGGCGCGGAGGCCAAAACACAGGCGGCAACGCCAGCCAACACGATCGCAGACACCAATATCCTTAAGTCCCTCCTACAGCGCATAAGTCTCTCAGGTGCTATTGGACAATTTGAACGAAGTATATACTTCGCCGTGAAAGCGAACAATAACTTGAACCTACTAGCTGGCGCCGGGCAAAGTAAATCGGCGGTCGATAAGCCAGTTATATGTCGAAGTTGTGACTTGAGCCCATCCGTGGTAATCCGTGGTAGCCTCTTTGAGCCGTTGAAGGTTGTCCGGTTTGAGCAGAGAAATACGATCTACAGTCCGATTACTAAAAGCGTATCATCCTACCTGGGTCCGCCCTACGACTTATGAAGTCTCATCGAAGATATAAGTCAGGTATTACCGCCGTTCGGCCAGAATGCGGTGAATCGAGTTCGCGTACCCATCGCGGGCCGTCATGGGTGCGCGTTGGCGATATGTGTCGGGGTCGGTCGGGGCCCACGTCCCCAGCCCGTCGACGTAGCGATTGAACATACAAAAAGCCGCGGCGATGAGCACAGTGTCATGGATTTCCATGTCGCTGGCGCCGCACTCCCGTGCGCGGGCGATATCTTCGCCGGTGACTTCCTTTCCGCTGCGCTGCACTTTGCCAGCAATGGCAAGGAGGGCCTTCATCTTGTCCGAAACGGCCGCCTGTTCCGGGTCGCGTTTGACGTCGAGCACCAGTTGCTCGTTATTGCCCAGATGGTGTGCGGCCACGGCTCCATGAACGCTCTGGCAGAAGAAGCAGTCGTTGCGCGACGATACGAACGCCGCGATGAGTTCGCGCTCGCCCGGAGACAGCGTGTTCGGTCCGTGGAGCAGAATGTCGGCGAGCTGATTGAGGGGCTCGGCGGTCTCCGGCCGGAATACCATCAATCCGCGAATGCCGGGCAGATCTTCTGGCAGTTTTATGTGGGCCACTGTGTAAGTTCTCCTTTCGTTTTTCGTGGCGCAGGAACTCTTGCCTGCGGCGACCCCGCAGTCTGAAAACTGCGCCACACTACCTCATTCTTCTCCGATCCCGAACGTTGTTTGGTAGCGCGGCAGCAGCAGCAGGAGCGCTCCGGCGACCAGCGTTACGGCCGCGAGCTGCACTAGCAGGGCGCTGTACGATCCGGTGGCGTCAAAGGCGCGGCCCATGACGACGGGGCCAACGGCTCCGGCGATGGCATACGCGGTCCACGTAAAGCCGTACAAAGTCGAGAACGATTTCAATCCGAAGTATCGGGACAGCAGATAGGGAGTAACGTCGCCTTCTCCGCCCATCCCGAAGCCAATGAGCGCGGCGCCTTCGATGCCTACCGTCAAAGTGCGCGCCCCGGCCAGCAGAAACGTGCCCAGCGCGGAGCATGCGAAGAGACAGGCGCCTACACGCGGCGCGAAGAAGCGATCGAGCAGCCAGCCGGTCGATAGCCTTCCCGCCAGAATCGCTGCGCCCATGGACGAAACCGCCAATGCGGCCTTTCCCGCTGAAATGCCGCGATCGGTCAGCAGCGCGGAAAGGTGCGTGATGGCGCCGTTCTGGCTGATGGAGATCAGGAACAACTCGGCGACAATAATCCAGAATATTCGCGAGCGCAGTCCCTCGCTTACGGTGGTGCCGGAGGCCCGCTTAGCCGCCGCATGAGTGGCGCGGGAACGGGCGCGAACGCGGCTGCCGCAGGGTAGCCCGATGACTAGGACGGCGGCGCCCAGAATCGCGCAAGAAGCCCGCCACCCGACGGCGCGAATCAGTGCCTCCGCGATGGGTGGGAGAACGATGGCGCCTACCGCTCCACCGCCGAGCAATATGGAGAACGCCACGCCGCGACGCTCCCGAAACCAGGTGGTGAGCACGCGGGAGTACGCCAGGTGCGCAGTGCCGTTCCCTACGATTCCCAGAATGAGGAAGGTCGCGTAGAACCGCCACAGGTGGGGAGTCAGCAGAGAGAGCGACGCGAAGGCGCACCCGAAGATGGTGAGACAAGGCAAGATGATGCGCCGGGCCGGATAGCGATCGAGCAGCCAGCCGAGCGGCGGCGAGCATGCCGCCACTGCCAGCGCCGCGATGCCGAACGCCGCGGAGACCGCTTCGCGCGACCAGCCGAACTCGGCGCTCAGCGGTTTGAGGAAAATGGCGAAAGTGTAGACCAACAGCGACGCGAAGCTGACCAATACACACGCTGAGGAGGCGAAGGCGACGCGCCATCCGGGGTAACGAATGCTGTGTTCATTCGGCTCCGAGGCCTCGGCAAGCTGAAGGGCGGGAGCCATATCAGCCGTTCCCGTCGCGAACGTATCCGTGGCGGGCCAGATGCCGCCCCTGCTGGCGGTGAGCTTCTTCGGACATCTCGGCCACACCGCTGGCGGTGATCCACCGATTGTAGAAGTTGAAGAGCGCGCAGGTGGTGATGGCAAAGTAGATGGCTTCGTCGTCCCAGCCGGCGGCGCGCACGCACTCCACATCGGCGGCGGTGAATCCGGGCAGATCGCGGGTAATCTTCGCCACGAAGCGAAGCATCGCCTTGTCTCTCTCCGGCAGAGGCGAGGCTTCGGGATCGCCGAGTACGCCGCGCACCAGCTCTTCACTGCCGAGCAGTTCGACTGCGGCGGCAGCGTGTGCGCGAGTGCAGAAGCGGCACTCGTTGAGGTGCGAGGTCCACGCGGCAATCAGTTCGCGCATCGCCGGACCGATGCTGGCCGGTGCCCGCAGAACTCCCTGGGTGAAAGTGGAAAGGCCGCCGGTAAACGATGGCTGGAACGCGAACAGGTCCCAGATTTTCGAATACTCGGCTTGGCGAGCGCGGGCGGAGTCGATCAGATCCTTGTAGAGGCCCGGCTTCAGGCTGCTCTCGACGCCGGGAAGGTAAAGGGCCGACATGGTGCTGTCTGTCATTTGCTTACCGCCGTTGACAGCGGCCGCTTCCAGTCGCGGGCCACATAGCCGAGCGCTGCAGTTTGCCTTCCAATCTCCACGTACAGTTCTGGATCGCGAGGCTGCCAGGTGTCCAGCCCGTCGACATACCGATTGAACATGCAGAAGGCCGCCGCGATGAGCACCGTGTCATGGATTTCCTTGTCGGTGGCGCCATGGCTGCGAGCCCTCTCGACATCTTCCGTGGTGACGTACTTGCCGCCCCTCTGAACTTTGCCGGCAATCGCCAGCAGCGTCTTCATCTTGTCCGAGAGCCCAGCTGTCTCGCAATCGCGCTTCATCTGGCCGATCAGTTCGTAGTCCGCGGAGCCGCCGCCCAGATGTTGCGCTGCCGTGGAACCATGGCTCGTCTGGCAGTAGTGACAGTCGTTCTGCGCGGAAACATAAGTGGCGATCATCTCGCGTCCCGCCAACGTGAGGGTGCTCGGGCCGCGGAGCAGGGCCTCCACCAGGTCGCATAGAGGTTGAGTCGTCGCCGGACTGAAGACCAGCGGACCGCGAATACCCGGCAGTCCTTCGGGGAGTTGGATGTGTGCCATTGGTAGTCCTCAGTTCGTCCGGATGTAGCCTTCGTGGGCCATCCGCTGCCCCATTTCGCGGTAGGCTTCTGGATCGGCCGGCTGCCAGGTGCCCAAGCCGTCCACGTAGCGATTGAACATGCAGAATGCGGCCGCGATCAGCACGGTGTCGTGGATTTCCCTGTCGCTGGCGCCGGCGCTGCGTGCGCGCGCAATGTCGTCCGCGGTGACGTGTTTACCGCCCTTTTGGACCTTGCCGGCGACGGCCAGTAGCGCTTTCAACTTTTCCGGGATATCCGCCGTGGCATAGTTACTCTTGACGCGGTCGATCAGCTGGTAGTTGCCGCCTATATGTTCCGCGGCGGCGGCGCCGTGAGACAGTTGGCAGAAGCAGCAGTCGTTCTGTGCAGAGACGTACGTCGCAATCATTTCGCGTTCCGCCGAGGTTAAGGTATTGGGTCCGCGCAACAGGACTTCCGCCAGTTCGCGGAGCGCTTTGGTGCTTTCCGGGCTGATTGCCATAGGACCGAGGATGCCCGGCAATCCCTGGGCAGGCTAATGTGAGCCATAGACCCCTCCAAATGTTCTAATCGAGAATACACGAAACGCGCGGCGGCTGGCAGTAATGGAAATCTACTAATGGATTTTCATTATTGTCAGCATATAGCGCCTCCCTTAGAATCGATGCAACCTTATGCACTCCGGGAAACTTACTCTGTTCGTAGTCCTTTCGCTGTGGTGTGCCCGCGCGCAGGATCCAGTGGGCGTACTCGAAGGCGAAATTCGAGATGCGTCGGGCGGAGCTGTGTCCGCGGCCGCCCTCACGGTAACCAACCGCGAAACCGGATTCGCCATCAAGCAAGTCTCGTCGCGCGAAGGATCCTTCCATTTCTCTCTACCGGCCGGGGAATACGACCTGCGGGCCAGCGCGGCCGGCTTTGCCGCCTTCTCGTCATCGGCCATCCGCATCGATATCGGGCGTACCGTCCACGTTCCCATCAAGCTCGAACTGGAGACGGGCCACACCGAAGTGAGTGTCAGCGGGGAAGCCGTGACTGTGGACACCAGCCAGACCCTCGGTAATGTCGTTTCCCAGAAGGAGGCGACCGATCTTCCCCTCAACGGACGCGATCTTACCCAACTCGGCCTCCTGCAGCCGGGCGTTGCCCCCATGACAGTCGGGCTGGCGGAGGCGGGCGGCATCGCGCGCAGCGGCCAGGCATACGCGGTTAACGGACAGCGCCCGGAGTCGAACGACTACCTACTCGACGGCGCCAGCAACGTGGATAGTGTGAACGGCGGATACGCTCTGCGCACGCCCGTGGACGCCGTCAGCGAGTTCCGTATTCTCAGCCTGAATGCTCCCGCCGAGTACGGCAATACCAGCGGAGCGACGACATCGGTGGCCACCAAATCGGGTAGTAACGGTATTCACGGCGATGTCTACGAATTCCTGCGAAACAACGCCATGGACGCGCGCAATTTCTTCGCCGCCAAGACCGAACCGCTGCATCGCAATCAGTACGGCGCCACCCTCGGCGGACCGATCCGCAAGGACAAGGATTTCTTCTTCGCCTACTACGAAGGGCAGCGCCTTTCCGACGGCAGCACACAGGCGGCCATCGTGCCCACCGCCGCCGAGTGGACGGGCGATTTTTCGGGACTCACCGATCCTTCCACCGGACAGCCGGCTCCCCTGATCAACTATTTCACTGGCCAGCCATTCCCGGGAAACCAAATCCCGGGCGCCATACAGAGCCCCATTGCTCAACTCGCGTCGCAGCTTTATCCGCTGCCCAATATAGGCACGAACGTGTTTGAATCCACGCAGCTGGGATCGACCAACTACGACCAGGGCGGCTTCCGCCTGGATCACTATTTCGGCGCCGGCGATCAACTCTTCGCGCGCTACTCGACATCCCATTTGAATCAGTTCGACCCGCTGCCCATCGCCGGCGCCGGTGTCCCCGGATTTCCGGTCACCGACGCGATCGTCACCAACTCGGCTACCACTTCCTGGGTCCACGTGATTTCGCCGCGGACCGTCCAGACTATACGCCTGTCTTTCCTCCGCAATGTGTTCGACAACGGACAGGCGGTAAACCACACTCCAGGCAGCAGTCTGGGTTTCCAATACCAGCCCACCTTGGGATTGAACGACGGCGTTCCCTATCTCATCGTGAGCGGCTACGCATCGCTAGGCAATCCCATTACCGGGCCGCAAAACACCTATCAGAATGATTATCAGGGATCTTACTCCGCGGCAATGACACGTGGCCGGCACAATCTCAAGTTCGGCGGCGATCTCATGCGCGAGCAGATCAACGTTCTTTTCGGAATCGCCACTAACGGCTTCTTCGTGTTCGCTCCCTTCCCGGCCAGCGACTCGTACGCCAGTTTCCTGCTGGGGCAATCGGTGCAATTCTTCCAGGGCGGCGGCCAGTTCGACCGCGGACTTCGTAAGTGGGTGGGAGCCGGATACGCACAGGATGAGTTCCGCATCAATCCACGCCTGACTCTCAACTACGGCCTGCGATATGAAATCAACACACCTTATACCGACATTCGCAATCGCATGAACGCCTGGGCTCCCGGCGAGCAATCGAAGATCTATCCCAACGCTCCCGAAGGTCTGCTGTTCCCCGGCGATCCCGGTGTGCCGGCGGGCATCGCCAACGTCGACTATAAGGAATTCATGCCGCGGGTGGGCTTGGCCTGGGATCCGTTCGGCGACAACAAGACCACAATACGGACGGGCTACGGCATCTTCTACGATGGCTTTACCAACGGCAGCGGAGGTCCCCTGCAGTCTGCCGTCAGCGCACTGCCGTGGACCCAGGCGTATCAATTGCCCGGCCCCGGATTCGACATCGCCAATCCCTATGGCGGCTCGCCTTCCCCTTTCGGCACCGGGAATTTCGTCGCGCCGGCCACCGTACTCACGGTGCAATCGGGAATGCGTCCGCCATATTCGCAGAACTGGAATCTCTCCATCGAGCGAACCATCGCCAAAGACTATCTGCTGGACGTTCGCTACGTTGGCAACAAGGGCACCCATCTGCCGCGCTTTATCGAGGCCAATCCCAGCATCTACGGCCCGGGCGTCAATGCCAACAACAACAACGAGATTCGCCAGTACACTACTTGTAACTCGGTCGGCATCTGCAATTACGGATCGGTGGGATTGATCGCCGATGACTCCAGCTCCACTTACCATGCGCTGGAAGTGGCCTTCTCCCGCCAATACGCGCACGGGATCGGTTTCCTGGCGTCTTACTGGTATTCGAAGAGTCTGGACTATATCTCCACGCTCAACGTCGCCGGTTCTGCGCCCACACTGGTGGCCGGCGAAAACGATCTGGCGCAAAACCCCTTCGACCTGGCGGCTGAGCATGGTCCGTCGTTGTTCGATGCCACCCATCGTTTCGTCTTCAGCGGAAGCTGGGCGCTGCCACAGTGGCAGGGTGCTTCACAGGCTGCGGCCGTGCTGCTTAACGGCTGGCAGTTCAACGTCATCAGCAGCCTGTCCACCGGAACCCCGTTTACTGTTTACGACAGCGCCGACGTTTCCCTGCAGGGCAGCGCACCCGAGATCAGCGGCTTTTACTCCAGCAAGCCCGACCTGATCTCCAATCCCAACGCGGGGCAGCCGCACACTGCCAACGAATGGGTGAGCCGTACGCCGTTCCTGCAACTGAACCCGACTACGCAGGCCGGTCAGTTCGGCAACGAAGGCCGCAATGTAGTGCGCGGACCGGGGATCGAAGATGTGGATCTCTCGTTATTCAAGTATTTCAAGCTCGGCGAGACCAAGCGTGTACAGTTCCGGGCGGAGTGCTTCAATTTGCTCAATCATGCGAATTTGGGACTGCCGGAGAATGACCTGGAATCTCCCGCATTCGGACAGATTTTGCAGGCCGGACCGCCCCGACTGATGCAACTCGCACTGAAGTTCCTGTTCTAGTATGGAGGATGCCGAATACGAGGCGAGGTCGGGCGCTTCCACCCTCCAGGAGACCAACGCGGTATCCGTTTGTGGTTCAATATTATGGACTGCGAGCCGGTATGACCAATATATTGATCCGACATAGCGCTGGCTTTCGCGCCCTAATCCTCAGCGGCTCGGAAGGAAGATTCGTGGGCGCGCTGGTGTTAGGAGCGTCCGGAAGGACTGGAGGATTTCCTCCCGTGAGGAGATTCCGCGCGGAAATGCATCAGGAGAAGGTGTATCATGCCCATACCGACTGAACCCATCGGCAGTATTCCTCGTCCTCATGAACTCATCGAAGCTCTTGCGAAGTCGAGCGCCGACAGACTTAAGCAGTCCGAATATGAGCAAGTTCTCGACGCCGCGGTGCTCGACACGATCCGCCGATTCGAGAAAACTGGATCGCCAGTGATCACCGATGGGGAACAGGCCAAACCCAGCTTTGCGACTTATCCCCTTACGGGCGTCACTAGTCTCGCCTCCGATGGTGTTACGATTCCTTTCGCCGACGGGCACACGCGTCAACTTCCGAGGCTGACCGGCGGGCCTTTCCGTTATGGGATATATGCCGAGACCTACTTGAAGAATGCGATGCGGCTCACACGCCTTCCAGTGAAGCAGGCTGTCATTTCAGTTTCCGCTTTGAGCCTGCTTTATGCGGACGCATCCATCGCGGGTTACTCGAAGGAGCAGTTCGAGAAGGACCTCCTGGGCGAAGCCGAGTCAGACATCCGCCGCTGCCTCATAGCCGGAGCGCATTGCGTTCAAATCGACTTTACGGAAGGACGATTATCTCTAAAGCTGGACCCGAGCGGAGGACTGTTACGGCGATTCATCGAGTTGAATAATCAGGTTCTCCATCGGTTCACGCCGGAGGAGCAATCGCGCATCGGGGTACACAGTTGTCCGGGCGGCGACAGGGACTCAACGCATAGCGCTTCCGTGGACTATGCGGGGCTACTGCCCGCGTTATTCTCGCTTGCGGCGGGGCGCTTCTACCTTCAGTTGGCCAGTGAACCCGACCGGAAACATGTGCTCGGTCTGATCAAAGAGCATCTGCAGCCGGATCAGGTAGTCTTCATCGGAGTGGTGGACCCCATCGTTTCCCGGATCGAGTCGCCCCGTGAGATTTCTGCCGCTGTGATGGAGGCAGCCTCCTTTATTCCTCCGCACCAGTTGGGCACCACGGACGACTGTGGTTTCTCTCCCTTCGCCGATGACGTCTCCACCGGTCGTGAGACCGCCTTCGCGAAGATTCGGGCGCGGGTAGAAGGCACTCGCCTGGCAGAACGGGAGATGGGCCTGTGATGGGCGCGCCCGTCAGTCCGCGGCGGCGTCCATGGTCTCGAAGGATAGCTCGCTGGCTTCTCTTCTCCGTGTCATTCCTCGTGCTCGTTTATCTTTCCCTATGCGCGGGACTCTACTGGGCCATGTGGCAGCCCCCCGACGTTTTCGGACGCGTCATGATGAGGCTGACCAAACTCCCCTCGGTGGTCGGAATGGTATTGCCGTTCGAGACATTTTGGATGCGGGCGCGCGCCGGCAGGTTGCACCCCGGCGATCTCGCACCAGACTTCACCTTGCCGACGCTCGACCATAAGAGTAGGGTCCAGCTCTCGTCCTTCCGCGGCTCGCGGCCCGTGGTCCTGGTATTCGGCAGCTATACTTGACCGCCATTTCGCCGGGAGGTTCCCGCGCTCAACAAACTGTACGACTCCTATCGTGACCGGGTAGCGTTCTACGCCGTGTATATTCAAGAAGCGCATCCCAGCGATATATGGCAACAGCGCAGCAACGTCAAAGAAGGCGTGGTATTTGCCACGCCTCGATCTGAGGGGCAGCGGGTGGAGATTGCGGAAAGTTGTGTACGCACCCTGGGAATCCGTTTCCCCGCCCTGATCGACGGCATGGACAACTCGGTCGAGCGCCAATATACGGGCTGGCCCGATCGCCTGATGTTGATCGACATCGACGGCCGGCTGGTGTTCAAGACCGACCCCGGTCCGTTTGGATTCAAACCAGCACAGTTGGAAGCCGCGTTATTGCGGGTCTTGCGCTGAAGGATCCGGATCTGGCCGGGCGCTCACATGCGATTCACACCGGTGAGGCAGCCAATTCCGGAGGCTAGCTGCCGGACGTCTCCGTGTCGTCCAGATATACGCCGCGAGCACCGGGCGCAGTCCCCTGCCGCGATTCCAGGCGGTAGCGCGATTGCGAGCGTTCCACCGTTTCGCGCCATGAATCCCGAATGCAGCTGTAGGACCCGATAGCAACGCCGCGCCGTCGACCGGGACGATAGGCTCAATCGTGGACTGGCCCCGGCAACGATCGGCGGAAGTTACAACGCACAATGGATCTCAACGATCCGCATATCGTAAGGCAGGTGTGAAACCGGGTCCACACCAGTCGAAGATCCAGGTTGTCGAGCGGCACGAGTGTGCCGCGCGCGGCAATTTCAGCGACATCCACGCGCTGGTTGGGCGGTCTCTCGGTTTTGCACGGCTTGCACGACTTTGGTGTACGGACAGCTCGCGATGCAGATACCGCAACCGTTCCCCACCTTCCCCCAGTATTGAAGACAGCGGTAGGAATCCTCGAACCAGGCCTTATGCCCCGGATTACTCCACGGCCCGCGAACCTCGTAGCTGGGCTCGTCATCGAACGACAAGGCGCGCGGCGGGCAGGCCTCGGCGCACTTCTTGCAGGATCGGCAAAAGGCCGCGAGTCCGAAATCGACGGGTTGGTCGCACTCCATCGGCAGGTCGGTAAAGACCTTGCAGAGACGTATGGCGGCGCCGAATTCCAGCGTCACCAGCTTGTTTAGCCGGCTCAATTCCCCGAGCCCGGCATCCATGGCGAACGGCACGCTCTGTGCTGTGTCGTTGACGCTGGGGATGGCTTGATAGCCGAGGCCGCGAATAAACTCCGCCAGCGAGGCCACGGTAAAGGCGGACTGGCTGTACCCCAGTCCCGTAGCCGCATCGCCGAGAGCCCTGGGCGCGTTCGCCAGGTAATCGATGTCCATGGGGATCGCGATGGCCACCACCCATTTCATCTTCGTGGGGATTACGAACTTCGTTTCGGTGACTACCGGGACTTCGACCTCTTCGAAAACGATATCTTTGTTCCCCTGTCTGAGATTGACATAGGCTTGGTCCATCGGCGCGATGCCAACCAGGCCGGCTCCAAAAAATTGGGCCGCGGTCTTCACGGTCTGCGCCATCTCCACCAGAGGAGCGGTGTGCCGGTCGACACCCAGTTCGCCGGGAGTGCGGACGGAGATGCGAGTCCAGGAAAGCAGTCCTTCGCCGGGCTGGGTGCTCTTCATCAAGGTCCAGGCGGCATCGCTCAATTGATGTTCGGGTAAGCCGTAGCCGGGCTTTTTCTCCCGCATCCAGCCGGAGAAGCGCGCGGCACTTTCGGCCTGCTCGGCTTCGAATGAGTATTGGCCGTCGCGCTCCGTCTTCAGCGGCCGGTAAAGCGCGAACATATCGTCGCCGGAGAACCGCTTGAAATCGGCCGTTCTCTCTGCGAGCATGGGCCGGTCGACGGCCGCCGCCTGAAAAATTTTCGCTACATCGAGCGGGGTACTCTGCTTTGCTCTGGTTTGCATGCTACGTTCCTGTCTCCTCGCGCGAAATGCGGAAGGACCGCGTGCCGGCCGGCTACTTCGGCATTGGCGCCACGGGCTGGGCGCTGCGCGAAATATTTCCCAACTCGAACGAAGGGCGGGTTAGTTTTCTGGTCGACTTGGCGAACTCCTTGACTTCCAGGTACTGATTAGGCGAGATGTCGGTAAAGACCTGGCGCGTCTTCGAGGCCGGCCACCATACTTCGAGGCTCTCGATACGGGCAGACCGGCCGATCCCAATGTGCTGTTCGAGAGGGGACGCGCCGAACGACCCGCCGCTTCCCACCGTCCGGCAGATCTTGCGGCGGCCGCGATCGGGGTCGTTCACCGTCACGGTAATGCGCGCGCCAATGCCGGCGCGGTTGGACTTTTCACCTACCAGTTTGAGCGTGATCCAATTGTTTCCGTGGTTGCCGGGATTGCGGAAGAGACGTGACGTGAACTGGTCGCCAAGTTCCGCGCCACCCATGTTGGCGACGATGTCTTCGTTGCCGTTGTTGCCCAGATCGGCGAATGCAATGCCGTGTCCCTTGGCGATGGCCCCGGCGCCGGAGGATGCGGAAATGTCGACAAATCGCTTCCCTTCTTTGTTGTGTAACAGCACGTTCGGCAAAATCGACGAGAAGGACGGATTCCCCATGCCCATATAGATATCCAGGAAGCCGTCATTATCGATATCGCCGAAGTTACACCCCATGGGCATGAAGATACGATCGAGGCCCACCTCCGCCGTGACATCGCGAAATGTGCCGTCTCCCTTATTCTTGTACAGCTTCAAGGTCTCTCCTTTGGGGGACAGGCCCAGATAACTGCGAACCGACTCTTCGACCGAGGCAAAATAACTGGTGATAAACAAGTCCGGCAAGCCGTCGTTGTCATAATCGAGGAAAAGAGCCACGAAACTGGCCCGTGGGGAACGCACGCCCGCCGTACCGGACACCTCCGTAAATGTGCGATCGCCATTGTTGTGATAGAGAAACCCCTGCCGGCCCAGGTTGGAGACATAGAAGTCGGGGTAGCCGTCGTTGTCATAGTCGGCGGCGACCACAGACTTGCTGTAGGCGATGCGATCGACACCTGCCTCACGCGATATATCGATGAACGTGCCATCGCCCTTATTGAGAAAAAGCTGCGCGGGAGCATTCTCATTCGCGATGAACAGGTCCAGGTAGCCGTCGTTGTCGATATCGGTCCACACGGCGGCCTGCGAGGATCGAAGCGGTTCGAGCAGTCCGGCCTGGGCGGTGACATCGGTAAAGGTGCCGTCGCAGTTGTTCCGCAGGAGAGACCTCCTGCGGGGAAATTCCCATCCGCCGCGCAGCACCAGCATGTCCATGCAGCCATCGTTATTGTAATCGGCCTGAATAATATTGAGCCCGCCGATCTGGTCCGTCAACCCGGCCTGCACGGTCCGATCGCTGAACGTTCCGTCGCCATTATTGTGAAAGAAACGGAGGGGCGCGCAGTCTTCAATCTGGGATTCGACTAAGTCGATCAGGCCGTCGTTGTCGAAATCGTCGGCGACGACGCCGCCGGCCTCGCCGAGGACCGCTACGCCAGCGGCCGGGGCCACGTCGACGAACCTGCCGAGATCTTCTCCGGACGCCAGCACCGAGGGCGGAATGAGAAACTCCTCGGGAACCGCGGAAGGCCATGTTCCCGCGGTCATGTATGCCACATTCAGCAACCACTTCAGTTCCAGATTCGACGGTTCTCGCCGCAACGCGGCAGTGAAGTAGGAAATGGCCTTCCGCACATCTTCGGAGCGCTGGCGCGGCCCGCCCGGATGGCTCGGAATCAGCCAATTCTCATCGATCGGCACTCGGCTGTCAGGGTCGGCAACCTGAGTGCGGTGCAGGTAAGCAGAGCCGAGCACCTCCTCCATGCTTTGCCCCACATTGGCGGAATCGCCGCCGGAAATCCGATAGACCTGTTCCCATTGCTCGATGGCTTCATCGATCCGGCCCTGCGAGGCGTCGAGCAGGCCGAGGCGATGGCGCGCGCCGGCGAGTTCGCCGGGATCCCATCCGGGGTCGAGCGAGGCCAGCCCCGTTTGCAAACGCTCGAGGGCCGCGCGAGGAGCCTGCTGCCGGACCATGCACGTCTCCTGAAGGTCGAGGCCAAAGCTGGGATTCCCCTGGCTGTTGCGCAACACTTCCGACAGGAACGCGTTGTAGCCCGACGTGTCATATGTCGGACGCCAGCCGGCGCTGGAATTCACAGCGGCCATTCCACTCTTCGCAGAGACGGCGCTCTGCGCTTCGGATTGCGGCGATGAGCTCTGTTGACCCTTCAGGAGTTTAAGAATCGCGTAGCCGGCCGGAACCTTGACGAATTCGGAGAACTGCCCCGGTTTCAGGTCGCGCACCGCATCGCGCAGACCCGCATGCAAAGTTTGAGGGTCCACAATACCCAGATATCCGCCGTCGCCGGCAGTATTGACGTCGATCGAATGCTCGCTTGCGAGTTGTGCGAAGTCGGCGCCGGCGCGCAACCGATCATGGACGGCTTGGGCCTCCTCCATCGACCTGACGATGATGACTTCCATGCCGATTGGACTCGCCGCCTGGCCCCGTCCATCGAAGGAAACGACAATCATTCCCGCCGCCAGGAGCGCAGGAATGGTCAACAGGACGCGGGGCGTTCGCCGCCGTCTGCCTATCTGCCCGGATGGGCACACGTCACCTGACTTATACTTGGAATTAGTCAAAACCGGCACTGTCTTGTGAAGCAAGAAACGGGCAACTGATCCACTGCCAGCGCCGCAGCTTACTCAAACTTAGAACAAGACCATTGATCCTACATGGTAGAGCCATGAATTTGGAGTGAGCAATACTGTGATTCTATTAGTCGCCGAGGCGAGGCCGCGGTGACATAGTCGATTTCGTATATTGATCCGCGTCCGCCGGTCGGCTAGACTCGGCGGGAAAGATAAGCATGCAACCGTTGTTGTTCTTGCTGGTCCTCGGGGTGGCGGGCGGCGCGGAACCACCGCTGCAGGTAGGCGTTCTGGTAGACGAAGCTCTTCGCCATAACCCCGAACTCGCGGCATTCCGAGGACAGCCAGAGCGAGCCGTCCAGTTGAAGGTGGTAGCGCGTGTGAAGCAGGCATATTATCGGCTGCGGCATGCTTACGCAACGCGTGACTGTATCGAGCGGGATCGCGATTTGCTGCGGAATCTGTTACGGATAGCGGAAGCCAACTACTCTTCCGGCAAGGCGCTGCAGCAGGACGTTCTGAAAGCCCAAGTGGAGATTTCCCTGTTGGAACCGCAACTCGCCGGGACCGGCTACGAGCTGCACTCGCGCGAGGCGGAGATCGACGAACTACTAGGCCGCAACCCGGATTCGCCTCTGGGACGGCCTCCTGACGGCGTACCGCCGTCTCTCGGTTTCACTCTCGAAAAGTTGCAGGCGAAAGCCGGCGATGCGGCGGACGGCGCGCGGCCGCTGCGATATGAGATCCGGGACGGTTATCTGGCGGCCCGGAACGCCGCGGCCATAATGGAGATCTACGACCGGACCATCCTGCCTCAAAGCCGGTTCGCCGTGCACTCCTCGCTGGTATCTTACGAGAACGGCACGAGCGACTTTCTGAACGTGCTGGCTAACTATTCGACCCTCTTCGACGCGGAGAGGAATTATTACAACCAGGTCGAGACCTTCTCGCTGGCGCTTGTACGGTTGGAAGAAATAACCGGGGTGGAGCTGATCCACTGAAGGGAGCCGCTTGAGAACTTTACTTATTGTTGTTCTTCTCGCAGTCACAATTTCAGGCAGCTTATTCGCAGGTTATGCCTGGGCGCACTGGCGCGGCGATAGTGCCCGAGCATCGGCTTCGCAGGCTCGCAAGATTCTCTATTGGGTGGATCCGATGCATCCTTCCTATCGGTCGCCCGAACCGGGGATCGCCCCGGATTGCGGAATGAAGCTCGAACCGGTCTACGCGGAGGAACGGAGAGCCGATGAGGAAATGGAGGTAGCTTCCAGCACCTTTCACGTAAGTCCCGATATGCAGCAAATGGCCGGAGTGCAGTTGAGCACCGTGGCGTATAGCACCGAAACAGCCACCATCCGGGCGCCGGGCCGCGTAGTTGCCGACGAAACGGGCCTCACGCGGGTGTATCCGCACATGGAGGGATGGATCTCGAAGACCTTCGTCGACTTCAACGGGCAGATGGTCAAGAAGGGCGACCTGCTGCTGAGCATCTACAGCCCCGAGGTGGTGGCCGGCGAGCAGGAACTCGCGCTGGCCCTCCGCGTCCGCGACCAGATGAAGTCCAGCCCGGTCAAGGAAGCCTGGGGGAATAGCGAGCTACTGGTGCAGGCCGCGCGCAAACGGCTTCAGGTGTTCGACCTCACGCCCGCGCAGATCGCCGAAGTGGAGCAGACGCGTACTCCGGTGGAGGGCACCACCCTGCGCGAACTGTTCGACAAGGGCGGCACGCAGACGGCCGGCGATAGCCATGCCACCGGAGGAGTACAAACGATCTCCGTATATTCGCCCGCTACCGGTTACGTGACGGCGCGCAATGCCTACGCCAACCAGCACGTCACGCCAGATACCGAGCTCTACGATCTGAGCGATCTCAGGCGCGTGTGGATCATGGCCGACATCTTCGAAACCGACATCGCGTCCATCCATGAGGGCCAGAACGCTCTCGTGTCCGGCGCCAACAACGAATCGCCAGCTTTCGCGGCCCGCGTGAGCTACATTCAGCCCCAGGTGGACCCACAGACGCGCACTTCGAAGGTGCGGCTCGAAGTCCCCAACGAACGCCTTCAATTGAAGCCGGACATGTTTGTGAACGTTCAGTTTCCGCTGGGCCCGGCCCGCAAGCTCATGGTACCGGCCGACGCCGTGATGGACTTCGGATTAAGGCAGACGGCGTATGTCGACCGCGGCAACGGTAATCTGGAGGCCCGGATGGTGCGGATCGGTCAGCGCAGGGGCGGCCGCGTGGAGATTCTCGATGGCCTCAAGCCCGGCGAGCGTATCGTGACCTCGGGCACGTTCCTGATCGATTCGGAAAGCCGCCTGCGGGCGGGTACGGCAATGTCCGCACCGGCCGCCGACCAGGGTCATGATTGACCGTGTCATCGAGTTCTCGGCACGCAATCGCTTTCTGGTTCTGATCCTTGCGGCCTGCGCGGTCGTGGCGGGCGTCTGGTCGGTCCACCACCTTCCACTCGACGCGATCCCCGATCTCAGCGACACACAGGTAATTGTTTACTCCAAGTGGGACCGCAGTCCCGATATCGTGGAAGACCAGGTTACGTACCCTATTGTCACGGCCATGCTCGGCGCGCCGCGCGTGAAAGCGGTGCGCGGCTTCTCCGATTTCGGCTACTCGTTCGTCTACGTGATTTTCAGCGAAGGTACGGACATCTATTGGGCCCGGTCGCGCACGCTCGAATACCTCTCGGCAGTGCAATCGAAGCTGCCGCAGGGTGTTACCAGTGAGCTCGGTCCGGACGCGACCGGCGTCGGCTGGGTATTTCAGTACGTGCTGGTGGACACGCGCGGCGGCCGCAGTCTGGCCGATCTCCGCTCGCTCCAGGACTGGTTCCTGCGCTACCAGCTTCGCGCGGTGCCGGGTGTGGCCGAAGTGGCGTCGCTCGGCGGTTTTGTGCGCCAGTATCAGGTAAACCTCGACCCCGATAAGCTGCAGTCGTATCATATCCCGATCTCGCGCGTCGTCGATGCCGTGCGGCAGGGCAATCGCGACGTAGGCGGCCGTGTGCTGGAACTGGGGGGCGCCGAGTACATGGTTCGGGGACGGGGCTATGCGCGCTCGGAAGACGACATCGGCGCCATCGCCCTGCTGGCTTCGCCCACGGGCGTGCCGGTGCGGGTGCGCGATGTGGGCGAGGTGGTGCTCGGGCCCGACCTTCGCCGCGGTGTGGCCGATTGGAACGGGAAGGGCGAGGCAGTTTCGGGTATCGTCGTAATACGGCAGGGCGAAAACGCGCTGGCCGTGATCGGCCGCGTCAAAGAGAAACTCCACGAAATCGAACCCGGACTGCCGGCGGGTGTCAAGCTGGTGACGGCCTACGACCGGTCGGATTTGATCCTGCGCTCCATCGACAACCTAAGGGACACGCTGATTGAAGAGATCGTCATCGTCTCCCTGGTGATATTTGTTTTTCTGTGGCATTTCCCCACCGCCCTAATCCCGGTGGTCACGATTCCCGTGGCCATTCTCATCGGGTTCATCCCCATGCAAGCCATGGGGCTCACCTCCAACATCATGTCCCTGGGCGGCATCGCCATCGCCATCGGCGCCATGGTGGACGCGGCCATCGTGGTGGTGGAGCAGACGCACAAGCATCTGGAGGAATGGGAGCGGGGCGGGCGGCAGGGAGACTACCGCACGGTGATTATCGAGGCGGTGAAGACCGTCGGCGGCCCCAGCTTTTTCGCGCTGCTGGTGATCGCCGTGTCGTTCTTGCCCGTGCTCACGCTGGAAGCGCAAGAGGGGCGCCTGTTCAAGCCCCTCGCCTACACCAAGAATCTGTCTATGATTGTGGCCGCGGTGTTGGCCATTACGCTGGACCCGGCGCTGCGGCTGTTCTTCACCCGTGTGACGAATTTCCGCTTTCGCCCGCACTGGCTGGCGCGCGCCGCAAGCGCGCTGCTCGTCGGGAAAATCCATCGGGAAGAAAACCATCCGATCAGCCGCGTACTCATTCGCCTCTACGAGCCGGTCTGCGCCTGGTGTTTGCGCTGGAAATGGGTGGTGATCGCGGGAGCGGCGGCATTGGTGGCCGCCACCGTGCCGGTCTACTGGAAGCTTGGCTCCGAATTCATGCCGCCGCTTGACGAGGGATCGCTGCTGTACATGCCGTCCACGCTGCCCGGTGTATCCATCGACGAAGCGCAGCACCTGATGCAGGCGCAGGACCGCATCATCCGCCAGTTTCCCGAAGTGGAGAGCGTACTCGGCAAAGCCGGCCGCGCCGAAACATCCACCGATCCGGCGCCGCTCTCGATGATGGAGACGACCATCCTGCTGCGACCGCAATCGGAGTGGCCGAAGGTGCCCACGTGGTACTCGCGGGGGGCGCCAAATTGGCTGCTGCCGGCTCTGCGGCGCATCACACCCGACCATCTCTCAACAGACCAGCTTGTGGAAAAGATGAACGGCGCCCTGCGGCTCCCCGGCGCGTCCAACGCCTGGACGATGCCGGTGCGCAACCGCATCGATATGTTGACGACGGGCATTCGCACGCCGGTGGGCGTCAAGATCAATGGAGCCGATATCGACGCCATCGAGCGCATCGGCGCCGACGTCGAACACGTGCTCGAAAGGGTGCGTGGAACGCGCAACGTCTTCGCGGAGCGGACTGGCGGCGGGTACTTTCTCGACGTGGACTGGAACCGCGACGCATTAGCGCGCTACGGGCTCACCGTCGACGACGTACAGGACGTTTTGATGAGCGCGGTGGGCGGCGAGAATGTCACCACTACGGTGGAAGGCCGTGAACGGTATTCGGTGAACGTCCGGTACCTGCGCGATTTCCGCAGCGACGTCGACGGCCTCAGCCGCGTGATGGTGCCCGTCATGAATGGCCAGACCCAGATCCCCGTATCGCAACTGGGCGCGGTCCGGGTGCGCTCCGGTCCCGGCATGCTGCGCGACGAAAACGGCATGCTGTGCGGCTACGTTTACGTAGACGTGGCGGACCGCGACGTGGGCAGTTACGTGGAGGAAGCCAAGAAACTGGTCCGCAACCGTGTTTCTTTACCGGGCGGATACACCCTGGCGTGGAGCGGCCAGTACGAATCGATGCAGCGCGTGCGCCAGCGGCTGGCCGCGGTTGTGCCGCTAACGTTGTTCCTCATCGCGATGCTGCTCTACATGAACACGCGCTCGGGCGCGAAGACGCTCATCATCCTGCTTGCGGTACCGTTCTCCGCAGTGGGCGCCATCTGGCTGCTCTACGGCCTCGGCTACAACGTCAGCGTAGGAGTGTGGGTGGGCCTTATCGCGCTGATGGGCGTCGATGCCGAAACCGGAGTCTTCATGCTGCTGTATCTAGACCTGGCTTATCGCCGGGCGCAGGCCGAAGGCCGGATGCGTAGTATCGCCGACCTGAACGAAGCCATCCTGCAGGGAGCCGCCAAGCGGATCCGCCCGAAGTTCATGACGGTGGCGTGTATGTTCACCGGGCTGGCGCCGATCATGTGGTCCACGGGCGCCGGCGCGGACGTGATGAAGCGCATCGCAGCTCCGATGATCGGTGGTCTGTTTACTTCGTTCGTTCTCGAGTTGATGGTCTATCCAGCCATTTACCAAGTATGGAAGTGGCACTTCGAAGTGAAGCCAGATCTCGCCGGGTGCATTTGTCATAGCCCACCTGCGGGACTCTGACCGCTCGACGCGTTGGGTTTGGGCCACGGAGTGGATATAACAAACTTCTCGCGACTGCGGTAACAAAGGCAGGGTGGACCTTCATAATGAACCTGAGGGCCGGATATCTATTGCACAATCCTTCGCCGGTGCCAACCATTGGCTTGGCTTTGGTAGGAGACTTGCCAAGGCCGCTGTTCTGCGAACTGCCCGATGACACGATGATTGTCATCTCGGGGTGTGCCGCGAACTGGGGTCTGGGAGGCTCATGTTTCAATCTCCACCGATGCCCGGTGCCGGATGGGCTAATGTATTTCGGTTATTGCGATCAACAGGCTATTGCAGATATCCTACTCCTCAATCTCAAATTCGATAAACGCTTCACAACCGGCTATTAGTCTCGCGGCAAGCAGGGCACGGGAAGTTTTTAGCTGCGGACGCGCTTTGGGATGGCGCGGAAGTGGTATGTTCGCGGGCCGCGGTTCGATGGCCAGTAAGTCTCCGCTGGCGTTATGACCAGGGAGGTAACCGCAGCGGCCGAACCGTATAAGTGTCTGAGCTTCAGGCGAACGCCCGGGCGGCAGTATCCGGTGTCGAACGCAAGCGGTGGAACTGGAATAACTACGTGGAAATTGAACGCAAGAAGACCGGCCGGCGCGCCCTGTTGACGGCAGCCGGACTTATCGCTGCAGGCGGCTTTTCGGCGTCTGTTGCGGCGCTGAAAGGAAATTCAAGCGGCAGCCGGCGCATGCGCGCCTGGTGGGTAAAGACCGTGAACCGGCCAACCCTGGCGGAGAAAACCGCCGATTTCAAGCGCTTCTCGGGCAACAATATCTTCGTACTCTACAAGCAATTGATCGCTGAGCGCGAGGGCGCAGGCGCGTTCGAGGCGGAACAGTCGGCCAAAGCCAAACGCCTGGCAGCGTGGATGCAGGGGAACAAGCCCGGCTTCCGATTGCCCGATCATCAGTTGAGCGAAGGCGCCTGGACCCTGATGAAAAGCGCCGAGCCGGGCGAGGGGCTCCTGTCGTGGACGCGCATCGCCGTAAAGACGCCGGCCGAATTGGGTGTTTCGCGCCATACGGCTTCGGCGGAGGAGATGGCCAGGACGGTGAAGGCCGCGGCGCGACTTTATGGCGCCGGCCTCGTGGGGATCGCTCCCATGAATGAGGCCTACGTGAACCTCAGGCAGGCGAAGAAGGACATCGTCTTCGAAGATGCCGAGGTCCCCGCGATAACAGAAACGAAATTCCTCATTCCAAAGACCATGAAATGGGTCGTGGCGATTGCAATTCCCATGGACCTTGACCTACTCTCTCGCGCCCCCACGTCATTAGGCGATGCGGCTACCGGGCTCGGCTACAGCCACTCAGCTTTCACGGTGGCATCCCTGGCTGAGTTCATCCGCGGCCTTGGCTATCAGGCCATTCCCAGCGTAAACGATACCGCGCTGAGCGTGCCGTTCGCGATTGAGGCGGGCATCGGGGAACTGAGCCGCCTCAATAAGTTGGTCACTCCCGAATTCGGCCCCGCGGTTCGCTTGTGCAAGGTGTTCACCGACCTGCCGATGGCCTGCGATAAGCCTGTGGATTTCGGGCTGGTCGAGTTTTGCAAGAGATGTAAGAAGTGCGCCGAATCGTGCCCATCGGGCGCACTCTCGTTCGACGACGAGCCGAGTTTCAAGACCAGAGGCCCGTGGAACAACCCGGGACACAAAGCGTGGTTCGAGGATTCTTACCTCTGCTTCCAGCATTGGCAGCAGGTGGATAACGGGTGCGGCATCTGCCTGGCGAGTTGCCCTTACACGAAAGCGGCCCAGGCTTGGATTCACGATGTGGCGAAAGCCACGGCCTCGGTCGCGCCGGCTGCGGACGGCCTTTTCCGCATTATGGACAACGCCTTTGGCTACGGGAGACAGCACGATCCTGAACAATGGTGGACTAAGGATCCGCAGCACGATGCAAGAGGATGATCATGCCCACAGCTACCGGTACGTTCACTATCACGATTCGCAAGCGCCCGTGGTGGCTATGGATTCTGGCCGTATTATGGGCGCTGTTGGAAGTACTCTTCGTACAGACGGCTTTGGCGAGCGCGCGGGAAAGTGAGTACCGCGCGGCCGCTATCAGCTGGACGGCGGTTGCAGTTCTGGCCGCCGCAGGCATACTGGTCTGGTTCCTCCAGGGCCGGTCGCAAACCCGGGCCGCATGAACTACCGACGCTCAAGACTCTGCTAACTATCGTCTCAAATTAGGAGATATATCGACCGTGAAGAAATTTAGCACCGCATTCCTATTAGTGTGCTCTTGTGCATTGGTCCGCGCACAGGCCCCCATCGGAACCCTGGAAGGCCAAGTAACCGATCCGGCCGCGGGGCTCGTATCGAACGCCGAAGTTAGCGTGCACAACACCCAAACCGGCCTCGCGCGCTTAGTACATTCCTCGCACCAGGGATCGTTCCATTTTTCCGACCTGCCCATCGGCACGTACCGGCTTGATGTGAAGGCCCAGGGGTTCGCGCCGTACTCGGCCTCATCCGTTCGCATCGACATCGGACAGGTAGTATCGTGGCCGGTACAATTGCAAATCGCCGGTGAGCATACCGAGGTGAACGTCTCCGGGGAAGCCGTGACCGTGGACACCAGCCAAACCATCGGAAATGTCGTGGACGAGAAGCAGGCGACCGATCTACCCCTGAACGGACGCGACCTGACGCAACTCGGCCTGCTGCAGCCCGGAGTCGCCCCCATGACTGCCGGGCTTGCACAGGCCGGCGGCATCGCGCGTAGCGGCCAGCCGTATGCGGTCAACGGGCAGCGCCCGGAATCCAACGACTATCTGCTGGATGGCGCCAGCAACGTGGACAGCGTAAATGGCGGCTACGCTCTGCGCACGCCCGTGGACGCCGTCAGCGAGTTCCGGATTCTCAGCCTGAACGCACCCGCCGAGTATGGCGAGACCAGCGGAGCGACCACATCGGTGGTCACGAAATCCGGAAGCAACGCTGTTCACGGCGACCTCTACGAGTTCCTCCGGAACAACGCCCTGGATGCGCGCAACTTCTTCGCGTCGCAAACCGAGCCGCTGCACCGCAATCAATACGGCGCCACCCTGGGCGGACCTATCCGCAAGGACAAGGATTTCTTCTTCGTCTACTACGAAGGGCAGCGCCTTTCCGACGGCAGCACACAGGCCGCCATCGTGCCCACCGCCGCCGAGCGGACGGGCGATTTCTCGGGACTCACCGATCCCTCCACGGGACAGCCGGCTCCCCTCATCAACTATTTCACTGGCCAGCCGTTCCCGGGCAACCAGATCCCGGCGGTCATGCAGAGCCACATCGCTCAACTGGCGTCGCAGCTTTATCCGCTGCCCAATATAGGCACGAACGTGTTCGAATCCACCCAACTCGGATCGACCAACTACGACCAAGGCGGCTTCCGTCTGGATCACTACTTCGGCGCCGGCGACCAGCTCTTCGCACGGTTCTCCACGTCGCACCTGAACGAGCTAGACCCGCTGCCCATCAACGGCGCCGGCGTCCCCGGTTTCCCGGTTACGGACGCCATCGTCACTAACTCCGCCACGGCTTCCTGGGTCCACCTGATTTCGCCGCAGACCGTGCAGACCATCCGCGCGTCCTTCCTCCGCAATGTGTTCGACAACGGACAGGCAGTCAATCACACACCGGGCAGCAGCCTGGGGTTTCAATACCAGCCCACACTGGGATTGAACGACGGCGTTCCCTATCTGATCGTGAGCGGCTACGCATCACTCGGCAATCCGATTACCGGGCCACAGAACACCTACCAGAATGACTACCAGGGCTCTTACTCCGTAGCCATGACCCGCGGCCGGCACAATCTCAAGTTCGGCGCGGATTTTGCTCGCGAGCAGATCAACGCCTTGCTTGGAATCGCCACCAACGGCTTCTTCGTGTTTGCACCCTTCCCTGCCAGCGACTCTTTCGCCAGTTTTCTGATGGGGCAATCGGTGCAATTCTTTCAAGGCGGCGGTGACTTTAACCGCGGGCTTCGTAAGTGGGTCGGGGCCGGATACGCACAGGACGAGTTCCGGCTCAGCGGGCGCCTGACTTTGAATCTCGGTGTGCGATACGAGATCAACACGCCCTATGTCGACATTCGGAACCGCATGAACGCCTGGGCTCCCGGTCAGCAATCGAAGATTTACCCGAACGCGCCGGAAGGGCTGCTGTTCCCCGGCGACCCGGGTGTGCCGGCGGGCATCGCCAACGTCGATTATAAGGAGTTCATGCCGCGCGTGGGACTGGCCTTCGACCCCTGGGGCGACAGCAAGACCACCGTGCGGGCGGGCTACGGCATTTTCTACGACGGTTTCACCAACGGCCCCGGAGGCCCTTTGCAGGCGTCCATCAGCGCTCTGCCGTGGACCCAGGCGTATCAGTTGCCCGGGCCGGGATTCGACCTCGCCAATCCCTATGGCGGCTCCCCTACCCCGTTCGGCAGCGGGAATTTCGTCGCGCCGGCCACCGTGCTCACGGTGCAATCGGGAATGCGTCCGCCATACTCGCAAAACTGGAATCTCTCCATCGAGCGGACCTTGGCGAAGAACTACCTGCTCGACATTCGCTACGTCGGCAACAAGGGCACGCATCTGCCGCGCTTTATCGAAGCCAATCCCTCCATCTATGGGCCCAGTGTCAACGCGAACAACAACAACGAGATCCGCGAGTACACCACGTGCAACTCAGCCGGCATCTGCAATTACGGATCGGTGGGACTGATCGCCGATGACTCCAGCTCCACTTACCACGCGCTGGAAGTGGCCTTCTCGCGGAGATATGCGCACGGTCTGAGCTTCCTGGCGTCTTACTGGTACTCGAAGAGTCTCGACTATATCTCCTCGCTGAACGTGGCCGGTTCGGCGCCCACGCTGGTGGCGGGCGAAAACGATCTGGCGCAGAATCCGTTCGACCTGGCGGCTGAGCATGGTCCGTCGTTGTTCGATGCCACACAGCGGTTCGTCTTCAGCGGAACCTGGGCGCTGCCGCAGTGGCAAGGTGCATCGCGGGCCGCGGCTTTTCTGGTCAACGGCTGGCAGCTCAACGCCATCAGCAGTCTGTCCACAGGGACGCCATTTACGGTTTACGACAGCGCCGACGTTTCCTTGCAGGGCAGTGCGCCCGAAATCAGCGGCTTCTACTCCAGCCGTCCCGACTTGATTTCCAATCCGAACGCGGGACAGCCGCACACCGCCAACGAGTGGGTGAGCCGTACGCCCTTCTTGCAACTGAACCCGGAAACGCAAGCCGGCCAGTTCGGCAACGAAGGCCGCAATGTGGTGCGCGGGCCGGGGATCGAAGATGTGGATATTTCGTTATTCAAGTACTTCAAAGTGAGCGATACCAAGCGCGTACAGTTCCGGGCGGAGTGCTTCAATCTGCTCAACCATGCGAATTTGGGCCTACCCGTGAACGACCTGGAATCTCCGGCGTTCGGCCAGATCCTTCAGGCCGGTCCGCCGCGCCTGATGCAACTGGCGCTCAAGTTCCTGTTTTAGGCGTCTGATGGACAGGAATCATGAGAATCAGCTACCGAAGCCAGCGCCAACAAGCAGGTCGCCCCGGAGATTCAGGAGGTGACGCAGTCGACTCTCGAAAAAGTGCGCTTGTTCTCTCAAGCGCCGCACCCCGTGATCCTGGAAGATGCTCGGTTTCGAGAGCGCGATCCGTGTCTACCTGCCGACCTTCGAGGGGCGGGCCGGCATACCGGCGCAATACGGAAAGAGCGGAACCGGCCGCGACCTTGACGGCGGCCGTGGCCACGCATCTCTGTCGCGTCCTCCTCAAGAACATCCTTTGGAGTGATTCTGGAGTTAGAAGGTCACAGAATCGGATTGGGCAAAGGTGGAGGCAGAGGGATGGAGTTGGTCTCCATGCGAGAGATCGCCGAACTGGTGAACGGCCGCGTGGAATTCCAGCCCGCCGAGGGCGGCGGCACGCTGATCCGGATGAGCGTGCCGGCTGGCGTAAGTATAGAGGAACTGAGCATCATGTCTAACCCTCTTACCGTTCTGCTGGTGGACGATCACAGTCTTGTGCGCCGCGGCTTCCGGCTCTTGCTGGAGGAGGATGCCGGCATCTCCGTGGTAGGAGAGGCGAGCGACGCCTACGAAGCCGTGGCCGAGGCCGAACGGCTTCGCCCGAACGTCGTGGTGATGGACTTCGCGCTGCCCGGCATGAACGGCGCGGTGGCGACGCGCAATATTCTTAAGTCCTGCTCGGCTACGGCCGTCCTGATGCTCAGCATGCATTCCGACGCGTCTTATGTGCACACATGTCTGGAGGCCGGCGCCAAGGGCTATCTGCTGAAGAACGCAATGGACCTCGAATTAGTGCAGGCGGTGAAGCGCGTGGCCGCGAACGAATGTGTGCTGGATCCGCGCCTCGGTTCGCACGCCGTTCGGCCCGCGGAGCAGCCCGTGCTAACTATTCGTGAACTGGAAGTGCTGCAACTAATCGTCAACGGACGCTCTAATAAAGAAATCGCTACTATGTTGGAAGTGAGTGCTAACACGGTTGGGGTACATCGCAACAATATCATGCGGGCGATGGGGATGCATAACACCGCGGAGCTGGTAGTATGCGCCATCCGCCAGGGACTAGCGAGCATTTTGTGAATCGTCGGTATTTCTGGGTGGCGCACCGTGGCGCACTCACCTTTTTGTGGCGCCCGCTAGTGGCGTAAGCGGCTCTCGGATTTTCGCTCACCGACATCACCGGCGCGGCTGACATCGATTTCGGCGGTGGAACCATGACTCGTCTGCCGTAGTAACAGTCGTTTTGAGCGGAAACATAAGTCGCGATCATCTCGCGTTCCGACAAGGTGAGCGTATTCGGCCCACGGAGCAAGGCCTCCGCCAGGTCACATAGACGTTGAGTGGTCGCCGGACTGAAGGCCAACGGACCGCGAATACCCGGCAGTCCTTCGGGGAGTTGAATGTGGGCCATCAGTGATCCTGCGATTCAGAACCTACGCTGCTTCGCCTGGCTTTTCCAGTTTGTCCGGACGTACCCCACGCCGGCCATCCGCTGTCCCATTTTCCGGTAAGCTTGCGGATCGGCCGGTTGCCAGGTGCCCAATCCGTCCACGTATCGATTGAACATGCAGAATGCCGCCGCGATCAGCACGGTATCATGGATTTCCTTGTCGCTTGCGCCAGCGCTTCGCGCGCGCTCCAGGTCTTCCGCAGCGACGTGCTTGCCGCCCTTCTCAACCTTGCCCGCGACGGCCAACAGCGCCTTCAGTTTTCTCCGGAATCTCCGCCGTTGGCGCAATTCCTGTTGACCTGATCGATCAGTTCATAGTTGCCGCCCATATGCTCCGCGGCAGCGGCTCCGTGAGACCGTTGACAGAAACAGCAATCGTTCTGCGAAGAGACGTAAGTTGCGATGGTCTCGCGTTCCGCCGCAGTCAGAGTATTGGGACCATGTAATGGCACCTCAGCCAGTTCACGAAGCGTTTTGGCGCTCTCCGGGCTGATGCCGTGGGGCCGAGAATGCCCGGCAATCCCGCGGGTATGCGAATGTGAGCCATGAATCCCTCCAGTGTTCTAACTGAGAATACCCGAAACTTGCGCGGCGGGCAGTAATGGAAATTTACTAATCAAATCCTCTTCGCCGGGAATTTACCATCTTCCAATGAGGCGGCCCGGAGTGACGCTGTGGGGCCACGCTCAAGCCCGCGGCCCTTATCCCTAGCGTTCCGGCCGACCGGAAAAGCCACGGCGGGGGGCCATCGGAGCCGCGCCAGCGAAATCCAGATCCAGCCTGTCAACTCCTTATTGAGAGCGGCATTCGTCCCCATCCAGGCGGCCCAAAAGGCATAGTGCGACGGGGCAATTGGGTGGATTGACGGCGTCTTGATCTTACTATTTCAGGTACAACCCGACTTGCCCTGTTTCAGCTACGAGTGGCGGCTATCGAAGCGACGATTTAGCTTTAGCCCACGAACCGCGCCGCATTTACGGCTTCGACGCATTGCAAGTGATGTTCGTCATTGCTCTGCATCAAGCGCATAGGCGAAAGTTGCGTCCATGAATCGCCCGAACCTCGAGCCGCGTAGACGGCTGCCCTTTCGCGGTACCTCATTCGACCGCGTCATAGTAGCCGGGCCTGCACGACACGGAGACCTGCCGGATTCCGGGTGGCAGCGTCAGGCGAAGGGAGACGCGCCGGAACTTCCCGTCGTGCGTGAGATGTTCCGGCTTGAAGGCGAGGACGTATTCCGAACGAATCTCGTCATTGATCTGCCGCATCGCTCGATCGACATCCCAAAACCCGTCCATGCCGACGTTTCTTCCGCCGGCAGCGTCGCTGAGCCGGTCCAGAAGCTCGGGGCCGAACGCCGTGGACGGGTCGTCAAGCGGCTTTTGCTGGGGAATGCTCACAGCGTACACCTGCGCTTCAGTTTCCAGCAGAAGGCGCACAACTTCCGATTCGCGCGAGCGGCTTCGATTGTCGCCGCCGTCTGTCAGGACCAGAATCACGCGCCGCTGATTGTGCGCGTGCCGCATCACCAGGGCCGCACTCCGCACCGCGTCCAGGAGTGCGGTGCGGCCCTGACTTTTCGCCTGTTGAAGCCGGTTTTGAATACTCCGGGCGTCATTCGTGAAATCGGATTCGACCACTACGTGCTCCGCGAAGGTGATTAGGGCAAACTCATCGCTGGCGGTGGATTCCTCGAGAAACTTCTGTACCGCCTCGGCACAACGGTGGACACCCTTGCCCATGCTGCGGCTCTCATCGAACACAAGAACGGCCGAGATGGGAACGTCAGTCTCGCTGACCGACACGATCTTCTGCTCCACGCCGTGCTCGAACAGGTGAAAGGAACTCGCCGGCAACCCGCGAATCGGCTTCCCATTCCGATCGATCACCGAGACGTCAATCAGGGCGAGATCCGACGATACGCTGAGTGTGGGCGCCGAAGCGGCCGATCTGCCCCGGATCGCTGCCGTCGACTGCGCCCGCAGCTCCGGACTCAGAAGGAGCAGAAGCATCGCGGCAGCAGCTTGCAGTCGAGTGATTACCATAACAGTTTCAAGCCGAACTGGGTCTGGCGAGGAGTCCGGACCTGTGTTACCTGACAACAATTCGCGTCGCCCACAGTGCTGCCGGGATTCAGGAACTAGGATTACACACCAGTGAGCCTGGAGTCGAGCTGCAATCGTCTACGTTCGGCTGCGCGACATGGACGGGGCGACTCGCTCCGTTTCGTTTTTTGTGACATCTTTCCGAGTGTTGTTAGTTACGCAGAATAGGGACTCCCTTGCCCGATTCCTTGTCTGCTCTCGAAGCGCAACGCACACAGATCTTGCGCCAGATCGGCGCGCTCGGCAACTTGCGCCCAGGCTCGATTTCCGCCGTTGTCAGTCGATGCGGTAAGCCCATGCCACCGCTCCGCCCAACGATCCCGGCCACGCCCCCAACTTCACTCACACGCGCCGTCCATGGCACGACGGCCGCCGAATCATTTGCCTCCCCCGCCGCTTTCCGGTAGGCGCAATACGGTGCCCGGTCTTATCCGCGCACAGCAAGCACGTCGCTGCTTGCCCGTTCATCCTACTGCGGAGAGTCTGGTAGGAAGAACGTCCGGCTTGGCCAAGGCTAGCGCGCCGAGCGCCGCCACAGGAGTAGACGTGGCGGGTACAGCTACTGGTAACGGCCTCGCGAGTGCGGCACAAGGGAGTGATGCTGGCGAGTCTAGTTGTTTTGAATTGAATTATTGCCCGACAGCTCCGCCGCCCGTATAATTTCGACCAATGCGATGCATACTGGGTGCACTTTCCCTTACATTTGTTTCGTTAGCACAAAGTAACTTTGCCAATCGATTCTCTCGCTGATAGATAGATCACGCGCAGGTAACCATCACGGCAAAGGATACCGGGCAGTTAGATCCCTCCTTTCCAACACGGACGGACTACTCGAAGCGGTCAACCTGCTGCCTGGCGCTTACACCGTCGAAGTCATTGCCGAACGTGCATGCTGCCGGCGTGGCGAATGCCTCGGGATTAAACCATTCGTTAGTGTTACCGGTGCCGGTCCCATATACCGGCTGCCCGGTATAGTTGGCGCGAATCGGGTTCTCGCCGACCACCGTGCCGGCATCCGCAGTGTCGCCATATACCGAGATGGTAAACGGAAATCCGGATTGAATCTGGTAGACACCGTGTCGCCCGCACGTGACGTCATTCCAACGCCGCACCGGGCGTCAATGCGAACAACAACAACGAGATCCGCGAGTACAACACCTGCAACGTTGCCGGCGTCTGCAATTACCGGATCTCCCGGGATTCGAGGCTCGCTTGGCCGCCGCCACGTAACTCCCCACGCCGCGCCCGGCTACGTCCACATAGGCAGCGCTCAATCCTCACATCCACGGGGAACGCGAGGCGTGAACTGAATCACCGGATGTCGACCTCACGGATTGTGGCCGGGATAAACGAGCGGTCGACGAGGTCCCGGATGTCGAGTCGTTTCTCCAGAACGCCCGCTCGCAGCGCCATATCGGCAATCTCTTGCATCTCCACGTCGGTCGGATTGAGCATGCGGTAGCTGACCCGGTCTGGCGGCTCAGTTAGAGCGTGGCGAATGAGCGCTTCATCCTGGCGGAAATAGGGGGCGACCACGCCGGCAGCGCGGACGCGATGGGTTTCCGCCCATTCGCCGCTTTCCGCGATACCGCGCACCAGATCGCGGGCCACATCCGGACGCTCCCGGATTAGCTTTTCGTTAACCACCAGCACGCAGGAGATAAAGTGAGGCCAGATGTCTTTGGCATAGTAGAGCACTTTGCCACTGCCGTCCAATTCGGCCTTCGCGCAATAGGGCTCACCGACGAAATACGCGTCGATCGCCTTGGAGGCCAGCGCTTCGGGCATATCCGGAGGAGCCATCTCCACGAAACGGATCTCGTCCGGCTTGACACCCTGATCCTCCATTAGCTTGTGAATCACCAGATTCTGATTGCTGTATATGCTCGGAATCGCGAAGACCTTGCCGCGCAGATCGCGCAGGCTTGTCGCCGGCAGGTCCCGGCGAACCACCACTTCCGATCCATCGCGATGGCCGAGGTAAAGAATCTTGACGGGCAAGCCCTGCTCCCGCAGCTTCATTGCCAGAGGCGCAATCAGGAAAGATGCATCCAGCCTTCCCGCCTTCATCGTTTCCACAACGGTGGGAAAGTCGTTGAAGCGCTGTGACACAAACTTTGTCATTCTGCTGCTTCGCGTCGCGAAGTCGGTCACCGGGCATGTCAAATGACAGGTCACCGGCAAAAACCCCACCGTCAGTTGCTGACGGGCCGCGACCTCGCGCGCGCCTCCCTGCTTCCACGGCTCGTACCGCAGCACGCCCAGCACCGCGGTGAACAGGACTGCTCCAACCATCCATCGGGCTGCGTAATAGTGACGCATAATATCTCCTGCTTAATCCTGGCCGGCGCCGCCGTCGATGTCGAGTTCAGCCAGAATTCGGCGCACCGCATCGACGACTTCGGGGTTTGTGGGCTCCCTGGGACGAGGCGTCGAGATGGTGAACTCATGACGAATGCGGGCAGGGCGTTGGGTAAGTACAACTATCCGATCCGCGAGTTGCGCGGCCTCCTCGATGTCGTGAGTGACCAGCACCGCCGTTCTGGGCATCTCGCTCAGCAGCCGAGCCAGCTCGTTGCGCATGCGAAGACGCGTCAGATAGTCCAAGGCTGAAAAAGGCTCGTCCATCAGCAACACGTCGGAACCGCCGGCCAGCGCGCGGGCCAGTTCCACAAGCTGGCGCATGCCGCCGGACAACTGGCGCGGGTAATGGTGTTCAAAGCGTTCAATGCGAATGAGCCGAAGCAAGTCGCCGATCTGGCGCTGGCGCTCGCGCCGGTCGCCGATGTGACGCAAACCTAGAGCGATGTTCTCGGTCACGGTCGCCCACGGAAACAAGCCATCCTGCTGATAAACCATCCTCACCTGGCCATGGCATTCGACTGAGCCTGAAGAGGGCCGCTCAAATCCGGCAACGAGGTTGAGCAGCGTCGTCTTTCCGCAACCGGACGGCCCGACTACGGCTACGAATTCCCCTTGCGGAATGTCGAGCGAGAGTTCGCGAACTACCTCGACCGCACCGAATGAAACAGAGACGTTTGTGAGTTCCAGGCACCCGGTCATAGAGGAGGCCGCCTATCTCTCATAACCCCAGCGCACACTGGGAACCTTGGTCAGTTGCACCAGAAGGCGATCGATAAAGACCCCAATGATGCCGATGACAATCATCTCCACCACCAGCAGATCGGTGCGCAGCCCGTTGCGCGCGTCCATCACGGCAAAGCCAAGGCCGTCGCGGCCGGCAATCATTTCCGCGGCGACGTCGACTAACCACGCGACTCCCGCCGTCACGCGAAGGGTAGTGATTACCTGGGGCATGATAGCTGGAAGCGTCACGCGGGTGAGTTTCTCGAATCGCCGCAGTCCGTAGTTTTGAGCGACGTGGAAGTATACCAGCGGAATAGTTCCAACGGCAGCCATGGTGGCGAGCACCACTGAAAAAAAGACCGAAAGGAAGATAAGAAACATGGCAGCGGCGTCTCCGACTCCGAACCAGAGAATGGCGAATGGCATCCAGGCCAAAGGAGAAAGATTACGGAAGAAGTTTGTCATGGGCAAAAAGGCCAGACGGGCGGAGACCTTCTGGCCCATCGAGACGCCCGCGGGAATACCCAAAGCTACCGCTAGCAGGAATCCGCAAGTCACGCGAAATAGCGACGTAACACTGTCGTTGAATAGCCTTCCGGTGGCGATCTCCACGCCAAATCCGCGCACCACCGCCAGCGGCGACGGGAACGCACTCTGGTGGAAAACGCCCGCACGCCAGGCCACAGTCCAAAGGGCGATGAAGACGGCGGCAACCAGCGCGGGAAGCAGAAGAGAGCGAACCGTATTCCCGTTCTCTTTCATGTTAAACCCAGCCCTGGGAGACCGATCCCGCGCCTGGACGACAGCACCAGGAGAGTGACCCACGGGACGGTCGGGCCGGAGACAAACGGACCCAAAGGAATACCCCGCGGTACATGGGACGAAGACCAGCCAATCCGGCAGAGAAATATCCCTTCTGCCGGATTGGACGGATCGGCCGGTGTTGGAACGGCCTCCATGCGCATCCTATTTCTTTTTCAGGAGCGCAACGATTTCGTCCTGGTTCTTGACGATGGTATCCAGCGTGGCTTGGTTCTTCTTGATGGCCTCCTGGTTGGCTTTGATGATTTCCTGGTTTCCTTGGATGTGTTGTTGATTGGCAAGAATCGTCTTCTGGTTCTCGATGATCTGCTTCTGATTCGCGATGACGTCGCTTTCAGGCATTGTGCATCTCCTCTTTAGTATCATGCGGAACGTCTTGATGCCTATGACGATTTGGCGTTCCTTTTGGCCTGCCAGATTTTCTCACCGGTAATGTAGTTTGAACAATACTTGTTTTTAACTACGGCTCTTCCCAACCTGATGCCGCCGATTCGCGTTGACCCGATCATTAGTGAAGTTTAGACTTCGAATCGGCGTGACGCGCTGTCCGTTGAGGCTAATACATTTCTATTACTGTGGCCAAGGATAATTCAAGATATTATACTCTGTTAAGCGAAATTCAGGCAACCGATTCAACGCCGCTATCAGTCTCGCTGCAAACAGGCGCTGAGAGCCAAGATCTAAGTCGGACACCCGCTGCCAGTGGGGCACGGGAGTCGTGTGTTCGCAAGGCGCTACGCCGTCACCGGGACCTGGATCTGTTCAGCCGGCGGTAGGCGCCCGTTCCTCTCGATTTTGCAGCACTCCCAGGTGTTGGGTAGACCTGCTCAAGCTGGGTGCCCCGGTGGCGCCGGTGGAACTCTTCTCCCCGCCCCACCGCGCTCTAGTGCTTTCACAGTATTTGAAAACACATCAAAAGGTGTGAAACTACTATTCTCTCTGGACTGCGTTCCGACGGCGGCCTTCAGGCCGGAAGTCTCGGTGACGGATTCTCGTCTTGCATGTAAGGACCATAATGTCTAATCGCTTATTACTACTAGTCTTCGCGGCCTGCACGTCGATGTACGCGCAGAGCAACTTCGCCACGCTCAGTGGAAGGGTTCAGGACCCGGCGCAAACCTCCATCTCCGGCGCCCGTGTCACGGTGACGGCCAAGGCAACTGCGACCGCCCGGCACACCGTGACCAACGCCGAGGGGCTGTTCGAGGTGCCGAGCCTGGTGCCCGGCGAATACTCGCTGACGGTGAGTGCTACCGGATTCGCGGACCAGAGCCGCAATATCGTCCTTGAAGTCGGCCAGCACATGGGGCTCGATCTCGCCTTGCAACTCGGTGAGAGACACGAGACCGTCAACGTGGAAGCATCGGCGGAGAATCTGAAAACGCAGGACGCCAGCATTGGCGAAGTGGTCGAGCCGAAATCGATTCAGGAGCTGCCATTGAACGGGCGAATGCTGATCGACCTGGCGCTTACCGTGCCGGATGCCCATATTGGCATGGGTGCCCAAACCGGCGAAACCAGCCCTCTTTACTGGCGTCCGGGCCAGAGGTCCGCGATCACCATCGGGGGCAACCGGCCGGACGCTAACTATTACCTGCTCGACGGCGTCACCAACACTGACCCGACATTCAACACCATGAACCTGAGTCTGTCGCCCGATGCCGTACAAGAGTTCCAGGTGCAGACCGGCAGTTACTCGGCGGAACTCGGTGGCGCTGGCGGCGGCCAGGTGAATATCGTGACCCGTCAGGGCGGCAGCCAGTTCCACGGAACGGGATACGAATTCCTGCGCAACAACGCGCTGGACGCGCGCACCTGGAACGAAACGCCCGGCACCAGCCATCTGGTACAAAATAACTACGGCGGCTCCCTTGGCGGCCCGCTGTTCGGCAAACAAACCTTCTTCTTCGCAAACTACGAGGGCTTCCGACAGACTCAGGCGCAGACCGCTATGGATACGGTCCCGACGGCCGCCGAAGCGGGCGGCGATTTCAGCGCCAGTGGCGTCAATATTTTCGACCCCTCCACTTCCTACGCCAATCCGAACTATAATTCGGCGCTGCCGGTCAGCACCAGCAATCCTCAGACGCTGCGCAGCGAGTTCCCCGGCAATGCGATTCCGGTCACACGGCTCAATTCGGCCGCCGCCCTGATGCTGAAGAATTACACGCCGCGCCCCAACACCGCGGGCGACATGGGCTACGGCATGACGATGAATGGGACGCCGGCCGTGTTCGGCGCCGGCCTGGATTCCAATAACCTGCTGGATGTCCGCGACGCGACCGAGCGCAACAACCAGGGCACGATTCGAGTGGACCGCATGTTTGGCAACCTGGGCACGATCAATGCCCGTTTCTCATCGACCAACGAACAGGGATTCACGCCGCAGAATCTGCCCGGTTACGGTTTCAACTTCGACAATGCCTCCCAGAACGGTTCCATTATCTGGACCCGTATCATTTCACCGACTATCGTAAACACAGCTTCGGTAGGCGTGTCCCGTCTCGCCATGTACCACTGGTCGCAAAACAACGGTGTGAACGACATCGTGGACGCGCTGGGAATCACCGGGACGAACTTTGGCGGACCGAAGGCCTCGGGCGCGCCATATTTCAACGTCCAAGGGTATTCGCCGTTCGGCGACGCCTGGCAGGCTACACCGATGCACCAGTGGAACACCACCTTCGAGGGCCGCGAAAGCTTGTCCTGGCAGACAGGACGCCATCTTCTCAAATTTGGCGGCGACTACCGGAAAGTGATCTGGCCGATGTGGGCGCTGGTCCAAAGCCGCGGATACTACCAGTTCACTCCGGGGTTCACCACCGAGACGTCGACCAATGACGGCACGGGATCCGGGCTGGCGAGTTTTCTGCTGGGCGATCCCGCGTCGAGGCAATTGCAGGCCGGTGTGCCCAGCATGAACCTGCGCAACTGGTCGGTGGATGCCTTCGCGCAAGACACGTGGCGCGTCACATCGACAACCACCATCGATGTCGGCGTGCGCTACGAATTTGAAACGCCGCTGGCGGATATTTCTCGCGGCTGGAGCAACATCATGGAGGAGAATGGCGGGCTGGTGGCTTTCATCGGCGGTCAGTTGGGCATGCCGCGCGGCCTGCAATATCCCCCGAAGTTGCGATTCGCTCCCCGAGTGGGAATTGCGCATCATTTCGTGGGTACAGGCCTCGTTTTGCGTGGGGCTTTCGGTATGTTCTATATGCCGGTGGATATGAACACCTGGTGCAACCAGTTGCACAACGTGCCGATTCTCTTTCCCATCACCCAGCAGAGCGACAATTTTACACCGCAAATCAGTGGATTCAATTTCCCCCAGCCCGTGCTTGGCAAAACTGTCGTTAGCTTCACGGGCATGGATCCGCATGCACCGGCGCAGTACGTCGAGCAGTGGAGTTCCTCGGTGGAGAAGGACCTGGGACACGGAACCACGCTCGAAGCCGGCTATCACGGCGAGAGCGGGATGCACTTGCAGCAGGCGCACCTGATCAACAATGCGCTGCCCGGACCGGGCGCGATTCAGCCCCGCCGGCCGTACGCCACCGCCAGTTTCCTGCCCGGCACGGTGTTTCCCGATACCATCCAGGTGGCGAGCGGCACTTTTCCGGTCAGTTCCGTTAACGACCTCCAGAACACGGCCCGAAGTTGGTACGAGGCCGGCTACATCAGCGTGCGCCGGCGGTATTCGCACGGGCTGAGCTTGCTGGCCAATTACACTTTCGCCAAGAATCTGAGTAACGCTCCCGAGTTTCGCTCGCCTATGGCCGAGTCCGCGATTCCGCAGAACGATAACGACCTTGCGGCGGAGAAAGGGCTGGCATGCGACGTTCGCCACCGCGCCGCTTTCAGTGCTGTATATGAACTGCCGTCATTCCAGGCAAGGGACTGGAAGCGCGCCGTCACGCGCAACTGGACTCTCTCCGGCATCTATCAGATACAGAGCGGCTTCCCGTTCACGATTTCCGTTTTTGGCGACACGGCCAATGCGGGAGCCATCGTGGGTGAGAATCCCATTCGCGCAAACTACACCGGCCAACCGGTTTTCGGAGCAGGCACGCGAACCACGGCGGATTGGTTCAATCCCGCCGCGTTTAGGACTCCAGCCGCATACACCTTCGGCAACGTGGGAAGGAATACCGTCTACGGGCCGGGTATGCAGACCATGGATCTCGCGCTGGTCCGTTCGTTCGCGCTCGCCGAACGGCTCCACTTGGAAATTCGCGGGGAGGCCTTCAACGCGTTGAATCACTCGAACCTGGGTACGCCCAACCGCTTCGTCAACACGCCACAGTTTGGCACCATCACGGAAGCTTCCACGCCTGGGCGGGAGTTCCAGTTGAGCGCAAGGCTCTCTTTCTAGTCTGTCCTTGCGGAAAACAGAATGATATGCCTGAGAATATCTTGCGACATAAGCACCACTGGTCAGGATGGCGACTGAAAGTTGTCTGAGGGACGGGCAAAGTTCAGGTCGTTAGAGGGGATGCCCTGCTGGAAGCTGCCCTGTGAACCGCAGGATGTGAGGCCGGTAGTGGCTATCAAAATCGTGCACAAGACTAGTCAAGCCGGACGAACTTGGGGATTTGTGTGGGCAGCGCTGGCCGGAGCGCTCCTGACGCTGGCCTACGCAGATACCCTGCACACTCCCGCGCACGTTTTTACCGCGACGCCCCAATTCGATGCCGATGCCTGGGCGTGCGGGCAAGAACGCTTCCCGCGGGGAGCGGCCGTCACACTGGCCACCGCAACCGGAGCGCGCAGCCTTGCGCCGGGTTTTTTCGCTTCCGCAGATCCCGAAGTTTCATTCGACGGCCAACGCGTGCTCTTTGCGGGCAAGCCGCGGCGCGAAGATCCATGGCAGATCTGGGAGGCGCCGGCCGAGGCGCCTGGAGCGCCGCGCCGCATCGCCGCCTGGCCCGGGGATTCCATCCGCCCGCTGTACCTGCCCGACGATCAAATCGTGTATGCCCGAAAGACAGCGCAAGGGTATCAACTCGAAGTGCTGCCGCTCGAAGGCGGGCAGCCGCTGCGCATTACTTATGCGCCGGGCAATTACATGACTTGCGATGTCCTGCACGACGGGCGCGTTCTCTACGAGGGCCCGCATCCGTCGGCCGAATCCGCCATGCACGACTTGTACACGGTTTATCCGGACGGTAGCGGAGTGGAGGCTTACCGCTGCGATCATGGCATCAGCCGGCACGCGGCGAGGCAGTTGGCGTCGCGCGACATCGTTTTCACCACCGGCCAAGGATTCGCGCGCTTCACATCTGCGCTGGCCATACAAGTGGGCATGTCCCCAGTGCGCGGCGGAGGGTTCGCCGGACCGATGGCCGAGGTGACGCCCGGCGAATGGCTGGTATCTTTCCGCCCGAATCCCCGCACTCCGTACGCCATTTACAGTCTGAATCCGGGCAATGGCGCGCTCGCCAAGGTGCCGGGCGTGCCGGGCGTTCAGCCCGTGGTGCTGGCCGCCCGCGAACTCCCGCTGCGATTTCCTTCCGCGCTGCACGAGTGGGACGGCGCCAATCTGCTGTGCCTGAACGCCTACACATCCAAGACCAAAATCGTGGAGGGCTCCATCGGGAGTGTACGCCTTTACTCGCATAGTGCCGAGGGCAAGCCGTCGCTGCTGGGCGAAACGGCGGTGGAAAGCGATGGTTCTTTTTTCCTGCACGTACCGAGCGAGCAGCCTCTACGCATAGAATTGCGTGACCGTTCGGGCCGGCCGATAGAGGCCGAGCGCGGCTGGTTTTGGATGCGGCGCGGCGAGCAGCGCGTGTGCGGCGGCTGCCACACCGGGCCGGAACGCGCGCCCGAGAATGCGCTGCCGAAGGTTCTGACGCGCACGGACGTGCCGGTCAAAATGACGGGAGGACAATGATGCGAAGTATGGTACGAACAATGCCGGGAACGATTGGCCGCGCCGCGTGGCTTCTGATTGCTGGGGTGACCTGCGCCGCCGCGCAGCCTACAGGACAGCCCGCCGCGCAGGAGGCCGTCACCATCCGTTTCGAAGACGCCACACCGTCGTCCGGCATCAACTTCACCCACAGCTTCGGGGCGCGCAAGCTCGGCTCGCTGCTCGAAAGCACCGGTTCGGGCTGCGTCTGGTTCGATTACAACAACGATGGTCTGCCGGACCTTTATATAGCCTCCGGCAAGCCGCTGGGTGACGACATCCATCCGTACCCGCTTCGCAAACAGCCGGACACGCCGCCGCACAATCATCTCTACCGTAACGACGGCAACGGCAAATTCACTGACGTCACCGAGCAGGCCGGCGTGGGCGGAGACCTTTTCAGCACGGCCGTCATCGCCGCCGATTTCGATAGTGACGGCTTTGTGGACCTGCTGGTCACCGGTTACGGCCACGTCACTCTGTATCGCAATAAAGGTGACGGTACCTTCGAAGATGTCACTGCCAAGGCCGGACTGAATGTGCCGGGCTGGTCGATCAGCTCCACCTGGCTGGATTACGATCGCGACGGCTGCGTGGATCTCTTCATCGGCCGCTACGTAAAATTCGATCCCAAATACCGCGCCTATTACGCCGCCGACAACTATCCCGGACCGCTGGATTATGCGGGCACCACCAACATGCTGTTCCATAACAACTGCAACGGTACGTTCACGGATGTCAGCCAGAAGTCCGGCATCTCCAAATATATAGGCCGCTCTATGGGCGTTACCGCGGGAGATTTCGATGGCGATGGTTATCCGGACATCTATGTGTCAAACGACAAGACCGAGAATTTCCTGTTCCACAACAATCACGACGGCACGTTCAAAGAAGTTGCCGTGCAGGAGGGCGTGGCGTATGGACAGAACGGCGAATCCACTTCCGCCATGGGTCCGGTATTCGCCGATTTCGAGAACACCGGCCACGTGGGGCTGTGGGTCACCGATTCCCGCTTCAACCGGCTGCTGCGGAACCGCGGCGAAGACTTCACCGATATCACCGAAGCGGCCGGCATCTCGCAGTTGACTGCGCAGTACGTGAGTTGGGGCACGGGCGTCTACGATTTCGATAATGACGGACTGCGCGACATTTTCATCGCGCACGGGGGCCTGATCCAAATGGTGCCGCAAGAACATTCGATTTTCCGCAATCTGGGCGGCGGGCGCTTTGCGGACGTCGCCGGCACGGCCGGCCCTATCTTCAATGTGAAGACCGTGGCGCGCGGCACTTGTTTCGCCGACTACGATAACGACGGCAAAGTGGACGCTTTCATGGTGAACCTGGGCGGGCCCGGTTATCTTCTGCACAACGTTTCGCCCGGCGCCAACCATTGGCTGGCTTTCAAGCTGGTGGGCACGAAGAGCAACCGGGACGGCATCGGCGCGAAGATCGAGTTGGCCGCGGGCGGGCGCAAACAGCAGGCCGAGCGCATCGCCGGCTCCGGCTATCTTTCGCAGGACGACGGGCGTGTGCATTTCGGGCTGGGCGCCGCGTCCAAAGCCGATACCGTTACCATAACGTGGCCCAGCGGCAAGGTGCAGACGCTGCGCGATGTGGCGGCGGACCGCGTGGTGGCCGTGGAGGAAAAGTGAAGCTACCTTTGGCTCCGCTTGCCCTGGCCAGCCTGGCTCTCGCGGGGACATTGTGCGCCGCAACGGTACGCTATCCCACTCCGATCGAGGTAGCCGTATCGCCGGATGGCGCGCGCCTGTTTGTGCTCTGCGAAGGCACCGATGAACTGGTCGTCGCCGACGCGCACACAGGGAAAATCGTGGGCCGCGTGCCGGTCGGCCATGTGCCGAAGGGCTTGTGGGTCGGCGGGCAGTACGCATTTGTCGCCAATTCGTGGAGCGATACGGTATCCGTCATCGACATTTCCACGCTGCAAGTGACCCGCACTCTCAAAACCGGCTTCGAGCCCAACGGAGTATTCGCAGACGCCGCAGGCGCCACCGTCTACACCGCCAATCGCATCGGCAACAACGTCTCGGTGATCGACCTGGCCAGCGGCGCCGAGATACGGCGGCTGCCGGCCGGACGCGGAACCAGCTATCTGACGCCGTCGCCGGACGGGCGGTCCGTATACGCTACGCACATTTACCCGAACATCGGCAGCCATCGGGCACCGCCGGAATCCGAGATTACAGTGGTCGATGCGCAACATCAAACGGTCCGTGAGCGTCAGGTGCTGCATAATGTCGCCGGCGTCTTCCACCTCGCGTTTTCGAGCGACGGCCGCCTCGGCATGGTGGCCCAGTTACGGCCCAAGAACCTCATCCCGCTCGCGCACGTCGAGCATGGCTCGATTTTTGGCGATTCGTTGACCATTTTCGGCGCGGACGTGGGTGAGCCCGTGCAAGTGCTGATCGACGAACTGGAGAGCTATTACACCATGCCGTTCGGCGTGGTTATCGCGCCGGACAAGAGTGCCGCGTACGTTTCCACCAGCGGCGCCAACAGCGTGACCGTCATCGACGTGAAGCGGCTGTTGCAATTCGTGCGCGCGGCTTCGCCAGACGATAGACGCGCTTTGGCCAACGATTTGTCCGCTTCGGCACACTTCGTCGCCGCCCGTATTCCGGTGGGCCGCAATCCCAAAGGACTCGCGCTTTCGCCCGATGGCGCGCAGCTCTACGTGGCCAACCGCCTGGACGGCACCGTCTCGGTGATTGACGCGGCCACACGCAAGGCAACTCACACCATCGCGCTCGGCGGACCGGCCGAACTCACGCCCCAGCGCCGCGGCGAACAATTGTTCTTCGACGCGCGCTTCGCCTTCCACAACGGCTTGAGCTGCAGCAGTTGTCACCTGGAGTCCACCTTCGACGGGCTGCAATGGGACCTGGAGCCGGATGGCTTCGGCGTGGACATCGTCGACAACCGCCTGCTCGAAGATCTGGATGGCACCGAACCATTCAAGTGGAACGGCAGCAATCCGGGTCTCGAAACCGAATGCGGTCCCCGCACCGAAAAGTACTTCTACCGCTCGCAGAGTTATTCGGCTCGCGAGCTGGGCGACCTGGTCAGCTACATTAAGTCCATACCGCTGCGGCCCAACCGGTTTCGACTGGCGAACGGCGAACTGACCGCCGCGCAGGAACGCGGAAAAGACATTTTCGAACGCACCCGCCGCAAGGACCGCACGCCTATCGCGGAAGGGAATCAATGCAGCTTTTGCCACTCGGGCCGGCACTATACCAACCAGACGCAGGTCGATGTGGGCAGCGGTAAGTGGTCCGACCGCTCGCCTATAATCGATGTTCCGCAACTGACTAACGTTTATCTGACGGCGCCTTACCTGCATGACGGGTCGGCGCGCACTCTGGAAGAGATCTGGACCGTCTTCAATCTCAAGGATACCCACGGGGTAACCAACGACCTGAACAAAGACGAACTCAACGACTTAATTGAGTACTTGAAAACATTATGAGGCAAAAGAGCTGGTTTCTACTCGTATCGCTGCTGCCACTGATGGCTTCGGCTCAGTCATTGCCGCGCTACCGCTGGCAGAATTTCACCACCTTGGACGGCCTGCCCGACAATCGCGTCTTTAGTGTGGCCGTAGATGGCGACCGCATCTGGGCCGGGACCGAAAATGGCCTCGGATTGTACGAGAACGGCAAATGGAAGATATTCCGCCCGACGGACGGCTTGGCCCATCGCGTAGTGACGTATGTGGCCGTCGACAAGAAAACCCACGACGTCTGGGCTGCCACTATGGGCGGGCTGAGCCGGTATTCCGCCGGCCGCTTCGATAACTTCACGCAACTCAGCAGCGGCCTGAGCAACGACGTCGTATACGGGGTCGCTGTCGAGGGCGACAACGTCTGGGTGGCCACGGCCGCCGGCGCCAGCCGTCTGAACACGCGCACCGGCGAATGGAGTCTTTACAACGAACGCAACACGCCTATGCACGAGATCTGGACTTACGCCGTCAGTCCGGGCACCAGCAAAGTGTATTACGCGGTGTGGGGCGGCGGCGTGCTGGAATACGACGTCAAGACCGATCATTGGAAAGACTACCACGACCCCGACGGCGAGACCGAAATGGTGCTCTACAAGGATCAAGGGCTCATTCACGAAATCACTACGTCGGTCAGTTGGATGGAAGAAGACAAGATCCTCTGGGTGAGCACTTACTTCGGCGCCAGCCGCTACGATGGCCGCAACTGGCACAACTTCATGGAGAAAGACAGCGGCCTGCCCAGCAATTTCATGAATCAGGTGAAGGGCGTAGATGGCAACCGGGCTTGGTTCTCCACCGACAAGGGTCTGGCTTATTACGATGGCGAGAACTGGGCCGTCTACCGGCCCGCGCTCGATACCGGCAAACCCGAGATGCTGGTGCGCGATGCCCAAGGCAAGGTCAAGCAGATCGAGACCGACACCGCTCCCGCGCATAACTACATTTTCGGAGTCGATTTCCAGGGCAACGACATTTGGGTTGCCACCGCCAAGGGCCTCAGCCACGGGATACGAATGGAACAGGAGGGTACACAGAATGTTGCTCGAAGAAGCGATCGCTGAAATCAGCCTCGCGACCGTTAAGAAGCGGGCCGTTACTGACCTGCACGTGCTCAACGAGGCCTATGACTACGAACGGCCCAGTTCTTTCTCGCGCGGCATGCGGATCGATCTGAACGGCCTGGTAGTGCTTTTGATCTCGGGGACGGCCAGCATCGATGAGAACGGCAACACGGTGCACGCGGGCGATTTTCGCGCGCAATGCCGGCGCACGTTCTACAACATTACCGGCCTGCTGGCAGCGGAGGGGGCCACCTGGCACGACATCGTGCGCACTACTTTCTATTTACGGGACATCGAGCGCGACTATCGCGAGTTCAACGAAGAGCGCACGGCGTTTTACAAGGAACAGGGGTTGGACCCGTTGCCGGCCTCCACGGGCATCCAGGCGATACTCTGCCGTCCGGATCTGCTGGTGGAGTGCGAAGCCATCGCGATGTTCCGCAACCCTGCCAGCGAACCACGGCCGTCGAACCCGGCCGCGACAGCAAGGGAGTGATCTTATGCGTAGCCTGCTTGTTATTGCCTTCTTTGCCGGGACCGCCATGGCTCAACCGGCCGGCCCGTGCTCCTGCGGCGCCAATCCGCCAGGCCGGCCGGAGGTGCGCACGCTGGCGCCTTATGCCAACGCACCCGACGATCTGCGCCCGTTCTCGCATTACACTAAGCCTTACTTCGAGAACTACACCAAAACCGTGGAGTATAACGGTCCCGGGCGCGACGTGCCCGTACCCGAGCTGAAGGATATCACCGAAGTTCCTATCGGCTTCCTCGGCCCCGTTGAGAATCACCGCGATCAGGCCCTGGGCCGCATGATGCTCAACGGCGCCACCATGGCTATCGAAGAAGTCAACGCCGCGGGTGGCTATGGCGGCAAGCCCTTCAAGCTGATGGTGCACAACGATTCCGCTATCTGGGGCGCATCGAGCAACGAAATCGTCAAAATGACCTACGACGAAAAGGTATGGGGTATGTTGGGATCGATCGACCCGAATACCACGCATATAGCGTTGCGCGTCTCTTTAAAGTCAGAACTGCCTATCGTCAACGTCATCTCCACCGATCCCACGCTTCCGGAGACCACGATACCCTGGTTGCTGACCGCGATCCAGGACGACCGCGAGCAGGGCTACACGCTGGCGCGGCGCATCTTCACCGAGCTGGGACTAAGCCGCGTGGCGATCTTGCGGGGCAACGAAACCTATGGCCGTTTCGGGAATGGAAAATTCAAGGACGCCGCCCGCCGACTGGGGCATCCGCTGGTCCTCGAGCAGAGGTTCATGCCTGGCGATACCGATTTCCGCACTCAGCTCAGCGTCATTCAGGATTCCAATGTGGACGCCGTTGTCCTCTGGGCCGATCAGGTGCCCGCCGGCAACATCCTGAAACAAATGCGCGAGATGGGCATGAAGCAGCGCGTTTTTGGCGCTTTCCGTGTGTACGGCGAAGAAATGCTGCGCATCGCCGGACCGGCCGCCGAAGGGCTGGAATTTGTTTACCCCTACGATTCCAGCCGCGAAGACCCGGTGTGGATCGATTTCAACACCCGCTTTGCGAAGCGTTTCGACAAGGCGCCGGACACGTTTGCATCGCTCGGGTATGACGGCATGCGTATCCTGCTGGCCTCGATTTGCCGCGCCGGACTGAACCGCGCGCGCATCCGCGATGTCTTCTATGGCATGGAGCGGTATAGCGGCGTGACTGGAGAAATGGTCTTCGACCCCAACGCGAAGAATATCGCTCCGCTCTTCTTGGGGACCATCCACAACGGGAAGGCCGAGTTCCGCCGCGAACCCATGCAGAAGGCTTACGCCAGCATTGGTGAAGAGGTTGTCGCCTACTCGGGACCGCCGCTCGCGGACAATCCGCCGGGCGAAGTGCGCATCGGCGTTTTTGGACCTCAAGCCGATAAGCTGGCCGCCGATCCGAGGCTGCAGCACGTGCTCGACAGTTACTCGGCCGCCGGCCGCCACTACAAGCTGGTGGGAGTGACGTCGGAAGGCGAGTGGGGCAAAGCGTCCACCGCGTTGGTCGAGCTCATGGGGCAGGACCGGTTGATCGGGATGATCTCCACCGACCGGAGCTCCAGCCACTTGGCCGAGCAGCTTGCGGTGAAGCTGTTCGTGCCGCTGATCGCGCTTTCCGCCGACCGATCCTTGACGGCGCTGAACATTCCGTGGATCTTCCGCATGCCTCCAGATGGCTCCATCGAACAGGCCGTGCGCACCATCGTGGAAGCAACGGAGAAGGCTGGAGCGAACCGGGGCCGTGTGCGCCAGGTGCTGGCTTCGGGCACGATTCTGGCGGGCGCCGTGCAGTTCAACTCGCGAGGAGAGATGCGGTAGCCGCAACTATCCATCTCAGTCACGGGCCATCACACTTGAAGCCACTGTTTCACAGTGGCTCAGGTGGCTTGCTTCTGGTTCCCCAAGAGTCGCTCAACGACGCTGTGATTTTGCTGCCCGGCGTGCCATGGTGGTCAGCATCTTAGGCCTGACGTTGGGGCGTGTCCAGGGGCAAACGGCGATGCAAATTCCGCATGACGCGGCTTCGGCAAAGTAGGGAATGCACTTGTCGAAGTCCACGTACCATCGCTCCACGCCGCGCACCATCTGCTTATGTTCCAGGATTGCGTCGGGTGGACATTCGCGCGTGCAGATCTGGCAAACTGTGCAGAATTCGTCCGCTCCAAACCGGTCCGGCGCCGTCGCGGCCAGTGGCATATCGGTGGTGACGCCCGCAAGGCGAACGCCCGAGCCGAAGTGCCGGCTGATGATAGAGCCGTGTTTGCCGAGTTCGCCCAGTCCTGACGCGATAGCCGGCGGAATCATCACCAGCGCGCTGGCAGAAGGACCCGGGTGCGGCTTGGCATTGTAGCCTTGCGAGCGGATCCAATTGGCCAGCGCAAAAGAAGCGCGCATGCCTCGCGCGTATTGGTCGCCGACATCGCAGACGCCTTCGCCGTTGGTCTCATCCGATGGTACCTGCCTCAGCCGCTCGTAGTTATGCGCCAACGCCAGCATGATTACCCAGGGTTCTTCGATCATGTATCCCTCGAACACATACATCGGGTCCATGGCGGCGATGCCGGCCTGGTCGGCTTCGTGCGAGACTGCGAACTCCATGGCGGCGGCGGAGAACTCTTCAGGGCTGGCCTGCTCTTTTTCGGCCGCCACGGATATCAACTCGGGAGGGGTATAGGCAGCCTGAAACGCCTCAGTCGAGCCCGGGCACTTCCGCGAATTCTTGCGGGCCAGAATCTGCAAACCGCCCCAAGGATGTAGTTCGGGCGGGTGCCAGAAGAACGGCGAAGCGCGCCGCGGCGCCGTTTCGCCGACTCCGTTGATGGGGTTGCCTGAAACCTGCAACAATGCCTGGGTTTCCGGCTGCGGCTGCCAGGCCTCTCGCCTGGCACGTGCCGGTTTCGGTTCATTCGCCATCGTTCCACCTCATGACGCCGCCTGCGCCGCGGCGATCGGACCGGCTGCAGTCTCGCTGCCGCGAGCCCGATAGCGAGGCATGGCGACCATGAGTATACCCGCAATGAAGACCAGAGCCGCCAAGCGGGTGAGCAGTTCCGCATAGGATCCTGTCGCGTCAAAGGCGCGGCCGAGCAACACGGACCCCAACGCGGCGGCCGTCGCGTAAGCGGTCCATGTCAAGCCGTACAGCGTGCCAAGCCGGCGCAGGCCAAAGTATTTCGCGATGAGATATGGAACCACGTCCGATTCGCCTCCCGTGCTAAAGCCAAACAGCCCCGCTGCCGCGATCGCCTCCGGGAGCGTATGGCACCTGGAAAGCAGCAGCAAACCCGTTGCAGTCATGAACTGAAGGACCATCGCTACCGCGGGCCCGTAGAAGCGGTCGAGCGCCCAGCCGGTAGTCAGGCGGCCGAGAATCGAGGTTGCCCCCACCATCGAAACTGCCCATGCCGCGCCACGCGCCGAGATGCCGCGATCGGTGAGCAGGGGAGAAAGATGCGTGATGGTGCCGGTGGTACTCATCGCAGTTAAGAAGAGCACGACCGCCAGGATCCAGAAAGCGCGGTTGCCCATCGCTGCGGCGACGCTCGCGCCGGATGTTGTTGCCGCATGGCGCGCCGCATGCCCCGACTTTTCGCGCACTACCAGCAGCACCAGTGGGATTGCGATTGCCATCGGCGCAGATCCGAGGGCGATACACGTCCATCGCCAGCCAAGGCGGCCAATCAGGGCCTGCGCGGTTGGCGGCACCAAAATCGAGCCGACCGTAGTGCCTGCCATGAAGATAGCGAGCCCCATCCCGCGATGCCGTTCGAACCAGGTCGATACCACGCGCGCGTAGCCCATCTGCGCCGTCGCGTTCCCCACCGCGCCCAGCAGTATGAAAGTCGCAAATAGCTGCAATCGGCTGTGTTGGAGTAATGCCAAAGAAGCGAACGCCAGACCGAATGCGGCTACGCATGGAACGATGACCCGCTTCGGTCCGAAACGGTCGAGCAGGATTCCCAGCACCGGGGAGGTCAGGCCCAGAGTGAACGACGCGCAGGCGAAAGCCGTTGCCAGCGTCTCACGGGACCATCCGAATTCGGCGGAGACAGGCTTCAACAGAACCCCGAAGCCGTAAACCACGATGGCGCCGAAGCCCACCATTCCAGCCGCGGCACAGGCCAGCGTAACCCGCCAGCCTTCGTACCGCGGGTCAAGCTCGTTCCCGGTAGCCGGACTCAAAACAGCACCTTGAGCGCGAGCTGCGTAAGCGCTCCTATCGCGAGCAGCAAAAACACCCGTAACAGAGAAAATCGCGTAACAGTCATTTCCACCCTCTTGAGCATGTGCCTGAGACTTTCGTCAATCATACGAACGTGAGTTGTCCCGGACAATAATTGAAAGAGAGTAGTAGCCGTTGTCAGTGAGGGTGCTGCCGACGTAACGAGACGAATGCCCGGAGAGAAGAATTGCAGGCCTGGCGTTCACCAGACGCGGCACGCCGGAGCGGCGACCATCTGTTTTCCTGCGCCGCACGAAAAAGCTCGCTGAAACTCGGGCATGTTCTCCAGCACGCCATTTGTACGATATCGCGGCGGCGCATGAGGATCTGTGCGAACCCGCATGCGCGTCATCTCCGGGCGCTGGAGTTGGCACCAAGCCTGGCCGTAGCTCAGGAAGAATCGCTGCTCGGGCGTATAACCATTCACGGCGGTCTCCTCTTTTCCCTGCAGCGCATCCATGAAGGCCAGAAATGCCAGACGCAGTCCTCCGAGGTCGGCGATGTTCTCGCCCAGCGTCAGTTCTCCATTTACCTGGACGGCCGGAACCGCCTCGAACTTCGAGTACTCATCTATGAGACACTTCGCGCGGACCTGGAACTCGTCAGCGTCCTTCTTCGTCCACCAGTCGCGGATGTTGCCCTGCGCATCATACTTCCGTCCTTCGTCGTCGAATCCGTGCGTTAGCTCGTGGCCAATGATCGCGCCGCCTGCCCCGTAGTTAGCCGCATCGTCACTTGCGTTGGAGTAGAGAGGCGGCTGAAGAATGCCGGCGGGAAAATTGATGCTGTTCTCCGTTGGCTCATACCCGGCATTCACGGTGGGCGTCGAGAAGGGCCACTCCGTGCGATCGACCGGCTTGCCAATCTTCCGCAAGTCGCGCTGCACTTCGAATTCGCTGGCGCGCAGCCAATCGCCCGCGAAATCGTCTCTCACAATGCGAACGCTCGAATAGTCGCGCCATTTATCCGGATAGCCGATGCGATTAGTAATAGCCTCGAGTTTGGTGAGGGCCGCCTTCTGTGTCGCGGGCGTCATCCAATCGAGCCCCGCGAGATTTTGCTTCATCTCCGCCTCGATCTTATGCACCATGTTCAAGGTTCGCTGCTTGCCCTCGGTGCCAAAGGTCCCATCGACATATTTCCGCCCAAGTGCATCGCCCAATGCGGAATCGGTGGAATCGACACAGCGCTTCCACCGGACACGCAACTCTCTGACACCGTTCAGCGTACGGCTGTAGAACGCGAAATCTTCGTCGACGAAAGGCTGCGAAAGAACCGATGCGGCGCTGTGCACGAGGTGCCACCGCAGATAGGCTTTCAGATCGGCAGCGCTAGCTGACTCGATGGCGGCGTTGAGACCACGGAAGAACTCGGGGTAATCGACATCGAGTGTCTCCATCTTTGGCGCGCCGACGGACTCGAAGTAGGACATCCAAGGAACCGCCGAACACGTCTTCACGAGTTCCGAAACGGCCAGGCTGTGGTGGGTCTTCTCGGGGTCGCGGCGGGAAACCCGATCGAGCGAGCTTTTTGCCAGCAGTGTTTCGAACGAGAGCACGGCATTCGCGTCAGAAGCCGCGCTCTCCACCGATTCGCCAATGAGCTGAAGCATTTTCTTGACATGCTCGACATAGGCTTTGCGGACCTGCATGGTTCGCTCATCGCCGTTCAGATAGAAGTCTCGATCCGGCAGGCCGAGGCCGCCCTCACTAGCGGCGCCAATCGTGCGGTCGGCATCCTTGGGGTCCGTCTCCGAGCTGAGCTCGAAGAACACCTGGTTGCCTTGACGATGCAACCGCGCAATCTCATCACCCACCGCGCGTTTGTCGGCGAGTTCACCAATACGAGACAGTTCGGCCTTGATTGGATCGTAGCCGCGTGAGTTTACTCCATCCTCGTCCATGCAAGCGTGGTAGTAGTCGCCGATCTCCTGGTCCACTTTGCTCCGCGAGTTGTCGGGCTGAGATGCCCGTTCCAGGATATCGCGCAACACCAATCGGTTCTCCTCCGCCAATTTCTCGCCCGTCCCCCAGCTACCGCGGTCGGACGGTATCGTGTTGGCGGCAAGCCAGCCCCCGCAGGCGTACTGGTAAAAGTCCACGCATGGGTCGACCGTCTTATCGATTGAAGCCGGATTAGGGATCGAAGCGGTTTGCTTCGTCGCCCCGCCTGGGGCTTGAGCCAAGACCGAAGCCGCTAGATACACTGAAAGCACAATCAATCTGATGAACACGGAGTATTCAATCCTTGCTTTAAGAGGGTCTCGAGTTGTTTGGAGAGCTCCTGAGCGTGAAAGCCGAATGGTCCGGGCTTGGTCTTGTAGAACACTCTCCTCCGTTTTTGACCGATGCAAATTCGATCCGGCCAGGCAGTATAGGTCACCTTCATCCGGTTAACCAATGAATCGTTGATGGTGGGACTCCCTCACAGCACCCATTCGAGCGCAGATATAGAGAAAATCCTACAGGCTTTTACAGTGGCCTATCAATAGTTGAAATACACTACCGGAAGGAATTACTCCATCGTTCCCAGCTCACTCTGCCTGCTGTCGGAGGGCGAGGATTTCGAGTGCGGTATCACCGCAACTGCGCAAGAAGAACCGAATGGACACAAAAAGGGAGAGGATGATTTGGAGCACGAATCCCTCCTCTTAACACGTTGTGACGTAGCTTCGCCGGGCCGAGGCTGCTAAATCGCAAGCTGCTGATTTCAATCCATCCGGGGGATTTTGTCTACAGACAAGGGGTTGCAGCACGTGCTCGATAGTTACGGGGCCGCCGGCCGCCACTACACGCTGGTGGGAGTGGCGTCGGAAGGCGAGTGGGGCAAGGCTTCCACCGCGTTGGTCGAGCTCATGGGGCAGGATCGGTTGATCGGGATAATCTCCCCCGGCCCCTCAGCCAATCGGATCTCCGGGATCGTGGCCACAGCGCGCCTGGCCGCCGTTCGATTCGAAGAATATCGACGCTGCCACCTTTCGGTTCAGGCGAGCCTTTCGGATCGTGTCCACTGCCTCGGCATCCAGGCGAATGGCGTGAGAGTCCTTCTTCCCGCAAATGTCCGTGGTAACGGCCCCTTCGAGCTTGTTCTCCCCCAATTGTTCAAAGAGCGCGGATCGGAACATCGGGTCGTCAGCGGGGCCGTTCCCAGCCCGATGAGTGGGTCCTTATGGCAGAGGATAGCTCCTGCGCTGACCGAGTGCACTGCTGATCGTATTCTTGTGCTGCTGGGTCAAGCCTTTTTTAGGACCGAGCCGTCTCTGTGTTAGAGCTTCGAAAACCAGCCAAGGCGTCTTCAAAACCGAGATCCCAAGTAAAGCTGGCCTCCGCTACGACCACCTTCCACCCGCAAGTGTGGATCATTGACGGGTTGCTGCCGCCTGCGATAGCGGGATCAGCCGGACAGGGGTACGGCTATCAAGTTTCAAAGTTTTGCACCGGTTTTACTTTTCCGGAATACTGCAAAGGCACTGTAGTGTATCCGGCCACCGCAACGGCCGCGGCCGGGAATTTGCGGAGAGTGGTCAGCCGCCTCCGGCGTCCCTGCTGAGGCTGACCGATCGCCGCCGGGTGGCCTTTCTTGGCTAGACCTGGTCTGCCGGTTAGAAATGCACGCGGAACCCAAACTCCATGTTGCGCGGCGTATTGGACTGACTCGTGGTGCGTCCGAAAGTCGACAAGCTGGTCAGAGACAACGCGCTTCCGTTCTCAATGCCGCTGGGGGTGGTCATCTGGTTGTGGTTCAGGAGATTGGTGAACTGGAAGCTGAGCGTGGCGCCGATGCGGTTCTCCCTCCAGAAACTGAAATCCTTGGCCACTTCGGCATCCAGGTTCCAGGTGGGCATGCCGCGAATGCCGCCGTAACCGCCGCAGTTGGTATCCGTGCCGAGGACGCAGGGCCGGAACTCCGCGGCGACGGCAGCCGGATTCGAAAATTCGTTCACTCCGGCAGGGTTGTTACCGCCGACCAACGTGCCGGCCGGAACGTAGGGGTTGTTTGAGGTGCTGGTCGAACCGTGGGCCATGTTGTAGTTGGCACTTGTGCCGCCCGTGTATGGCGCCAAAGCAACAGCTTGGTCGCCGTAAGCCTCGACACCGGACGAGGACGATTCGCCGAAAGTCATGCAACTGGAACAGGTGCCTTGCGAGTAGCCCACCGCGTTCGGTGCGCCGCTCTGGGCCGTGAACAAGGTAGCGAGGGTCCACCCACCGGCAATTTTCGACAGAAGGCTGTTGCTGTGCCGAAAGATCGGTGGCCTGTAGAACACCGCCGCGTTGGACAACGCGAGGTAATCGAAGTTGTTCGGCCCGTAGTTGGCTCCGATGTCGAACGGATCGACTACGGTGTTCGCGTTGGTGGACTGAGATTGAGCGGCCGTGCCGAGCGACCGGCTCCAGGTGAAGTTGGATACGAAAGTGGCCCCGTGCCAATCGCGGGCGCGAAGCGTCATGTAGAGGCCGTTGTAATTGCCCCAGCCCATACTGGCAATCATCAACTCTGAAGTGACCTGTCCGGCGCCGCTGGCCATGGTCTGGCCCAGCGTCCAGGATGAAGCCTTATTCATAGCGGTCCAGAGGGTGGAAACCTCCACATACTTGAAATCGCTCATGGAGTTCCTCGATACTACCGCCTGAGTGCAACTCTTGTATCCTGCGCAGTACGACGAACTGACCCCGCCCAGAGTATTTTCAAAAAACGTCTGCGCGGTGACGGTACTGTTGGAAGCGAAGTTCTGATTGTAGAGCTGCCAATACACCTGGGAGAACGCTTGGGCGAAAGACTGGCCGCCGGCGGTCATCATGGTCGGAACGGCGTCGATGTCGATTAAGCTGTATTCGTTGCGGATGATGCGGCCGACATAGCCGACCTCGAGGGTGGTCCTGGCGTTGATCTCGCGCTGGATGGCGACGTTGAAGTTGTCGGTACGGGCGGGCTTGTAATTAGGGTCGAGCGAATCTACGTCCCCCGCCGCCGCGCCGTTGACACCCGGATAGAACGGCTGGGGCAGCGTGGTCGACGGGGTGGGCAGCGGCGCGGAGAGCCCGTCCGCGCCGATGCGGAACGCGGTGGCGGGAGTTACGCCGCCCGAACCGAGGCAGGTGCCGGCGCTGCTCGCTCCCGGGCAGCTCACAGTCTGTAACAAGCCGGGACCTACCAGCGGTACCATAACCAGATCGACGCCGTTCAGCCGGCCCCAGATGCGGCCGTAGCCGGCGCGAACCACGGTCTTGCCGTTGCCAAACAGCTTGCCGAACGGGCCCTCGGAGAATCTCGGGTTCCAGGCAATGGAGACGCGCGGGCTGAAACCACCATAGAATGGATTGAAGGGGTACTTCATACCGCTGCCCACGTTCGCGGTCAGGGCGTAGCCGAGAGTCGGGTTGTAGGCTTGGCCCTGCAGTGCAGCCTTTTCCCGATCTGCCAGGAAGTTCGCCGCGCTGATGGGGTTATCCGACGAATCCACCAGAACCACCTGGTTGTGCGTCTGCGAGTAGGGCGGCATTTCCAGGCCGTACGAGAGACCGTAGTTGATAGTGACGGTCGGCTTCACGTGCCAGGAATCGGCGAAATAGAAATTATACGTAGGAATCACGCTCTTGTCCGTGGCGGCGGAGCCCACCGGCTGCAGCGTCAAGTTGGAGCCGGCGCGCGTGTAAACCACGCCGGGTAGATTCACGATGCCCAGCTCTTCGGCGTACAGGTTCTCCCACGCGCTGGCATAGGAACTGCCAACTGTGCTCGGAATGTACGAGCCGGACCCGCTGCCCCAGTTCAGATAGCTCTGGCCCGAGATCTGGTAGACGACCTGGTTGTTGGTGCCGATGCCGTTGTCGGTGCGCTCGTGGTAATCGAAATTGCGCTGATACAGGCCGCCGAAGGTCACCAGGTGGTTGCCCTTGATCATGGTAACGTCGTCGCGGATCATCTTGCCCTGCCCGTCCCAGAACCGCTGCCGAGCGTTCGTCGTGTTCACGTTGTACGGAATCAGCGCGTTGGTGCTCTCCGCGGTACCGGCCGCGCCGGCGCCAATTTCGAGCGCACCGCCCAGACCGGGCAACTGCGGCGGATCGTTGCTGTCCGCCCACTGCCAGAAGTTGCGGGTATAGTTAAAGCGTACGTCGTTGGTGATAGTCGGCGTCGGGTTGCTGGTCAACGCGACCACCCAGAGGTCGGGCTTCTGCGGGCGGGGAGCTTTCGCCGCCGGCGTCCCTAGCGTATCGCCGGCAAACGCGCCGCCGATATCGACCTGGTTGGTAGTCAGGCTGATTAGACTAAGATCGCGATAAGTGATCATCAGGCGGTTCTTCTCGCCGAAGTCGTGATCGATGCGCCCCACATACGTGTTCGTGGTAAGTGGCGCGCGAATGCTGGAGACGAAGCCCAGCGTGTTGTATCCGTCGCCGGCGCTGTAGCTGGCATCCGTACCGAGTGGCATATACTTCTTGAATATCTGACTCACGAGCGGGTTCATGCCAAGGCCGCGCGGGTCGCACGCTCCGGCTGGGCAGGTGGCGGGAGCCAGAACGGTTCCATTCACCATCACCGGCCCCGTAGTCAGGTTGTACGGCTGGTAAACGCCAGAGGCATTGGGAACATAAATGACCCCCTCGCGCATGCTGGCCGAGGGGACCAGGCGCTCGTAGGTGCTCGCGTTGGGGAAGCGCAGCCCTTCATAGTTGAAGAAAAAGTAGGTCTTGCCGCCGGCGAACTTGGGCGTCATCGGGCCGCCGATCGCGCCGCCGAAGCGGTCCCGGTGATTCGGAACCAGCGGCGTATAAGACAGACTGCCCTCGGACGTGTGGCTGTTCTGCCAGGAGTTGGCTGCACCGACGTCAGTGGCGAAGTAGTACCCGTAGGCCGCGCCGTGCCACTGGTTGGTGCCGCGCTTCGTTACCATCTGGACTTGGCTGCCGATCGAACTGTTGAAGTCGGAAGTCTGGCCGAACGTATTGACTTTGAATTCTTCCACCGATTCCACCGGCGTGGGCAAAATGCCGGAGGGCATGCCGTTGGTCTGCGTTCCGCCGGTTCCGGTCATGTTCGTCTGGTACATGATGGTGTCGCCGCTCAGGTCGTCGGAGTTGTTGCCGCCGTCAAGAAGGAAGGTCGTCTGGTCGCGCTGCGCGCCGGCTACGAAGCCGCCCGGCATCACGCCCGGCTGAAGGGTGGTAAGAGTGGTGACGTCGCGGCCCAGGTTCGGCAAGTCGAGGAGAGACTGCCCGCTCATGGTCGTACCAACCGTGGCATTGGCGGTCTGCAATTCCGCGCCGACCGAAGCGGTGACCTCAATTGTAGTAGCCATGGGGCCGACTTTCATCTTAGCGTTCAAGACAAGCGACACTCCGACGTCCACCGGCTGACCGGTGACATCGAAGGCCGAGAAGCCCACCTTGGAGATGCCGATATTATACGTACCGGGAGTCACGCCACTGATAACGAAACGTCCGGTATCGTTGGTCGTCGTCGACAAGATTATGTTCGTAGCGGTGTCTGTGATTTTCACGGTGGCACCCGGTACTGCCGAGTTCTGTTCGTCGACAACTTGTCCCGATATAGCGCCGGTCGAAACCGCCTGCGCCCACACCTCCGCGGTTCCGGGAACCAACAGCGTCAAAAGCGCCAATGCCGCTTTCGCCGCCACGATCGAACGAGTGAGCCGATGGCCCAAGTTCATTGACTATCCTTTCGGTCTAGATTCGATTTAGGTTTAGTTACCACCAGTCTCCTCCGCACAACGCCGTCCGAAGGCCGTATTGCAGCGCTTCGGTGCACAGCAAGACCCTCGACGGGGGGCGCTGCTCCGCCCGAAACAGTCTACAGACAAGACACAAAACCGCGCGTCCACTCGAACAGGCAATCTTTCGAGTTCGGCCGGTTGCGACCGGGTAATCGCAGATCTCTCGCCGGGGCGTCAGTAGAGCGGGCTCACGTGACCGGTTTGGGCGTGACCGTGACCCACACTCTGGTTTGCGCGGGATACTGAGGTCTTGCACTCAACGTCGCAAAATTGCTCTGGGTGTAGATCGATGCAAACGCCGCGCGTATAAGTGCCGACAGCTTGGTCGTCATACAACTCCCCTGCAAGATAGGAACGCTCGATAAAATGCCGCCGATTTTGGCGCGCTTCATTGCGAACCCCGCCGACACGAGTCATCGCTGATCGTCGTCCCGCCAGACTGGGACGCAGCCAATAAAGGCGAAGTAAGAGTTTTTCACCGTTTACTCGTTTATGCAATAACGCGAAAGCACTATTATAGATGCGGCGCACCGCCGGTTGGGCCCGGGCTCATTAGTGTAATCACACTATTGCATTGACTCTTAGCGCCCTGTATCCTTCGATTTTCAAAGTCGGGCTGGTAACTTATGGTGCGTCCATCTTCGGTCAGTTAACATAACAGCTACGGGCCGGTTGTGGATGTCCGGACCGCCGTTTCCGGCCTGAATGCAGGGTGTGGACAGGAGCAATAGAGTGGAAACAGAACGTAAGCGGCTGGCCGGCGGGCGCTGTTGACTGCGGCCGGACTGATCGCGGCAGGCGGCATGCCGGCGGGCGTTTCGACGCTGGAGGGAAACGCCATCGGAACGCTTTGGAGGTCGCCTTCTCCCGGCAGTACGCGAGTAGTCCGAGAAGACCGAGGCGGTTCTCATGGACGGATTGGGGCTGTTCCGTTTTAACGTGCTTGGCAAGATGGTCCTTCTCAAACCAAATCTGGTGGAGGACCTGACTGGACCGGTAAACACGAACGCGAACCATTATCGGAGCAGCCGCCCGATGTTTCCTTCGTCTTGGCGCGGCCCGCGTCGTGATCGGCGAGGGTCCGGGCCATCAACGCGACACCGAACTCGTAGTGCAGGCCGCGGGGCCTGAAGCCACATCTCGCGGACCGGCGGATCGAGTTCGTGGACCTCAGCCGTCACGAGATCGCGAGAATGAAGCTCAGGCTTAGGGCGAATTGCAGCGACCTCGGCGAGTTGTGGTTGCCGCGCTCCGTTCTCGAATCCGACTTTGTTGTCTCAATGCCCAGGGTGAGACGCACCACTGGGCGGGCGTCACCCTGAGCATGAAGAATATGTTCGGCGTCATGCCGGGAACGAAGTACGGCTGGCCCAAGAACCTACTACACTGGCACGGTCACGAAGGTATCCTCGACATCTGCGCGACAGTGCCGATCCATTTCGTGATTGCAGATGGCAGTAAGACCATTGATGGCAATGGCCTGTCGCCACCGTACCTCAGTGCCGCGCTGTCCCCGCGAAGATCGAAGTGTCCGGATGGTAATTGCGCCAGTCAAACCAATAGTCCTTGATTGTCTCTACCCGCTCCAGGCAGGTCCCCTGCAATTTGCCCGAAATGGCGCAACCTTGAAAATTCCAGCCGCTGCCGGTAGCGGCGTCGATGAAGAGCGCGGCTTGCCCTTCGACACGATAGAAATCGGTCACTGGCTCCACGCCGGAAATGCGCCGCCGGAAAATCCGCACCGAAGCGCCGTCCGGCCCCACCGCCACCATTACGGGCTCCAATCCGACGTGGTCCATCACGAGCTTCTCGCGCAGCAGTGCGTCGTAGCGGAAAGCGCGGCTGGCGCCGAATGCCGTAACGCCCATGATGATGTCGCGCTGCTTCATACCGGGTTCCGGGAAGCTCAGGACGGTGCGCGCTCTGGCCATCTCGACGTCCCAATTCTCCGGCGAATATTCGTGAACGTAGGCGGCCACATCCTTGACCACGGTTCCTTGCGGCTGTTCCGATTTCCAAAGCTTGAAGCTGAGTTCGTCGCTTGGGACCAGGGTCAGAACTTTTCCCGCCATGGGTCCTGACACGGCGCGCCCGCTGATCTGCTGCCAGTAGGTGCCGGTCTCCTCGTCGCGCATGAGAAAGTTCTGGTTATTGATGCCGGCCAGATGGAACGTCAGCCGCAGGCCATCGATTACGGATCTCCACACCAGACCGGTGTGACAGAGCGTTCAATAAGTGGCGACGATCGGCTCCCCGGCGACCACGTCATTGTAGATATGGTGATAGGACATGCTGCGGATGGGGAAAGCCCGTGCGCTGCCGTTGACCTTGACGGCGATCACCATTTCATTGCCATCGAGTTTCGACTCGGAGGCCGCGGAAACAGTGGGTGTTCCGGCAGGGTGAAACATCAGCTCGAATATATTGACGCGCGAAAGCACGGCAGGCACGGCGATGTTCACCACGCACACGGCGGAGAGAAAGCGGCGCAGTTTGCGGCGCTCCGAGCGCCAGTACCATATGGCCGCGGCGAACACGCCGGCCACCGCCAGAACCATCCCGATCGGACGGAAACGGATCACCGCCAGGGCGACCAGCAGCTCGCGGGCGCCTTGATAGCGGAACGGCCGGATCACATAGATCGGATAAATCAACAGGGCCCAAGCCACCGCTCCGGCAAGCAGCCAGAGCAGCACGAATCGCCATCCCGGTCTCCGAGTCTTCATCTGGTAATGCTACCAAACATCAGGCGCCGCGCGGCAATAATGGATTTCGATTACCACGGCCGGTCCTACTGCGGCGCCGCGATACCCAGGCGCGGCGACCAGTCGTACCATCGCGGTGCGAGCTGCGCTGCGGCGCAGCCGTTATGAGGAACATTTAGCGTCGGGCTCAAGAAACTCGAAGGCGCTCGATCACGAGTGCTCACGAAATCCTACGGTCAAGCCCCGCTCTTGGTTGGGCTCATTTTGATTTTCTAGCTTTCGGTCGGTACAAGGGGCTGGCGCTCCTCGCGGACTGCAAACCCGTTAGGCGGGAGAAAACCCGCTGCTGGGTTCGATTCCCAGGCCGGCCTGTGACTCTCGCGCCCGGCGACTGTCGCGGTAGTAGACGTGACGCGCTGGCGGGTATCTTCGTTGTTGTTGTAGCTTCCGATCCCGCCGCGTTGAATTGGTGGTCCGATTCGGAAAGCTCCGATGCCAGTGACGACGGAGTCAACATAGCTTCTCTACCAAAACAGCATGCGAATCGCGGGTGAGCGGCCTCCCCCGGTGCGAATAGGGAGGCGAACCCCGTTTAGCGGCCACCATCCCTCTGCGCCGCTTTGATATACCCCAGTACGCCAAGATAACCCTGGCGGGCAACGCCGGCGGCCCTCTCCCGAAAGCCTCCCAAGTCCGTGGGCGACCAGGTGGCCAACCCGTCTACATAGCGGTTGTACATGCAGAAAGCGGCTGCAATTAAAACCGTGTCGTGAATCTCACGATCAGTGGCGCCTTCCCGCCGGGCCCGTTCGATGTCTTCCAGTTGAACCTCCTTGCCGGAGCGCTGCACCTTAGCGGCGATCGCCAGCAGCGCCTTGAGCTTGTCCGAAACGTCCGCACGCTCGAAATCGTCCTTCACTTCCCGGACGATTCCCTCATTGCCGCCGAGGTGATGCGCCGCGATCACGCCATGGGCGGTCTGACAATAGAAGCAATCGTTTCGCGACGAAACATAGGTGGCAATCAGTTCCCTCTCGCCGGGCGTAAGCGTGCCTTCGTCATGCAGGAGAACCTGAGCCAGCTCGGATAAGGGTATGGCGGTTTCGGGACGGAACGCGAAGAGCCCACGAATACCGGGAAGCCCTTCGGGAACTCGAATGTGTGGCATACTTCGCATCCTCTAATTGGCCACCCGCGCAGCCGCTGCCGACACGCCACTGGTGGACTCGATATACCCCTCGCGTGCCAGGCGGGCCCCCGGATCGCGGTACGCGGCGGGATCACCCGGCGCCCAGGTAGCCAAGCCATCCACATACCGGTTGTACATGCAGAAGGCCGCGGCGATCAGCACCGTGTCGTGAATCTCCAGATCGGTCGCGCCGAGCCGCCGCGCGCGTTCCACATCGTCCGGCTGGACGTTCTTGCCGCCGCGCTGCACGGCGCCCGCGATCGCCAGCAGGGCCTTGAGCTTGTCCGAAATCGGCGCCCGCTCCGTGCTCTCCTTCACATCCAGCACGAGTTGCTCATTGCCGTCAAGGTGATAGGCCGCCACCGCGCCATGAATCGTTTGGCAGAAGAAGCAGTCGTTGCGCGACGAAACGTAAGTGGCGATTAGCTCCCGCTCGCCGGGCGACAGGGAACTCGGCCCACGCAATAAGATCTCGGCCAGCTCGTTCAAGGGTTTGGCGGTTTCTGGACGAAAAGCCATGGGCCCCAGAATACCGGGCAGTCCTACTGGAAGTTCGATATGCGGCATCTTCGCTCCAACTCCGAAAATTATTAGCTGAAACGGAGTTCAAGGTCAATAATGGATTTCGAGTACTGCGCGTCAACGTGTTCGCAGGAAAACGGGGACGCAGGCTAAGGGATGAAAGAAACATGAATGTGAAGACTTTCGACGTATCAATCCGTTGACAGGCGCAGTTGCCTCCAGCGCCCCCGGCAATGACCGCCGCTCAGACGGCGGAAGCAGCGAACAAGGCCCAAACTGCCTTTCCCGCTTGAGCCGCTCTCGGCCCCAATTCGCGGCGGGAAATGCTCATGAAAGCAGCCGCGTCCCATCATCGCTTCCGCGAAATCGCCGCTTCTCGATGTTAGGGATTTGAAATTGTCTAGATCGTGACATTGCCAAGCCCAGGCTAACAGCGCAACAAGGTCGTAGATTGTCGCGGCTCCCAATGCCGGCGTATGGCCAACAGCCACGTTGCGGTTACGCGTCTACCGGGTGATCCGAGTGTTGGACGAAACGGAGGTTACGACCAACCATGGACTAAACACGTTTAAGGGCGGATTCGGAAATTATGCGAACCCCATCTATCAGGCCAAAGGAAGCGAATTCCAACTATTGATATCGGTAATGGGTAGTGTATTTCGATTATTGATGTCTCGTAGGGGTTCAGATAAAATCGCCAAAACGATCTGACAAAGAGGGGGATGGGTGCAGCGTATCGACTTACTTGAGAACATGCCTGGGATCATGAGCGCATTCCAGTATGGCACGGCGAAACCTCTCAGCCCTCTCGCAGAAGAGCCCGTTCGTGGGCGCAGTTCGCCGACACTATCACCCGTATACGAGACTGATTCCACCGCTCGCGTCCGCGAGGAACGACTGCTGTCTCTGCCGCACCAGCCATCATGCCCCGGCCACTCAGCATCCCATTGTAAGTTACGAGCAAATCGGTGCGGCCCTTTCCATTATCCGAGCGCGCCCGTCAGTGCGAACTCGAAAGCAATCCTCACGACCGCGGCTAAGTACATCGTTTCGGAAGCTCGTTGGATTACTACGACGGACGTTCCCGAAATATTCGGGAAAGAACATCTTTTGCAGGGTTAAATACTGGCGCGCTTCAGTTACGGACACGAGAAGGAGTAGTAAGTCGTGGCACATATCGCACTTCCCGAAGGCATTCCCGGAATCCGGGGACCTATGACGTTTCGGCCGGAGACTGCCGGGCCGTTGAACCAACTTGTCGATGTCCTTTTACGCGGACCGCATCCGCTGTCGCCGGGCGAGCGTGAGTTGATCGCCACATACGTGTCGGTGCGGAACGACTGCACGTACTGCCAGACGATTCATGGCGCGATCGCGGCGAATCACTTAGGCGGCAACGAGGAGCTTGTGCTTAGCGTGAAGCGGGATTTCGGGAAGGCCGATATCTCGGACAAGCTCAAAGCACTGCTCATGATCGCGGGCAAGGTGCAGATCGGTGGTAAGAACGTGACGACAGAAGACGTGGATCGCGCGCGCCAGCTCGGCGCCACCGATTTGGAGATCCACGATACTGTCCTCATCGCGGCGGTGTTTTGCATGTGCAACCGTTACGTGGACGGGCTGGCCACGTGGGCTCCGGAGGATCCGGAGTTCTACCGGCAGCGCGCGGCCCTCCTGGCGACAAATGGATACGCCGCGAGCACTCCGGTGCCCGCGGCCCTGGCGGCGAAGTAGAACCCGCAGCGTCGAGTACCAAAAGGTCAGGACTCAAGATGAATCGATACCATTCGATAATGCTCTTATTCGTTTGTTTGGCGATTTCTCCAGCCGCGCGATCTCAGGATCCCGACGGCGCAATTGAAGGATTGATCGCGGACAAATCCGAGAGTCGCATCGCCGCGGCGCAGGTGACGGCCAGAAATCTGGATACAGGCTTGTCCAAGGCAACCCTTACGGCAGGCAACGGTTTTTTCCGCATTCCGCTCTTGCCCGTCGGCCGGTATAGCATCACGGTCGATATGCCCAACTTCGCCACGCTGCGCCAGGAGCCGATTCTGGTGGAGGTCAGCCAAACGGTTCGGCTCGAACTGCGGCTGGAACTTGCCGCTGTCAAATCGACGGTCACGGTAAGCGCAGAAGCTCCACTGGTGGACAGTTCCGACACAACGCTGGGAGCCGTGGTCACGGGGCGGGAAATTCTCGACCTTCCGCTTAACGGCCGCAATTTCACGCAACTGGGGCTGTTGCAGACCGGAGCTGCGGCATTGACGGCAGGGCTGACTCAAGCCGGCGGTCCCCTGCGGCAAGGCGAGACCTACGCGGTGAACGGCGCGCGGCCCGAACAGAACTCGTATATGATCGACGGCGCGCAGGACGTGAACCGCATGGATGGCGGCTTCGCCCTCAAGATTCCCGTCGATGCCATCGCGGAATTTCGCATTCTCACGCAAACCGCCCCTCCCGAATACGGGGGGACCGCCGGCGCTACCACCACAGTGGTCACACGTTCGGGAGCGAATGACTTGCATGGAGGGCTCTATGAATTCATCCGCAATGACGCTCTGGACACGCGCAACTTCTTCTCGCCGGCCGTCGAGCCGCTGAAGCAGAATCAATTCGGAGGCACGCTGGGGGGACCCATCCGGCGTGACCGGCTGTTCTTCTTCGCCTACTGCGAAGGCTTCCGGAATCGCCAGGGCATGACCACTTCGGCAACCGTGCCCAGCGCGCCGGAGCGTGCGGGCGACTTCTCGGGCATGGGAGGTCCGCTGATCAACTTCGCGGCTGGCGGTACGGTATTCCCGAATAACCAGATCCCCGTTCAGGCTATCAACCCGGTAGCTACGAATGTTCTGGGGCTTTACCCGCTGGGCAACGTCTCGCCGAACCTGTACGGCGCCGTGGTGGTGGGCGCCAATGACTACGATGAGGGCGGTGCCCGCGTCGACTTCAACGCCTCGGCAAAGGATCAGGTCTTCGCTCGATTCTCCTGGTCCGGCGGTTGGGACTACAATCCCGTCTCGGTCCGCGGCACTCCGGTTCCTGGCTTTCCCACTCGCGACGATCTGAAAACAGACTCGGCCGAACTATCCGGAACTCACCTTTTTTCGCCCACGCTCACTAACTCGCTACGAGGCACATTCCTGCGCTTTCCGTTCGACTTCGATATGCGGCTGAATCAGACTCCGCCGAGCGCGCTGGGAATCACTCTCCCCCCGGCCGCCGGGGCGAGCCAAGGCCCGCCTTTCTTCAACGTTTTGGGCTACTCGCCGATCGGCGGCGCCATTACCGGGCCTCGCGATTCCACCCAGGACAGTTACGAAGTGCAGGACGGACTCGCCTGGGTCCGGGGATCGCACTCCATTAAGGTCGGAGCGGAATTCCTCGACACACATCTGGAGATGTTCCAGGGAATCGCACCCAACTCATTCTTCATTTTCGCCTCCACGTTTCCCACCAACAACGCGATTGCCAATCTCCTGCTCGGTGCGCCGGTGACCTTCTACCAGGGGCTCGGCGATTTCCACCGTGGCCTGCGCGACTGGGATCTCGGTTTTTACGCCCAGGACGAGTGGCGCATCAGCCCGCGCGTGACACTGAACTACGGCGTCCGGTATGAGCGCGTCAACCCCATCACCGAGGCCGAGAACCGTCTGAACGGCTTCGTGCCGGGAGTACAATCGAAGGTTTATCCGAATGCCCCTACAGGTGTGCTTTTCCCCGGAGATCCAGGCATCGCGAAGGGCATCGCGCGCGGCGACAATGCGTTCATGCCCCGCGTCGGCGTGGCGTGGGATCCGGCGGGCGACGGCAAATGGGCTATCAGGTCTGGCTACGGAAACTTCTACGATCAGTTTCAGAATGGTCCGGGCACGGCGTCACAAGTCCCGATCAGCGCGCTGCCAGATGCGCAGTTCAATCAGTTCAGCGGCGCAGGCTTGAACTTTGCCAGTCCCTACACGGGCCACTCTCTCCCCGCGCCCAACACGTTCGTGTCGCCGTCCACCGTGTTCGCCATCGACCCCACTGCGCGCGCGCCTTACGTCCAAAACTGGAACTTCGGCATTCAACATTCCCTTGCCGGACACTATCTCATAGAGGTTCGGTACGTCGGGTCGAAAGGCACGCACCTTCCGCGCAATATCGAAGCCAACCCGGCTGTCTACGGGCCCGGCGCCACCGCCCAGAACGCCGATCAGCGGCGCATCTACGCCGGCTGCCCCGCGAACGGAGGGCCTTGTGCACTTTCGACGGTTGCGGAACTCGCCAACATCACCAACTCCACATATGAGGCGGGGCAGGCGAGCCTGTCGCGGCGATACGCGGCTGGCTTGGGATTCAACGTTTCTTATTGGTACTCGAAATCGCTCGATTACCTGTCGTCTATGAACATGGCGGGCTCTTCCTCACAGCCGCTCGCCGGGGCGAACGACCTGGCACAGAACCCGTTCGATCTGGCCGCCGAACATGGCCCGTCGTTGTTCGATGCGAAACATCGTCTGGTAGCCAGCGGATCGTGGGAGCCGCATATTTCAAAGGCCGCGCCCGCCGCGCTTCGAGAGATCTTCGGCGGGTGGCAGTTGAACCTGATTGCGACCCACAATTCTCCCACGCCGTTCACTGTGTACGATTCGAACAACGTTTCGCTTCAGGCAAATAGCCCGCCGATCTCCGGTTACCCGGCCAGCCGCCCGAACCTGATCGGCAACCCGAATAGCGGCCCGCACACCGTCGAAGAATGGCTCAGCCCATCCGCGTTCCAGCGCCTCAATCCGGTAACACAGGCAGGCCAGTTCGGCAATGCGGGACGCGACATTGCGCGGGGACCGGCGTTCACCGATTTGGATCCGTCCCTCACACGCAGTTTCAAGCTGACGGAAACTGCGCGGCTGCAGTTCCGCGCCGAATCCTTCAACGTTGCCAACCACGCGAACTTCGGGCTTCCGGTCGCCGATCTCAACTCGCCTAATTTTGGCCAGATTCTGTCGGCCGCTTCTCCTCGGCTAATGCAGTTCGCGTTGAAACTCACTTACTGAGACGCGGACCATGTCAGGATTAAAGCCAACCTCCGTAGCGGCGAGTGAGCGCAGCATCCGATACCCAGGGTGGCGGGTGGCGATCGCCGCAACCGGTTGCGAGTTCGTCACTTTCGCGTCGCTGTTAGTCCACACATTCGGCGTTTTCCTGAAGCCGGTAACTGCGGAATTTGGCTGGTCACGGCAAGCCGCCGATGCCGCTTCGGAGTAAGCGGCCCTTGCTATCGCTGCGTGTTCGCCACTGCTCGCCCTGGTTCTCGACCGGTATCCCGCATGACGGATCATCCTGCCGTGCATCACAGTTTTCGGTTGCGCCTTCGCTTCGCTGTCCCTGTTGACGACCCATCTGTGGCACCTGTATTTACTCTTCCTCGTGCGCGGCGTGGTGGGAAACGGAACCGAGCACTTGGCGCATTCACGCGCCCTGGCAACGTGGTTTCACGAGCGCCGTGGGCACGGCCTTCGCTGTGTTGATGACGGTCGGCGCGGTCGGCGCGATGGCACTTCCGCCTGCCGCCGCAGCGCTGATCGGCGCGGTAGGGTGGCGGAGTGCGTTCGCGTCGCTTGGCGCAATGGTTCTGGCGATCGGTTTGCCGCTCGGGTTCCACGTGCAGAGGCCTCCTCGGCGCCGCGGTCGCCGGATCGCATCGAGGCCGGGCTCATCGGTGCGGGAAGGGTTGCGCTCCGCATTTTCTGGATCATCGTCACCGTATTGTTTTGCACTTCCATCGGCCAGAATGGCGCGATTGCGCATCTCTCGGTCGTGGAATCTCGTTAGCGGGTGCGGCATTGGCCGCTTCCGCGATGGGCTGGTCGATTCTGGTCGGGCGGCTCGCCACGGGATGGCTGCTCGACCGCTATTTCGCTCCGTGCGTGGCCTTCTTCTTACTCGCCATCGCTTCCGCTGGTGTGATTCTGCTGGCGGGCGCGCGTTCGCTGTTTGCGCGCGCTGCGGGAACTGCTTTGATCGGATTTGGCAGGGGCGGAGAGGCGGACGTAACACCCTATCTGATTTGCCAAATATTTCGGCCTGCGGTCTTTCTCCACTTTGTACAGCCTTACTTGGACGGCATGCGCGATCGGTCCAGTCATCATGGGCAGAGCATTCGATTCTACCAGCTCGTATCAGGCGCTTCTCACGCAATTGGCAGCGTTGACCGCGGGGGCCGCTTCACTTATGTTTCTCCTACCACGCGATCGTGTCACGCCGGCGCCGCGAAGCGGGTGGCTTGACGAGTTGGGCCGCCTCCAAGGCGGTCGCCCCATGAGTCTAGGCGTCACGCGTTGCGCGCCTTAATTCACGCTTCAGAACTGTCCGCTACCATCCGCGGCTTCCTGCTGGCGGATGTATTGGCGAACCTGCTCCAGTTCGAACCCTGCTGTGGGCAACCGCGTAACCGCGAGCCCAGAAGTGTTCGCCGGAGAAATTCCTCTCCTTTCCGGAAGTCCGTGCGATGGCAATCGCGCTCTTTCCTTTAGGAATCCAATCACTGAGGTACCGGCTGTTGGGCGGGACGGCGATACACATGTGCACGTGGTCCGGCATCAAGTGCCCCTCCACGATCTGGCATTCCTTCTGTTTCGCCAGCGCATGCGGAATCGGCCCCAGTTGACCGCGGATATGCCTGAAAACTACTTGGTCACGAACCAACATGGTACTTGCAGTCCCACTTGGAGTGGGCTAGAGGCTTTGATAAACGTCTGACATTTGATCCTCCTGACAATTGGTCACCAAGCCACTTGAGGAGGATCATACTCCCGGAACGGTCAAACCTTTTCAAGCACTGGTTGAACCAGTGGCTTGCTCTTTGAGGCACTGGCGCCTTCTCGCTGAAGGCCCCGGAGACTCCCGCTACTCGCCTGCCGGTCAGCTGTTCACCGCCGGGTGGACCGTCGCGCTCCAGGAGAAGTTGCCACGCGTCCCATGATGGGGACCTACTGGATCGCGATCGTTACTGCATTCGACGTCACGCCACCGACGGTGATCGCCAGTTGGACGGCATTGCCGACCGGGGCATTTTGCGGAATCTGCACGTTCACTTGATAGACGCCGACGAACCCGGGAGCCAGGCCTGCGAAGGAGGCCGGCACGCTGACTCCGTTCAGTAAAACAGAAACCGGATTGAGAGTCGTTGCCGACGCGTCGGCGGCCGCAGCCCCGGTCACGGGCGGATTGCTTACCGGTCCCAGTCCCAGGCAAAGGACCGTAATGAAATCGCCCGCCGTCGCGGTTCTGGCCTCAACGCCATCGATGCTGCCCGCGGGTGCCGCGAAGGTCACGCTATTGGCGATGGTCACCACTCCCTGCCCGGTGCCCTGCTGGTTGGTACTGAAGATGGCTGGCGCAAAGGCCGCCAGCGGAACCAAGAATGTGTTTTGGGCGCCGGTTTGGCTGGTGATCGTGAGATTCGCGGCTGTGAGTCCGTGCAGTTCCCAGGGTATCTGTATGTTGGCCTGATTGGCCCCGACTGCGAACAGGGGCGCTGTAAGCCCGCCAAACGAGACCGAAACGCCGGCCGTCGATGGGGAAAACGGCACTCCGGCCGGTGTGCCAGCATTGGGCACCAGATCGGGCTGAAATACCGCCGCGAGACTTCCGGGCGATACCGGCGCGTGATAGCTGGCGGCGTCCAGCGTTTGCCCCGTGATGGGCGTTGTGGAGGCGGTTGAGTCGGCGCCATCCTGCTGGGCGAAGCGCACGGTATAAGCGCCTACGTTGGCGCCATGTACCAGCCCGGCCGAGTTGTCGATCGGGTAATGAATACCGCCGTACAAGCGCGATTCCGCAGCCTCCTGCGCCTCCGCCTGAAATACGGCCTGGCCGGAGGGAAACAAATAGGAGAGGACCGCCGATGCTGCCCCTGAGAAAGTCGAGTGCCCGGAATCGTATGACGGGAAATTCGGCAGAGTGATTACCGTCTTGATCGACGGGTCCATTTGCGTGGGACGCGGATTGAAGTAGGTGTACTTCGTATCCCAGCACGAAACGGCGGCGTCGTGCAGGGCCATGTCCAGCAGGGCGAAAGCGCGCGCCGCGCGAACCTCGCTCCATCCGGAATTTTGAATATACGGTTCGGCGATGAAATTCCAGTGTCCGGGCGGGGTCGGCGAACTGGCGCCGTCGGCCCACTTGGTTGCGATCGCCAGCTGATCGCGCGTCAGATTCTGGAGAGTCTGTTTCACTATGGCGACCTGCTGTTGCATCTCGGTCGAAGACGTAGACGGCGGCGGTCCCGGCCGCACGCTGACGATATCGGAGGGCGCCAGCATCCACGCCTTTACCTGTCCGAAGAAGGGCAGCATCGGCGGACGCGGAGGAGTTTCCCGGCTGATCCAGGGAATCTGTCCGGTGGCGCTGGTGTTGCTGGCGAGCGCCGCCCACTGCGTTGCCGTGCCGGTGGCGTTCTTCAAACCATCGGACCCCGCGCGCGCCAGGAATACCGCGGCTACCGCCTGGCCCAACGCATAACCGGCATCGATGTCGCTCTGTGCCGCTTTGCCCGAAATCTGTGCCGCTTCCTGCTGCTCGGCGGCGGCAGCGTTGATCAGGCTCACCTGAGTCGGGAAGAGCGCCGAAAGCAGGGTGACGGCGACGCCGGCTTCTACCGCGTCGGCCGAGGGATATCCCGGCAGGCCGTTCGTCGGCAGCAGTGCCTGTACACCCGCTCCGGCATCCGAAGGGGCTGGACGGTTGTACAAGTATTTGTAATACCACGCCACCTTCAAAGCCTCGTACTGCGCCGCCGCGACGTAGCTATAAGATCGGGCGGCATAGGGCGGATTGGCGAACGGGTATTGGGGAAAGGCAAATGGCGTGGCCGCACTGGGGAAAGAGTACGTTCCGTCCGAATTGGGTTCGGGCGGCAGATCGGCGCTCGCCACAAGCCCGAGGAGGATTTGATTCCAGCGCACCATTCCACTGCCGGTCCAGTTCTGGATTGCGGTCTTCTGCGCCTTGGTCAGGCTTCCCTGCGCGGATTTGATCGACGCGAGGGACTGCTGATAGGCCGAGTCGGTGACCGGCGCGGGGGCGGACACGGCGATCTGCGTCGGCCCGCTCAGCAAAATCATTTTCCAGTTCCCCGCGCCCGGATCGTTGTTGGCGGCGGCCAGCGGAAAAGCGGCAGCTAACGCGATCGCGGCGGCGGCCAGTGTACGGCGATGTCTACGCAGCATCATTTTGTATCCCTCGGACTTCCCGGAAAATGGACGGTGTAAAGGAGGCCGGTTGTGAAGGTCATCGATCGCCCGATGTTCCGGCCGTCAACGATATAGCCGAAATTGAATTGCACACCGAGATCGTGCAGAAAATGTATCGGCAGCGGGTACATCGTGGTCAAGCCAACCTTGGAGTAATTGACCATATTGGATGGAAACGGCATATCCTGCCGGCGGATGTCGCCTCCACCCTGCGTTCTTTGCTGGGACCAGTCAACGAAGAGCATCCGCCCGCGGTGCATGTATCCGTAGTTCACGTTGTAGTTGAAAACCTGCGGCATCACTACTTGGTTGGTCAGATAGAACTGGTTGTCAGTGTAGTAATACTGCTGATCGAGAGCGATGTTCGAACGCCACGTGTAAGCCGCCGATGCCGTGGCCGCCCATACGCTATCCGACTGCCAGAACAGCGTCGTCCGCGCTGATATCGTCTTGCTGTGGTTGCCGATCGAAAGCGGCTCAAAGGAAGGCTCGTAGTTGGTGAGGGGAATGGTTCCCGAAGCCACGGCGATAGCGCTTAGCGAACCCTTGCTGGTAAACGGCCTTTTGAGGAACACGAACTTGCCGGCGAGGGTGACGTCCTGGAATCCCTCCATCCCGCGCAACACGCCCTGGCTCGCATTCGTCCAGACGTATGGCACGTTGGCGATGAAATCGAGCCGGTTGGTGATTCCGTAGTCGGCATACCAATTGTTGGACTGCGTGGTTACAGTGCCCAGATTGCCGTTCGTACGGTAGAGATGGCCTTCCCAGTAATGATTCCAGGTATCGTAAGTCCAAGTGTCGCCGGTAAACAGCGTATGCCTGGGAATGATGATCCCGTCGTCCACAGTCTGCCCTCTTAGGAAGCCCGCAAATGCCACGGTCAGTAGCAATTGTTTAGCTTGTTTGGCTGATATTTTCAAAGGTGGTCCCTTCCCTTGTTAGCCGGAGGCAAATCTCACAGCCGTGCATTGAGACAAAGTAGATCATTACCCCTGGGCACTGCCATAGTCGAAAAATACTAGCGGATGTTAACTCCGAAACATGCGCTGGTAGAAGCGGTGCGCGGCTTTAGGTGTCGGCGGCGCCGAGCGATGAGAAGCCGCCGCTGGCGCTGAGAAAAGGCATCGCCGATTTCTCTTTGACTTCGTGAAGGCGTCGAAACTCTGATTGAGGCGGCCTCGGCTGGCTGGTCTATGCGGTCCCCTTGCGAAAGCCGAGGGGGCAGTTTTCAGGCCGCTTCCAGGTCAAGGGGGTTTTTGGTCGCCGGAACTCCACTGCCACCCATTTAGCAGCCGTGTTCGGTGACGTGTTTATGGACCGCCTCAAGGGATTGGTCACGCCCGCGCCGTGCCTTCCAATTGGTCCGCGAGAGCCCTCGAACCATCCAAATCACTTCGCATGATGTATTGCACGTTTCGGTCGTTTAGCTCTGCCAGCTGAGAGTGCGCGTTTAACAGTTCGGTAATTAAACGACTTATGTTTCTCTACCGCGCTATCGTGTCACGCAGGCGGCTGGAGAGCCCCATCCCGTCCGGCGCAACGTGAAGCCGGACCTATGGGTGAGGGAGTGATGCCTTGGATCTCAGTTCTTCCTCCCAAGGCGCAGTGCCGGCACCGGCTATCACTAGCACATTACTTTTCACTCTGACCGAGAGCTTCCAGCGTTGGCGCATAGAGGTCGGCGCAGGTAAAGGTGCTGCCGGCGGCAATGTTGGCGAGAACCGGATACCAGGCCTCAAGCTCGATCACCTGCGACAACTGGCGATGATGCATTCCCTCGTGGGAAGGACCGTGTGGGCTCGGCGGTATTGGGGACCGCCCTGCCGAACTAGCCCACATTTCAAGACCGCTTGGGAGCTTATTGGTTCGGCCGCTGACGAACCGTCAGGGCGGCGCACCAGGCGTCAAGGAAAATAGCAAACAAGTGATCCTGCCCCACCCCGAACTGCTAATGTCGTGCGATACCAGGATCCGGCCATCCTGAGCGGCTAGATGGAGAATGGTCAAATCGTCCACATCGTTAATAGGTCGTGACCGGAAGTCCACGAGAGGACGGCGGCGAAGGATGCCACGAACGATAGTCCGATCGAGATCGTTGTCTGCCTGGATCTGACCTTCACCGGATCTCGGACTGTGGTTTGACGTATCCCTCGACGCGCGCGCCACGCGATGGCGGCGGGTCGGCGGTATTGCGGAATTCAGCCCACTTCAGTTCTTGGGCTTTCAGATACTGGTCAACCTCGGATTGATTCGCCAGGTAGTAGGCGGCCGCACCGTACACATTTTCAAGCGAAACCAAGGAAGGAAAATTCTGGAGAATAGTCTCTGGTGACGCCCCTTGCCGGAATTGAACGACGACCGAGGCGAGCGAAACGCGGGTGCCCGCCACGTAGAGTCCCTGGGATCGTTCCTCAATGTATTCTTTTGCCACTCTCCGGCTCCGGATTTTATTATGGTCGTCATAGCCCCTTGTAGCCGAGCGGCTGTCATGAGGTACCAACAATGCTTCGTCTCAACGTGCTGTCCCCGGGATGGGGTGGGCGATCCAGGAGAGGGGAATCGGCAGAAAACGGATGGCTGTCGACGAAGCATTTCGTTACTCCGTTTACTCCGTTAAGCGGGGTTTTCGGGCAAGTTGTTGAATCTCGGTGGTTGCAGATAGTCAGAATGCACCGTAATGGCCGCGGATGTTCTCTGTATTCGAACGAATGCCATATTCCCAAGCTGGACGTCGCGGGTTCGAGCCCCGTCTCCCGCTCCATCTTTTCAACGATTTAGCGAGTTTGGCCTCATCCAGTTTTACCTCGTTTACCTCGAAAACCCAGTTCGCTCGAAGATTCCAGTTTTGCAGCCTGTTCCGTCTGCTTGCCGCCAGCCAAGGCGCGCTCGAGTTTTGTGACTGCTTCGAGACGGCTTTCAAGATCGCTTTCAGTATACGTATCGATGGCGACCCCGATCGCATGGCCTCGTTGATCTGCAGCCACCTTCGGATCCAATTTCTCTTTGTGTCCGAGACTAGCCTGCGTCCGGCGCAGGACCTGGAAGTTGACCCATCCGAGACCGACTTTCTCAAGTTTCGTCTGAATGTTCCGGCGCAGAAAATTATCCCGCGACAGAAAGGTGCCGCGTTCGGACGGAAACATCAGCGCATCGGGACCTGTATCAGCCGAGATCTCGCGCCAAGCAGCAATATCACAGGCAAGATCTGGGGGTAAAGCCGCCTGCCTTTTCCCCCGCTCAGTTTTCGGATCGTCCGGAAGACCCCGGTAGACGCGTTGAGCGATTTCGATCATCTCCGAATCAACCCTCGCCCAGCGTAGCGCGAAAATTTCGCCGGGCCTCATCCCGACCAAGACGGCCAGCAGAAAAATGATCCTTTCCCTTAGGTCCAAGGCGGATAACGCCAGCCAAACTTGTTCCTTGGTCATCGTTCGTTTGGTTCGGGTCTTCGCCTCTTTCGGAGTAACGAGCGAACCTGCGGGATTCCCTTGAATAATCGCGTCATCCGCCGCCATTTTGAAGATGGCGTTTAAGTCCCACCGGAGGTGGCTCACCACGCTTCGCGACAACGACCGCGCCTTCTGATCGAGGAATGTCTGCAGCCGATCTCGGGTGAGATCCACCAACTCGAAGTTCTCGAAGGCTGCGAGCAAATG
>Ga0326727_10001012_pt1 | contig 109390 bp, 94 predicted proteins | sample MB2enrmetagenome_FD_207643 | JGI IMG/M metagenome (GOLD analysis project Ga0326727, IMG submission 207643) | Lab enriched peat soil microbial communities from McLean, Ithaca, NY, United States - MB29MY | ecosystem: Environmental > Terrestrial > Soil > Wetlands > Peat | place: USA: New York...
CTTATAGTTTCAAAGCAGAGCATATTTCATTGGTGATTGGCTGTTGGGTCTTCTTGATCCCTTATCCGTTAAAAACGTAACCTTGAGAAATCGCATTGTTATGGCTCCGATGCAGTCAGGTCGGGCTTCCTTTGAGGGGGAAGTGACAAGCAGGCTTATCAGCTTTTACGTGAGGAGGGTGGCTTACGTTGGGTTGCCGATTGTCGAGCACTCCTATATCTCTCTGAAGGGCAAGATCGGACCCAAGCAGCTGGGCATCTACGAAGACTCGCTGATAAACGGCTTGATGAAGCTTGCCACGTCCATTCATTATGTGGGTGCGCCAGCTGTCATCCAGATTACTCATGCGGGCGGAGTCGCAAACAAGAAAGTCATTGGCACTCAGCCTGCGGGGCCTTCTGCGCGAGGCAAAACCCGCGGATTAGAATTGAGCGAGATGCTGGCTATTGCGGAGGAGTTTTCCTTGGCGGCGGGCCGCGCGGTTAAGGCTGGGTTCGACGGGGTTGAGCTTCATGGAGCACACGGTTACCTGCTTAACCAGTTCTTCTCACCATTGATTAACGGGAGAGAAGATGAGTTCGGCGGTTCACTTGAGAACCGGATGCGTTTTCCGCTGCTGGTCGTGGCTAAGGTTCGTGAACGCCTCGGCGACAAGATGTTGCTTTATAGACTGGGAGCGGATGATCTGGCTTCTAACGGAACGCAAATTCAAGATTCCGTCGCGTTTGCTGTTCGGCTGGAGCAGGCAGGGGTTGATGTGATTGACGTGTCAGGCGGAATGTGTGGAAGCGAGCCGAAACAGCTTCGGCAAATCGTGGGCTACTTTGTTCCTCAAGCGACCCAGATCAAGAAATCAGTAAAGGTTCCCGTTGTCGGTGTGGGCGGGATTCGTAGCGCTGAATTCGCTGACAGGTTGGTTTGCGAGGGAAGAGTTGATTTGGTGGCTGTGGGTAGGGCGCTTTGGAAGGATGCCAAATGGGCTCAAAAAGCAGTCGAAACCCTGCAGGCTAAGTAGTAGTTGAAAGAAACCGCAAGAGTTATACCGTCTAAGAGCAATTATAAATTAGCCTTTTCGATTAGCACAAATGTCGAAGGAGGGTTAAGTTTTTTGGAGAAACAGCAGCGGTTAAGCATGAATGAGCTAGGCAAGTTTAATGGTAAGAACGGGAACCCAGCTTACATTGCGTATAAAGGTAAAGTTTATGATGTGACGGGTTCCAGCCTGTGGACGGATGGCGACCACCTTGGGCATGAGGCGGGTCAGGATTTAACTATGGCTTTGGAGATTGCGCCTCACGGGGATGAAGTTATGGAAAAAATGAAGCTAGTCGGCGTTCTGGCTGAATCCTAAGGACCAACATACATATTTGCATGGGGGCCAGTCAATCGGAACATCGAGGTTGACGTGTTAAGGCAGACGGTGCAACTTAGCCAGGCTGTTGGATAAAGCTGTTTGCAGGTAGAAACATTTAATTATCGATGATTTCTGTTGGTTTCTTAATTATAGGAGGATTGAAAAAAGAAATGCCTACTTGTCCTCATTGTGGTGCCACGGTTCCTGAAGGAGCTGTATACTGTGGCAATTGTGGAGCTACATTAAACTCGCCGAAAACTTCATCATCTACCGCTCAACTTCAGACTTCTCAGTCAACAACAGGCTGGCCAAACACGCCTGAGATAGCCAGCAGTACCATGCAAGCACGATACGATAAAGCGATGAAGCGAGCTGAACAACTAGCCTACGCAACGGTTGGCCTTGCGATAGCAATACTAGTAATAATACTTTTTGTGTGAGACAAAGGAAAAGCAGAAAAACGATTCTGTGAGGTGGGAATTTTGGATAGCTCTCTTGAACAGACGGTTAAAAGAATAGAACGATTAAACAGAATCCTTTGGGCCACAGTTCTGGTGGAAGCAGTAATTATTGTCCTATATCTCATATAGATTCGTTCCACTTTTCCCTTATCTTTTGCTATTGCCTGCCTGAGTAGTCACTTTTAAATATAAACCAACTTAATTTGACGATCCGTCGTTTAACAGCTGCACTGCCTCTTTCTTCCCGTCCGGTCACCCGAAGTATTCGCACCAACTTTTTGGGCTTTCCCAAACCCGCACTTTCTCCAACTTGGGTTTCTCAGGCAAGATCTTTTTTAGCTGATTAAAATAATATTTTGCGATGTTTTCGGATGTTGGATTGTCGAGTTCACCGATTTCGTTGAGGTAGGTGTGGTCAAGTTTGTCGGTTACTGTTTGCAGGGCTGTTTTTAGTACGGCGAAGTCGATGACCATTCCGTTACGCTCCAGGTTTTCGCCTAAAACGAAGAGTTCAACTGTCCACGTGTGCCCGTGAAGCTTTTCGCATTTGCCGTTGCTTTCTACAACATTGTGTGCTGCAGCGAAGGTTGTTTCAACCCGAAGTCTAAACATAACTATCCCCTACTACAGGGTTCCGCTCCATTCTGAACAGACGTTGTGGTCATGTATGGATTCGAAACTTACACATTTAACCGTGCAGAACCGTTTAGGATACTTTTCCTTAAGTAACTGTACGCATTGCCTCGTTACGTCTTCAACGAACTTGGCGTTTTTATGCATGCTTTCAACCACCTTCTTCTCCTCAGGCCTCTTAAGTAGCGAAAACGTCGGTGAACTGAAACTTTGACTGCAAATCTTGAGGACATCAAGCAAATCCGTGTTTTCTGTAATGTCAATTTCCACACTCAGGGATCCCCTTTGGTTGTGAGTCAACCCGTTGCACATTTCCTTTGAACATGGGCATGCCAAAGCGCCGTTAACAGTTATTCCAGCAGTCTTCTTTCCTGTCTTAGTAGAATACCGTGCGAACATTTGAGCAATCGAGTTTTCCCTTTTACCGCTTGGTCTAACCCTGTTAAATGGGAGTTCACCGAAAACTTCTGTTTGGCAGTGGAAACCATGCTTCTTAAACGCGGCTTTCGAGATCTGCACTGCCAAATTCTCAATCGACGCGGCTTCCTGAGGTATCTCTTCCACGGTTTCGATGAATCGACTCATGTGAACCCCGCGGAGATGAGAAGGCAAAGTTATGTAGCTGTTTATTGACACAATGATGTTGAAGGTTCCCTCTGGCCTTTTCATCTTAACCAGTTTTCGAAGACCCTCTACACCAACTTTTTCCAGTTCAATTTCGTTTTCTGGTTTTTGGTTCTGAACGTCAATCACCAAATTCGTAATCCCCAATCTATTTCTTAACTGGTATTCCGCCCTTGAATGCCATGGTTTACTGGATTTAGCTATGGAGAGAGAAACCTTGTTGCTTATTATACTTACTTAGTTAACACGTTGCTTTTCAATGTTTTTTAAGATTTGTAACTGAAAAATCAAGCGGTAAACGCCTCGCTAAGTCTCATCAATGTTTATTAGTTTCAAATTGCCTAGTCGTCGCTTCGAAAATTTAGCGGTGAATCATTTGCAGAAAGTAACCATTACAGCTCCGGCCCACTTGCATGCGGGCAACTTCGATTTGACAGGCGACCTCGGAAGGCTTTACGGGACGGTTGGTTTTGCGATAGATCTTCCCCTTGAAGTTGAGGTTTCGAAGGCGAAGGGAATCGTGGCTGAGGACAAGTCAGCGTACAAGTATGCTAAACGCATGGTTGAGAAATTCGGCTTGGAAGGGGCAGAAGTAAGAATAAAGAAAGAAATCCCGCGTTTCGTTGGTGTAGGATTCCACACGACCTTGGCGCTGTCCATCGGAATCGCTTTGTCAAAACTCTATGATTTGGACTTAACTGTAGAAGAGGTGTCTTTGATTATGGGCAGAGGAACCATTACGGCGATGGGTGTTTACGCCTTCAAAGTCGGCGGGTTCATCGTTGAAGGCGGATTCAAAGTTGACAGCCGAACAAAAATGGTTCCACCCCTCATATTCCACGGCGCAGTACCCAAAAACTGGTTCTTCGTGGTAGCCATCCCTAACGAGTCGAGGCAGAGAATTGCTGAGATGAGAGAGAACGAAGACGAAATCCTTGGCAACCTCAAGGTCATGCCAAAAGAATTGTCCGACGAGCTTTCAAGACTTGTTTTGGTCAAACTCGTGCCTGCCTTCGTTGAGAGGGATCTCAAATTGTTCGGCGAAGCCTTAACCGCATTCAACTCGAAATTGGGTAAATTCTGGAGAGATTACCAAGAAGGAACATATTGTAATCAGGTAGTGGAAGAAGGGATAAGAATAATGCTTAGAAAAAGTTCTTTGGCTTGTCAAACCTCTTGGGGACCGACCCACTACTCCATTGTAGAAGGAAAACGTGCCGCGGAGAAGCTGGCAGCTGAGTTAAAGCAGTTTATAGACAAGAATGGCGGCGGAGAAGTCTACGTTACCCAAGCGAACAATCATGGGGCATCAGTCGTGAAGGCCTAAGCATGGTTAAAGCTGTCGGGATAGACTCGGGAACAAAAACGATGGATATCTACGGCTTCGACGATCAAGACGGCAGCATGCTGGTTGATTTTGCACTATCACGAGACGAAGTAACCAAGAACCCCAGCCTCGTCGTCGAAAAACTTTTGGAAGTCCAGCACGAATGCGGCAAAATTGATGCCATTGCTGGCCCCGCGGGCTACGGTTTACCGCTTCAAAAAGCCAAAGACGCAAGCCTGGAAGACATCGCGTTGGCAACATTCGTGACGCAGGCTGATGTGGAGCGCAAACTCAAAATTGTCGGTTTAAGGCAGCTTATGGTTCTTATGAAGAACACACCTGAATTAAACATCTGGTTCACTCCCTCGGTGATTCAGCTGCCTACAGTTCCCGGATACAGAAAAGTCAACAAGATCGACATGGGTACCAACGATAAAGTTCCGACCGCCATTTTAGCGGTTAAAGATCAAGCGGAACGGCTGAAAATCGGCTACGACCAAACCAACTTTATCGTCGTGGAAATTGGGTATGCTTACACGTCGGCGATGGCTGTGAAAAACGGCCAAATAGTTGACGCCATGGCTGGAACGGCGGGTTTTCCTTCCTTCCTCGGCATGGGGTTCCTCGACGGGGAACTCGTCTACGGGTTGGCAAATATGATTGAAGATTTCTCGAAGCTGACGCTGTTCGCTGGCGGAGCGGCGGCTGTTGCGGGGTTTGACACGTCCAAACCGATCGAGCAATTCGTTGAGGCGGCAAAAATCAGCGGGAAAATCAAGGCTGGGTTAGACTTGATGCTGGAATCAGTGGTTAAAGACGTAGCCTCCCTTTTGCCATCAGTCAAGCCGAAGGAAATAATTCTCAGCGGAAGATTCTCAAAGATCCCTGATTTTTATGCCTTGGTGGAAAAGAGATTTGAAGCTTTCTTCGGCGAATTAGGCTCAAAGATCCCTGTGGTGAAGATTGACGGCAACGCAAAAGTCGCGAAAGGCGCTGCTGAAGGGGCCGCGGTGTTTGCAAATGGCATAGCGCATGGGAAGTATGAGCCAATCGTGGATGTTATGAGGCTTAGGGAAAGCAAAGGCGGAATCTTCGACCACCTATATTTGGATGAGAAAACCAAGAAGGCGCTCGAGGTCTTCAAAAACTAACAGCAAGCTTTTTGTTTACACCAGTTTTTTGAGGTCTTCAGGCTCCATGTTTTGGAATCCTCTGATTTTTTCTCCGTTCGCAGTCATGTTGTAGAGCCTGATGTCTCCTTTGGTTTGCTTCGCCAGCCACTCTAGCAGTTCCCTGCTGATTCTAAGCTTCTCCCGCTTCACGGCAAGAGACTTCACTTGTTGCTTGGAGTATTTGCCCACCGTTGACCCGAAATCCATGCCCGCCAGCACAATGGTTTTGGCGCCCATGGCTGACGCAAGGAAGACTGCTCTGTCACCGTCTGTGAAACCCAAAAAATTGTAAACGTTGGGGCGGGGCTCCACTTGAGTGCTTCCCAACGCCGCTGAGAATTCAGAAACGAACTTGAGTTGCTCGATGTTGTCGCCGTGTGCATGAATAACTATGATTGAGCCCTGCTGCTGAGCGGTAACAATGTCCCTGACTATTCCGTCCAAGTCGGTTACGATCACGTCTGGCGCAGCTTTTGCCACGCGCAGCAAAGCGGTGGTTGCGCCGTCAGCCACAACCGTCACAAACTTCTGTAGCACGCCCTCATGCATGACCTGCTTGAGGTTTTCTTCAAGTGACGGTCCCGCGCCGAACACAAGAACCGCCTGATGTGACACACGCGCCCTTAGCTCCGAAAGGTCTAGAGCCTTCCCAGCCAGCAGGTTGCTTAGCAGGTCGGCGGAGTATTGGTCTTTGGCTTGGTCGTAACCGAATGTTTCGATAATTTTTCGGTACCACGGCCACCAATCGTTCAATCCAAGCTCCATGTTTCTTACAACCCGTTTTGACTACTCACTTTTCTTAATATAAGCCCCTTTGTTGTTCGCATCCGTCCAGAACACTTGCCCACCTACTTTTTTCTGCAAGAAATCCCCTACGTCTAGCGAAAGCTTTTCCGCTTGCCTTTTCCCTTCAACAAGCCCGTAGACGGTTGGTCCCCACGAGCTTTGCCCTGCCCCAAAAGCTCCGCGGCTCAGCATGTACTCGATGCATTGGTTTGAAGGGGAACTGGAGAACCTGCCGCCTTGAGCTGAGGCAAAGTAGTCGCCGATCAAGTTTTGAATCTGAGTAAGGGCGCCTCCGAAAGTCCCGATGTCTTTCTCCACAAGCGCGGGTAAAAGAGACATCAAAATCAAGCGGCTAATGCGGTCAGCCTGCTGCGGAGACATTGACGGCAAATCCCTAAAGGCATGAGCCTCCGCCTCGCCTGACAAACCGCCCTTAACTTGCGGAATCGCCACAACAAAAAACCAGTCATTAGGGAAAGAGGACCGAAAAACCACCGGAGGAAAACCACCCCAAGAAGTGACTGCCTTGCCGTTTTGGCTTTTAACGCCCCCTTCGACAACGAATCCGCCTTTATCGAAAAGCGCTGTCCCAACGCCTGACACTACTCCTCGTCCCATGACTATGGAAAGCTCCTGTGTGGAGGCTTTTAATTTGAACAGTTTTGCAAGGGCAGCGGCGGTGGCTAGGGCAAGCTGGGTTCCTGAGCCTAACCCGACATGCTGGGGAATAGTTTCAGTAACGTTTAAGGCGACTTTGGGTTCAAGGTTGTATTTTTTGAGAAAACGATCAACCCAAGGTTTAACCAGCTCATCTTTTTCCCCATCAACGGTGAAACGTTCGGATTTTTCAGCTTCAACAATCACATTCGGCTGGTTTATGGCAACACCTATCCCTCCGAAAAGTCGTCCTAAGTCGCCTCCTAAATCGATGAGTCCCAAATGAAGCCTAGCTGGAGCCCTGACGTACACCTTCATTTGTTTAACGCCTAACTATCCTTAGATCTATAATTGCCTAATATGTAAAATTTGAGGGTTTTGGATTTTGTCGTAATCGCTGCAGAGTTCCCTGCTCAACCTTCACGGTTCTGGAAGCCAAGCTTCGAGGCAGTTAGAAATTGATGGTTGAAAGCAGATTAGTTCAAACAAGTTTTTCCCCTTTTCTCACTAACTCTAACTAACTCCTCTCTACTCTCTCCTTTAGCGCACACAAGTCAGACAGACAAAGACAAACCCGACATACAAACAGACCAGATAAACACCAACGATTCAACACCACTCAACACACGCGTAAAGAAAAATACTGGTACAAAAGAAAAAGGAGTCAGTGATTATTACTTTCTTTTGTGTAGACAGTTTTTAGAAAGATTGAGTATTTTAAAACGATCTATTTTGTGATCTGATAGCTTTCTTTGCCGTTCTTGCTCAGTTTTGGAATTGTTATGGTGAATCTGGCTCCTTCAGCCGGTGTACCATTCTCTGTTATTTCCCAGCCGTAAACCTCAATCATTTTTTTGGTGAGGAACAACCCAAAACCCGTGCTGCCTCCAGTGCTAAAGCCCTCAGAGAAAAGCTTCAACTTATTTTCCGCTGAAATGCCAACGCCATCATCTTCATAAATCAATTCCAAGTTGCCTTTGTCAGTTTTTTGATAGTGCACTTTTATAATAGATGTTTTTTGTCCATATTTTCTTGTGTTATCAATGAAGTTGTAGAACATTTGCCTAAGAAAAGAATCAGCCAACACTGTCAAGCCGTGGCAGTCATTTATTATCTTTGGAAGCGAACCGGAGAAGAGGGTTGTTGCTTCGTTTACTTTGGCTTCAACATCTATCAGGACCAGATTTTCCACGCCTAGTTGCTCGTATATTTTAGCGAAATCAAAAATCTTCATCGACTCTCTAACAGCCATCTCCATCTTGCCTAGCCCCTCAACAACATCTGCCTCATCAGCATGCTTTTTCTTTAGCAAATACGCATAGCCAGTAACCGCAGAAAGCTTATTGCGTACATCATGTCTAGTCAAACTGCCTACGACGCGTAGCTTCTCGTTCATTAGGTCAATTTTATCGCTGTTCTCTTTCAATTTCTTCTCCGCTTCTTTCTTTGCAGTTATGTTTACAGTGAGTTCCAATGCCGCAACAACATTTCCATCCTTGTCCTTAATTGGAGTCGCTATGAGTTCAAACCAAACCGGGTGGTCCTTGTTAAATTCCGTCTGATTGTAATATTCACGGCTGTCAAAGGCAGCCCCTTCAAAAATCTTCTTAGGACCACAATCAGGACAGATAGACGTACACGTGTTGAAAGCCGAATAACAATGATCGTTTTCTGAAGCGCCGGTAAATTGCCTCAAAAAATTATTCATCCACAATATTTTGTAGTCCTTGCTAATCATCACAAGTCCAGCGCCAATGTTTTTCGTCACGGATTCAAGCATGCCCCGTTCTTGCCTAAGAACCTCTTCGGTCTTCTTACGCTCAGTAACGTCGTGTTCAACTGATACTAAGAAATTTTTTGAGCCTACTTTTACTTTCTTTATAGACACTTCAACGTCGATTGTCGAGCCATCTTTGCGTCGATGCCTCGTTTCGAACGTTAATTTTTCATTGTTCAAGAGTTTACCAACTCGGTCCATTACTTGTTTGTTGCCGCTTTCTTCGTCTATGAACGTGATGGGTTTGCCTATGATTTCTTCTCGAGTGTATCCGTGAATTTGTAGGGCAGAACTGTTGGCGTCAAATATTACAGGGACTCCAGTTGCTTGAGCTTCCAAGATTAAGGTGTAATCGCCAGCTTGTTCGAACAGCGTTTTGTACTTTTCTTCACTTTCTTTGAGGTCTTGCTCTGCTTTCTTGCGTTCGGTGATGGGTACTGCAAGTTCAAGGGCTGCAATCGTAACTCCATTTGGGTCTTTGAGAGGAGTTACTCTCAATTCAACCCAGACAGTTTCACCTTTCGAGTTCACTGTTTTGTATTCGTGAATATCAATTGGAGCATTGTTCAGGAAGACTCTCTCTACTCCACAATCCGGACAGGCAATCCCTAAATTGTTGAAAGTTTCATAACATTTCTTGTTTGGAGAAACACCCAAATCACTCAATCGCTTGTTAGCCCAAACGACACGGTAATCTCTGTCGATAACTGCTAAACCAGCATCAATGCCTTCACTGACCTTCTCAAGAACTTCATTATACTGTTTCAGTTCCAACTCGGCTTTCTTGCGTTCTGAAATGTTTCTAGCTATGCCTAAAACAGCTGGATTTCCTCTATAAGTTATTGGTGTGGAGATAATCTCGACCGGAATTTCCGTTCCATCTTTTGAGGTATGTACTGTCTCAAAACTTTGAATCCCAATTGACGCAACGCGGCTCATGATGGCATTGGCTTGCTCGGGGGTCATGTACTTATCAACATCTTTGATCCCAAAAGACAACAGCTCATCCCTAGAATACCCTAAGACTTTGACGGCCGCATCATTTACATCAACGAAGTTCCCGTTAAAATCAACAACCCAAACCGCATCGCTCATCCCATTAATCAAACTTCTATAATTCTTCTCACTCTCAATGATGGTCTGTTCTGCTTTCTTGCTTTCAGTGATATCTATGACTAAACCTCTAAGCCCAATCAGTCTGTTTTCAGAAAAAATTGGGGCTGTTTTAACCAGAGCGGGATAGGTATCACCGTTTTTCATGAAGAGAGTATACTCGCTGTTATCAGTTCTTTTTCCAGTCAATCGTATTCTTATGTTTTCCTTAACCTTTTCACGGTCTTCGGGAAGGACAAATTGGAGCATATCCAATCCTTTTTCTAAGTCCTCTGATGTATAGCCTAATATTTCAAAACCTGTTTGGCTGAGGAATGTAATTTTTCCAGATAGATCAGTTTCAAAAACTATCTCTGGCAAGAAGTTGGCTAATTCTCTATATCGCACCTCACTTTTCTTAATCATTTCTTCAGTTTTTTTGCGTTCGTCAATATCCAAGAACATAGCTTGTACTGCTGGTTGCCCGTTATATTCGATTTCGGAGGCAAAAGCTTCCATCCAAACTATCGAACCGTCCTTTCTCACTGCCCTAAACTCATAGCTGCTGTCGGCTTCTTTCCCTTCCAATCGGTTCTTAAATCGGTTAAAGAAAACGGTCCTATCTTCATGATGGATTAGCGTAGCTACTTCCGTTGGTGAAAACGATGCGAGCTCTTCAGGTTTGTAACCTAACATTTTTTCCATAGCTATGTTAGCAAAAGCAATACGGAGAGGAGCGGTTTGTGCAATCATTATGCCTTGGAGAGATTTCTCAACTAGCAGGCGGTATTTTGACTCCGACATTCTAAGCAGTTGCTTTGACTTCTTTCTTTCCACAATATTCTTTATGGCATGAGCTAATTCAGCGTAAACTGCTTCTGGTGAACCGTTTTTGTTGAGGTAGAGGTCAGCGCCTAAATTCAACGCATTAACTGCAACGTCTTCTCTGCCTCTTCCTGTGAAAATTATGAAGGCAACATCATTTTGTTGTTCTCTTAGTTCTTTTAGAAATTCTAATCCGTTTTTCTGGGGCATTTCATAATCAGAAATAACAACATCATATTTTCCTGTTGATAGCTTTTTGAAGGCTTCATCCACACAACAGGCATTATCAACATCAATGTTGCTTTCTAGATCCATTAGCATCAGCTTTGAAATCTCTAGAATTGAAGGGTCATCGTCCACATGTAAAACTCGAATAACGTTCTTTTTGTTTGCGGCAGCTAGCTCAGTTGCTTCTATCGCTAAAGTATTCTGGTTGAGAGTTTGTATTATCCATACGCCGCACCCAACTAGAGATTGGTTGGATTATAAGTCAGTTATGAATTCAGTTACGAATCCATAATTCACATTATTAAGAGCTTTGCAAAAAACATTGAAACCGTGCAAAAGTCAAGACTTTTTGGAATTAGCGCGCAGCGCGCTGGGATAAACTGGATTAGTTCAAACAAGCACTATTACCACTCGCCAAACTGAGTCTTTTGAAGAATTCGCAAAAGAAATTAAAACTACCACTCCAATCTTCTAAATTCGGATCCAAAACTGAAACTCTTCGGCATCTTAAACGAAAACTTTTGATCAATTGGGTGCGTTGCTTATTTGGATGTATGGTCGAAGCTTGGCAGGTTTCATTTTCTTCTTTCTGTTTTCCTTACTTCGCGGGTAAGCTGTGAAGAATCGTTTATAATTTTTGTTTTCACGTCTTAGATAACTGTGACATCGGGAATGTGCTACGAATGTCCACCAGCTCTAGAAAAACATAGCTGTTAAATCCACTTAATACTTGTCACATTACAGTATATAGAATATTTAGCAACCTCGTCAACGCTTTGATTCTGAAACTCGAAAATAAGCTGATTACGTTTATGCAATCACAAGTTGACCGCTACGAATTGCAGGCAAAACTTCTCTTCCATAGAGTTCGATGGTTTCGAGCCTGGCTTTGGGCACATGAATTAACGACAATGTGAGTTGCGCCTAGGTCTAAGGAATTGCCGTTGGATGCTGTGAATTCGACGAGAAAACCTGAACGGCCTTTATGTTTACAAATTCTTTAAGCCCGTACCCTGACAATTCTCTGCCAACACCTGAATTTTTTATGCCTCCGAAAGGCAAACGGGGATCGGACTGCATCTGGCAATTGACAAAAACCGTTCCGCTCTCTATTTTGCCGGCTAATGAACTAGCTCTTTCCAGTTTTTCCGTCCAGATGCTTGCGCCCAACCCGTAGTTTGTGTCGTTTGCGACGCGTATTGCTTCAACTTCATTTTCAACGATGCAGATGGGTGCTGCTGGCCCAAAGACTTCTTCGTTCATTACCCTCATGGTTCTATCCACGTTAGATAGGACTGTAGGGTCGTAAAATGATCCTTTCCCGCTTCTTGGTCCTCCAAGTAAAAGGGCTTTAGCGCCCTTAGATAGAGCATCCTTAACTTGACCGTCAACTTGTTCCACCGCAGCTTTATCGACAAGAGGACCTACATCAGTTGTGCGGTCCATCGGGTCGCCGACTTTTTGGTTTTGAATCTCTTCAACAAATCTCCGTGTGAATTCTTCAGCGTTCTTTTTGACAACGATAAATCGTTTGGGCTTATCGCAACTTTGCCCTGCGTTAAGGAGACGGCCGACTGCTCCCGCCTTTGCGGCTTCCCCAATGTTGGCGTCTTCCAGCACGATGAATGGGTCGCTGCCTCCTAGTTCAAGAACGAACTTCTTCAGATTCTTGCCAGCCAAGTCCGCGATTGATCTACCAGCTGCTACGCTGCCCGTAAAGGTAACTCCTCGGATAACGTCTGAAGCAATCAACTGAGCAATCGTTTCGTGATTGCTTATAATTGTGTGGAAAACTCCGTCTGGGAATCCTGCGTTGACGATTGATTCTTCTACCGCCAGAGCGCAGGCTGGACAGGTGTTTGAATGCCTCAGAATAAAGGTGTTTCCAGCCAGCATCGCAGGCATGGCTGCTCTGAGCGCTTGCCAAAAGGGGAAGTTCCAAGGCATGACCCCCAGAATAACGCCTAAAGGCTGAAAGGTCACGTAAGCATTTTCCGCATCTGTCTCTGCAAGGTCATCTTTCAGCCAGACTTCTGCGTTTTTCGCCAATACTTCGGCAGTCCAAGCGCATTTTTCTATCTCATTCTCGGACTGAACGATAGGCTTGCCCATTTCCTGTGTGATAATCTTGCCATACTCATCTTTCCTTTCTCGAAGCGATTTAGCGATGGAACCGATGTATGAGGCTCTATCTGCAAGACTCAAAACTCTCCACTTATTCCTGTAGGCGTCATTCGCGTTTCCAGCGGCATCCATTGCTTTTTCCATAGCAATCAAAGGAAAAGTAGCCAACTTTTCTCCTGTTGCAGGGTTAATTGTTTCTACCACATTTCTTCCCATTTGTAAATCAGCATCCCGCAAAGAGCTTTAACGAATTAAAAGACCTTCATCCAAAAAATGGCAGCAAGTTTCTTTAAGCTTTTGCGTTTGTAGAATACCCATCAGGAGCTAGCGTCACCAAAAGCGACTGTAAATTCCGACACATACATTGGTCCACCTCTCTTTTCGAAATCCAGAGTTTTAGACTATATGCTGTGTTCCCATATTTTGCCGCTATGGACCTCTTGTCGGTGAACCCACAGTTCCCGAGGGTTAGAGCAGGCTTGTTTGCATACTGGACACTTGAAAACTTGATTCTGCATTTCCAAAACCTTAAACGGTACTTATCCTTTCCGCTCGTATATTAAACAATGTGATTGTATCGATACAACAGCAAGCGAAAAAGCGCTATTTGGCTAAACAACGGAGAAAGCCGAAAAATCAAAAGTTTTTGCTCTTGGAAAATTTGGTTGCTGACGAAGCAGCTACGGCTTCATTGACAGACTCATAATGAATCAGGGGATCAGGCTTAAACATATGTGCCTTAGGATCCTGCGCAATTTGAGGCGTGAACGGCAGGGTCACCCTGAACGTTGTTCCCTCGCCAAAGACACTTTCAACTTCTATCTTGCCTCCATGACAATCCACGATCCGTTTACAAATCGCCAAGCTGAAACCCATTCCCTGCGCCTTTGTCGTAAGCAGCGGTGAAAAGATTTTCGGTAGCAAATCCTTAGGTATGCCTTCTCCAGTATCTGCGAAGGCTATCTGCACATTTTCGTCTTTTTGGACGCTGCTTATTTTCAACGTGCCTCCCTTAGGCATAGCATCGAGGGCATTCTTAATTATCAACGTGAAAACCCGTTCTATTTTGTCCACGTCAACCCGCAGTTTGGGCTCTTCTAAAGCATTATCCACCACGTTGACACATTCAGGAACCTGAACGTTTGACAAGCCGCCCTTCAAAAGCTCCTTGGGTGAACAATCCTCCAGGTCAAGATAGATTTCGCTCGCGTACTCAATAAGATCGTTTATGATTTTGTCCGAGTGCTTTATATCCGCTTCAATTATGTCAAGCATGTACTCTCTGTCTTTATCGCTGCACTTGTTCCCTTTCCGCCTCAGAAAATACGTTGCGTTTTTAGTACTGCTCAAAGGATTACGTAAGTCGTGGCCAACTTGACGTGCAAGCTCGCCAATGGCAGACAATCTTTCAGACTTCTGAAGCTTCTGAGTCTGAGTTTGTATTTCCTGGAGAAATCCGTTAATTGATAACGTTAACCATGTTATCTCGTCGTTTCCTGAAACGGCCAATTCTTGAGAGTCATCTCCACGGTGCCCCAGCTTAACCACCGAGTTTGTCAGGTTACTTAGTCGCCTCAGCACTGAAAACTCCAAAAGTATTACTATCAATGCGCTAAAAACTATCCCCGCAAGCAGAAGCACCTGATCAATGTAGTTAACCGTCGATATACCTTCGTCATACACCGTTCTGGGAATTGATGCCCCGATAACGAATATAGGCTGATCATTTATGTCATCAATAACATCGTAACCCATGATTACTTGCTGATTCAAAGGCTTAATGTAGGAACTAGTCAAGTTTTCACTCTGAATATGATTCTCTTTTTCCCACTCCCCTATGGGCTCAATCGACATCGGGAAATTCATTATTTCTGAAAGTTTTGAAATTTCACTTGAATCGTAATATCTTGCAAAAACCAAAACGCCTCCAGAGGCGCCCATAGCCAGCCCAGCTCCATCGGTCATAAAGATCGGTCTTGCGGCGATCATCAAAGGCCCTTCTGCGGTCATAATAAACCCGTACGTGTAGCTGTCTAGGCTTTTCATGCTCGAAATCATGCTGTTGTTGGATACCTGGGTTAGGATATCCTGTGGAATGCTAATTTGCTGCAATGTCACTAGGTTTAGACCCATGCCGGCGACAAATTTGCTTTCGGTGTTTAGGAAAAAAATAAAGTTTATATTAATTTTAGAAAGTGAATTGACAGTCAGGTAGGTTTCTTGATATTCGCTGGTTTGGTTCCGGATGAATTGATATGTGCTGTTTAGCTGGCACCAGCTTTGCAGGGTGCTGTCCATTTCTTTGATTCTATTTTCGACTGCTACTTGGGTGCTATAGATTGTTGAGGTAACTTGGTCCTGTTCGATTTTTGAAAAGTTTGATTGTATTACTGTGTTGGAGAAGAAGTTGAGAATAAGAATTAGGCATATTGTGGTTGCTAGCAGTGCGATTAATGTTTTGATGGCTATCTTCATGTTTTTGATACCGAGTCATCTTTCTGAATCAAGCAGGGATCCAGATTGAAGAACGTCTAATGCAGTTTGATATTAACTGTTTGTGCTTCGGTAAGCATCATCTTTGATTCATATCGTTATGTTAAACTTGTAATATTCGCAAATCACTTAGTTTATATAGATAACTTATTTATAATGGAATATGTTAAGACTCACGTATTACGTTTCAGGATAGTATAAAATTGAAAAACAAAAATATTTACATAATAAGCATCGCAGCAATCGCAATCATCACAATAGCTGTCAGCGTGTTCGCAACAGGATATCTAAGCCAGCCAAATCAAACACCGTCTCCAGCAATAACAATAAACGGTGCAGGCGCAACATTTCCCCAACCGCTAATAAACGCGATGATCACCCAGTACACCTCGACAGTTCAAAAAAACGTTCAAATCAATTATGACGGAGTAGGCAGCGGCCAAGGGATAAGCGATCTGGAAAATAAAGTTATGGATTTCGATGCATCAGATGCCCCATTAGGCGCTTCGGATATGGCAAAGGCACCCAACGTACTTCACATCCCAGAAACCATAGGAGGAGTCACAGTTGCCTACAACCTGCCAGGCATCCCCAGCGATCTGCACTTGACCGGTAAAGTTGTGGCAGACATGTTCCAGGGAAAAGTAACCATGTGGAACGACCCTGAAATTCAAAGCTTAAACCCGAACACATTACTTCCCGACAAACCAATCCAAATCGTGCACCGTGCCGACAGCTCAGGAACAACCTTCATATTCACGGGCTACCTAAGCGCTTCAAGCAGCGCTTGGAACAACTCAATAGGTCAAGGCAAAACAGTCGCTTGGCCCGTTGGAATTGGAGCATCCGGAAACCCAGGAGTCGCATCAGTCGTTATAGGAACTCCATACATGCTAGGATATGTTGAACTATCCTATGTTTTACAGAATAGCATGACGGTCGCCGCCATTCAGAATCCCGCAGGAAATTGGATTCTGCCGAGTCTAGGTTCTTTCCAAGATGCTGTTCAATCAGCCGCTTCAGAGGGCCTGCCAGCGGGAGACCAAAGCTGGGCAAAAATTAACCTGCTTAATGCTCCTGAAGCACAAGCGTATCCGATAGTAAGCTTCACTTATCTGCTGGTTTACAAAGAACTAGATGTAATTCCTGGAATGACTCAGGCTACGGCAAAGGCAGAGGTTCAATTTCTATGGTGGGTTACACATGATGGCCAACAGCTTGCACCAACTTTAGATTATGTTGCACTTCCATCCAACGTCGTCCAAATAGATGAAGCCACAATACAATCAATCACCTTCAACGGGCAACAGTTAGCAACAAGCTAAACCAAGACAATAATCCTTAAGTTCAAGCCTCAAAAACCTTCTTTTTCTTTTGATTTTATCGTGAGATTTTTCTTGCCTTAATGGAAACCTTTTCGTCAGGCTTCAAAAACTCCTGCAGTGGCATCGACTTAGTTAGAAACTCTAAACCATTTCGTGTTGTGACAGATTCTGCCGTGCCAGCGTGCAGTTTAATCAGTTTTAATTCTTGAAGTTGTTGCCGTCTATTTATTTTCTGCAGATACAATAGGCGCCGTTTCCAAGGTGCATGCGTTCTCATCTGGGATTTTTTTCTTTGTTTTACACTCTTTATAAACGACGCAACTTTCGCAGCACGGTGTGTTGCTTTTGGTTTGGCAATCCAGGATTATTGTTTGATCCATGATGTCCATGATTTTTCACTCTGAAGGGGTATGTGGGATTAAAGCGGCTTTTAAAATTGCCCGCCATATTATATATTCATATACAAGATGTACTGGTGGTCTATATATAAAAATATTGCCCTAACACAGGCTCAATATAAAATCAAAACAATTCTAGAAAAGAAATGCATCAAGACTCGAAGCAGTCAAAGAAAACGAGACGGGTTACGTTGCACCTGCATGAACCGCATTCTGCTATTCATCACTTAGGCGCTCAATCTTTCAGCAGTTATCCGAACCGTCCTTATCAAACCGTTACCTGTCACTTGCGTTCGCTAGACAGAAGAAACTCTTGATATTCCAAAGGGAAAACTGCAGGTGAACCAGCGCTGTCACACAAGATAACGCAGTTGCGATGGTTTTTTAAAGCTGATTTCAATCATTCCTTATTTAGATCAAAAGGTGACTTATCCAAAGAATAATAAAGGTTAGCAACCAAGCTAGCCGCGTCTCGAAGGAGGAAAAAATTACCCTTTGAAGAAGTTAATTTATGTCGTAATAGATGGAATGGGAGATTTACCAAACAAAACCTTAGACGACAAAACACCACTTGAAGCAGCTGAGACCCCCAACATGGATGCGCTTGCAGCAGGCGGCCAAACCGGCTTAATGTACACTGTGAAGAAGGGCGTCGCGCCTGAAAGCGATGTGGCTGTCATTTCGCTTTTAGGTTATGACCCGTTCAAGTACAGCACCGGGCGTGGGGTCATTGAGGTGGCCGGAGCCGGCTTAGAAATGAAGGACGGCGATTTAGCTTTGAGATGCAACTTTGCGACGCTTGGAAAAGAAAAAGAGATAATTGACCGACGGGTCGCAAGAAGCCTAAGCACAGAAGAAGCCACCGAGCTGACCAAAGCTGCTAACGAAGAGGTTAAACTCGAATCATACCCAGCTTCCTTCGAGTTCAAGAACACCCTGGGTCACAGGGCAGTTCTACTTATAAAAAGCAAGGCAAAACCTCTTTCAAGCAACATTACAAACAGCGACCCAGCCTACACTGCAATAAACGGCATCGGTGTAGCCCAAACCAACGTCGAAATGGTCCTTAAAACCTGCGAGCCCACCGACAAAACCGAATCAGCAAAAGTCTCTGCAGACCTGGTTAACGAGTTTATCGATAAAACCCATAAGTTATGGGAGAACCACCCCATAAATGTAAGACGTGCATCAGAGGGTAAACTCAAAGCAAACGTAGTGCTGACCCGAGATGCCGGGCACCTGCTTCCAAAATTCTTCAACATCAACGACCATTACCATGTTCATTTCGCAGCTTTGGCTGATATGATTACAGAAAGAGGCATAGCTCAACTGGCGGGAATGGACTCGATGTTGCTTCCGCCGCCATCCGGCAACTTGCAGAAAGATTGCGAGATAAGAGTCAAAACACTGCTGGAAATGTTGCCTAAGCATGACTGCTTTTACATTCACCTTAAAGGTCCGGACGAGCCGGGACATGACGGCAACTGCCTCTTGAAAATGCAGATTATCGCGGCCATCGACAAGTATTTCTTCGGCTCGTTGCTGATGCAGATTTCGTTAAAAGACAACCTTATCTGCGTAACAGCTGACCATGCAACACCTTGTTCTCTTAAAGTGCACAGTGATACGCCAGTGCCCATTTTGATTTCAGGCGGCAAGCTCGGCGATGCTAAATCATTGAAATTCTGCGAGAGGGAATGTGCAAAAGGAAGCTTGGGTACGTTGGACCGGGGATGTGAACTGCTGCCGAAACTGATAGAACTAATCAAGAAATAATTGGAACCGCTTTTTTCGGCGCGCGCGTCACGACCCTAGCTGACATCGCCGCGGCACTGGTTTACGGGCACTGGAGCGGTTTTAGCCCCTGACATTTTGGCAATAGCGATATTGCTTGTTGCCATGGCAGTCACGCTAACTGTTGTTTTTGCCCGACGCGACGTAGCGAACAGTATAGTGATTGTTTGGGCATTAGTTTGCAGCGGCAAATCATAGTTCCAATCAGAATGTGGTTGAAACCGTTGAAGTAGCCGTCGCCATAATCCTGATTACGCTGGCGCTTTCAATACCAATCCATAGATCAAAACAGGAAAAACACGCGAAAAATAAAATCCGAAACCATGTGCCTTAATAAAGCGTCTTCCAAGGATAGGTAAATAGGCGAAAGAGAATGGCTTACATGCGCGAAGGGAAAGAAACTTTTGAAGTTTCTTACCCGATTGACACTATTTGGCAGGCGATTCCGAAGGCGATTGCTAAGTTGGAGTGGAAGGTGGAAGAAGCAGACGTGGCGACGCATCACGCCAAAATTAAAACTAGAGGTGCCTTCCTATCCTACGGTTCCGTAATCTGGCTTGAGTTGACTGCCGTGGACGAAAAGACGACAAAAATGTCCATCACAGCAGAAACTCCCGTAACTACAGTCACGGCTATGGCCGACTACGGCAGGACGAATGAACGAATCGAAGCGTTGATTTCAACCTTAGACAAATTGCTAAGCGGCAAATGACTTGCCTACTCCATTATTTGTGAACGTTTAAACGCAACCCAAGCCACTAACAGAAAACCAGCCGTGTACGCCAACCCCACGATAACCCCTGTGGCTGCTATGGAGCCAGTTGATTGTGTGTAGAGTAAGCCTGCATCTGGTAGCGCTGTTTCGTTTTGCGTTATGGCAGTGAGGTTTGTTTTGTAGAAGTCGACGTATGTTGATGGATAAAGTGCATAGTTGACTAGGTTTGTTCCTATGTTGTCTGTGCCAGCACTCACCGAAGTAACGTTAGTGCCAATGATGAAGGAACCAGTGGCCCCTGTTCCTGGTAGATAATTGAGCGACTGCGAAGGACCTGAGAAAACGGTTATGATCGGCCCCGCTATGAGGAGAGCCAAAAACAAACCGATAGCCGCTATGATTGTGACCATTGTGTTCTTGGTGAGGCACCCTGCGGCGAACAGCAGTCCCACCCAAATGAAAGTGCTAAGTAAGCTGCCGAGAACAATCAATGGCATGTATTGTAGGTGGCTCTGAGGCCCATAAACACCTAGTGAGGCTAAAGTGATGTAGCCGTATAATATTGTGTATGAAAGAAGCAGAAGCATGAATGTGGTGAACAGTTTACCCATGAAAATCATTGAGCGCGAAACGGGTTTGCTTACTAGTGGCACGATGGTTCCGCTTTCGAATTCGCTTGAAAACGTGTTCACTGAGGTTCCGATTGCTAGTAGCAGGAACACAAACGCGTTGCCGCCGAAGGTTATTGCGTAATCTGGGTTTTTTGTAATACCTACATTCGTTGTTCTGCTACCGATCACGGGTATAAGCAAGACAAGGGTGGCGATGGCAAACACGATAATTAGTATGCCGATGAACTTTTTCTTTCGGATGTTCCAAAGCATTTCATATCTGACTATTGCCCAGAACCTCGTAAACCAGCTTGGGCGTCGTCTGTTTTGAGCCCTCATGGTCACTTCGGGTTCCCTCCGTGATCTTTAGTTACCAATTGAATGAAGATGTCTTCTAAACCAGCGTTTTTCTGGCTCATCCCGATAATTACTCCGCCCGCGCTTGTTGCGGCTTGGGAAATCTGGGCTCTGATGTCGCTGTATGTGTTCACCTGTACCATTAGAGTGCTGCCTGTTTTCCAAGTGCCGACGACGTTAGGAACCTTTTTCACGGCTGCGATGACCTCGGCAGTCAACTCCACAAGTTCAATATGCATCAGAGCGGGTCCAAGTTGATTTGCAACGTTCTGAAGGGTGTCTGAAGCAAGTATTTGTCCTTGGTTTACGATGGTGACATGATCGCAGATTTGTTCAACTTCAAAGAGCAAATGCGAAGAAAGAAAAACTGTTATGCCCTCTTTGGAGATAGTTTTGACAAGTTCGCGGACCTCCATCATGCCGACAGGGTCTAAACCTGTGCTTGGTTCGTCTAAAACCACCAGTTCAGGGGTGCTGAGCAATGCTTGTGCGATGCCGATTCTCTGCTGCATCCCTTTACTATACTTGGCGATGAGGTCGTTTTCTCTGCCTTTTAAACCTACTAAATCAATGAGCCTTGGGATTTGCTGGTCTCTTTCTTGCTGTGACATTCCATACATGCGCCCATAGACGTCGAGGAGTTCGGCGCCTTTGAGGTGCTTGGGGAACTTGGGCAACTCCGACATGTAGCCGATGTTAAGACGAGAATCAGCGTCATCAACATGAACTTCTTTATCGAAAACTTTAACCGAACCTGAGGTCGGCTTAAGCAAGCCAACTATCATCTTTATAGTCGTTGTTTTTCCAGCGCCGTTTGGTCCAAGAAACCCATGAATCGTGTTTTTCTGCACTTTTAGGTTAAGATTGTTTACGGCTAACAGGCTATCGAAACATTTTTTTAAGTTAGTGGTTTCGATGGCGTAGTCCAACGCAGGCGCTTCCTCGTTGGTTGTTTTCTGTTGGAGTTTGGTTATAAGCTTTGAGTTTTCGAATGTTTCTTTCTGACGTTGGCTTGGGCGGCGAATAAGCACCGAAGATTATAAGGCTCCTTAGGGACAATTGTCCTCTTGGGTCAACGGTGATTTGCATGAGCGGCAAAAGAGAACCAATCAGCTACAAGGGCAGAAACCTGGGCATTATTACCTTGACAGTTGCTCAGCTGCTAATTGGAACCATACATCTCCTTATCGGGTTAGGGCTTCTTGCCGCTAAAATGCTGAATAACCAAGGAAGCGTGGCCTATGACGTTTACACGATTGCTTTCGGTAGCCTGGTTCTGGTTTTTGCCGTTTTTATTTGGCAAGGAAAAAAGGCAGGGTGGATCGGCACCTACGCGGTTTTGTTGTTTGTAATAGTGGCGGATGCATTGGTGGTTTTGGGTTTGCCTAGCATTCCGGGGATTCCCTCGTTTGCCGCGCCGACCGAAATAGGTTACAGCGTAATTGTGATAATTTACCTATCATTGCCACATGTCAGAAGAAAATTCCTGGTCAGCTCATGATTTTGGAGCTGGCTTCATCCAGTCATGCGCGAAAACCTCTGCCTCCCCGCTTTCAATGCCAGCTACTATTTTCTGTGCCGTGTACTCAGGCTTGTCCGCCCGGCTGAAGACTTCCTTTGCCTCAGGCGATTCCTCCTGCACTTGCAGCGACGGGTCTTTAATTGTGTTTTTCTCGAAATCGGTCAGGGTGATAAACGGGTAAACAACGCTTACGACAATCTTGTCTTCTGCAAGCTCCATCCTTGCTGTTAGGCTTAAGTGAGCCAACGCTTTCTTCAACGCTGAATACGGCCCATTATTCGGGAGAACCATCAATGCTGTTCCCGAACTCACATTGACAATTGCTCCGCCACCCTGCCTACGCATGATTGGAATGACTTCTTTCATGGCTACCAACGGTCCCACAACGTCCAAATCAAAAATGCGGTGGAAAACTTCAATATCCGTCCTTTCAACCGGCGTGTCATATCCTTGACCAGCATTATTAACCAAAATATCGATTTTTCCAAAATGTCCCATAACCTTGCGTACCATGCTTTGGACGTCATATGTCTTTAACATGTCCGCGGGAACGGCGACGGATTCAGGCAGTTCTTTTTCAAGCGCCTCAAGTTTTTCTTTCGAGCGGGCTACAAGTGCCAGTTTGGCTCCTTTGCTGGATAGTAGTTTTGCCGTGGCTAAGCCGATGCCGCCTGATGCCCCTGTTACAATTGCGACTTTGCCTTTAACATCCATAAGGAGCGCCTCACGATATCCGTTTGAGAATCTGGGCTGGATGTTTTGGCGGCGATTGTGGGAACCCGTTCTTTGGATAGCCGAAGATGACTGCAGCGTGAACTTGATGGTCTTCAGGCACTCCAAGTTCTGCCTTGATTTTCGGGTCATTTGCCAAACCAACCGCGGTGCCTATCCAGCAGCTTCCTATCCCCAGCGAATAGGCAACGAGCATCATGTTTTGTGCCGCCATGGAGCAGTCATAAATGTCATAGCGGCCTTTAATGCCGCTAACAAAAATGAGAAGTGGCGCGTCATAAAAAATGTTGTACAAAGGGTCTGCCAGCCGCTTTCTTAATCCAGACAAGGCCTCGTTGCCGACGTCAGGAATCGTCCGAAGAAGTGCGGGTTTTGCGATGTCGGAGAGACGCTTCATTTCTGCTTTGCTTGTTATTATCGTGAATTTCCAAGGTTGAATGTTGATGGCTGAAGGCGCATAGGTCGCCGCTTCCAGCATAATTTCTATTGCTGATTCGGGAACGGGTTTGTCCTCATAACTGCGGATAGACCGCCGAGATTTTATAGCTTCCAAAACATGGTTTTTAGGCATAAGAATTCCCATTTACAGGGATAATAGCGATTTATAAAAAGTGTTCTGCCCAAAACTGCGGGGGCAACCCGTTAGTTGACTTTTTGTTGCAGACTGCGCAGATAGGCGGGCAAACTTTCGATGCATTGGATTTCTCGCCCTGCCAAACTCTGCATCTCCCGCCAAAACTTCGTGTCAGCCTTTATTTTGACACGCTCCAAATCATGCTTCAAACGCAAAGTTCCTTCTTTGCCTCGTCTGTCATAATCCAGCAGGAGAACAACTGCATCGACGCCGAGTTTTTCTATTTCCACTGTTGCTTCAAGAAAGGATTTGCCGCCTGTTTTCACCGTCACTATTGCTCCGTTAACGCCTAACTCGCGCAGGGCTTGTGCGTCTTTTTTGCCCTCCACAACTATTGGTTTACCGTTCGCTGATTCTTCCGCCAGCTTAGCCAAGAGGCACTCAATTTTTTCCTGTTTCTCGTTAAGCCTTGTCGACAAAGCTTCTACCTTGTAATTCTCGCTTGCCGCACGGTTTCCAAGCAGTCCATAGCTTCTTTGTTGTTTGCAAAGTAGCGTCTAACAGGCTCCAACACATCCGCAAGTTCAGCAGCGACGCCGTTTTTCAGGTCCATCGGATGCAGCTTACCTCCTGCGTAGGCAGTTTCAAGCTCTTGGAAACTCTGGAACTCAACGTTTCCCCCAAACTTCGCTGGACGCTCGATTCTGAAGATCGGTTTCTCACGAAAAACAATGTATTTGCAAATGTCAAGCACAGGGTTGAATTTGACCGTTTTCTCCGGACAGAAAGCCTTCGCCATCTTCTCCTTAATCTCTTCAGGGCTGTCGTAGATGAAGATGCATGTCTGGGGTTTGCTCTTCGACATCTTCGCCGAAGCCACCGCCTCTTTTTCCTGCCCCTCGGGTATCGGCCAAATCTTCGGTTTTTCTAAGCCCTGCAGCAAATGATGATGAATGCAGACGGGTTTCCAGCAACCGATTTTTTCACCGATTTCCCTTGCAACCATGTTGGCTTTACGTTGATCCATGCCCAGTTGGCAAATCTTAACTTTCAACTGGAAAATGTCTGCGACTTGCATGGGCGTGTAGAGATAATCCGAAACGTAATGAGCTTCAGCATCTTGTCTTCCAGCAATCTCAAGCGTCCGGGTGGTTCTTGCAATCGTCAGGTTCTTTGCAATTATGACCGTTTTAGCCCAGTAATCAATATCCTTGTAGAGTTCGTCCGAATAGACGAATTCAACTTTGTCACCTGGTACCCCGAGGCTTAGCCAAGAATGCCTAAAAAGGTCCGCGGCTTTACGAATAAGAGTCAAGTCCCCGCCTAACTTGTTATTTAACCACGCGTGCCAAGTGGACAAGTACGCCTTGAAATGAACCCCTGCCTCAGCAAAATCCTTCATTTTGTACGCGCAAATAACACCTGTTCCCAAATGCGCCAAACCCGACGGTTCCCAACCATTATACGCAACAGGATGCTCCTCCGTTTCCAAAAGTTGCCTCAGGTCATCTGGCGTAACAACCTCTTCCGTCGGCGCTCGGCAGATAAGCTCAATCTTCTTCTCTAAATCCAAATCATTCACGGCTCAATTCTTCTTAGGCTAATAAGGATTAGGAATTTAAGAGTTAGCATCAACAAGCTATTTTCTAGCAGTTTTGTACAGCTTTATTGGATCCCTGCCTGAAGAGAATCAAAATAGCAACGATAACGGAAGACTAACTTCCAAGGCAAGTCCGTGCTCTGACATAAAACCGTAAAAGAAACACTTGTGAAAAAATATAACTGAAATTCTAGAAAAATGTTAATGGTTTTTCTGATGCTTTAAATATTCAATACCTTGATACCTGCACGATAGGCAAGGGATATGAGGAAGTCTAGATGAGGGGCATCAAGGCTACTACTTTGTTTTTGATTCTCGCCACTATTGGATTAGCGCTTAATTTTGGGTTTGTTCAAGCCCAATCAGCTTTGACCCAGTTTGGCAATATTAACCACAACTGTAGCTGGAACTTAGAGGGTGATGTAATTGTCGCTTCTCAATTCAGCATTCAGCAAAGTATAACCGTAAGCTGGATAAGCTCGCTTACGCAAGATGAATCCCCAAGTTCTGTTTTTAGGTTAGGTATATTCAGCGATAGTAACAATCAACCAAATATTTGTCTGGCATTGACTCCAATAGTTCCCTCTCAGCCTGATATGGGTTGGTACCAACTCCCACTTTCCAACTCAGTAACGCTTCAACCTGGTACTTATTGGCTTGCTGAAACAGACTCAGGCGCTGGGGTGATAAAATATATTGATAATCAAGCGAGCACCATTACAGTTTATACTCCATCATATGGTTCTCCTTCAGCACTCCAAAATTCCTTAGGCTCATTAGATGTTGGAAGCCAACTTTCAGCCACACTAATAACTCTAAGCGGGAGCCTTGCAATAGTTGCAAGTTCTGGTCCACCTTCCATCCCAGACGTTCAGCCCCCGCCCACTTATGCGGAAAGCGCCCAATGCTGGCTTTCATCTAGCAGTACAGACCCACACGCAACAGATTTTGCAGTAGGTTCACCCGTTTACATTTACTGGTCTCCGAATAATCCGAGCACGGGTGTTGTGAACATATGGGTTTACTTTCCAGCTGGAACGTCTCCAGGTCACAGTATATGTTGCTCTTTTATCGAATTAGCTCCTACTAGCTCTCCAGTCTCTTTTGTGCCCACCTATGCTGGCACGTGGGTTATAGATTGCAATGGCTATTCGACTACGACAATTATCCAAAACGACGTTCCAGGAAACAGTTATTTTCTTTTTGTCGCTCCTGAAGATGCTTCGGGTGCTTTGTTATCTATTGTTGTTTGCTTTGCGGCACTCGGTTTATTTATTCTGCGACATAGTGTTGTGATGAAAAAAGCTACCTGACTTTAAGCATTTTTGCCACCAAGAGAAATGCAAGACGCAACTTTTTTACGGGCTTTTTGTCTCCCATGTAACCTAACGCTTAACCGCATAGCTGGGCGTTGCCTTTTGCTTAGCTAAGTTCTCTCGGCATGGGATGTTTTTTCGCCCGTGCCCCGCCTGTTCCATAATTGGGTAGAACCCTATCGTCATGGGTGCAAGATTTGTGTTTCTTGCGTTCCTCTGTTGAGTCCGTCGTTATGGGTGCTCAATTTTGGCGAGGCAATAAAATAGGGTAGGGGTGTTGGTTAAACGTTGCTGTAGTGGTATATGATTTTTTGGAGATTTGACCGCTGTTCATCGTTAAACCTGAATCTATCTGTCTGCAAATGGTTTGCGAAACAGCATTCTGACAAACCTTATATTTCAATCGAACAGAGTTAGCTCCCAAAAAGAGTCAGCTTGCATAGTTATGCGAGAGAGGTGAAGTATGTGGCTCTTGAAAGGCAGCTGTAAATTCAGATTAGCCTTCCTCATCTTTGCTATTTGCTACCTTAGCGCTCTTGTTGCCTTTTTGATACTGAACCTTTCAAACATGCCCATCCAATGGGATGAAGCTGCTCATCTCGACAACGGGCTTTTCCTCAAACTTGGAATGGACACGCAGTTCTCAGGCAACCTGTTTTATCCGCCGCTTTATGACTTCTTAACCTTCCTGTCCTACAACATTTTTGGTGTAAGCGTTGTTTCCGCCAGAGCAATCGACGCTGTCTTCTCTGTTTTGCTTCTATGGGTAGTTTTTGAATTCACCTTAAAGGTCTACAACGGCAAAACTGCTTTGTTAGCCTCAGTTTTTTTAGGCCTAATGCCCGGTTACTTTGAAGCTTCCCATATGGCTCTGCTGGACATAATGATGACGTTCTTTTTTGTCCTATCAATCTTCTTCTTTTATCTGTGGTTGCAAACCCATAAAGACAGAACGCTGATTTTTACAGCGCTAGCCTTAATCGTCGGGTTCTTAGCCAAGTATCAAATTATCGTAGCAATTCTCGTTATGCTTTTCGCTGTTTTTTTTCTAAACAGGAGCCAGCTCAAAAGACCTTTTTCAAGAAAACTCTACATTGCAGTAGTCGTCGCGTTATTAGCAGCGGCAACATATCTCATCTACAGCTTTCAGTCCTACTTGGGAATGTGGCTGAGCGCGATCGGAATGACAACCACCGGAAGCCAAACCATAGCTCCCACCTACTACCTGACTGAAATGAACAGCATATATCCCACTATACATCCCATTTCACTTCTAACCTATGTTTTGGGGTTTCTCGGAATGGCAGTCTTTGTTATCAGAAGACAAAATGCCGACAAACTACTATTGGTATGGTTCGTCACCGTTTATGTTTTTTACACCCTTATCATCAACAAAAACTGGCGTTACGTTCTCCCTTTATTCCCGGTTTTGGCGATTGCCGCGGCGGTTTTTCTCACATTCACCTACGCGGAACTGCAACGACTCAACAAAAAAACCTTGACTAAAATCGGCGCTTTAGCACTGATTGCTGTCGTTTGCTTGTCTTTGTTTTACAGTGTAAACGACACCATTTATTGGGTAAACTCTGACAATGCCTCTTTCAAATTAGAGAAAGCGGTTGAATACACGATAGCCCATGACAGATCAAACCAGTCCGTAATGGTGCTTTGCCCAGACAACTACTTCAGCCAAGGCATAATAGAATTTTACCTCTTAAAAGACGGCGGCCGCCAAATTCATGTGTACAGTTACCCATGGTCAAGAATCATAGATCCCGTTTTTAACATCACAACCATTATCAGCCGATGCCAAGAATACAACGTAAAATTCATCTTCACGACAGAATTCGGCGGAAACAACCTCGCCTACTTCAACTCAGCAATCACCCTAATGGACATCTACACCCAACTGTACAATTCAGGCAATTTTACCCATGTAACACCCGAGCAGACCTTTGGCAACGCACCCCTAAGCATTTACATATTAAACTACACGGGGTAAGCCAAATCGAACATTGACGAACATACCAACCGGGAGTTTCATCAGGTTCTTTTGAATTGGCAACGTAATCGGAAGATACAAATTTGGAGTATTCAAAGAACAAGGGCAATCGAAAACAGCACCGTGTCCTTTTTCTTCCAAACTTGAATTGTTGTTTTACGGGCCAGCTTGCTTTTCATCCCTCGGATTCATATCAAAACCGCAGAAGGGACAGAACTTTTTGCTCACGGGCAACTTTTGGCCACAGTTGGGGCAGAACTTCGGTTTTGCCTGCTGCTCTGTGGCTGGTTGAAGGCTGGGTGCAGATGAATATTTAACGCCTGGAAATTTTTCAGATGCAGGATGGGGATTTGCCGCTTCGGGTGACGATTCGCTTGCATGTATCTGTCTTATCACTCTTCTCTTCCGTGCGACGGAGACGCCTACCGCAGCCGCCGCAATCACCACCACAACGGCAACAATGAGTATCATTTGGTTTTGGGCTGTGAAACCGTTCAAGGAGAAAGCGCTGGTTGAATCCTGTGTCCACCATTTGTTCACTGAAGCAGAATCTAAAGTTGACACGTAAGACTGCAACTCAGACTCAGAAAAGCCGTTTGTCTGCGCTGGTGGAAGCGTCAACACTTGATTAGTCTCCACAGTCACGGTGTTGTTTGAAGCGGGATCCATGAAGATGACTGGGCCGTCAATAACTTGAACTAATGTTGTTCCGTTGGAGAATACGTTTACAGTGTACTCTGTGTTTTCCCCTGCAAGTGCGCCTTGAGGGACCGCTATGAGATGCGAAACGGTTTCTTTGATGTACGCGACGCCGTTGGGGATGAGGAAAGCTCCGCCTTCAACAAACAAGGCGACCGCTGCGGCTTCTCCGAGAGGATGAGTGAAAACCAGTACCGCAATCAAATAGTCCAATGGAATGGCGAGTTTCAAATCATTTAACTGTTCATTGCCGTTGGGGAAAATTGTCCCGCTTGACACCGGTGGATAAATCATGTAGGTGATTCCGTTGTCGGGTGCAGGCTCCGAAGTCATACCTACCCAGCCAGCATCGCTGTTAGCGCCCAAGTACACTTCTCCTCCCTGATTAGGCGGCTCAAAAGCTATAATCCCGTTATTGCCAGTTTGGATTTCGGTTCCGCTTACTATTTGCCCAGTAGAGAGGGGCGTGTTTCCGTTGGTTCCGCTTATCCACGCTTGACCTTTAACGGATCCGACGCCGCTGTAGTATCGGGCTGCGAGCTGACCTGACGGGGTAGGGTTAGCGCTTTGAGTCGAGCCTGAGGGTGCACCGCTTACCAGTACTCCACTCCATGTGCCCGATCCTGAGTTGGTTCCGTAACCCGAATTGGTCGTCAAAGTGTATGTACCACTAACTGAAGTTGCGTACGGGAAATTGCCGTTTGCTGTGCCTGTTGCAGTTCCCATCGATTGGTAACCGTTACCTGAACCTCCGAAATTAACAAAATCCCAAGTGTCACCTCCGCTGGCATGGAATACGTTTCCGCCCACGTTGAAACGAAAAGCGTGATTACCCTGGTTGTCCAGCATCCACCATCCAGCACTGCTGCTTGTCTCGCTAAATGAGCCGCTATTCGTGAAAGGCTCCACAATTACCGTCGCGACTTGTCCATCGTCATTTGTCAAATCCCAAATTTGGGCACTTACAGAAGGCGAGACGTTTGAATTTACCGAGCTTAGTTCAGCATGCAACGGCGTTACAACGGCGGAAAACAACAGTACAGCACATATTATGATTGGTGCTGCTCTCGAAAACGTCAAGAACACGGATTTCCTTTTGGGCATAAACATTTCACTATTCTGTTTGCTCTTAACTCCAACATAATTTAAATATAAGATTTGTTGATTTTGAATCACTACAATCCATCCTTCAGCGGTGGAAACGCGGATACTAGCCAAAACACAATACAAATAGACTGCGCCTCCTTGACTAACAGCGAAGAATAAGTTGTTCCCCTTCGTGACTTGGGCTGAAGAGAATTCTTTAGTTGTTTTGCGGGTAAAGATTTAAGTGTGACATTTATGCTTAGTGTGCAAGGTGCATTAAATGCCAACTCACGGTAGTTTATCAAAAGCTGGAAAAGTAAGGTCTCAAACGCCGAAAATCCAGGCGACGCCAAAAACCAAGCCAAGCCCAAAAAACCGGACCCGACGCAATTACGAGAAACGCGTAATTCTGCAGCGGAAAGCCGGCCAAAACTGGATGTAAGCGTCGGCGAAAACTGTTTTTCAGCCTTAAAGTTTCTTTACCCTTAGCTCAGTTTATTTATCTGTAGATTAAACCATATTTTGGTTCACTTAACTTTGACGGATAAAACCTTGGCCCTGCGGGAAATCATCGACACGCTAAAAGAGATGCCGCATGCGACTCGTGACGATTTGAACCGCCTCAAAATGAAGACCGCAGCAAAACACAAGCTTTTAGAGGTGCCATCGAACTCGGAACTGATAAGCCTTCTAACACCTCAAGAAACCAAACAGCTAATTCCCATTCTACGCAGGAAAACAACCCGCAGCATCTCAGGCGTCACAGTTATCGCAACCATGACAAAGCCATATCCGTGCCCACAGCCTGAGCCATGTGCTTATTGTCCCGGAGGCCCCTCGCAGGGTAGTCCGCAAAGCTACACGGGGCATGAGCCGGCAGCAATGCGTGGCGCCCAAAACAACTTCGATCCGTACCTGCAGGTTCAAAGCCGCATTGAGCAGCTCACGGCAATCGGGCATAAAGTTGACAAAATCGAGTTAATCGTTATGGGCGGCACCTTCCCCGCCACGCCTGCGGAGTACCAAACCTGGTTCATCCAACGCTGCCTAGACGCGATAACAGGCAAAGCCTCTGCCAGCTTGGAAGAAGCAAAAGCAAACGCTGAAACCAGCCCGGTACGCAATGTCGGCATAACAGTGGAAACGCGTCCCGACTGGGCAAAGCAAACCCACATTGACGCGTTGCTTGATATGGGAGTTACCCGCATCGAGCTTGGCGTACAGAACCCCGACGACAGCATTTACCGTTTAGTTGGAAGAACCCACACTGTAGCAGACGTGCAGGAAGCGACGCGCGTCGCCAAGGACGCGGGGTTGAAAATCGTGTACCATATGATGCCTGGATTGCCAGGCTCCAACAGGGAAAAGGATCTTGCTGCATTCAAGAGGGTTTTCACTGACTCCGCGTTTAAACCCGACATGATAAAGATTTACCCGTGCCTATGCATCGCCGGAACAAAAACGTACGAATGGTACCAGAAAGGGGCTTACAATCCATACACGACTGAAGAAGCCGCCGAGCTCATCGCCGAAGTCAAACGGTTCATTCCGCCCTGGATACGGGTCATGCGTGTGCAACGGGACATCCCCTCACATTTGATTCTGGCAGGCGTCAAAAAAAGCAACTTGCGGCAACTTGCCACGGAGAGGCTCAAGCAGCAAGGTATCAGGTGCCAGTGTATCCGATGCCGAGAAGTTGGGCACAGATTGGCGGTTGACAACGTTGCGCCGGAATTGGCAAAAATCCAGATTCGAAGCTTCTGCTATGATGCTTCGGAAGGTCAGGAAGTTTTCATCTCAGCTGAAGATTGGGAAAACGAAGTGTTGCTCGGCTACTTGCGTCTCCGAGTCCCCTCCGAGAAGGCTCAAAGGCCAGAAATCATCGCCGAAACATCCGCGATTGTTCGGGAACTTCATGTTTACGGACCGCTTGTCCCCGTTGGGAAGCATTCGGCGGTTGCTTGGCAACATAAGGGTTTCGGTGCTGACTTGCTGAAGGAAGCCGAACGCATGGCACGGGAGGATTTCGGTCTCAAAAAGCTTTTAGTCATCAGTGCGTTAGGAACAAGAAGGTATTACATGCGTTTCGGTTACGAGCGCGTTGGAGTTTACATGTCTAAAAAATTGGTGGGTTAAGATGAGTCAACTTGAAGAGTCAGGTTATCGGGGCTCGGCGTTGGCGGCGCTGAAAGCTGCAGACTGCGAAGTCGGCGACATAATTCGGGTTACCAGCAAAGGCAAAACCTACGAAGGCATACTCATTCCACGCTCAGAACTCGGCGAAGGAACCGTGGTCATAATCAAAATCAAAAGCGGCTACAACATCGGCCTCCGCATCACGCGGCAGGATAAAGTGGAAAAAGTCGGGAAAGGCACCAAACCCGCGTTTGCTTCGCCGCCTTTGCCAAAGCAGAACCCAGCGTTGCCCCACGTCGTCATTATGAGCACGGGTGGAACAATCGCTAGCCGGGTAGACTACCGAACTGGAGCGGTGCGCTCCGCGCTGTCGGCAAGCGACCTCTACGGCGTAGTCCCCGAACTCTCCGACGTTGCCCGCGTAGACACGGAAATAGTCTTCAGCTTATACAGCGAAAACATAACCCAGCAACACTGGAAAGAACTGGCAGAAACCGTTGCCAAACGCATTGAAGCAGGCGTGGACGGCGTGGTCATCGCACATGGCACGGATACGATGGCTTACACTTCAGCCGCCTTGAGTTTCGCGCTCCAAAATCTGCCTGTTCCAGTAATCGTTGTCGGCGCTCAGCGAAGCAGCGACCGCCCCAGTAGCGACGCAGCCACCAACCTTATCGGCGCCGTGAAAGCCGCTGGAGAAGCCCCGTTCGCCGAAGTCGGCTTAGCCATGCATGAGCACGTTTCAGACCTCAGCATCGTTGTTCACAGAGGAACTAAAGTCCGCAAATGCCACACGAGCCGACGGGACACTTTCAAATCAATCAACGGGTTCCCAATCGCAACCGTGAAAGACCTAAACGTAACCATGCTGACAGACAAGTACCAGCGCCGCAACCCCGCGAGAAAGCTGGTTTTGAAACCCAATTTCTGCGAAAAAGTCGCCCTAATCAAGTTTTATCCAGGGCTTGACCCCTGCGTCATTGACTGGTACGTCGAAAAAGGCGTGAAAGGCATCTTGCTTGAAGGCTCAGGCTTGGGACACGTAAGCAAATTCTGCTTCACCAGCATCAAAAACGCCGTTGCTAAAGGCGTCGTCGTCGCTTTGGCTTCCCAATGCATCTGGGGAAGGGTAAACATGAACGTTTACGACACAGGCAGAGACCTCTTATCCTTCGGTGTCATACCAACCGACGACATGTTCCCCGAAACCGCGCTTGTCAAACTCATGTGGGCTCTGGGACAAACCGACAACCCGCAGGAAGCCGCAAAACTGCTGAAGACCAACGTTGCAGGGGAATTTTCGCCGAGAACGCTTCCGCAAGACAAAATTGTTGAAGGAGAGTCCTAAATTGACAGTTGACTATGCGAAAGTCGGCTTGAAAGTCGGTTTGGAAATCCACCAGCAGCTGAACGCCAAAACAAAGTTGTTCTGCAGTTGCCCGCCTGAACTGTTCAAAAGCGAACCTGAAATCACTTTTCTCCGCCGGCTGCGACCAACCCAAAGCGAGCTTGGACAAGTTGACCCAGCAGCCTACTTCGAATTCCAGAAAGGCGTCAAAATCCTCTACGAAGCCAGCAAAGCAAGCTCATGCCTAGTCGAGATGGATGAGGAGCCGCCGCACCCGATAAACTTGGAAGCAGTGGAAATAGTTTTGACGGTTTCGCTGATGATGAACGCCGCGCCCGTGGACGAGGTTCATGTCATGCGCAAAACAGTCATAGACGGCTCAAACACCACTGGTTTCCAGCGCACGAGCACCATTGCATCAGACGGCTGGATAAAAGTTGAGGAAAAAGTCATCCCGATTCAGGCTCTGTTCTTGGAAGAGGATGCCGCCCGCAAAACGGGAGCAATGGATGAGGGCAAAACCCTCCGTTACCGCATTGACCGCCTCGGTATCCCGCTCATCGAAATCGCCACTGGCCCCGTCATATATTCTCCGGTGGAAGCGCAGGAAGTCGCCTTAGTCATAGGCAGGATTCTCCGCGACACGGGCAAAGTCATGCGCGGTTTAGGCACAATTCGTCAAGACCTCAACGTTTCGTTGCCAAACGGCGCCTTGATAGAAATCAAAGGCGTCCAAGAACTAGAGTTAATCTCCACGGTTGTAGCGTATGAGGTTGACCGCCAGCTTGGGCTCATAAGCGTGAAAGAGGAACTTGCAAAGAGAGGCGTCACGCCTGATTTCATAAGTCCAGATTTCGTTGATGTCTCAGGCGTTTTTAAGGAGACAAAATGTAAAGTAATCCGCAAAGCCGTGGACAAGAACCAGAAGGTTCTGGCTGTTAAGCTTCCCCTTTTCGCTGGATTGCTAAAGCGGGAACTTATGCCTGACTTCCGAGTTGGAACCGAACTGTCGGACAGGGCAAAGTTCTGGGGCAGAGTCGGCGGAATCTTCCACACAGACGAAATGCCCAACTACGGCATTACCATTGAAGAAGTGGAAGCCGTCAAAAAAGCAGTTTTCGCAGGCGAGTTTGACGCTGTTGTTTTCGTGGCTGACACGGCAGAAAACGTGTCCGATGCGTTGAAAGCCGTGGTTGAACGGGCGCAGGAACTGGTAAAGGGTGTTCCAGCTGAAACTCGGACGGCGAAGGACGATGGGACAACACGGTATATGCGTCCGAGACCTGGCGCCGCAAGAATGTACCCTGAAACCGACATACCGCCACAGCCGATAACCGAAGAGTTAATCGAAAAAATCCGCAACAACCTGCCCGAGCCCGCAGAAAAGAAAGTTGCACGCATCATTAAGCAGTACGGGTTGAACGAGAAGTTAGCCAAGCAGCTTGCCGACTCAGAATGCGTCTTCCTCTTCGAAGACATCGCCCGGATAAACGGGATTCAAGCTTCCACAGTGGCAGCTTTCTTGACTGAAACGTTGAAGGCGCTGAAACGGGAAGGCATCCAAATTGAAGCTGTCAGCGAGGACCAAATCAAAGGCATCTTTCAAGCAGTCGGATCACGGGAACTTGCCAAAGAGGCGCTGTCGGAAGTTTTCAGTTGGATGTCAAAGAACGAGGGCAAAACAGTGCAGGACGCCGTGAACGCTTTGGGCTTGAAAATGTTCACCGAAGCCGACTTAGCACCGATCATTGACCGAGTGGTTGCAGCTAACAAGCAGCAAATTGACAAACTTGGCAAAGGAGCTTACGGAATGCTTATGAGCGCAGTGATGAAGGAAGTCCGCGGAAAAGCCAACCCTGAACTGGTTGCTAAACTCTTGAGTGAACGCCTAAAATAACGTCTAAGCGGCAGCTATCTGTTCTCAAGCTTAGCATTAAATCGGCGGCGGCTTTAGAAATTACGTGTTCCTTTGGAGGGTCTCGTTTGAGAGGTATCTCCAGGAAATTGGCCTTCGCCCTATTTCTCTTAGAAGTTGTACCTTTGTCTCCACTCAAGTTGAATCTTAAGCAACAGCAGGGCGCAAATCCTAAAAAGGCACAAGGCAGCATATACCGTAACTGAGGCTTAACTAGTTATGAAGCGCATTGAAGCACGAATTAAAACTCCCTTCGGAGAAGTCTTAATTGAAGGAGAGAACCCGCAGGAAATTCTGGATATGCTAGGGCTTATTCCCGAGGGTTTTGTTGAAAAACTTTCCGATTTTGTTTCTGATCGGCTGACTCCTTCAGGAGCCCAACTTAAAGGCATCATCGAACCAACAACCGAAGGACCCGTCATTGTAACCCGCGAAAACCTGACCCATTACGAAGCAGTCGGCTTGGTTCTGTACGCTTCCACCGAGCGGAAAAACACTGCCGCCCAGATTCAGAAGCTTTTGGAATCCAGCGGAATAAAAAGCATGGTTCCCGCACGCCTCAACGAGATGACTAAGCGTGGACAAGTTTTCAAGCCTGACCCAAACAAACCCGATTTCAAACTGACGATGCAGGGCGAGAGATGGGTTGAAGATGAGGTTCTCACTAAACTTCGAGGCAAGATGGCTTGAGCGAAAAACCAGAGAAAATCCAGATCCAAATCAAATACAAAGAAGTTTCGCAGGGATTTTCAGCTGAGCCGCAGGAAGCTTGGCTTTTGCTGAACCAGTTTTTCAGAGAGTTTATTCCTTCTTTTGATATCGCTCGGAAGCTTTGGCTCAATGTCGATTTGCAGCAGCTTGCTAAAAACCTGGATGGCTTGGTGGCGTTTTCAGGCGACGGGGCAAGTTTGATGGCTCCAAGGAACAAGTTGACGGATAATGAAGCATTGTCGATTTGGTTGACGGCTCAATATCTAGGACATGAGCTTGGCATGCTAGGTAGCGACGCCGCGTCGAAGGATGAGTTGCAAACAAAACTTGGGAAAAGCGCTAAGATAGTCAGCACACGTCTGGGCGAATTGGCGAAGAACGGGTTGGTGGCGAAAACTGCCGACGACAAGTTCAGGATAACCGCATATGGCATCGTGCAGACTCAAAAGGAAATTGTGCCGAGGGTTCGGGCAAAAATTAAGCCATAGTTTTTTTTGGCTCGGCATCTAGTTCGTTAATCTTTTCTTCATCAGGTTTATGCTCAGGATAAAGAAGAACACTGTGACAACTATTATCCATGCAAAGCTTGTGAGAACAACCGTTGTTGTAGCTAACCCAAAGAAGGATTGTACTTTCCCGTTAATGAGGCCCCGGGTGATATTTACTACGTGCGTTAGCGGCAAAACGGCGAAGGCTGCTCCCTGCAAAGCCCTCGGTATGGGGAAGAATGTGCCGCATAAAAAGAACATGGGCGTCAAGAAGAGAAACGATGGAAAGTTGAAAAAATCAATGTTTGGAGCGAACGCTGTAAAGCACATAGCTATGGAGGCAAACATTAATCCGCCGAAGAAAGCAAGAGGAATAACCAGGAAAAACAGTGGGCTGGAAATCAAGCCGAACGCGGCAACCACCGCCAGCACTATGGTTGTGTTAATTGTTGCTCGGGTAGCGCCCCATAAGAGTTCACCTGCAACGACCTCTTCGACGCTGACTGGCGTTGCAACTATGCCGTCGAAAGTTTTTTGGAAGTACATGCGCACGAATGAGGCAAACGTGCATTCAAAAAAAGCCCCGTTCATAATTGATATTGCCACCAGCCCAGGTGCAATGTATACCAAGTAAGATTGACCCCCAATATTTGAAATGTAGCCGCCTAGGCCCATCCCGAAAGCCACCAGGTAGAGAATAGGCTCAAGCAGCGAGGGAAAAAAGTTGACGGCAATGGTTTTTGTAAATACGTCAAAGTTGCGGCGCCAAACCTTCCAGACGCGATATGTTAGCTTTGGAATGGCGAATCGCGCAGGAGACTTGCGAAGGTTCGGGCCTGTCACTCTTCCCTGAGCCCCCTGCCCGTCAGCTTAAGGAACACATCCTCAAGATTAGCAGTCCGTATAGTCACGTTCGGTATAGGATGCTCTGCTAGGAAACCTTCGAAGACACCGTGCGGCTTATCCGTGAAGATTTGAAGTCGGTCACCCAGCCGTTCAAAGTCGCCGTCGGGAAAAGCCTTCTTCAGAGACGGCAGCAGCTTCTCGTCGTAATCGACCTCCAAAACCTCCTCGCCTACATGCTTTTTCACAAGCTCCGAAGGCTTGCCTTCCTCAATGATTTTGCCTTTATCAACGATAAGGATTCGGTCGCACAGCACGGCGGCTTCATCCATGTAATGCGTTGTCAAAATAATCGTAACCTGCTTCTTTTTCAGATTACGCACTTCGTCCCAAACCAAATGACGAGCCTGCGGATCTAAACCCGTCGTCGGCTCATCCAAAAGCAGAATTTGAGGCTGATTAATAAGAGCCCTCGCAAAGATAAGGCGGCGCTTCATGCCTCCTGACAAAGCATCAATCTGCACATTTCTTTTTTCTTCAAGCTGGAAAAACTTCAACTGCTCATCAGCCCGCTTCACCGCCTCATCTTTGGGGATATCAAAGTAGCGGCAGTAAACGGTGAGGTTCTTGATGACTGTGAAGTCAGGGTCTAAATTGTCTTCTTGAGGCGCTACGCCCACTAGGCTTTTGATTTGTCTGCACTGTGTGTTAACGCTTAATCCGGCGATTTTGAGTTCGCCTGACGTAGGTGGCAGAAAACAATACATCATGCGGACAGCTGTTGTTTTGCCTGCGCCGTTGGGTCCTAGAAAGCCCACGCATTCTCCCTTGTAAACTTTAAAGTCGATGTGGTCTACTGCTGTGACATCGCCGTATATCTTGGTCAGACCCTTCGCTTCAATCAGAACCTCAGATGAACCCATAAAACATCAAAAAATAACTCTCAGGCATTAACTTAAAACTAACGATTCCACGGCTCAGCGCTATGTCTTTGTTTTAGCCCGCGATACGTTGAAAGTTTAAAGCATTAAAACATCTACCTTCTAATGGTGAGCCGCCCATGAAAATCAAGTTTTGGCTGCTGGATGTTAATCCCCGATTCGAAGAGGGGAAACCTGTTGAATTGTGGCTTTGGGGAATTGACGCACATGGAAACAGGATTCTCGTTATTGACAGAAATTTTACTGCTTACTTTTACGTCGTAGTCAAAGAAGGATTTGATTCTTCGTCAACTGCAAAGGAAATCATCGATATTTGTCAACCATCTATTGTGAAGACGGAGGTTCAGGAGCGCCGCTTCTTCGGCAAACCCGTGCAGACAGTAAAAACATACTGCAAGGTTGCAAGTGAGATTGGCAAGCTTGCACGGCAACTTCGGGAGCTCGAAGCGGTTGAAGATTGTCTCGAAGATGATATTCGCATCCCGATGCAGTACCTAATTGACAAAGACGTAGCTCCTTGCGCATGGCATGAAGTGGAAGTGGAGGAAGAAAGCACCGCGCCTGAAGTGAGAGTGGACAAGATCTATGTGGCGTCTTCAGCTCCAAAACGACTTGGCGCGCTTGAGAAACCAACGCTTCGTACATTGAGCGTCTCGATGATCAGCTATAGCCGTGAAGGCTCGCCCAAACCTGACAGGAACCCCGTCGTGATAATATCTACGGCGGCCAGCAACGGCGAAGAAAAGCAGTTTCTGGCAGAAGATGACAAAGACGACAAACCCATAATTTCACAGTTTGTTGAATACACGCGCCGCTTTGACCCAGACATTATCCTGAGCTTCGGCGGAAATGCGAAGCAATGGGATTACTTGACACGGCGCAGTCATAGGCTTCAGGATACATTTGATGTAGATCGGGGAAGTAAGGAGCCGCACACAAGCGTTTACGGTCATGTCTCCTTCACTGGCATAGCCAACGTTGACCTAGCTGACTTTATGGATGTCTTTCCTGAAGTGAAGGTTCAAACCCTCGCTAACATAGCTGAGTACCTAGGAGTAACTGGAGATGTTTCAGGCGGAGAAATCGAAGACGTTGAATTTGCCGATTACTGGGACAATCAGCAAAAGAGGAAACAGCTTGACCTATTCAGCCTCAACAACGCCCGCAAAATCCAAGGCTCAGCCGCTTTGTTGCTGGATTTCGCGATGCAGCTCTCAAGTCTAGTGAGCTTGCCTCTTGACCATGTTATGACGGCCGCGGTGGGCTTCAGGGTTGAATGGTTCCTCATTAAACAGACACGAAAAATCGGTGAACTTGTACCACGGAGAATCGAGCAGCCCTATCGACCTTACGTCGGGGGGTTAGTGCTTAAGCCTAAACCTGGCTTGCATGACGACATTGCTGTGTTAGATTTCAAATCAATGTACCCAAACATCATGATACAGTACAATCTGTCTCCTGACACATACGTTCCTCCGGAAGACGCTGAACCGAAAGGCGGAGTGTACCAAGCACCAGAAGTAAACCATAGATTCCGAAAAGAACCGCCTGGATTTTACAAAGAAGCATTAACTTATCTTATACAGGTTCGAAGTCAAATAAAGGCTCAGATGAAAGCTCTTCATCCAGACACGGTTGAATACAGCGTTTTGGATGCACGACAAAAAGCCGTGAAAATCATAACGAACGCAGCTTACGGGTACGCAGGTTGGATCGGCGCGAGATGGTACATCAAGCCAGTAGCTGAAGCAGCTTCAGCTTGGGGCAGACACACGATTCTAAGTGCTTCCCGCATGGTTGAAGGCAAAGATTTAACAATAATATACGGAGACACAGACAGCCTTTTCTTAACCAACAACGAACAGAAAATTCTTGAGTTGCAAAAAGAAATCGGGAAAGAATTAGGGCTTGAGGTGGAGGTAAGCGAGGTTTACAAACGCGTTTTCTTCACTGAGGCTAAAAAAAGGTATGCTGGTTTGAGGGCGGATGGCAGTTTAGATATTGTTGGGTTAGAGGTGATTCGTGGCGATTGGGCACAGGTCGCAAAGAATGTTCAGGAGAACGTGCTGGGGATAATCTTGAGGGAAAAATCCGTGAAGAAGGCTGTTGAGTACGTGCACAAAGTTGTGGCGGAGCTCAAAAACAGGCAGGTTCCTTTCCGGGATCTCATAATATGGAAGACACTAACGAAGCCGCCTGAACAGTACGCTGTCAGGGCTCCACACGTTGAAGCTGCGAAAATGCTCATGGAAAAAGGTTGGCGTCTGGCAGGCGGTGACAAAGTGGGTTTTGTCATTCTGGCGGGGAAGGGACGATTTTACAGTCGTGTAAAGCCGTATGTTTTCGCCAAGTACGGTGAGGTAGATGTTGATTACTACATAACTAACCAGGTGGTTCCGGCAGCCGCTAGGATTCTTGGGTTTTTCGGAGTGACAGAAAAAGAGTTGACGGCTGGAGAAAAGCAGGGGGATAAGGAAGTTAAGAGTTTAACGGATTATTTTTAGGCTTGTGCGACGGTTTCTTGGAAAGTTACCAGTTCGACGTTTAGAGCGGGCTTTACTGCCTCGGAGATTCTTGAGGCAACGATGCGTCTTATGTTTTTCTCGCCTGCGATGTCTACAATTCGCTGAGTGATTATGCCGTCGAAAACCACTGTTTCAACGCCTGTTACCTGTTGAAGCTTTTCAGCCAGTTGACTTACTGGCAAACGCTCAACTTGCTCCAACTTTTCATTCAGCAAAACGGCTTCAAGCGTTCCCTGCAGGGATTTTGCGGCTTGCGCGACCGGTTCTGGGACCTCAATCTTGACGGGTTCTGGCGCCTTCTTAGGCGGTGGCTGCGGCTTGCCTGAAACTTCGGAGATTGGAACTCTGTTTTCCAGAGCTTCGTTGACTTCTTTGCAGTTGCATTCCTCAATTTCTTTCCCTCTTGGGGCGCGTCCGACAAACTTTATGTTTGTTACTTGCAGTAGCTCTTTTAGTATTAGGTCGCCGCCTCGGTCGCCGTCAAGGAGTGCAGTGGCGCTTTTCTCTTTCGTGAGCTTCTTGATTGACTCTGGAACTTTGGCGCCTTCCAACGCAACTGTGTTGAAGATTCCGCAGCGCATTAAATTAATTATATCTGCACGTCCTTCAACAACTATGATTTCTTTGGCTGCTTCAAGTCCTGGGCCAGCTGGCAGGTCTTCTGGACCGTACTTTTCTACTTTGCCTACTTTCATTGTGTCGGAGATTTCTTTGTAGACGTCTTCAACGCTTGGCATTGACTCGATGTTCCATTTGTGCAGGATTTCTTTAGCGCGGTCAATAATGATTTTTCTTCGGGCTTCTCGTATGTCCTCGATTTTTTCCAGGCTAACTTTGGCTGAGCACGGTCCGACGCGGTTTATGCTTTCAATGCTTGCTGCGATAAGTGCGGTTGATACTCTGTCTAGGCTTGTTGGGATGGTTATTGAGCCTTGTGTGTGGTCGTTTTTTGAGTGGAGGTCGATTTCGATTCGTCCGATGCGTCCTGTCTTCTGGAGTTCTCTTAGGTCAAGTTCTGGTCCGAAAAGTCCTTCTGTTTGCCCGAATACTGCTCCGATTACATCGGGTTTTTCTACAACGCCTTCTATTTCGAATCTGGCAAGTACAACGTACTTTATAGTAAATGTCTGGGATGTTCCCGTAAATATGCACCTTCTAATGATTTATTATTTGATTATTTGTTAATCACATAAAGCAGGTGTTTTACCCGCATTGATGAGATTCTGATTTTTTATTAGTTTGATACAAATTAGTTGCAACCTATCTAATAATATTTATGGTTTACCGATTCAGGCAGATTTTTTGTTTTTTCTGCAGTTGAGTTCCCCATGTTGGTTTTTTGAAATTTTAAGTTGCGGCTTTTGGCTGGTGAAAGTTGCGACTTTCCCGCTTGCCTTTTTGCGTCTTGAGTTGCTTGTTGTTTTGTGGTCTGATTTTTGTTGCAGGTTTAACTTATCGTTTTATGATTCAGCCTACCTTAAACAAGCAGAAAAGTCCAAAAGCACGTTGGTTACAGACGACAAAAAACTTGCAGAAATGGCGAAGAAGGCGGGTGTAAAAAACTTAACAAGCAGAGAACTTGCACATTAATCGAAGACTATGATGGCATGTCATCAGCTCACCCGTTTCATTCACTTGACCATCATGGATCACTTTTGTTTTGAATTAAGCGAAAAGTAGAGTTTGGCGAATCAGCCTTGTTAGCGAACACGGTGACTTAAAAATATCGGGAAGAGCGAGGAGAGAGATTTACCGCATTTCGGTTAACTGTTGGTTCGCCAAACGTTCTTTGCTGGTTTTTTCTTGCAACAGTTTAATCGATTGAGAAAATAAAAGACTATGTGATTGCATTACATAACCAACATCCAAGTTGGTTAGCTTTAATCAGCTTGTCGGTTTTTGGTGGACGTTTTTGTGGACGTTCATTGGCCGAAACGGATTGCTTTCTTTTGGTTTTTGACCCTTCACCTTAAATAATAAGGTGAATAAAAGATAGAGACTCAGAAGGCGGCGATGCTCATGAGTTTACGCTTAAACCCTGAATACAGTAAATTGTTGCCTCAAATGTCCGAGGAAGAATTCGACGAACTCAAAGCATCAATAAAATCGGAAGGTCAACATTACCCAATAATTGTAAATGAAGACCTTGAAGTTTTAGATGGGCATCACAGGTACCGAGCCTGCACCGAACTAGGAATCGAACCAGATTTTGAAGTCCGAAGGTTCGAAGACAAGCTGCTGGAAAAAAAATTCGTCATCGAAGCAAACCTTAGGCGTCGCCACCTCAACAATTTTCAGCTTGTAGAGCTTGCAGTGCCCCTGCTGGAGATTGAAAAAGAGCTTGCAAAGAAGCGGCAGGCGAAGGGAGGCAAGGACGGCAGGAATTTGCAGTTGGGGTTGGCGTCGGATGACGTTGCGCCTGAGCCTGAGTTTAACGGTAAAGCAACTGAGGTTGTAGCGAGAAAGGCTGGGGTTTCAACACGCACTTTCGAGAGAGGCAAAAAGATAATTGAGAAAGCAAGTGAAGACGAAAAGCAGAAACTGCGTGAAGGAAAAGCAAGCATCTCCAAGATTTACAGCACAATCAAATCCACCGAAAACGCTCAACTTGGAAAAGAAGAAGCGGCGCCCCCTGAAAAACAGGAGAGCCCGGAGGACATTCGAAACGTTGCTGAGCTACTGACCCTTTTGAAGCGTCTGCAAAAACAGGAGTTGTTCTGTCCTTCCTGCGGGAACCAGATGTTCGCTTGTAGCAAATGCCACAAAACACTCGAAGAGCTGCTGAAATCCAAGCGCTCCGAGGATAATTCAGCATAAAATTTCAGGGATTAAACATTTTTCGGGTTTAGTGGGAGGCCTAGGGGCTGGTTTATGAGGTTTTAGATGCCAATGGGCCAAAGAGTTTGCGTTAGGCTCGTTTTGCTTTAAGAAAGTTTTAATTACTGTGATTCTTTACTAGTAAATGGGGTAGTTTTGAATGGTGCAGGCTTATATTTTGCTTAATGTTGAGCCTGGCGCTGAGGGCAAGGTGCTTGGGCAGCTCAAGAGTCTTGATATTGTGAGTGAAGCTTACGTTTCATATGGTGTCTATGACCTTGTTATCAGGCTCAACGCTGGGACCATGGATGAATTGAAAAGTGTAGTCTCAAATAAAATACGAACCACTGACCAAGTAAGATCCACAGTAACCCTGATAATAATATAGCAATAACAAAAATTGGAAACGAAGGCTACTTCATAGTAGCTTTGTATTCTTTGATTTTTTGTGAGGCCTTCTCCATCAGGGGCTGTCCATGCCCGCTTAGCATTATGTCGAAGTCAAAGGTCGATATTTTCCCGATTGATTCTTTAGCTTTAGCTGGGTCGGGCGTGAACCTAGGTGGTGGACCCTGTACTTCGCCGTCGACAAACCTGACCGCATCGCCAACAAACATCACTTTCCGAGCAGTGTCCAACAAAGAGATGCTGCCTTCCGAGTGCCCAGGCGTGTGAATGACAACTAACCCGCCGACTTTGTCCCCCTCTTTAAGCCGCAGTTCGACGTCAACTGGGGCGGCCTTCACAACGGAGCTCAAAGCCTTCATCATCAAATTCTTAGGTTTTGGCGGCGACCGCTTTCCATCAACATAGTCTGCGTCTGCTTCGTGAACCGCTACCTTGGCCCCGGTGAGCTCCTTCATTTTTCTGAGGCTTCCAACATGGTCAACATGAAAGTGCGTGATAACGATCGTCGATACGTCAGCGGGTTTCCGACCTAAATCTTCAATTGCCTTAACGATTTTTTTGTCACTTCGAGGCAAACCCGTATCAATCAAAATGAGCTTATCCCCATTTTCGACAAGATAAACGTTACAGTTAACTCCTTCAACCTGGTAGATTCCTTCGGTAATTTTCAAGCGTGACACTTCCCAAGAAAGTTAACATCTTAGGCTTAAAAATGTATTCAGCGCTAAACTGGAACGCGATTTAGCAGTTTGCCCATGTAGCATGCCGGGTAGCATCTGAAGAAGAATTGACTGCATGAAGGGAAAACCCGGCGCGCAAAAGACGATTTTATAACCACAAGTAATATAGTGCTTCGAATGCAACAATACTCAAAGAGAGATGACTAATGCAGCGGTCATATTCACGGTTACTTGGAGTAGTTGGAAAACCAAACACTGGAAAATCCACGTTTTTCAGCGCGGCAACCTTAGCGGCGGCTGATATCGCAAATTACCCATTCACCACGATTAAACCGAACAGGGGAGTCGGCTACGTTCGAACCCCCTGTGTCCACGAGGAATTCAAAGTCTTAGATAATCCGAGAAACTCGCTTTGCATCGGCGGCGTTAGGCTGATTCCCGTAGAATTAATCGATATTGCAGGCTTGGTTCCTGGTGCTTGGGAAGGACGCGGTTTAGGCAACCAGTTTTTGGATGAGATACGCAGGGCGGACGCTCTAATTCATGTTGTTGACGCTTCAGGCGGCACGGACTGTGAAGGAAAATCGTGCAAACCCGGCGAACATGACCCTTTAGAAGACGTCAAGTTTCTTGAACGGGAAATAACCATGTGGATGGTGACCATTCTTAAGAAAGACTGGGCTAGAATTGCGCGGACAGCGGAGCAAGACAAGAAGGGCATTGCTGCGCCGCTTGAAGATCGTTTAACAGGACTAGGCATAAAACGTCAAAGTGTCGCTGAAGCCATCAGAAAAGCAAACTTAAACGTTGACAAACCAGCGACGTGGAGTGATGAAGACTTCTATCGGTTTGTTGACAATTTGAGAAAAATATCGAAGCCGATGCTGATTGTAGCTAACAAGATTGATTTGCCGACCGCTGTTGCGAACGTTGAGAGGCTGAAGAAGCTTGATTACATAGTTATTCCATGTTCCGCCGAGGCTGAACTTGCGCTTAGACGTGCTACTGAAAAAGGCTTAATTAGCTACAAACCGGGTGACCCCGATTTTGTAATAAAGCAGCCTGAAAAGCTTTCGCAGGGACAAATTACTGCATTGGAAACAATACGCGAAAAAGTTCTAAAGAAAAACGGGTCCACCGGGGTCCAGGAGGCGATGAACGTGGCTTACTTTAAACTGCTTAACATGATAACCGTTTATCCCGTGGAAGACATTGAGCACCTCTCTGACCACAACGGAAAACTTTTGCCTGATGCTTACCTCGTGCCCAACGGAACAACTGCACATCAATTCGCCTATGTAATCCACACTGAGCTGGGAGAAAACTTCCTCTACGCAATCGACGCCAGAGACAAAAGGCGGATAGGAGAAGAAGCCATCCTCAAAGACAGAGACGTCATAAGCATAGTAAGCACCAAAAAACGAGCCTAACCATCTTAACGTTTTCCTAAAGAAAACAAATTTCAACGCTCGTGTTTTTCATTACATTGTCCTTTTCTAACCTGCCCTAGCAGTTCGGTTATTTCCCAGCCCAAAGTCTAATTTGCTTTTGTGGATGGAGATTTTTGACGGAAGTTCTTTCAGCTGATCAATCATTCCTTTCGCGTTTAGGGCACTGAGGCAGCCGATCATTATCAGCGGTATGTACGCTGGTGTGTAAAACGGTGTTGAGCCGCCGTAGGATAGAAGCATGTTGAAGAAACCTTGAGCAACTCCTGAATAAAGAATCATGATGTTAGATGCTCCAAGCACTATTAGCAACGGTGGAATGGATTTTCGCATGTTATTGTGGTTGTAAAAGAGAAACAGGGGGAGGGCTAAAATGGTGAATCTTACATCGAAGGCTCCTAAAGCGAAGGCTATGCCTGAAAGCGCGGGTTTGCCGCGGTATCCAAGGTAAAAAGAGAACAGCAGAAGAAAAGTCAAGAGCACTTTAGCTTGCCCCTCCGCCCACTGCATAAAATAACTTACAGACAAACCTCTACCAATCATCGGGTAAGGTAGCATCAGTACAGCCACCAAAATCAAAAAGGCAAGCAACGGATTTTTGTTTTCAAGCAACTTGTAGAGCAGGAGCGCTATGAGTGGAAGAAGCGCAAACTGGATGGTGTCAAAAACCCAGAAAGCTTGGTAATAGCTCAGGAAGGTGAGAGGTGAAATCAGCAGCAAAAAGGAAGGCAGATACTTGTAGGGGGTCAGGTAGGGGTAGATTGGTGGTTCGCCGTCTTTTAGGGTTCCCGTTGTGAAGATTTGTGAGGGGTTATGGAGCATTCGCCAAGCCGCAATGTAGTAGACTGAGAAGTCTCTTGGCAGGTCCGCTTTTGTTGTGTTTGCGGTACTTTTCGTTGGGGAATTAACGGCAGTGGCAAATGACGTTAAGTTTGCGTTGTTAATGTTAAGAGGATTGTTTGCAGTTGGGATAGCAACAGCAAAAACATGCAAGTTCGCGTCGCCGAGGATGAGTGGACCTTGCATGGTTGGGTAGGCAACGGAAAGAGTGTAGAGGTTCGCTATGATTACGAACAGGACTACAATAGCGAAGAGTATTTTTTTGGATTTTGGGTCACGAAGCATAGCGCCACTAATTAGCAAAATATAACTAAGCTTATTATTTTTTACCCAAAAAAGTTCAATGATTAAACAGTCATGTGCTTATTTATTTTGCTGTAACCTGGTTCAAGATTGTCTTGCCCGCTGGGGTGCCTGAAATTGGCATAGACAGTGGTACCTACATGATCGGCATAGACATGGTGACTTTCAGCCAAAATGTTAAAACTACTCCATTAATCTTGTTGACATAGCGGACACCCCATACCCTGAGCGAACTAACGTTGAGGAATGCAAGTTGTCTTCATTAATCCCGCTGGATGTACTCAACGAGTTCGAGGCCCTTCTTTCAAAATTAGCTTTGAATTAAGGACAAGCTGGTGCGCTTTTTCTGGTGATAAAAAGAGAGCGAATAACCCAATAGGATCAGTTCAGTTCAAGGCAAAGATTTAAAATTTACCAAGCTGCATGTTGCGCGGATCAAGCATGAATGTAGAAGTGAGAAAAGCTGACGAGGACGAGCTGAAAGAGTTCTACGAGATGCAACAGACATATCTTGACATAGAAAGCTCTGCCATTTTCTTTAAGAATTTCAGGGCTTTCCCGGATCTGTATCTAGGAGCTTTCGAAGGCCAAAAGCTGGTGGGCATTGCATACGCGGGATTGCGGAATGGAGGAATTTACCTCAGAGGCATTTGCGTGGACTTGGGCGGCGGCTACCAAAGACTGGGAATAGGATCGTTGCTTCTGAAAGCCTTCGAGAAAGCGGTCGCTTGCAGGGGCCAAAAAAAGCTAAGTGTCGGTTCCGCCCCGGATCCCAACGTAGAGAAATTCTATATGAAAAACGGCTACGCGCCAATCGAGATAGTGGTAAAGCGCGAGGAGAGGGAATTCCTCAGGAAAAAAGTTTCGGGTTACGCCGAGGGCAAGTGGCTAAATGAGTCGCTGAAAAGAGAATTGGGAGCCGGCGAGGCGATATTCATTTTTGAGAAGGCGCTCTGAACCTTCACCCATAAGTTCTGCCCAACCAACCTCGGCAGTCACATCTCTTGGATACTCGCGCCATCGAACGGGATTTGGCCTCAGTCGCTAAGCTTGGCGGTGCCGGCGGGAAAGGCCGAGCGAAAACTTCTGAAAGAGACGCTGAATGAATTCTAATTGTTTGACACTACATGCAACTCTTTACTTCTTGCGTCAACCATAATGTTCTCATAGGCGTCAGCGTTAAAAACAATAACTTCCGCAGAAGCTTCAAGGAAACATTTGCCTGTCTCGCCTTCCTTAAGAAGGACCTACCGGACAAAGAATATTATTCGTGGTGGTGTCCGCCGGGATTTATACCTAGGATGTGCCATAACATCACCCTTCTTTTCACTTTCTTAGCATTAACTTATTCTTGTATCTCAGTTGCAAAGGAGATAGAAATTTTCTCGGTAAGCATTTCTTTAAAACTCAAGGGCTCCAAAACTGGCAGCGGCCTAATTTGGCGCCGCGCTTCATAGATGAAGCCCTACTTAATTCTTTCACAGTTTCTGACTTCTTAGGCAAACAATCTTGGTTTAGCTTTTACTTATGGCGTCGAATTTCTCAACTTCCTCCAATTCAGCAGCAAATCTTTTTACTTAATCTTGCAGTCAATCAAAGTATTACACTGTTGCTCATATTAGTTAAGAGCAATTGGCGTTAAATTCGCAGAAGGCATCTCCTTCGGCTTTGCACTTCGCTTCTACACATTCAGTTTTCTTGCCAAAAATCACGCTTGAAGCTCCGGCAATGTATCCGCTGATAAAATGGCACACTGGCTTATCTGATTCGATTTGTCTAGTTGTAACTGAGTTATGAATCCTGACAGAAGCTGTTTGCTCCTTTAAATTAAGCCTTGCCTTAACCTTTCCCCAGCCTTCATTTGAAAAGAATGTTTCTAAAGCATACATCAGCTCTTCACCTCTTAGCCCTTGTTCCATAAGCCTTTCTGCAAATCGTTCGCCAGCTTGTTTGCCTGTCATGTACATGATGGATTTTGCATCTGCTCCCAAGAATTGCTCAGCATTGGCTGCCCAACTTCTAAGTGTTGAACCGCTCAGTAAAAGCCAATCTGACCCAGCGATCTGCCACTCCCCTTCATCATCATAGTATTCGGTTCTCTCGAGAAGTGATAGACATTTCTGGACTTTTTTGTCGTTCATTATATTGTCACCTCGGTTTCTTCATTCTCGCTTTGCATTAACTATCGTCAAAGCTTATATTGCGAATGTGCACAAAACCTTCTTTTGTGTACTCTACAGGTTTGAGTGATCAATAATGAGCGGGAAAAAGAGAAAGACCATTTTGAGGACTATCCGTCTTTCGGAAGACGTTGATGCTTTACTTGAAAAAGATGCGGAAGAGCAGAATATCAGCGGCAATGCTTTTATCAGTAAGATAATGACTCGGTATGTCGAGTGGGAGAGGACTATTGAAAACACCAGTTATGTTACTATTTCTGGCATACTTTTCAGAGCGTTAATTAATGAAGTGAGCGACGAAAAGCTTGAGGAAATAGGCAGGACCTTTGTAGCTAAGGCAGTCAAGGAGTTAGCAATGGTTGCATTTGGGAAGACGGACTTTGAATCACTGTTGAATGCAGTTTTGTTGGTAGGCAAATATGATACTGGCATGCGGGCTAGCGTGCCCTCATCTTTTGAGAGCAGGGTTGATGGTCTAGGCCTAATAACTTTGTATCATGATTGGGGATTAAAAGGTAGCATTCTCTTAAGAGGTTACTTTGACAGTCTTGTAAGAAATGAACTAGGACGGCAGCCTACAATTAGCGTCGCAGACGATGCTATAACTGTAAGTTTTCCAAGGCTTTCAAAAACGCGTTCGTAGTATTTGCCATCGCAAACACTGTTGTTAGCAACCCAAACCTCCTAAACCTCAGTTGCAAGAGGTCCTTGTCAATAGTGTACAAACATAGTTTTTGTACACGTTTGCCATATATGTCCTTGACTTCTAAAGAATAAAACGTAGCACAAATGTCGCACTGGCAAAGGATTTGAAAATATGTCAAAAGAGCAACTTGAATTCGAGATTTCGCCTGAAGTAACGGATGACCAAATTGGCAGTTTGTATGAATTTATCTACCAGTCAGTCTTGCTCACTAACAAAGACCGTTTTGCAAACATTGAAAGATCATCTGCACCAGATAAACACTCTCTCGCCTACCAAATAATCGACGAAAAAAGAAATGCAAAACTACATGTTCAACTAACCGGCGGCAAGCCCTTGAAAATTTCTGTTACGCCTTTAGCAGAGGTTGTTTCTCAAGATGAAATCCAAACTGCAAGAGAAGATGTTGTCCTATCCGTTGACGCATTTGAAGAACAAGTAAGAAAAAACTCTCTATTCTTCGCTTGGCGTCAAGGAGACAGTGTTGTTCCTGAACGAGTTTCAAAAAATCAGCGGTCTTCACGCTTTCTGCTCGAAACCCAAATCTTACTAACGCTGCTCTCCATGGTCGTAGGCGTCTTCTTTTTCTACTTGTTAGGGCCATATTTTGGAATTACTGCTATAGCCCTTCAGCTTGTCTTTGTGCTCTTTTCTAACAAAATAATCGCTAAAACAGCAGACTGGCGCATCACTAAAAAAGATCCGTTCATACACATACTAGGGTACTCTCTCTCGCCTGAAGGCAAAGAGGCTGTTAGCAAACTTTCAAAGAAACAAATGTCAAACCTAAAAAAAGAAGTTTACACAGAAACTATTGTTGAACACGGAGAAATTGATCGGGAGAAATGTCGAGAAATCTTCTCTAAGTATGGAATTGTCTGTAAACTAGATGATTTTAGGGCTCTCAAAGTAAACGCTTATGAGCTTGTCGAGAAAACCGCTGGAGTGTTTGGCTTTCCTATGCCTGAAGTTGTTATCTCAAACACCATGGCTCCAAATGCTGCTGCTTCTGGTCCAGGTCCCAGTAGAGGAGTAGTGATGATGACGACTGGTCTTTTCGTACAACTGAACGAAAATGAGATCTTAAGTGTTCTTGGACACGAATTCGGGCATCTGAAAGGACGCGATCCGCTAATACTCTTTGGTTTAACAGGAGCTGAATTTCTCTTCAGATTCTACGTTCTTCTTCCATTCTTTCCAGTTGTTCTTTACAATCCCTTCTTATTCATACTCTATTTCGGCGCAGTTGCGACGGCTATCTGCTTCTTTGCAAAGTTCCTTGAGGCGCGAGCAGATCTCACTTCAGCTATAGTCATAGGTCAGCCAAATGTGCTAGCTGATTCTTTGGAAAAGATAGGCTATCACAGTCTAATACTTGAACAGAAGCCATCTTTCCGCGCTCAAGAATGGCTAAGCCTGGATACTCACCCTCCAATCTACTTCAGAGTCGCAAGACTTCGAAAGCTAGTCCCACCAGTCAAAGTACAACATCCTTTCACTGCATCCGCCCAAGAAGTGATAGCAGGGTTCCGTCAAAGCTTGTCCTAACCCTGTGGAGAATTGGTAGAGCCTTGAGCGGATTTACTATTGGGGAGTTGAAGCCCTTGCGAGTTTTTGACAATTTTTTTTAAGGCTTCTAAAGCCCACGCATGAGCTATTGGATAATCAACGTTACTCCGTAAATTGGAGTGGTTGCCTGAAATCAAATGGAGCAACCGCCGTTTGTGCCATTTTCTTATTTTTCGTTGAGTAATTCGGTTAGAAGGCGTTTTTCAGCTTTTCTTAAGTGCTCATTCAAGGTGGAACTTGCCATGTTAAGCTTTTTTGCAAGTTCTTCTGTGCTTATCTTTCTTGGAGAATCGTAGTATCCAAATTTGAAACCTGCAATCATTGCGTCTCGTTGTTTTACCGTCAGTTGGTTAAGGGGCGAGCTAGGCGCAAAGTCTGCGTGTGTCATATGAACGATCTTGTAGCAAATTTCTTTCTCATCTAGTTTTTTCAAAAAGTCACTTATTTGCTGTTCGGTGCCTACAAAGGATATTTTGACTTGGCCATCAAGAATTTCTAAGGGCGGAAACAAGTAGCCTTCTGAGATTCCGGCGGCTTTTAGAAGTAACGATGGTATTGGTCGTCCGCCTCCGATGAAAACTGTGTAAGACCCGTCTTTCTCTTGCTCTAACACTTGCACGTCTGCAGAGTATCCGTTTTCGAGAATTTGTTTTGCTTCAATTACACTTACTGATTCTTTAAATTTGACTTTCCATATAGCTGCGAACTCTGCTTGATCTTGCCTCAGGAAATACAGCAGTTCTTGAGATTTTATTTGCCTGATATCCTCTAATTCTACGCCTAATTTATCTGACTCCCTCTCCGAAACCTCTATAATTATTCGTCTCATACTTCATTTTCATATTCCTCAATCTTTTTAACTTTTAAACTGCCGCGCATATTCGGTAGAAGAAACTTGTTCCTGTTTAGCTATCTAAACAATTACAAAAGGTGATAGTAGGATGAGTTGCAGTAGCATATATAAAACAATGTATCATGCTCCCAAACCAGCGGGTATCGAGAACCGCAAAGCCTACATCATAGGTGGCGGAATGGCTGGCATAGCCACAGCTGTTTTCCTCGTAGATGACGCTGGAATGCCTGGAAAAAACATTGCTATTCTCGAAAAACTCTCCGTTTTGGGCGGATCAATGGATGGTGCAAGACAGAAATTCGGCTATCTAAATCGCGGTGAACGCGAACTAGAACCGCACATGCAATGCCTCTGGTACCTGTGCAGCAAGATTCCTTCGCTTGAGAATCAGGGCCGCACTGTCTTGGACGATATTGTTGACTTCAACAAAGATGAGCCCATTCATTCCGAATGCCGCGCCCTTGTGCTTCAAGGCCACATCTACAGTAAAATACACGATTTCGGGATGCCCCCAAAAGATCAGGAGAAGCTCCTCCGCCTTCTAAATACTCCGGAAAAAGAACTCGAAGACATGAGCATTGAGGACTATTTTGGCAAAGACTCAGCGTTCTTCGACAGCAGCTTTTGGTTGTGCTTCCATACCATGCTGGCATTTAAGCCACATCACAGCGTTATTGAGGCACAGCGTTATATGTTGCGTTTTGCGCTTGGCACACGAACGGAATACTTAGAAGGTATCGTCCATACCAAGTTCAATGAGTATGACGCAATAATCAAACCAATTCAGATTTGGCTAGTAACAAAGGGCGTTAAAATGGTCATGGACTGCTCAGTCACAGATCTTGATATGGACGCAGCCTGTTACACAGTCCATGCCATCCACACGCGCCAAGCAGGAAAAGAAACCACAATTACTATTTCTGACAAAGATCTTGTGTTCGTAACCAATGGTTCAATCACACAGAACTCAAGTTATGGTGACAACACCACCGTAGCGTTTCCAAACCTGTCAACAGAGGATATAGGCCTTTTCACTCTGTGGCAAAAATTATCTCAGAAACACGAAAAATTTGGTCACCCAGAAAAGTTCATCGCCAATATAGAAAAAACTGAGTGGATGTCCTTTTTCCCAACAATCAAGGGCTACCCCCAGTTCATCAAGAGATTAGAAGAATTAACTGGCAGTAAGGCAGGTACCGGCGGTGCAATCAGCATAAAAGATTCGTCTTGGGAGTTAGGGTTCATACTTCACCATAAACCGTTCTTCCCAGATCAAGCTGATGATGAGGATGTCTTCTGGGGAAATGGTCTATCTGGCGAGCGCAAAGGTGACTACATCAAAAAGCCTATGTGTGAATGCACAGGCAATGAAATCCTCACCGAGTTTCTTTATCATGTTAACCTGCTTGACATGAAAGACGAGCTTTTGGCACACACATACGTCTCCACCACAATGATGCCCTACATCAACAGTGAGTTTATGCCGAGAAAAATCACTGACCGCCCAACAGTTGTACCAGAAGGTTGCACAAATCTAGGCTTTATCGGACAATTTGTCGAAGTAGGCGATTGCGTGTTCACCGTCGAAACCTCCGTGCGTACAGCAATGGAAGCCGTGTACAAACTAACAAACCTCGATAAAGAAATCATCGAAATTTTTCCGTCCAGATATGACATTCGCTACACCATAGAAACCTTCAAGAAAAACGCAAACATCAAAGGCAAAATTACTGAAAAGGACTTGCCCCACATAAACCCCTTAAAACTTTTAGAGCTAAAGAAAACCGTGCTTGACTACTTGAATTCAATACCGCCATATTACCACACGTACACGGGACGCGACCAAACGGTACCAGAAAAGGAATCAGTCCTTAAACCGAAATATCCTCTAGACACTGAAATCAAGAAAAAGAACTAGTTGCCCTTATTCTAACCCTTAAATTTTTTGTAAATTTAAGGTCCTTATTTTTTCCCTAAAACCTAAAAACTCTATTTCCAATACCAACCAACTCTAATCCTCTCTAGACTCTAATACTCTGCCTGCTCATACGTTGTAATCTACAAACCATAAACTACAAACTGTAGTGCGATAATGAGGTGCTAATGCTTTTCCCGCGATCGCATCAGTTGAACCGCGGAGAAAACGACAATCAATATTGCGACCGCGTAGACAAGTACCGCGAACTGAATTTGTTCCGCTGCTAACACCCGCTGGGCCGCCAGCAAGACAAGACTCATGCCTATAACAATCGAGGCTGCCACAAGTCCGAGCAGAATTCTGTAAGATGTTTTGTCAGCAGTTCTTTCGAGCCTTTCAAGATCCTCATCTGGTATTTTTAAAATAAAGCTGCCCTTTGACAATTGCTTAAATGCCCTGTTAACATTTTTTGGAAACTCCTTCACGCTGTCGAATCTTTCCAACAGGTTAAGTCCAACTTGGCGTAAATTCGTTTCCTTTTGCATCCTTGCTTCCAAAGATTTTGCAAGTAAAGGTTTTATTTCTTTAAGAAGGATAAACTCTGGGTAGAGCTTTGAACATAAATCTTGAACCATGCCAAAAACCTTAACCATCAGCATCACCGTCGTCGGAACTACAAGTCTATATCTTCTTAGGACAGCAATTAAATCATCCAACAATTTGACATCTGGCTCTATAGTTTTAGACTTGTTCTCGACCAAAGCAACGTAGATGTCATCCTTAAAAGCATCAACCAGAGAATCCTCTACCACTAATCCAAACGAATTAAGGGCATCAACGATCATATTGACATCTTCTTCAACGAGCCCCAAAAACATCTTAAGCAGAAGATCTCTTTTTTCAGGGGTGACTACACCAAATAAACCAAAGTCAAGGAAAACAAGTGCTCCTTTAGACGTTATGAGTAAGTTCCCCGGATGCGGGTCACCGTGGAAAAAGCCGTCTTCAAATATCTGCTTCCAGTAAGCATGTAAGCCTAAAAGTGCAATCTTCTTTGGGTCAACATTCATCTTTCTTATCAGTTCCAACTTATCAACGCGAACTCCTTTCATGAATTCCATGACAAGCAGTTGCTTCCCAGAATATTTCCAGTATATTTTCGGTACTCGAATCCCATGGACGCTACGCATGTTACTTGCGAGAAGATTCGCGTTTCTTCCATCTCTCGTAAAATCTAGTTCTGATAGGATTCCACGAGAGAACTCATCGACAGCTCCAGGAAAATTGAATAACTGTAGCTCGGCAGAAGATTTCGCTCTCTTTGCGATTGCTTTGAGAATGTGAAGATCTACCTCTATCAAATCCTTAATTCCTGGACGCTGAGCCTTTAGAACTACCACTGTTCCATCTTTTAGCTTTCCAAGATAGGTCTGACTTAGACTAGCTGCTGCTAAAGGTCGTTTATTGAGATAGACAAAAATTTCGTCGATGGGACTACAATGTTCTTCAATAACCGGTTCAATAGTTTCCCATGGCACTGCTTTGACGTTATCGGTAAGCATCTTAAGCTCCGTACATAGTTCAGGCGATAAGAGATCAGGCCGGGTGCTCATCATCTGACCAAACTTGATAAATGTCGGCCCAAGCTCTTGAATCGCAAGCCTCAGCCGTCTATTTACGCTTAATCTTGAAGTGTCGGTTTTCTGTTTGTGCAGGCGTTCATGCGTATCTGGAAATAACTGTGCAACAGGTAATCCGTATTTTATAAGTACAACTGCTATTTCGCTGCTTCGTTTGATTATGGAACTTCTGGGTACTTCACTTTGATCAGACATATTTGCCTTCTACTGCCTCTAACACAACATTGGTGTTTCTTTTTATAAGTTTATACTTACGAATTTTGGAACAGACACGCGTAGCTTTGCGCGCGCCGCGCCGTAAGGTCGAGTAGTTCACCTTCCTGAGAGTTTACACTTCAATGTTTTCAGAATGAAAAATCCTAAGTAACCAAGAAACCACTGGAAAATAGATTCAATAAACCCTTCAGCGCAGAGGTGTTAGGTCGAACTTGAAATAAAAAAAACAGGTGCGCTTTGTGATAGTTAACTTTTTTGCCTAATAACAGTGATTGTGCATTTTGTTGCTAAAGCTGCTATTGCGCCCAAGGCTGCAGCCCAAGGAGCCAATATTGTTCCTACAATACCAGCCCAAACTGGTATTTCTAAGAGGGTCTTACTGTTCTCGTCTTTCACAATGATTCTTGATACGTCCCCCTCGTGAAGCAGTTCCTTGATTTTCGCCACAAGATCTTCTGAGCGGACAGTAAACTCTTCTTTTGCGCCTATGGGAGTCCCACATTTTGAGCAGAATTTATCTCCTTCAGATAGGTCAGCTCCACAATTTTCACACTTAGTAGTCATATTCATAACAAATTACCTACCCAGTTAATGGTGATTTGCATAGTTAAACAAGCGTAACAGTGAGCTCACACCTACATCCAGACATTTGGTTCTGCACTAATCGGTCCAACTGCTGAGAAGACATGTCCCTTGGCTCGCGCGCTTTTGATTTAGAGGCCAATTTTGGCTTATTTCCATAAAATATGCCAGAATTGGGATTTGGTGAGGCCGCTGGATTTGACCCTTGGACTTGACGAATGACCCGTTTTTTCTTTTTTGCCCTCCCAATTTATGAGACAGGACGATAGCAGTCTTGATTGGAGGGTCCGATGGGAGGCGCTTAATTATTTAAGCGAATCCTTTAAATTTTTAACCGCAAAAAACGAATTGGGTTCTAGAAAATAGCCTTCAAAACAGCGGAAAATCAATGTAAGAAAATGAAAGAGTTGTAGGACTGGGTTTGAAAAAAAGGAGATTTGAAGATTAAGTTAGTTTTGTGATTCCTATGTTTTCTGCGCATAGATTGTCTCCGTCATGGAATCTATTTGTTTCGATCCATCGAATAAATATGCGTATATCGTGTAGAGCCCTTCTTCCTGAGGTGTAGCCTCAACTTTGTAATGAGTTTTCTCTCCAACAGGAAGATCTTTTATATCTATTGTAGACTGCTTTTCATTTTTTCCCGAGGGGGTTTCCACCCAAAATTCCAGTTTCAGTCCACCATCTTTTCTCAAACCCTCGACCGTTGCCTCGGCAAGGATGGTCTTTCCGACAGCCGTATACGGGTTTGAAAGCACCAGCAGACTAGTGATCCTCGCTTTTTCGCCGATTAACTGAAGAGTCATCCAACTAGATTCCCACCAGAAATAATCACCATCTTTACGCCCTTCGATCGTAACGTACACATCAGCTGATCCACTTGCATCAACCCGAAAAAGCAGTTCACTCCCTTTAAGCGGCCCCAACTCTGAAATGTACTGTGCAGCCACAAACCACCCTGGGCCATAAACTAACAGGTTAAATGGGTTTACAGAATGCAATTGTATATCAAGTTCTTTAAGAGTTTTAGTTTCAATGTTTTTAAGTTTCAATGTTACCCAATTAATTCCTTCATTTATGTCCGTAGGAGTAAGTTCATATTGGATAGGCGCCTTCCATTTCAACATTTTTTCCACCTCCTTCATCTTGCATTTATTTTTCTCTCAGGTAGAGCGCGTCTTAACCATAAAAAGAGAATGGGCACCCAAAAAAGTGGGTTTCCTTGGGGCTTCAAATTGTCTGACCATGTTACTTGGGGATTTCGCCGAATTCTTCTTTTAGTTTTGCTTCTTGTTCAGTGGATAGTGAGCTACGGATAACTTTCGGATGAAGCGGGGTGAGCGCCTGAACTACTTTATCGACTGTAACGCCTTCAGCTAAGATTGCAAGGGCTGAGGTTCCCGGCGTAACTGAAGTTTCAATCTGCTTCAAATAGTCCGAGCTGACGCCGAGGTGCGTAAAGTGGCCTGCGATGGCGCCTGAGACTGCTCCGACGGCAAATCCGAGGGCTGGAACGAAAAACAGAAGACCGAAAAGTGTTCCCCAGAAAGCTCCGCCCAATGCACCTATGCCTGTTAAGCTGCGAATATCCTTTATCTTAACTTTGCCATCTGTATGCCTAACAACTTCAACTGCGTCAACGAGGTTAAGCACATATTCATCGTTCAGTTCCACCAGTTTCTGCTTTCCCATGTCTGCTCCACCTTCACTATCAAAAGCAAGCACGACCATATCAGTCAAAATCTCACCTCCTTATCATTGATGTACGTAGATAAGCGTGCGCCTAAACACAAATAAGTCCCAAATGCTTGGGAAACGAACAACATTAATAAACTTTACTAACTGCACAAGGCTTGCTTTCACCACGTTTTTCTTCATCTTTAAACGTGGAAAATCAATTTATTTGCGTTCTATAGCACACTAGCTAATCCAGCGAGGAGTACGGCGACTATACCAGTTACGAATACTCCATCGAATGTGCCTGCTCCGCCGATGCTGGCAACTGGCGCGCCAAGGTCGGGGATTTTTCCCAAGTTCAGCAGGTCTGCACCTATGAGTGCCCCGAACGTCCCTGATACGTAAGCGACCACCGCTGGGTTAGAGGGCGAAAGAATAACGGCGGCCACCGCAGCGGCGAGCGGTGGAACGAAAGTTGGAGTTTCAATACCGACTCCCCTGACGGGTCGAGCTACCAAATGGGTGACGATGCTCACGACCAGCACGCCTATGAGACTATATAGAACGATATTTAATGATGATATAGTAAGAAGAAAAACGCTCATTCCAGCAGGTATCAGCGCGCCTCCGACATTGACCTCCACTTCGGTATATGTTTCTTGGGCTGAAACCCTTGGAATACGATAGTTTATACCCATCCACCTAACGTATTCCTCACGAACCAAAGGTTGGTTCGACTCAATCCTATACAAAGGAATGTTTATAGAACTGCCAAGCAGGCTCCCCACTAATATAATTGCAATAGAAGCGTCACCAGCGGCGGAAAAAGTGAACGTTATCAACCCTGAAAATATGAGAACGAGAATTGCTAGGACCACAAGTCCAGCCAACACATAAACCCAGTTTTTGTGAGGGAAATAAACTCTTTTGCTACTCATCGGCGTTCCTTTCTTACTTGTACGATTATTAGCAACCCTTTTCAAATTTAAAATGTTTTCGATTTAGTTGACGTCTTGTTTTTACAGCCCCTTTTTTCGAAAGAAAGAATACGAATTAGCTTCCCGCTTTTTCGACTTCCTTGGGATGTTGCTGAATGGCCCAAAAGCCGCGGGCAGGAAGATTAGGGTCAATCTGCAGTTCACCGATACGTAGGAGGCATGCGTACTGACGCTCAAATGGTGTTTTGAGCCATGTCTCAGGCGAACAGGTGTCTAACGCTGATACCACCGTCGTCTGAAACAGAGCCAGTCTCAATAAGATAATTTTGGGGCGCCAACGCCACTCAAGGGAAATAACGACGCATGAGTTGAAAGTCAAAGTAAATGAGAAGCGCTTCAAGAGTTGTTCTCACTGCTCGGTACGTTCCACCCGCGCGCCGCGTACCGTGTCTCCATGTTCAAGCGTATGTGGACTCGCGCGCGCCAAGCGTATGACTGAATCGCTAGGAGGCACCGAACCTTTGAAAGCCAAGAGGGAAAAGGCACAACTTTCAATGTGCGTTTGCCCTTTTCCCAAGGAGCTAAACGGTAAATTGGTCTACAAGTGAAAATAGTTCGTCTTTTAAGAAAGATGATGTATCTTCTGCGCTCGATGTTTGGGTAGATCGAAACAAATCATCGCGCGCACTTAATGAAATGCGGTAAGCGAGACGACAGATATTTAACTCTTTGGACAAACAAGTAATCGAATGGGTGAAAAGAAGTGAGCAAGGTTGAGACCGAATTAAAAGAAAAGATTGATGAAATAATCAGGCAGAAGGCAGAATCATCTGAAATAGATGAGCTTTCAGACTCAGAACACGGTTATGTGGATGCTCTTATATGGCTTAAAGAAGGCTCAATCCAGCTAACTAATGAAGGCATTGGAAAAGAAATTGTGGAGCGAACATATGCGGACCCAGACCAAAGCATTGAATATTACGATGGCTACGACTCTGCACTTAAACTGGTGTTAAAAATGCTAACTGAATTGAAAAAATAGTACATTCTAAATGAATAGTTTCCACTAGATTTTGGAAATGGAACTTTTTTGATCTTCATTCACTAAACATAAAATCACGGATCCCGGAGTACGCTAGTTCACGGGGCCGGGTTTTTGAATCACTTGAGTTACACCATGGTCCATCAAACAGTTGCTGGGCGAGCTATTGGCAAATTTGAACGTGTCATGCGAAATTTTTTTAATCCTCTAAGCATTTCATATTTTTAGGGAGCAGATATGACTGTTTATCTCGCTAGAACATACGTTGTTAACCCTGAGAAACTAGATGAGCATAACGAGTGGGGCAAAAAGCTAGTTGCCTTGATGAAGAAGAAGCCAGGTCTCTTTAGGGGCGTAAAGTCTCTGCGGGTTCTTAGGCACAAATACGGTGGGTCGGTCGGCGGATTCACCGCCTTGTGGGGTTTTGAAAGTTTAGTTAATATTGAAGGTTGGGAAAGCGGGTTTAGCGAGATACCTGAAGAAAAGGCTTTGCGCGCCGAGTTCATGGAGCTGATTGTGCCAGGTTCCTACTCAGCATGCATCTTAGAGCCGATTAAAACATTAAATCGCAGGGCAAAACGCGGTCGTCCTAAGAAGTAATATTTTCCGAGCCAAAGGTGGCGCGGCGCGATCTCAACAAGATAAGGCTCGACTACAACACCTACTTAGGCTACGTTTTTGAGCAGGTCGCTACGGAATTTATAGTGGAAATGAAGAACCGGAACAAACTGCCCTTCCCTTTCACGGCAATCGGAAAATGGTGTTGCAAAACAAGGAAATAGACGCAGTTGCTCTCGACGAAGAAGCGCTGAGGGCGGCGTTCATCGAAACAAATGGAGCACTCTCAATAGGTTAGACGGCAATAGAATCGCACAGAACCTAAAAGCCAAAACACAAGACTTTAAATGTAGTAGGAAACAAGAAAATGACGGGTTAATCGCAAAGAAAATCCTTGACAAAAAACTTTTGACAAGCCAAGGATGTTTTGCTCTTGACTTAGCCGACTTCGAGTCAGTTGATGGCAAACATAGGGTAGTTGCACTTATTGAGGTTTCCATGTGCAGTTGATTGCTTTTCCTTCGCAAGCTTGGACGCATGGTGTGTTGTTGGTTTCGGGTTTGCATGGTGCGCAGGTGTATTTTATCTTTTTGCGGTGCTCTTCCGTTACTGATGCGACGGTTTTGTCTTCGAGGTCAATGAACATGGTTTCCAGCTGGAGCGCGGTTTGTGGGCAGGTTTTGACGCATTTGCCGCAGCCTGTGCATTTGTCAGTGTCGATGGTTATGTAGTATTCGCCTGACCCGTCGCTGTAGCCATAATGCGTGATTATCGTCTTTGCCTCCTATCCTTTTTGTGTTTTTTCGTAGAGTGCTTTGCCGAAGAGTGCCGCGCCGAATGCGCCTGCAACCATGGGGTCTAAGCCGCCGTCGCGCCAGTTTGGCGGGGGGAGGCATTTGATGCCGAGGACGACTTCTATTCGGGTGACTATTCCGATGTTTTTGCTTTGTCCGCCTGTTATGACGAGTTCTTTTTCTAAGCCTACCCTGTTGATGAGGTTAGCCATGCGTACCGCCATTGCGCGTGTGTAAGCCGCAAGGACTTTTTCTTTTGACCAGCCTTTGCGCAGGAGCCCGATGGCTTCGGTTTTTGCGAATGCTACACATGTGCAGCTTACTGGCGGGGGTTCCTCGTCTACTTTTAGTGAGATGGCGCCGATTTCTTCTATGGGTATCTGCATTAGGTCGGCGAAGACTTCCATGCCTCTGCCTGTTCCTGCCGCGCATTTATCGTTCATAAGGAAGGAGACGACTCTGCCTGTTTCGTCGCTGCGGATGGCTTTGATGTCTTGCCCGCCGACGTCGAGGACGGTTCGCACGCTGGGTCCCCAAATGTAGTTTGCGCCTTTTGCATGGCAGGCGATTTCTGTGATGGCTTTGTTCGCCATTGGAACGTTAACTCGCCCGTACCCGGTGCCGACGATGTATTTGAGGTCGCTGGCTTTCAACCCGGTTCCCAGCAACGCTAAACCTAGAGCTTTGCTTGCACTCTCCGGGCTATTGGAGCCTGTTCGCGTTATACTCCAAGAATAAGCTTCACCGTTGATCATGATGGCGGCTTTGGATCCCACTGAACCGACGTCGACACCTGCGGTAATGATATCTTTGCTTGTCCACTGTTTGCCTTCGACGATGCGGTTGTATTCTCGCCAGCGCCAAAACTCAAGTTCATCTTTGACGTTGCTTGGCTCCTTCATTTTTGCCTCTCCTTTGCTCGGGTTGCAGCTATAAGTGCTGCTCCTAAGGCACCTGCGTAATCGGGAAAATCAGGGATTAGAATTTCCACGCCCAGTTTTCTTTTCAGGGCTGCGATGAAACCGACGTCTTTGGCTACGCCGCCGATTAACACTACGTCGGGGTTTACTCCTATCCTGTGGACCATTGAGCTAACGCGGTCGGCCATTGCGTCGAAGACTGCGCGTGCGATTTCAGGTTTGGATTCTTGGCGGTGAATAAGTGAGACAACGTCGGATTCACCGAAGATGACGCAAGACGCGTTTATCGGGCTAGCTCGCTCCGCCTTAAGCGACAGGGGACCCATATCCTCCAGTTTCACCTCTAAAGCTCGCGCCATAGCCTCTATGAATGCTCCCGCCCCCGCGGCACACCGTTCATTAACGACGAAGTCAACCATAACGGCTTTGTCGTCGCATTTTACGGCTCTGGCTTCTTCGGCGCCTATGTCGATTATTGTGTGGGCTTTAGGGAAAAAGTAGACTCCCGCTTTGGCGTCTGCGCTCATCATGCTAATGGTGCTGTCTGCGCCTGGAGCGTTTTCCATGGATGAACCCGTGGCGACGGAGTAGGCGATATCTGAGCGTTGTAGACCCGCGCCTTTTAATGCTTGCGCGACGGCTTCTTCAGTTGCCGTCGTCGCGTCGAAGCCTGAGAACGCTTGCCCTCTTGAAACCTCTTCGCCGTCTTTTAGGATTACTGCTTTTACCCGTTGGGTGCCAAGGTCCATTCCCAGAGTTATCATCACATTGCACCTATATGTCGACTCGTGCGGTCAGCATTTCGAGGAAAGCTTCAACGCGGGTTTTCATCTGTCCAACGTCTTCCCGTGTGTATTCTGTGTCTAAATAGTACATGGGGATGTTGATTTTATCTAGGGCTTTTTTGATTCGAGTGTACTCCATCGCGTAGAGCATGCAACCGCGGGTAACATAGTAGATGACGCCCTGGACGTTAGATTCTTTGACTTTGTTGAGCAGCCAGTTGATGCGGTCTTCATTTCCATCGCTGCTGGTGAAGCAGGGGCAGGTCGAAGCCATTAGGTAGCGTTCGCCGATCGCGTTTAGCATGTCATCCATGGTCCATTCGTCCACGCCGACAGGGTCGTTGAGGATTCTCTCGCCCGAGCAAAGCTCGTCAGCCACGATGATTCCCTTCGGGTTTGCCTCCTCAACCAAGTTCGGTACCTTCCAGCTGTCAGGCCAAAACATCGGCGTACCCGTCACCAAAACCCGAGGCGTATCAGTCGGGCAAACCCAGTCTTTACGCTCCGCACGCTTCTCAAGTTCGTCGCACAGCGCCGTGGCTTTCTGGGTCCAACGTTCCTTATCATCCCACAGGTAAGATTGGTTGACAAGCATGGCGTCTCTGCCCATGATTATGGGGTTGCCTTTGCGCAGGTCCTGCAGGCGACGGAAAACCCTTGTGGCTTTCTGCGACTGCTCAATCGCTGCTTTCAGGCTTTTTCTCGTGATTTTGTTTCCCGTGAACGCTTCAAGCTGTTTCTTCATGTTCAATATTTCGTCGTCCCAGAACCGCAGCGAATGTGCCGCATCCTTGACTCTTGGGATGTTCATCTCCCAGATGGGCTTGTAGTCGCTTAGGATTTCGCCCATCTTCGTCATGCCGTCACACGTTAAAACGCTGATTAAGGCGTCGCTGAGTTCGAGAAATGGGGAGAGCCCGATCATTTGAGCTCCTATGGTTGAACGGATAACTGGGCACACCTCCACGGGGACGACTCGGTCGCCAATTTTGGTTGTGTCATACCAGCCGCTGTTGACGCGCACGGGAATGGCGTCTGCCGCCAAAATCAGTTCGGTCGGCGCAAAAAGGCACATGTAACCAACAATTTTTTTGCCCTTCGCTTTTTCAGCTGAAAGCTCCTCTTGTCGCTGCCCGAAAAGATTGGAGATTTCATCAAAGTACTTCATGGCTTGGGGTCTGTTTGGGTCGGCCTTTTTCATGCGCTCGATGTTTTCAGCGATTATTTTTTCGGAAGAGGTTTTGATAGTGTTTCTTAGTTCTTCAATTTCTTTAGGTTGAATTTCAGGTGCATATTTCTTTTCTATTTTTTCGTTTTTCATTGTTTACTCACTCTGTTGTCGAGGGTTCAAGCCAGTTTCTTGATTTGAACACAGTTTTGTTTCCGAACTTTAACTTGAGGGCTTCTGCGTAGGGGCACATTTCGGCGCATCTCAGGCAAAGCATACACATGGAAGTGGCGATTTTTCCTCCCTTCTGCTCATACACTTCTGCCACTTGCGCTTGACAAACCCTTTTGCAGACACCGCATTTGGTGCATTTTTCCTCGTCTTTTTCAATATGTAGTAAAGGTGCCCATCTGAAACCCTTAAACCTATTGACGACTGCCAAAGAGGCGCCTGTAGGGCAGAAACGGCACCAGAGACGCCTAAAAAAGAACGAGCCCACTAAAGTTACTCCGATGAAGGCGAGGGCGAGTGCTGGGCCTAAGTTTTTGCCAGCCCAAAATATGACGTCTTGAACGTAGGGGTACGTGAAGTTGACGTGGGCAACGTTTACTGCGCTTGTTGTCCACGGGACTATAGCGGGTATCATGGGGTCAATCAGCACGGTGTACGGTCGGAAAGGTCCCGCCAAAAGCCGCGCCATCGCCACAGCGAAGTTGATGTTTTGGGGCGGATTTAAAATCCAAAGGTAAATTGGCAAAGCAAGAAAAATAGCAGCTATCACATACCTCGATTTGTGTAGGATCTTGTTGAGTCTTTCGGGGAGGCTTCGGTAACGTATGCCGAATGCTTTTCTAAACATGATTTCTAAGTCCATGATGAAGCCGAAGGGGCAGAGCCACCCGCAGTAGAGGCGGCCTAAAACGATTGTAATTGCGAAGACGAATATGAAAAAGTACAGTAGCGGGATTGAGAGAGTGAAGACGTAGAATAAGGCGGCGAAGGCGACGGCTTGGGCGACGAAACGCAGGTAGGTTACTTTTGTGGCGAGGTTTCTTTTCCAAATCAAAACTGTCAGTATCCCTGCTGCCCCAAGTCCTCCGAGCACAGTTAACCTAAGTATGTCTCCTATGTACTCCAACGCCAATGTTTTCTCGCCCTTTCAAATTACTGTAAATTAGGATAACTCTTGATGTTCCGCTAAAGTCCTAAAAAAAATATGCCCCAGGCTGATCCAATTCAGGAAATGGGTAAACTTTCCAAGAGGATTAGAGGTTTCTGGATTAAGCGGCATATGGATGATCTCGAAGTTTTTATCTATGAAAATACGGGGTTTACCTTTTAAATCTTGCATACTTTCGCCGTCACGTTTCCCGTTTCCGTTACGAGCAAAAGAAAGAGTTATGAAGGCGGAGGAATTGTCCGCGTATTATACTCTTTGAGGTATGCAAGGTGCGCTGCATCGTAGGGGTAGCTTTGAGTCGCCGTGTAAGGGAACCCGCTCATGCCGATGAAGGGTAATGGGTTGACCGAGAAGCTGAATCCGTAGCCCCATTGTCCAGGAGGATCCTTGAACCAGCAGGCAACAAAGAGGAAGTAGTCTCTTTCCATGCCTGGAGCAAGCTTTGTCAGGCCGTTAACTGGAAACTGGAGCTCAACTTGGTCACCTTGCCTTCCAATCACGTACATGTTATCAGCGGCTTGGAGCAACGCTGTAACGTCGCCGTATCGGGTGAAGTTCCCGGAAGAAGTGGATTGGGTTGGTCCCCATGCGCTGAGGGTGGCTATTGGATGGATCGTTTGGACTGTTATGTTCTGTTGTGTTGAGGTGTCTACTCCGATGTAGTCGTAGGTTACGTTGAAGAAGTTGCAGATTTTAACTTGGTAGTCGGTTACTCCCTTGGGGAAGTCGCCTGTTAAATCCACGATGAAGTTTCTTGCGTTGGAGTCAGATGGCATTGGGATCTCTTTGTCCGCCGGCACAGTTACCCAGTTGCCATTTGCATCTTTAACTTGCATGTAAGGACCTGGATAGATCGTTGTTCCGTTAGTCAGTTTTCCAGCTTGGGCTGCGCCTGTGAACTGGTTTACCCAGTTGTAGTAGTCTTGGTAGCTTCCCCAGTTTACTATGCCGTTTAACACAAGTTTTATTGTTGTTGCGTTGGACAAGTTGCCAAGGTCAAGGGTTAGCTGGTTGAGATAGACGTTGTTGTAGGATGGACTCTGGTCTCCATTGTTGCCAGGCGTGAAGACTCCGTCAAGCTTTGAAATCTGAGGCAACACATTTTGACCCTTCGCGGTGGTTCCTGCTTGTCCCCAAACGTAGGTTGCGCTAAGAGGCGTCTGAATGTTGTTTGAGTCTACTGTGTAGATTTGTCCGTTGAAGCCTTGGCTGGCGTAGTTGCTCATGGTCGTGTAAACATCCGTTCCAATCGGGTGGTCGACTACCACCATGTAGGCGGTGTCTAAGTAGAATATTTCATCCCACTGCTGGGCAAGAGTCATGTCGTAATACCCGTCTTTGGCGACGAGCAGATTCGGGTTTAGCTTAACGTAGTCCCATGGGGTTCCGCCGCTGTACGTTATGGTGCCGCTGCTTGAGATGCTGCCCATGTAGCCAAGCCACCCAGAATTTGAGACGTCAGTAACGTAGGAGTAGCCTGTGCCGTTCCACATGAACAAGGAGGGGCAGGATGCGTAGCCGCTGATAATGGTGTACGTTGCAATCATGAAGGTCTGTTGACTTAAATCGAAAGTTCTGGTTGTGCTGGTGTCGCCGTCTTGCCAATCTGTGAAACCTAAGACGCCAGTTGCAAGAGTAACTGGGTTGGGCACTTGTACGGTGTATTGTCCGTCTGGTAGAAGTGCAATGTAGGGAGTTTCGTGGCTTACTCCGTTCAATGTGAAGGTTAAGGGTATTGAGCCGCCGCCGCTTCTGCTGACTTCAAGTGTGTGGTAACCTGTTTGTACGACTGTGTATTGGCTGCTTAAAGTATTCAGCTTGATCGTGTGGGCGCCCAAGACGGAGGATGCGTTAACTGGGAACACTACTGTTTTAGTTGTACTCGCGTTAACTTGAATAACTTGGGTTTCCACCCAGGCATTATCAACCGTGACTACGACGGTTAGTTTGTCAGGTTGGTCGGTCGGGTTTTGTGCTGTAGCCGTTAAGTTAACAGGCTGACCGGGCCAAGCTTCATATGGAAAAGCATTCAGTTCGGATAAGATGATCTTGCTTGATCCCGGAGGCGCCGGGTTAATTACGAATTTTCCCGTCAAGTCGCCGACTTGGACGCTGTAGTTCCCGTAGGTAGTTTCAATATCGTTGTAGGTGACGACTTGAGTTGCTGCACCTGTGAGCGTTATGTTCTGGCTATCTTTCACTTGGTTGTTGACTTCAAAGTTTATGGTGTCATTGCCTTCTAGATCACCGATGTTTGTGACGTTAACTGCTAATTGTACTGCCTCGCCTACGGTGGCGTTAGATGGGTCAACTGTTAGGTTTGTTAAAATAAACTTTGCAGGTTTGGTGACGCCTCCGATGACGCCTTGGTTTTGCAAGTAAAAGTAGGCTCCTGCAGCCCCACCGATAATCATCAAGTCAATAATTAGGATTGCTTTCAATTTAACTGAGGCGGAACGGGAAAACATCCTTGCACGCTCGTTTACTGCCATTATTATTCAGTGCTTAACATTAAAGTCTTTTGTCTTTTTCAAGAAACCCTCCCGGGCTTTCGTCATTGCTGGATGTTACAATCAAATAAACAGGAGATCATGTTTTGCCTCTCAAGTTTCACGCTCTTTTCCATAATCCCATAACCAACTTGTGATTTGTTTGGTACCGCTGATAGATACAGAGGCAGACAGGGGGGTCATCTGCTTTAATTTGTGGTCAGCGGAGATGCCTTGTCAATTTCCATTGACACACGAAATTTTTTTTTATCTTCGCTTGTTTTTCTTAGTTCTTTATGAGCTTCCCTGTTTCTTCAGTGAGGCATTCTGGCTCCATATGCACGGTGACAACTGCACCGGCGAAGTGATCTTTGGTTTCTTTTTCAATTTGGGATGCGATTCGATGGGCTTCTTTTACATGAATTTGTTTGGTGAAGCAGCAATCTATGTTAATGTATCGTTTGCCTTCGGCTGCGTAAGTCACTATTCGTTTTATCCTCAGGTTCTCCCCTATGCCTTTAGCGATCTGGGAGATCACATCTCGGAGTTTGGATTCGTTAACTTGGGTAGCTGGAACGGCGATTCCTGAAGGCTCAACGTGCACGGTGACGTTTTCAAGCGGTTTAATTTCAGCCTGAAGCCTTTTCTCGATGACTTCTACGATCTTGTGGGCTTCTTCAACGGAGAGTTCTGGGTCAACGTAAGCGTGAAGGGTAATGTAGTATTTGCCTTTGGTATAAACCGTGGTTATTTCATGCACCTGTTTAACGCCGTCAACGGTCGCTAAATTCCTGACTAAGTCATCGAGTTTACTTTCTTTTTCTGATGGTTCAACATGGATTGTAGCGTCTACGTTGCCGAGAGCCTGCTTCAAGTCGGCCTCGATCTTGCTTGCCAAGGCATGGGCTTCCTCCAAGGGCATGTGGCTTGGAACCTGAATCGATGCATCGATGAAAATCTTAGAACTGACTTTGCGTACTTTCAGGTTTAAGGCTTTGACGACTCCCTCATGTTTAACAATGATTTTCATTGTTTTTTGGACAAGCTCTTTCGAGGCCGTGTCGCTGAGCTCCATCACGCTGGCCCGCACAAGCTTAACGCTCAAGTAGCTAAGCATGACCCCGAGAAAGATTGATGCTATGGCGTCCCCATAATAGAAGCCTAAAGTGGCTAAGCCAAAACCAATTAAAGCCAGCAGTGTCGAGCTTAAGTCTGAGATTGCGTCGTAAAAACCAACGCGCATGGATGGGCTCTCGATTTGTTGGCTTTTCCTGAATACGGTAACTCTTAATGAAGCAATGAAAATTGCGTAGCCTATTGCTATGAAACCAGCGTACTCGACTCCAGTGTAGATTCTAGTACCCATCATGAGGCGTACTGCTGCTTCATAGAAGATTAGGAGCGCTACAGCGATCAGGGTGATTCCGCCGATGAGCCCACCTATGGTTTCGAACTTTTCGTGTCCGTAAGTGTGTTCTTCATCGGGGGGCTGGATTGAGGCGCGTACGGCAAAGTACAGCATGATGGTGGATACCATGTCAAGCAGTGCGTGCAACCCGTCGCTCAGTATTGCCAAACTGTTAACAAAAAAGCCTATGGAAACTTCAACCAAAACGACGCTGAAAATCGCCACTGCTACAATTCGAAGCGCCCTAAGCTTATATTTGCCATCCGCAGATTCTTGCATTTCCCCAATCTAAATAAAGGTTTTTCCGAGGGCGAATTAAGCTTTGCGGGACACAAACCAAGGAAATCATTTTGGAAAAAGCATCGGCTTCAAGCGTTTTCCTTCGCATCATCTTCCTTGTTGTCCTATGACTCTTTCCTTTTTATTTGACTGATTTTCTGGGTCCAGTCTGTTGCGAAACAAATTTTTTCTGGATTCTGAAATAGCAGAGACTGCCATAGTTTTTGTAAATTCTGTAAATGTTGTCAAGTGCAGATTCCACCCGTTTATCGTGTTCAAGGCCAATCTGCATGAACAGTTTTAGAGTCAGTGAATTCTGCATGATGCCTAAATGTCTAAAACATATCAGCTTTGGATCATTTTCTTCTTCGTATTTTTTAGCTGCCTCAAATTCGCGATCGCGATTCATGGTAGAAAAAACCGATTGAGTTTGTAACCCATAGGGTTTACCCGAACCTTGAAGCGCAACCCAGTTAGTACTAAAATTTTTGAACAAGAATTCAATTGCTTCTTGAACCGATTGATCATCGCAGGGTACGCCTAAATTGATCAATTTTTCAAGTTGATGAGCTGTTGCAACAACAGTTTCATCCCATGAGCCGTTTTCACGTTGCAATCTCTGGATATCTTGAATAAGTTTATTTTTTTCTTCTATGTCTTTCTTGTTAGTCTGCTTGTACATGACCGTTTTGATGAGTAAAGAATAATAATCAACTTCATCGGCTAGTTGCTCCGCGGCATTTTTCAGTTTTTTGTCTACAATCAAATCGTACAGCACACCAACAGAGTTGAATGCCGATAAGATATCGTAAGTAACCCGAGTTGAATTGTTCCATAACCCATTGCTTTTTTGACTGGATAAAATCTTAGGTATTTCAGGAGATAGTATTCGGGAAGCAATCTCAACAGGCAAATCCCTAATCAAATGATAACTTTTGCTCTTAACGATTTTATCAAAATCGCCTTTTTGCCTTTGATAGAAATCTTCTGAGAGGCACGAATATTTTTCCGACATCATTAGAGCAATCGAACCGGCAAGTGTGCAGCGAAGCAATGTAAAACCATCTTCCTTCTATTTGGCATAATTGATTTCTTTCTAAATCAACTTTGCTGTAGCCAATCAATCTTAAGTATATGCGGAAAAGTGAGGTAATTGAACCCAATGGGTGAGGCGTCATCTTTGTTCCCACAAGGATCGATCTCTTTTTATCAAAAAAAACCTCAGTTTGGCGTATACAAAATATAAAAACTAAAATCGATAGGCATTTAGGTTTGAAATTGGGTATTAAGGGAAAGGTTGATGCTGATGGCTTACGTGAAGATTGGCGACATATTAGAGGGGTCTAGTAAGGATCAGAAGGTTTCCGTCCGCGGCTGGGTTTACCGTAAACGGGAAGGCAAAGAACTTATTTTCCTGGTTGTCCGCGACTCAACAGGCTTCATCCAATGTACGGTGAAGAAAGCCAGCGTTGCATGGGCTGAGGCGCAGCGGTTAACGATTGAATCCAGCCTGACGCTTGAAGGAGTCGTGCGGGAAGATAAGCGTGCACCAGGCGGCTACGAAATCAGCGCCGAAAACATCGCTGCCATCGGTTTAGCTGAGACTTTCCCGATTGCGAAGGATAAGAGCGAAGAGTTCATCCGTGACATGAGGCATCTTTGGCTTCGCAGCCGAAAAATGAATCTGATGATGAAGGTTCGCGCTGACACGTTGGAGGCAACTCGGGTATACTTCAAGAGCCAAGGGTACACAGAGGTTTCTCCGCCCATGTTTATTTCCGCGGCAGTTGAAGGCGGCTCAACTCTTTTCGGCTTAAAATACTTCGACCAAGACCTCTACCTGACTCAAAGCAGCCAGCTTTACCTTGAAATCCTCATTTTCTCGCTGGAAAACGTGTACTGCATAGCACCGTCTTTTCGCGCTGAGAAAAGCCGAACAATCAGGCACCTAACCGAGTATTGGCATATGGAGGCAGAGTGGCCCTTCGCCGACATGAATGACCTCATGAAGTTCGAAGAAGGCTTAATGACTCACGTCTGCCACACAATCGGCGACACCTGCCAAAAAGAATTCGCAGAAATCGGCGCAGACATAGAAAAACTCAAGACGGTGAAAACGCCGTTCCCACGCATAACCTACGCTGAAGCCATCGACAGGCTGAAACCCAAAAACCCAACGTTGAGTTGGGGCGCTGATTTGGGTTATGAAGATGAAAAGGTCTTGGCTGAAGACTTCGGAAAACCCTTCTTCGTTTACGATTACCCGACGGCGATTAAAGCGTTCTACTGCAAAACCTACCGTGAACACCCGGAGATCGCGATGTCAGTGGACATGATGGTGCCAAGGATAGGAGAAATAAGCACCGGTGGCGCAAGGGAGGAAGACAAAGACCTTCTTATCCAACGTATGAAAGATCAGGGACTCAAGCCCGAGGATTACGAATGGTACCTTGACCTGCGACGCTACGGCACTGTGCCGCATGTTGGCTTCGGAATGGGGCTCGAACGCCTCTTGACATGGATGCTTGACTTAGACAACATTATCGACGCAATCGCGTTCCCAAGAACAACCCGCAGATTCTACCCATAACTCCCTTTTCCTACGCCTACTTGATTAGGAAACAAATCCAGAAAAAAATTCATCAAAAAATCTTGAAATGGGTTTGAACCCTAATGCCGCTTAACTTAGTAGCCCGTGAAGTACTCCAGTTTTAACTGCGTTTTGGGTAGTCCTATGCTGTCGATTAGTTTTCCCATTGCGGTAACCATTCCAGGGGGTCCACAACAGTAGAAGATGTTGTCTTTGTAGTCAGGCAACTCTTTCTGAATCATCTCTCCCGTTATGATGCCTACTGCGCCTTTCCAATCGGGGGTAGGCTGGTTGACAACAAAGTGCAGCTTCAAGTTGCTGTTTGCTTGCTGCATGCTTTCCAGTTCATGTCTGAAAGGGATATCGTCTGGGGTGCGGCAACCGAGGAAAAGCGTGATCTCCGATTGTAGGTGCTTGTCAGTAGCGTTTTTGCAGATGCTCATGAAGGGGGTTACGCCTATGCCGCCTGCAAGCAGGGCGATTTTTGGGTATTCGCCTTCGAAGGTGAATGCGCCATAGGGTCCGTCGATTCTTGCCCAATCGCCGGCTTTCGCTGCTTTAAGAGCCATCGAATACTCGTGGTCAGTGAATTTCTTGGTGAATTCGATAAAGTCCGCTTCGGTCGGGCTGCTGCTGAAACTGAAATGCTTATTCAACTCCTTTCCGTCCTTTCTTAAGGCAACAAAAAAGAATTGGCCCGGCTTATACGTCAAGTCGGCAGGTCGAGGGAATCGGAAACTGGTTACGTCAGCTGTCCGAGGTATGATATCCTGTATTTTAGTTTCAAACTTCATCAATATCTAACTCCGCAAAAATTACTAGACAATAAGATTTTTATAACAATAAACTTTACGGCGACAAGTTCTTATCCAGGCTAAAATGGAAATCTATGTTTTTGGACGTCGGTTCCGAATTCTTTGGCTAGTTGCTCCATAAGCGTGCGTTGTTGGCTGGTCAGTTTTTCTGGCACGGAGATGCTGATGCGAACATTTAGGTCGCCTTTGCCGTAGGCTCTGAACCGCGGCATGCCCTTCCCCCGCAGCGTCATTACTTCGCCGGGCTGGGTTCCAGGGTGAATCTTTATGGTTGTCGGTCCTTCAAGGGTTGGAATGCTTACATCGGCTCCCAGTGCTGCCTGCGGATAAGTGATTACGGCAACGTACCATAAGTCATCGCCTTCCCGCAGAAACTGCTGATTAGGTTTGATGTGGACGAGAACGTATAGGTCACCTGCTTCGCCGCCGTTAGCAACCATATCGCCTTCACCTCTTAACCTAAGCTGGTAACCTTCATCTATGCCGGCGGGGATACGAACGGTGATTTTTCTCTTTTTCCGTACCAAACCAGTGCCATGACAGTTGGGGCAGGGTGATTCGATGATTCTGCCTTTTCCCTTGCACTGTGGGCAAACCACAACCTGTACGAACGTGCCGAAGGCGCTTCTCTGCATATTTTGAACTTGACCTGAGCCACCGCATCTTGGGCAAACCTTGGCTTGAGTACCTGGCTTTGCGCCTGAACCACCGCAGACATCGCAGCTTTCTGTTCTGGGTACCTCCACTTCCTTTTCGGTTCCGCGGGCAGCTTCCTCCAATGTTATTTCGAGATCGTAAGCTAAGTCTCTGCCTCTGTTGACGCGTTCGCCGCCGAATCCTCCGCCGAAGAAAGTGCGGAAAATGTCGCCGAAACCCATGTCGCGGAAGATCGAGTCGAAATCTGCTCCCCTGAAAATGTCCTCTGAGGAGTAGCGTTGGTCAAAGCCGGAGTGGCCAAGAGTGTCATACTGCTGTCTCTTCTGGGGGTCACTGAGCACGGCGTAAGCTTCGCTGATTTCCTTGAACCGCTCCTCCGCACCCGGATCCTTATTCCTGTCTGGATGAAACTGCAAGGCTAGGTTTCGGTAAGCGTCCTTTATTTCGTCCGGTGTCGCGTCCCGCTTAACGCCTAGAACCTCATAGTAATCTCTTTTTTCAGTCATCGACCATTTACCGCTAAATCAACATTTTACTTGACTTTGTCTATAGCACTTGACTGGGATTTATACCATTTCCCTTCATTATTTCTGTTTTTTGACATACGGAAGCTCAAAAAAATGGTAAAAAGAAAGTTGGGGTTAGACTACTTTACTTTGTAGTCTTCTGAATCCACGACTTTGCCTTCGCCTGGTTCTTCCGATTCTGGGCCTTCAGCGTCGCTTGGTGGCATTTGTGGTCCAGCTTCCGGTGGAGCTTGTCCCGGTTGTTGCTGTGGTCCTTGTTGCTTAGCGTAGTCTTGCGCTGCTTGCTGGTAAACTTTTGTCCCGACTTCCTGAAGCACTTTCTGTAGCGCGTCTGATTTTGCTTTAACATGCGTCATATCGTTGCTTGCTAACGCGTTTTTAAGTTCTGTAACGGCGGCGTCGATTTTGCCTGTTTCTTCCGATGAGATTTTGCCTGCCAGATCCGTCTTTGTCCGTTCAGCAGTATAAACTAAGCTGTCAGCGGTATTGCGCAGTTCTGCTTCTTCTCTCTTCTTTTTGTCTTGCTCCGCGTATTGATCAGCGTCTTTGATTAAGCGTTCCTTTTCCTCTTTGGAAAGCTTTGTCGACGCTGTGATGCGTATTTTTGATTCTTTTCCTGTGCCCAAGTCCTTGGCTGTTACGTTCAGGATGCCATTTGCATCAATGTCAAATGTTACCTCGATCTGCGGTACTCCTCTTGGTGCCGGCGGCAAATCTACAAGATTAAACATTCCGAGGGAAACGTTGTCGGATGCCATGGCCCGTTCGCCTTGGAGTACGTGGATGGTGACTGCTGTCTGGAAATCTGCGGCTGTCGTAAAGATTTGGCTTCTTTTAGTGGGAATTGTTGTGTTCTTGTCCATTACTTTTGTGAATACGCCGCCCATGGTTTCAACACCAAGAGACAACGGGGTAACGTCGAGTAAAAGCAAGTCTGTGACTTCGCCGGTGACTACTGCTGCTTGGATGGCTGCTCCGATGGCAACGCTCTCCATCGGGTCAATTCCTCGTTCGGGCGCCTTGCCTAGGATTTGTTCGACAAACCTCTGCACCAGGGGCATTCGGGTCATTCCGCCGATGAGTATGATTTTGTCGATTTGCTGCGGGTTTAATTTCGCGTCTTCAAGTGCCTTTAGAAGGGTTGGCTGGGTTCGTTGCACGATTGGTTGCGCTAAAGATTCAAGTTTTGTTCGAGTTAATGTTAGGTGCAGGTGTTTCGGTCCTGAAGCGTCTGCAGTTAGAAATGGCAAGTCGATGTCGGTGCTCATGAGTGTTGAGAGCTCAATTTTGGCTTTTTCTGCTGCGTCTTTAAGCCTGGGCATTGCCATTTTGTCGTTCGAGACGTCTATGCCAGTTTGACGTTTGAACTCACCCAGTATGTAGTCCATGACTGCTTTGTCTACATCTGTTCCACCGAGTTGTGTGTCTCCGCTGGTGCTGAGCACTTCGAAGACTCCTTTTCCGAAATCCATAACGGTTACGTCGTGGGTTCCGCCGCCGAAACTGAAGACAAGGATCTTCATTTCCTGCTGCACTTTGTCAATTCCATATGCTAGGCACGCCGCAGTGGGTTCGTTAACTATTCGCATGACTTGGAACCCTGCGATTTCTCCTGCGTCTTTGGTGGCTTGCCGTTGGTTGTCGTTAAAGTGGGCTGGGACAGTGATGACTGCTTTGTGTATTGTTCCTCCAAGATAGGTTTCGGCGTCTTTCTTTATTTTCTGAAGAATGAACGCTGAGATCTGCTGTGGACTGTACTCTTTGCCGTACACTTTGACTTTGTAGTCTGTGCCCATTTTGCGTTTTATTTCAAAAATTGTTCCTTCGGGGTTGGTGGCTGCTTGGCGTTTTGCTGGTTCACCTACCAGAAGTTGTCCGTCTTTTGTGAAGGCTACGACTGATGGGAACATTTTTCCAGCCATTGTTGGGCCTTCAGCGCTTGGAATAACAGTGGCGTGTCCGCCTTCGTATATGGCGGCTGCTGAATTGGTTGTTCCCAAGTCGATTCCTAATACTTTTTCATTTGTTTTTTGATTACTCAATTTGTTTTTTCCTCCATTTGATTACTTTGATTGTTTTTTGGTTTGATGGCTACTTTGACTATTGTGGGTCTGATTACTTTGCCCTTCATCATGTAGCCTTTCCTTATTTCTTCAAGGATTGTGCCTTCGGCAACATCACCGTTTTCTTCGGCGACTGCTGCGTTGTGTTTGGAGGGGTCAAAAATTTTGCCTTCAGCGTTCTCAATTGGAGTAACGCCTTCTTGCTCAAGAACTTTTCTGAGCTTCTTCAGAGTCATCTCGACGCCTTCCAACAGGGCGTCAGGCGAAGTTGAGATTTCACCGTTTTTGACCGCCAACTCCAACTCGTCTACAACATCCAAGAGTTCTATGACCATGCGTTCGGTGCAGAAGTTTTTGATTTGTTCTGCTTCGCGTTCTGAACGTTTCTTGAAATTTTCAAGGTCCGCCTGCATGTAACGTAGCCTGTTCAAGTAGTCTTCGGAACGTTTCTTTTCGCTTTCAAGTAAATCCCCAATATCTGGTTCCTGTTGCTGCTTGTCTTCAACCATTTTTTGACTAACCCTCTATATGTTCTATTTTATGCGATGTATTTTTCTCTTTTCGTATCTTTAGCCCTTGGTTGCTCGGCAGGCAACTCTTGGATTTGGTCCTTCTGGGTTTGGTTGCAAGCCTCCACGCTGGATTGTTCGATAAGTTTTCGGAATACTATTTCTGCAACTTGATCTCCGACGGCATCCTCTTTGAGTTCTGCGTCGAAATAATGTTTCTTGAAAGATTCGATTATCTCGTTTTTGTTGATTACTACGTTGGAGTTATCGCTGTTTGTCCATGCTTGAGACATCAGTTTATGGCCTAATTCTATGAATATGTTGACCATTGTTGTATAGTCGATATCAAAGGGTGCGTCTCCTGTGAGGAACCGTCCCTTTGCAAGCAGGATTTTCTTATCGTTCTCAGGGGTTACAGTTAAACTTCTGCGCATTAGATTCACCTACACTAATAACCTTTTGCACCTTTTCACCTAATGCACAGGCGCAGATGAGCCTTATAAGTTTTCTGTTGCACGAAACGCAAAAATGCATCTGCAAACGTAACTCCAACTCATTCAACATCGAAATGGAACCCCAAACAATTAAACCAAGCTGTTCTCAACAGCTTCCAAGGCTACATCGCACCGGAAAGTGACGACGCCGCTTCCAAACTCTCACGCCATCACTGAAGCTTATTTCTTATTAAGAGCGGAATGGTCTTGGTTTAATTGGTTTACTTGGTCACCGCTAACGTAACTATCAAAATGTAAGCTAAGGCAACATTTATCACAGTTGCCTCTACTTTTCTTCGAAAAACCTGAAAAAAAGCAGCTCCGCCCAAACGGGGCAAGCAAGCGGTAAAAACCAACACATTTCTATGCGATACAAGTCTCAAAAAGATTGCGGGTTTCTGGAAGAAAAGAGAAAAACCTTAAAGGCAAGCGCAAAAATTCGAGAAGAGAGAGGGGAGAATCAATCCGCCTGCCTTTAAGTTTCATCCCTTTCTTAGTTCACACTAAATGCCTATTGAACCATAAATATTGATGTGACTGTAGCTACACTACAACAACTTTTAAGAAAAAGCAAGTCAGCGTGCAAGTTGGTTCCTAATGGCTTCTTCAGCCACTGTAACAGCGTCTATCAACTTATCGGTTTTTATTCCGCCGCCTTGAGCAAAGTTTGGTCTGCCGCCGCCTCCGCCGCCGAAAATCGGTGCTGACTCTTTGACTACGTTGCCTGCGTTGACGCCTTTTTTGACTGCCGCTTCTCCAGCCATAACCATGAGTCTGCAGGTTTTGCCATCCGAACCATAGAACAACGTCACCGTTGCTGGGTTGCGTTTTACGATTTCGGTGGCGGTTTGTACCATGCGGTCAACGTCGATGATGTCTCCGAAGTCTCGTTTAACAATCGACACCCCATTCACTTCGACAGCTGCTTCTGCCGCCTGAGCCTGCCCAACCGCGCTTTCCTTCTCCGCCAACTCTTTGACTAACCTGCGTTTGTCAACGTTGGCTTCTTTGAGTTCTTTGACGAGTTTTTCTGCTGTTTTATCCAGCTTCTCCACGGGCGCCGTCAGCACCTCTGAAATCTTCCACAGCATGGTTTCCTGTTTCTGAACGGCTTTCACCGCTTCCAACCCGACTGCGTAACCTAAACGCTCAACGCCGTCTTGTACGCGTTCGGTGTAAACGATTTTTACGTAGCAGACTTCCAGCGTGCTCCGAAGGTGGGTTCCAGCGCAGGCTTCCACATCCCAGTCGCCTGTTTTGACAACGCGGATGTCTTTGCCTGGGACTGCGCCCCCCTGATACAGCCGAAAACCGTAGAGTGATTCTGCCTCGTTGCGTGGGTACCATTTTGTAGTCACATTCATGTCGGCGGCGATCGCCTGGTTCGCAAGTTGCTCTATTTTATGGATTTCCTCTGGAGTTAGCCTTCGGAAATGGGTTATATCGAGGCGGGAAGTTTCCAAGCCTTTCTGGGTTCCAGATTGCCAGACATGTTCGCCGAGAACCCTTCTCGCCGCGCCGTTGATAAGGTGGGTAACAGTGTGTGCCTTCATCAGCGAGTAGCGTCTGTCCCAGTCGAGGGTGCCGTGGACTATGTTGCCTTCCTTGAACGCGGCGGCTGAGTCTAGTTTGTGCACGATGACTTTGCCGATTTTCTGGGTATCAGCCACCACATATTTTGTGTTACCCGCATTAATCCACCCGTGATCCGCGGGTTGTCCTCCCCCTTCAGGATAGAAGCAAGATTGGTCTAGCACGACATAGACTCCGTTGATTATGCCTAGGACTTTTGCATCGAATTCACGCATGTAAGCGTCGGCATAGTAGAGCGGTTCAGTAGCGGGAAGTTGCTCAGTCATCTTTTGCAGAGTTTTTTCCGCTTGGGCTTCCTCCTCTTCCACAGGTTTAGACGCTTGCATATGTCGATTAGCGATTAGCGTGTAGAAGTTTTCGGGAACCTCAACATGCACACCTTCCCTTTCAGCTGCTTGCTTGACAATTTCAGGCGGAAGCCCGTGTGAATCGTAAAGCTCCGTGAGTGTGCTTTCGGGGATTTTATTAGTGCCTTTTATTTTGAGATCGGTAGCTATGCGTTTAACCATGCCTTCACCGCGCGACAGCGTTTCCTGGAACTTTTCTTCTTCGACCTTGAGCATCTCGACGATTTCGTTTTGCATTTCTTTTATTTGCGGGAAATCCTTTCCCCAGTAATCAACCTGTAGGTCTACAATGTCGTAGAGCTTGGCTGGATCCATGTTTAGGGTTCGCAGTAAACGGTAAACGCGTCGGAACAGCAACCTTGCTAGATAGCCTTCTTGAATGTTGGATGGGACGACGCCTTCGCTTAGCATGAAGCTAAGAGTTTTTGTGTGGTCTGTTATCGCCCAAGCGTTCTCTATGGGCACTAGCACCGTCTCTAAAGTTTTCAGGTCGATGCCTGAGAGTTCAGATACGCGTCTGCGGGTAACCAACCTGTTTGCGGTTTTGTCAACGCTGACTAAACCCGAGTATTTTGCGACCTTCGCCAAAAAGTCATCGTCAATGTTGGTTAAGCCTGCCATCACATAAATTTTGTCAAGCATTTTGCCGTAGATCGCTTGAAAAGCGCTTGGAACTCCTTGGCTTATCCACGCGAACCGGTCAATCCCATATCCCGTGTCCACTGTGCGGATTGGTAACTCTACGAATTCTTCGCCGACTACCTTGTACTGCATGAAAACTAGGGTGCCTACCTCTAAGCCGCGGCAGATGCATTCCACGTCGGGACCAGCGTTGCCTCCGCCTACCCAAACGCCCTCTTTGTAGATGACTTCTTCGGATTTTATGCCAAGCGCCTCGGTTGCGAAGCGGTGATGGAACTGGACGGTTTCGTTTTTCCAGTACACTTCTTTGTCTGGATAGTTGAAGGCGTGGGCTCCACCCATCTCGAAGATGGTCAAGTGCCTTCCAAACGTTGGACCAGTATTCGAAATGTCCGTCAGCCTAATTGACGGTTGAGAAATCACCAGCGGGTTAGCTGGAGGAGGCGCTATTCCTTCCGTTACGTAGGGCTGGAAGTCAATGATGCTTGCATGGGTAAGGTAAATGTCTTTGCGCCAGCGGGCTACGACAGGGTAAGGCTTAATGCGTGTGTGGCCGTTTTTTTCGAAGAAACTGAGAAACGCCTCCCTCATCTCGGCCAGCGTGAAACTTTTCCTTGTTGCTGGGTTGTTGATGAATGTGTAGTATCCGCATTCGTCCGAGCTGGATTCGCCGCATGTTTCCTGCGCCTGGTTCTGAGTCCAATACCACTCGCCACATTTTGGACAGTGCTTTCTAACGAATCCTTCCTGCTTAAAGAATGGAAGGGCATAAGCTTCCGGGGGGAACGTTTTCTCAACCATAGATCTTCGCCTTTTAACAGTGAGTTTTGCTTGTTGTTGGAGAGGATTTATGGGTTTCACCGATTTAAAGGATTTCAAAGAAAACATATGGGTCCTGGCTGAAGAAAAAGGATAATTTAGAAGAGATGACTAAAGGGAATTCTCGCCTGTCTCGGCGTCAATATAGTACAGTCCCCAAGGAGGAAACGTGCCTTGATTTTTGCTGATTTCTATGTTCCATATATATCGACAAGTTGTTGTGCTGTAGCGTGCGCATGTTTCAATGAAGATGTGCAATTTAGTGCTAAGCTTTAGAACAAACTCAGAACTGCAGTCTTCAGGGATAGTGCCACTCACTAATCAGCCGCACTGCTGCGGCGCAAGGTTTTTCCTGCCCGTAGCGTCTAAGCGGTTTGGTAAGATGCCGCTGAGACCTCGTTGAAGTAATATACAAGCCAACCCTAAGCATCCTTGGGAGAACAACATCCTTCTTTTTCAAATTCTCAAATTTTCCGCCGCATTTTTCACAACGGAACCCTTGGTTTTTCCCCATTGACTTCAAACGTTTGCCGCAGTTTGGGCAAATTGGATTCTCCGAGAGCGTTCTTGGTGCGAGGCTGAGAATGTTGATTTTTTCAAGGTTTATTGTCAAGGGCTTGTTTTTCGTTGCCTTGCGTGCGGCTCCGCACACTTCGACGCAGTCGCCGATCATGAGTTCTCTTGCGATTTTGCGAAGGTCGCCAGTCGGCTCGTAAGCGGCACAATCGACCTCTGCCGAATCATCCCGTATTGAAAAGATAACGTGGCGCAAAGGAACCACACGCGGGTTCTGAGAAACCTCTCCTCTGGCGATTATTGAGCTGAACGGTTGGATGCTGCTCAATGTTTGAGCATGTGTCAGGTGGGCATCGGTGCCTTGATTTGAGCGGAAGACAACCCACCGTTCGGTGGGTTCAAGCGGCTTTACCAACCCGTAGGCTGTCTTCACCACATCGGGTGTTTCGCCTCTGATGCCGAAAAGAATTGGGTCTGGACCCCGAGGCGTAATTGTGATTCTTTTTTTTTCTTCGTCCACGTTGTTAAAGGTGCGAGGCGCCAGCTTTTTGTCCATCTCGAAAATCGATGCTTCATCGACCTGCCTATTTAGGCCCCACATCTGGGAAGTTCTGTAAGCGATTAACTCGTAGGTGTGGTCGCAGCTTAGGGTTTCGCCGATTGCTGCCAGGGCGCCGATGATGCCCCTGCAAGAGTTAAACCCACAGGCTTCCCCGCCGAACTTCTTGATAAGCCACAATGCTTCCCTGAGCGTAACAATGCTGGTTTCAGCCCTTTTCGAAAAAGATGTAAATCCTTGGGGAATATCTTTTCCGCTGAAAAACACTATGCCTGGGTCTGTGCCTTTTTCCTCAATGGCAGAGTTTTTTTCCCACAACTCCAAAGCGGTCTCTTTGATTTTCTGTTCGAAGGCTGCTGGGTGCTTGAATCTTAGGCATAGGGCGCCGTTGCCTCTTGTTTTCCATGGCACGTTTGGGTTAAGCCGAATCAAGAGAGGATAGTCGATAAATTCCGCTTGGAAATCTGCGAGTTTTTCAACAAGCAAAGCCGCCAAGTAAGTGGTGCAGCCTCCTTTAGTTGAATCGGTATCGTCCAACCCAATATGCATTACCTGTTGCATAGTCAAAGTAGCGATTCTCCAAGCTGAATTAGAGAATGAACTGGAAGTTTAAAAAAATGTTGTTTAACTCAAAAAATTGGGGTGAGGCTAATGGGCGAAAGCGGTTTCTATAGGGTTCTGTTCAAAAAACATTTGTTCTTCTAACGCCAGTTGCGGTTTGTCAGTGATTATCATGGTTAATTTCGAGTTTATTCTTCCAATTTGTCCAATTCTTTCAGTTATAATGTAACGTAGTCCTTCGAGACTGTCTGCTTTGATGTTAACGATTATGTCGTACACTCCCCAGAGGTTGTGTGCTTCTTTCACGCCTTCAATTTCTTTTAGAGACTTCAAAACTTGGCTTCCCGCCCCAATTTCGGTGTTCAAAAGTACGTAAGCTGTTGGCATTTTTTTTCAACTCCATAATATTTAAAATGGTTGGTTTCAGAGATTGGTTGCTCTTCCATGCTCAAGGGGAACAACAAAAAAGGTCGCTTTGACTCCAAACCTCTTCCATCCAACCGATAAAAAATTTCGTGCATCTTTTAAAAATGAGAGTTCTTTCACTCCGATAATGGTTGCTTCCTAGTGTGCTAGCCATTTTATCCATTTTGTTTCTCTCACTCACGCTTTAGACGCACAGATTGTTTAATCGATTGTAAAAAATTTAAAATTATGTGATTGTATGGGCACAGTCACAAGTTAGCGCTATATTGATAAAAGCTCTTGCTAAGTCTGGCTAAGCTTTCATGCTAAATTGACTTTATAGTGCTCTCTTGCATGTGTGTCTAAGTTTTTCCCGTTTCTGAAGTCACTACCACACCAAGGGCATTTGAATTCCGCTTTCATTTTTATCATTCCTCGTAGAATTTAATATTGCCTTCAAATTTGTGAGAATGCTTAAAGCGGCAAAAAAATTGTTGCTAAATTTATTTTGGCACGAAAAGAAAAGGAGCTAATTGAAGCTTATTTTTCTTCAACTACAATCATCGTCAGTGTAGACCGCACCTTGTCCAGGCGGCGAATGCGCCATGTCACCAGTTCTTTAAGCCTATCCATAGTGTCAGCTTTGACCCTTGCAACTATGTCGTAGACTCCGTAAACCGCTGAAGCTTCTTCTACACCCTCTACTTTTTTCATTTCTTTTAAAACGTCTGATTCTGAACCAATCTCAGTGTTTATGAGTACGAAGGCTGTTGGCATGTTAATCTGTCCTACAATAACTGATTAGTTTAGGCTACATTAAAAAGTTTCCTAGCACGCAGTTAAGGCAAAGTTTGCATTGATGAAAAAACCGTTCACTTGTTAAAAATAATTTTGATGCCAGCCCACTGCAAAGCAGCGTAAGAAACGACAAGGCGGAACCAAAGGCTCACAACCCTTGTCAGCAGGGTAACTGAAACGCTTAGAGCCGCTGGGATCCCGAGAGCAGTAAACGAAATGCTCATTATTAATTCGGGAAAACCGAAGAAAGTGACGCCGACAGTCTGAAGCGTGCCCGTTAAAGTGAACACAATAAGTACCTTATCCACGGGAACAGGGTAACCTAAAGCGGCAAATGTTATGAAAGTAACAGAGATTTCGAAAGCAAAACTTGTAACCGAATAGATGAGGGGTTTAACCAGCGCTTTAGAGTTAGCCTTCAAGTGCTCTATCCCGACATGGAATGTGGTTAAAAGTTCCTCTGCTTTTAGCTTGAAACTTTCTGGGTTCCAAGTTTTTCGGAAAAACAAAATTGTGCCAACTGCCCACTTTAGCAAGGTCTTGGTTGCTGACGGCTTGATGCTAATGTAGTAGACTATGACCAAGGTGAAAATTAGCAAGCCTAGAACAAGCGAAATCAGAAAAGTAACGGTAAAAGGCAAAGGGTAACCGACAAGCACCAGTCCCAAGCCGAGCGACATAGCCACGACAGTTATTGTCATGTTAAAAATTTTCTGGATAACAACGGAAGCACCGATTTTCCCCGCGCTAAGGCTTGAATCTTTGGTTAGCAGGTAGGTTTTCGAGATTTCAGCTGACCATCCGAGCTGCGGAACGGTCGCGTCAAAAAACAAGCCGACCCAAGTAAAAAGCAAAGCTTTTCGGGCACTGACATTCGCGGATAGGCTGCCCAGAAGGCTGCGCCAAACAAGCGAAGAGAAGAGGGCATAGGCGGAGTAAGCGAAGAAAGCGACCGCGTAAACAGCCAAGTTTGTCTTTGAAAGAATCTCTGCTACTTGTGAAGGGTTAATGTAAAGGACGAAATATAGAATGAAGGCGAGTAGTCCTAAAACCAGAACTGCAAGAATCACTTTTTGCCCAAGCGGCCTCTTAGCTGGTTCCATGTTGAATTTTCAAGCCTTCCTTTACCTTTCAGCGGTTAAACTATTAAGGAATTTGCAAAGAAACTCGATGCTGACTTCGTCTAGGACGAAAAAATGGTTTTGGGTTACATCTGCGCTGGGCTTTTTGAGTTATCTCTTGCGCAGGAGGTAGCAGACTCTCCAAATCTGAGAAAAAACTTGGAGCCAAAATGTTTCTTATTCTTCCATCATTATCAGCGTTAGTGTGGATCTGACCTTGTTTATGTTTCTCATTTTTTGCGACACTGCCTCTCGAAGCTTCTCCATGGTTTCAGCTTTTATTTTAGCTATAATGTCGTATACCCCGTACGAATAGTACGCTTCTTCTACCCCTTCGTTTTTCTTGATTTGTGAAAGAACTTCTTCTTCCGAGCCCGACTCGACATTTATCAACACAAAGGCCTTTGGCATTTCAGTCTCCACTCATATTTAGCGTGTTCTTAATTAAAGTATTTCTGAAGTAAAGGCAAACCTTTTTGCTCAAGTAAGACGAAAACAGAAAATTTATCACTTTTTTATCTATTAAAGATCATTTCCGGGAACTTCAACTGTTTTGTGGTTTTAGACGAGCAGATTTAACAAAAAATTTAGCAAATCTCCTCGCTGAAATAAGGTAAATGCATTTTGCCTAAATTGGGCTTATTTATCAAATGTAGGAAGCGCCTGCCGACAGCAGGTCAGCAGAAGAGAGACGAAAAGGGAGAGATTGCTCCAAAAGATCAATTGCTACTTTACTGGCTCATTGATTATTAAAGTTGGTGTTGACAGAAAGAAAGTAATTGAACACGGCTCACCATCCGAATTATATACAAACAGCTCATTTTTTCAGGAAGCGCGGCAACAAAAAGAACTATCAAACGTCGACCCATTGATACAACCGTAAATACATGACTGCGCCATGTCGGTCTGCTTACTTCTTCAGCTTTGACCATGGCATATTGCACATTTTTGCAGCTGAGCACACAAAAGAGTTATATTACGATGGGAGGAAAGGTGTAGTTCATTGCGGGGAAAGTCATGGTTAAGTATATTTTTATCACGGGAGGCGTGTTGAGCTCAGTCGGTAAAGGCATATTGACTTCTTCAATTGGAAAAATGCTTCAGGCGAGGGGATTAAAATGCACGGTTGTAAAAATCGACCCTTACGTGAACGTTGACGCGGGAACAATGAACCCGTACATGCATGGGGAAGTCTACGTTACTGACGACGGGGGCGAAGCCGACCTTGACCTCGGCTGGTACGAACGTTTCCTCGATTTAAGTCTCAAACAGGAAAATAATATAACCACAGGTATGATCTATAAGTCAGTTATTGAGAAGGAGCGGCGGGGCGACTTTTTGGGGCGATGCGTCCAAATTGTGCCTCATGTAACTAACGAAATCAAAAACCGCATCAAAAACGTCGGCAAAGCCGCAAACGCCGACATTGTTCTTACCGAAGTAGGCGGTACAGTCGGCGACATCGAAGGGTTACCGTTCCTTGAAGCTATCCGTCAGATGCGGCTTGAAGAAGGTTACGAAAACACGTTCTACGTGCATGTGGCTTTAGTGCCGATTTTAGACGTGACAGGCGAAATGAAAACTAAGCCCCTTCAGCACAGCGTCAATGAGCTCCGACGGATCGGAATTCAACCTGACACCATCGTCGCTCGAAGCCCAAAAATGATTGATAATGACATTCTTAGGAAAATAGCTCTTTTCGGAACAATTCCTGAAAGCGCCGTTTTCTGTTCCTACAACGCGGAATCCGTGTATCAGGTCCCGCTTATTCTGGATGGACAAGGCATGGGCGACTTCATCTGTCAACGATTATGCATCAAATGTGAAGGCAAAGACTTCAGCGCTTGGCAGAAATATGTCGACGGTTTGGTGCATCCCGAGCACGAAGTAAAAATCGCCCTGGTCGGCAAGTACGCTGGGTTAACCGACAGTTACGTAAGTATGACTGAGGCGCTTCGGCATGGAGGCGGAGCCTGCAAAACCAAAGTCTGCATCAGCTACCTCGAAGCAGAGAAACTGGAACATGACCCTCAATGTGTCAAAGACCTCGCCAGCTTCGACGGCATCTTCGTTCCCTATGGCTTCGGCCCACGAGGCACTGAAGGCAAGATTTTAGCTGTCCAGTTCGCAAGAGAAAACGACATCCCCTTCCTTGGCATCTGCTACGGGTTTCAGCTAGCTGTCATTGAATACTCAAGAAACGTCTGCGGCTTAAAAGATGCGAACAGCACAGAAATCAACCCTGAAACACCCTACCCCGTCATCGACCTTATGCCCGAACAGCGCGGAATAGAAATTAAGGGTGCAACCATGCGTTTGGGCTCCCACAAAGTTGTCCTGCAAAAAGGCTCCTTAGCCTACAAGATGTATGGGCAAGAAGAAATTCACGAACGCCACCGACACCGCTTCGAAGTCAACCTTGACTTCCAAGAAACCCAGAAAAACAACGGGTTATGCTTCACTGGCAAAAGTAGCGATGGACGGAGAATGGAAACCCTAGAGTTGCCCAACAAATACTTCTTCTTTGCATCGCAGTTCCACGGCGAGTTCAAAAGCAGACCTGGAAGACCTGAACCTGAATACGCGGGGTTCATCCAAGCATGCCTCGATAAGAAACTTGGGAAACCCAAAACCCAAATTTCCTAAACCAACCGCCGCATAATTGAGAAAAGGCTATAATGACCTGTTTACATGAAACGTTAGGATTTGATTGGAAATGGCAGAAGAAGGAAATTGGGATTCGAAAGGATTCGATAAACTGATGAAAAACAGCAAAAATGAACTCTCAGAGTTGCAGGAAGAACTGCAGAATGTCATGGTAAAGTTTTGCATGCGTGCCCTGCGGGTTTATCAGTCAACCCGTCCAGAACCGCTGAGACCAGGAGAAATCGCCCTGCTAATCAAAAACGAATTAAACAACGTTATCATTGACCTCACAGCGCAGCCGAATCTGGACAACATAACAAAAGTAGTCAAGGAAGAATGGGCTAAGCAGCAAAAAGCTTAACTCTCTTTCTGGCAAGTTTTTTTAGAAAGCCTCAGCTAGATCTGTTTTTGTTTGTTTAAAAAATTTGAAAAAGATAAAAAAAGTTGCTGTTCGCGCGTTATTTTGTGCGACAGAACTCTTCCATCGTAGACATCAAGGAGGGAACCGAGTAGATTATGTCCCTGTCGTTTACCATGCCTACGAGGGCGCCGTTTTTGTCAACGATCGGTAAATGCTTGATTTTCCATTCTTTCATCAGGTTCGCTGCTTCTTCAACAGTGGCGTTTTCGTCGATTACTACGAGCGGGTTTGTGTAGACCATTCTTGCGATGATTGTGTTCAATGGTGCACCAAATTCAACTGCTCTGATAAGAACGTCTTTGACAGTTATGATTCCTGTTGGTTTTCCGCTTTGCTCGACCAGGATTGCATCTTTGTCGAATTTCGTCATTAATGCAATAACTTCTTTGACGGTTGTATCGTTGCGGACGGTTTTAACGTCTTTGGACATAATGTCTCTAACCATGACATTGCTTGCCATTCAATTTACACCTTAACGCTATGACAAAAGCACTTCCCATTAATCAATTTTTTGTTTATGCACCCTATAGCTTTTCGAAACCCAAACCAAGCGGTCAAGATTTAACTCTTTTTTAATGCCTTTCCGAGGCTACTGCTTTGGCTTCAAATTTGCAGTTTATGCTATCTTTGTTGGAAACTTCTGAAGCTGTGGAACAGCCAGGCAAAGTGGTGCTTCCTGGAAAAGCAGTTTTCTCGAACCCTTTGTACCTATAGTAAGCCATGGCGACAAGCCATGAAACTAGAAAGATCGCTATGATCGCATAGCCCATGGTTTCGAAATCAAGGGTAGCTAGAAATCCCCAGAATCCAGTTGTCCAACCGAGTTCGTTTGCAAATACTTGGGCTAACTCAATTCCTCCAATGGCGAAGGCAACTAAAACGGAAATTATGGTGATTGTGAGGTTGTAATAGATTTTTCGTATAGGCTTTAGGAATGCCCAGCCATAGGCGCATCGCATTGATATGCCGTCTGAAGTATCGATTGTAACCATCCCTACTGTGAACAGAAGTGGTAGCACGAGAACATACCAGAAGGGTATGCTTCCGCTGACACCTATGGTTATAGCGATTAGCGCAATCTGAGTTGCTGTGTCAAAACCCAACCCGAAGAGTACACCTACCGGATATATCTGCCAGGGCTCATTCACAATCTTAAATAATTTTCCAAAAGTTTTACTCATGAAACTGTTTTTGTTAAGGGCATCATCCAATTGGGCCGGGGTGAGTTTGCCGTCTTTTAAACCTGTGAATGTTCTGTATACGTCCAGAACTATGAGAACGTTGACTATTCCAATGATGAATAGGAATACTCCGCTAATCACGGTGCCGACTAAGGCGCCCCCGCTTTCAAACGCAGGCACTGCATTTACCACTGCTCGAGTTGCAAGCACTAAAGCAACTGTTAACGCAATTACGACGGTTGAGTGGCCAAGGGAGAACCACATTCCGACTGTTACAGGACGCTTGTTTTGCTGCAACAGTTTTCGTGTAGTGTTATCAATCGCAGCGATGTGGTCAGCGTCAACTGCATGCCTCAGCCCAAGCAAATATGAAACAATACCCACTCCGGCGAGAACGGCGTATTTGTACCCGATCATTACTGCTGTTAGTATAAGAATGATTGTAAGGACAGCCAAAACGGCGTAGATACTGCTTATTTTTACTTTTTCCCTTAACGTTAAGCCAAGTCTGTCGCATTTTTCGTTTTCTTGTGACATTTTGATTTGGGTCCTTAGTAACACGAATATTGGAAAAAGTGTTACTGATTATATAAAAGCTTTTAGGTACAAAGCATAAACAATCAATAAGCGACCTCTATGTCTAAAGTCACGCGCATAGGCGTAACATTCCCACCTGAACTCCTAAAAGAATTCGACGACATAATCGACAAAATGGGTTATGAAAGCCGCAGCAAAGCCATCCAAGATGCCGTAAGGCTGTTTGTTTCCGACAGGAAATGGATTAAGGAGGAAAACACAATCCAAACAGGCGTTATCTTGATGGTCTATGATCATGACGCAAAAGGGTTAGAAAGCGACCTGACTGAAACCCAGCATGAGCACTCCTCTATAATCACGTCAACACTGCATATTCACATTAGCGAGCAGGACTGCCTTGAAGCCATCGCAGTAAAGGGAAAAGCCTCAGAAATCCGCCACCTCAGCAACGAATTAACCACGCAAAGAGGCGTAAAAATCCTCAAAACAACAATCGTAACCGTTTAAACCGCGAACATACGCTCCAAAGAACCCCGCGCCTTCTTAGCCACGGACTCAGGAACCTTAATCACGTTCTTCTCCTCTTTCAGCGCAGCGTACAACTGTTCAAGCCTTGTTAGTTTCATGTTCGGGCATATGGCTCCTTCGTAGGCGAGGTGAAAGGTTTTGTTTGGGTTTTCGTTGCGTAGACGATGAAGGATGCCTTCTTCTGTGCCGACTATGAATTCTGCGCCGCTGGATTCTTTGGCGAAACGGCACATTTTCGATGTGCTGCCAACGTAATCTGCGACTTTTCGCATTTCCGAGCTGCATTCGGGATGAACCATGACTGTTGCGTTTGGATGCTCCATTTTTAGAACTTTGACGTCTTCAGGCTGGAAGAGCAGGTGCGTTGGGCAGAACCCATTCTCTGGAATCGGAATCAGCGTTTTGCCTGTTTTTTCGGACACATATTCGGCGAGGTTTTTGTCTGGACCAAACAGGATGGTTTCTGCGTCGAGAGATCTTATGACTTCCACGGCGTTGGCGCTAGTGCAGCAAACGTCGCATTGCGCCTTGCACACAGCCAAAGTGTTAACGTACAAGACAACAGGAGCTTTCGGGTACAGCTTCTTAGCCCGCTTTATCTCGTCGACCGTAAGCATTTGCGCCATCGGGCAACGGGCGCCAAGGCAGGGCAAAAGTACTTTCTTGGCGGGGTTCAAAATTGCGGCGGATTCAGCCATGAAATCTACGGCTGAGAAAACAATCATTTCGGCGTCTTTTTCTTCAACTGCTTTGCGGCTGAGCTCGATGCTATCGCCGACGTAATCGGCCAAATCCTGGATTTCTGGCCTTTGGTAATTATGAGCCAAAATAACGGCTTTCTTCTCCTTCTTAAGCCTGAGGATTTCTTGAGATAAATCCATTTTTTCGCCTTACGTGTTAAAGTTGAAAAATAACACGACTCTATAGATATATGCTTTTACCCTCACCAGCATGCTTTAAGACCTAAAACAAGTCGTTGGCAGCGTAGGAAGAAGCAAGCGATGGCAAGACTTAAAACTGCATGGGACCGAAATGAGATTCAAGGGTTTATTTCATGAGCTACTTCAAGAGAGAACGATTTCAATTCTACACCTGTGATTTTTCCAAGGGTTTCGAATTATCCTTAGATAAATAGGAACTGTGTCTTGGGAAAGAATTGAAAGTGAAAGTTAGAATCAAGTCCGAAGCAGAATTTGCCACCGGAAAAATTTGGATTCGGCTGAGATATGAGGCGAACGTGGCAAAAGAAAGCGCGATTCTCCACGACGATGATGATGCGGATGTTTGTGATGAGGGGGCAGTAGCGAATTTCTTGTTAGAAAACTTGCAGAGCCAACTGTATCCGTTAAAGAGATTATCCGAGAAGTGGTCTTGATACCATAAACCTATTGCAGCGGATTGATGCCTCAAACATCTGTTTTCTGCCCAAACTGTGGGGCAGGAAGAAAAGGCTAAGGATAAAAAATCTTAAATCTGCATAACTCAGAAATAGCCTATATGACGAAAAGATTTACAGCTATCATCCTCATTGCCAATGTCATAATGGGTTTGCTTCTTTATCTTTCCAGTCAACTAATGCTCTCAGAAATCAACGGCTCAGTAGTAAACAACTATAGTCTTACCACAATTGTCATTGTACCAGCACAGACGGGTCAAGCCATTGCACCCATTGCAATGGTACTGCCAAATTACCCGTTCTACGTCTTTCTCTTCTTTTTGGGGGTAAATGCTTGCTTCATAGTAAAACTGCTAACAAGCAAAGAAACAAAACGGAACCCTTCTTAGACCAACATGTGACGTCTGAGCTGTTAATTTGCCTATTTTACGCTGCCCAAAAAGGTCACGGCAGACTCACGGGTCAGGAATTTGTCTTTGGGAAACGCTAAAATGTTTCAGCGCCCTTGTTTTTCAGGGTGCTTGTCATGCCGTATAATGAGCTTAGGAAAGATTATTTGCTGAACCGTTGGGTTGTCATTGCGACTGAGCGGGGTCGGCGTCCGACTGATTTTGCGAAGCAGAAAACTGAGACTGCGAAAGCGGCGATTTGCCCGATGTGTGTAGGTAATGAGTCCATGACGCCTGCAGCCGTGATGCTGTACCTCAAAGACGACGGCGAAGTGCACAAAGCTCAGGACCCAATGATTGGCGAACGCCCAAAGAACTGGCTTGTCCGCGTTATCCCAAACCTTTACCCCGCGTTTAGCCCGCCCAAACAGCCGCAGGACACGGATCAAATCTTTACGAGCGAATCCTTCGGCAACGCGATTGGACAACATGAAGTCATCATCGAGTCTCCAAACCATGATGATGGACCCGCAGAAGCGCAGTTGCCCCAGCTTGAGTTGCTGATTCACGCGTACATTGACAGGATCAAGGACTTAAGCGCAAAACCCTATGTGAAGTATGTTTCGATTTTCCGCAATTACGGGCAGCAGGCAGGAGCATCCATGTCCCACGCGCACAGCCAACTGATTGCCACCCCGATGGTTCCCCCGATGATCCAAGAAGAACTGGACGCCAGCAAAAAATTCTACACTGATCAAGGGAGATGCGTTTTCTGCGGCATCATCGAGCAGGAAACGAAGGGTCCAAGGCTTATCTATGACGGGGCGGATTTCGTGGTTTTTGCACCTTACGCGAGTATTAACCCGATGGGATTCTGGATTGTGCCGAAAAGGCACGCTGCCAACAATCTTGATCTAAGCGACGGCGAAGTAGCTGCGTTCGCGAAAACTCTTAAAGCAAGTCTCAAAGCACTGAAGGATCTGGTGAATGACCCTCCATACAACTACGGTTTCCACATGGCTTTAAGCAAGGATGCGGAGCCGTATTACCACTGGCATTTGGAGGTGTTGCCTAAACTGTCGATTTGGGCAGGTTTCGAAGTCACGACCGGAATCTACATTAACACGGTGACGCCTGAAGCCGCCGCGGAAAGCCTAAGGCAAACAATAAAACTCTGATTTGCTCTGTGTCTGGTTTTTTTGGGGGTTGGAAAAGGCTGAAAGCGGATTCGGCTACGCTTACTACGCAAGCTGTTTGATTCTAACTGGATTGAGCAAACGTGACTCTGAGCCTTGGATACCTAACTCCAAACAAAGAATGATCTGGGACCTAAAGATCCGCGAACTATGATTTTGGGGGCTTGTTTTTGTGACGATCTTTGGGGCCTATACGTTGGTGTCGGTGGCGGCCGCCTGTTGACTTTTGTAGACGACAGTTGACGATAGTTGACTTTAGGGGACGTTAGTTGACTTTAGGGGACGTTAGTTGACTTTAGGGGACGATAGTTGACGCAACCTGCAACCAATCCAAGCCCCATTCCTAAAAAGCAAACCAAAACACAAACAAAAAAATTGCTGATTTCGGTGGCAAGGTGCACCTTAGTGCTATATGTGAACAATTTTCACAGCAAGAAGCAAAGCGTCAACAAACTAAGCTTGTGCGAAATGCGGCTTCAATAGTAGTACATCTTCGATGTATGCCCTAAGGGGTTCAGCGATGCTCCACGCTTGCGCAATGCATCCTCTGGGCAAGTTCGGCTGGTCAGCATCGTAGATTTCGCTTATCGTTCCAAGCCCCGCCTGCTGAATTCCGATGTCAAAGAAGGGCATGACAAGCTTCTGCAGCAAGTGTTGGCGGGAGGGTTCGCTGTGGTTTTCGGTTTTAAGGTACGCCGAGATGTAAGGTCCAAGAAGCCAGGGCCAGATTGTTCCGTTATGGTAAGCTCGGTCTCTGCTGGCTCGGTTGCCGCTGTATTTCCCGACGTATCGAGGGTCACTTTGTGCCAGCGTTCGCAAACCATGTTGCGTAACGAACTCGCGGTCCACGAGGTTGACGACGGGTCTCCATCGTGTTCTGTCTAGAATTGGATAGTCAAGCGAAACAGCCAAAACCTGGTTTGGACGAAGCGACGCGTCAACTCCATTCTGCTCCAGAACGTCATAGAGACAGCCCAACTGGGGGTTCCAGAACCGCAGGTTAAAGTTTTCATAGGCTTTGTTAGCCATCGCAGCGTACCTCTCAGCTAGGTCTTTTTCCCCGAACTCTTCTGCCAGCAGCCGCATCGTATGCAGCGCGTTATACCATAATGCTTGGATTTCAACGGCTTTTCCAGCCCTAGGCGTCACCGCTTCACCGTTGACTTCTGCATCCATCCACGTAAGCCTCGCGCCATGCCTCAGCAAACCATCGCCGTCTAAACCTATGTCAAAGTGCGTTCCCTTTTCGTGGCTGCTGACTATGTCCTGCAGGCTACTCCAGAGCTTAGCTTCTACAAAGGGGTAGTCCCCCGTATGCTTTAGGTACTTTAGGACAGCATTAATGTACCAGAGGGTGCCGTCGACGGTGTTGTAAGATGGTTCACCTGACGCGTCAGCGACGTAGTTGGGGATGAGACCGTTTTTGCAGAATCTACTGTAAGCTTCCAGAATGTTCCTTGCAGCGTTGAATCTGCCCGAAACCAGCAACAACCCCGGCAACGAAACAAACGTGTCCCTCCCCCACGATTCAAACCAATGGTACCCAGCCACCACAGCTTTCTTGCCTACGGAATCAGCCACCACAAAAGAATCGGCGGCTAAAAGAACCCAGCTCAGCCAATCACCCAGAGGAACCTCAGGGTGCAAACCGTAAAAGCCGTAAAGCAGGTTTCGCTGCTGTGTTTGTTCTATGTTCAAAGAAGCGTGAACTTCAAGTGTGGAGCCGCCGATGGAATCTAAAGTTTGCCGGGCGATCTCTCCACTGTGGTCTGCTGCAGTGCAAACTGCGAACTCTCTGTCTTCCCCCGCCGGAACATTAAGCTCAAAGAAACCCGGCTGAAAACAATCATCAATACTTATTTCACCTCTAGCCGCTTCGATCCAGTACAGCAACCCGTCTACCCAATTGATTTTCTCATGGAATTCGCCATCTGTGACTCGGCACAAAACCGTAACTGCAGGATTCGTAAAGACGATTTCCGACTCTTGGTGACTGGCTCTCTGGGTGAACTGCCACGGGTTTTCTGCTCGGTTAACAACGGCGTGGAAGTGTCGACACGTTAACAGCGGATATACGCGAAGTTTAGCTTCTTGGGGACCGTGGTTCACTGCTTTGTAGATTACGGCGACGCCGTTCTTGCCCTTGGTCATAAACACGGTTTTGTTAAGATCGAAGGAGCTGACCGTGTAGCTGAACGTTGGGAAAGGCGAGGCTGAAAAACCCGTTAGAAAAATGTAGCCCTCCGGGTAGATTGCTTCTTTAAACTCGTTAGTGCCTAACCTGAAGACGTCGTTGCCGACCAAAACGTCTTCGTCAAGCTTTGCGAGGCAAACAGTGCGTTCACCCGGCGGATGCAGGGAGGCAACCAGCAAGCCGTGGTACTTTCTCGTGTTTACTCCTAAAACTGTGCTTGAAGAGTAGCCACCAAGCCCGTTAGTTATAAGCCACTCCTTCCCTAAAGCCTCGCCAAAACGGGAAAGCACGTTTTGACCAAAGGATAAGGCAGGCAACTTCATTTTACGGCATCAGCTTTGCAATATTCTTGTCTCGTGGAGCACAGAAATAGTTAGCCACTGGAACACATTTTGTCCTGAAAAGAAGCAGATGCGGCTTAGTAAGTTTGAACTCGGTGAGGGTTTCAGCGTACCCCATGCCTTTGGCGAAAACCAATTCTGCTGCGTCGTAAACCTTGATGAATTCAGCTGAAACCTCTTTTTTGAGCAAACCAACGGCGTCGGTCCCCGTCGTCAACACGTTGTCGGCAATCGCATCCATGCCTGACAACGCTACATCATCCATAGTGGCGTCGTTGATAACAGAACCTCCTTTAACAACATAAGTTACCTTCAAACCCATGTTATTGAGCTGCTCAACTAAAAGAGTGTCAAAAACGATTTCTCCAGCGTTATCCGCCAAATAAAGCACCCTGTCCGCGTTTTTCGCTATTTCATACGCTCTGTCAATATCGTCAATGAAGAGGTCTTTAGCTGCTTCCCGAATGCACGCGGCTAAACTGTCAAGCGTGAACCTGTGGCCTGGAATGTCAAACTCCATTATGTTTCCAACGATGGCGCATAAGCAGGCCTTCTTGAAACGCTCCTGCTGGCTGTAACCTGCCTCAACAATTTTTCTCGCATGGGGCAACAGTTTAAGCGCTTTCTCGTTTGCAGCTTTCTTGGTTCTGCTGTAGGGATCGTTATTGCCGGTTAACTCTTTGATTATGCGGTCCCGCTTCGTGCCTAAATCTGCCGCTACCGAAGTCGATTTGAATTCCCGATTCAAAAGGCGTACAACTTCAGCGAGGCAACGGAAACGAAGAGCAGGGTTTGTCGTCGCCTGGTAAGTTTCGGTTTGCGCCCGCGAAAGCAGGCAAGATTCACATTCGGGTTCAACCTTCAAAGCCAATCACATATCTACTGTTTTTGTTGCGTCGGCAAAAGCACGCAGAATCATATATGGGTCTTTCGCTTTGACAATTCCGCTTGCAACAAGAACCCCGCTGGTTCCCAGCTTCAACGCGGTCGCGACGTCTTCGCTTTGGCTTATCCCTGCGCCGCATAAGATCGTGACTTCAACGTTGACTTTGCGGACCAAGTTCACTGTGTTAGTGATTACTCCTGGCTGCGCTTTCGAAACCGCTATGCCCGTGCCTATAAGCTCAGGCGGTTCAAAAGAAACTATATCAGGATGCATCGCGGCAACGCCGGCGCTTACCGCAGGGTTGTTGGCACAAACGCACGAAACTAAATCCTTCTCGCGGCACAATGAAACAATCGCTTCGATCTCTGAAAGCTTAAGCTGCCTCTCAGAATGGTTAATCAACGTGCCCACTGCACCAGCCTCCATAATCGACTCGGCGAGAACATGACCTGTACAGTTGCCAGGCTTAATCGGGTCAAGATGCTGAGCATAAACAGGAATCTCAACCGCCTCAGCAACACTTGCGATGTCCACGAACTGCGGCGCCACCACAATGGACGCGCCCGTTTCCCTGCTTGCTTTCTCCGCGGCTTTTGCAAGTTCAACTGCCCTTTGACCTGTCGATTCAAGGTAAGTCTTAAAATTCACGATTATAACTGGCGTCTTCACCTTCAAGTTGGTTGTCCTCGTTTAAACCTTAACGTTTTCAGCTAATATCGTTTGCGTTTGTTATGCTTTCAGAGAAGAAGAGGGCCTCTTTATTGGGTGGAAGCTTGGAATTCAACTGCGGCTTTCTTGGTTGTTGGCTCCATTAACATTCCGATGAGTTGTCCGTTCTTGACAAGTACGGCGCGTTTGATGCCTTTTTCGCCCATGAGCTTCATGGCTGTTATCATTGTTTCGTTTCCTTGCAGGTTTATCAGGGGCGTGTAGTTAAGATCCTTGGCTAATGTCTTCTCAGGGTTCTTTCGCGTATCAACAATATCCTTTAGGAGGTCACGGTCGTTGAGTACGCCGATTGGCTTTTGCTGCTCAGTTATCAAAACCGAAGTTACACCGTTTTTGAACATTTTGTCAACAATCATTGCAACAGTTTCTGTTGTTGAAACCGTAACGGCGGGAAGCTTTGTGCCGGCTTGGCTGCTGATTTCTGTTATGTCGATGCCTCTTTTCCAAATGTCATTGAGCATTTCGCTGACTCTTTCTATCTGGCTGGGGTCTGTTGAGTAAAATGTGTCAGTCAGATAAAAAGGCGCTTCAGAGCCGAAGTCGGTCAAAGGCGGCATTTTAAACATGAACAGGTGTTTAGTGTCAACAAGCATCATTGTAAGGTAGCTGATTGGGACATGCTTGATTTCGTAGCGAGTCGCGAGTTTCTGCGCGGGTTCAAGGTTGTCAAGGTCGATTGAAGCCATAATGCGGACCTTTAAGCCCTTGTTGAAATACTTTATCAGCGGGTCTTCTTCTGCGAGGCGGTTGATGCTTTGGGAGGAGGTAATTACCACAATGTCTTTTTTGGCGCCGTCGAGAACCTTGGTGACTTTGCTCCATGCTTCGTCGGCGTCTCTGATAACTAATGTTTCGCCTATTGGGATTCCGCTTTTAAGCTCGTCGATTCTTCTGGACGCTTCTATGCCTGACTGCCACATCTGTACAAAGAAAGCCTTCAGCACCGAGATGAACATCTTGTCGTTGATCCATAAGCCTTCGTCTTCCAGATTTAGCACGGATGCCTCGTTGCCGAAGGGCGCGTACAAAATGGCTTCTTCTTCGTCCTTTATGAGGAATCTTGGGAAGAATTTGGATGTCATGCCGACGTGGCGCAGCTTCATGGTCAATTTTTCTTCGGCTATTGTGCGGTCTATTCTTTCTGCTGTTTTGTAGTTTTCTGTTGAAACGTCGGTTATGATTTGAAGCTGTACGCTACGGTCCTGCGAAGCACTTATGGCTGCGTCGAAGACTCCTGCAATGTCTTCCTGGATTAATCCTAAAGAAGTGGTTAGGATTGTGATCTCATGGATGGACTCCTCGATCATTGATAGCATCTTTGAATGAATTTTTTTCTTGCCTGTGATGATTGAGAATTTAGCCACTGGATACTCTGATTCAGGAGCGCTTATTGATTGCCAAGCCGTTAGCAAGGTTTGTTTCTGATCTGTTAAGTTGGTGACCTCGTTCTTTTTTGCTGTGATGAAAGAGTCAACGAGGGCTTCGAAGGCAACGATGGTGAATCGGGTGGGGCGCTCCAGTGTGGCTTCGATGAAGCCTTTTTCCTGAAGTTTCTTGAATGTACGGTAGGCTTGGACCCGCTCCATCTTTAGTCTTTTAGCCACAAAGCTTGTGGATTGAACGCCGCTTTTGGCTAGGAACATGTAAACTTGTATTTCTCTTTTTGAGAGACCTAAGATTTGGAGGAAGTGCGTAACATCCTTTTCACTCATCAGGCAACCGCCGTCTAAAACTTGCTCATTCCCAAAGAGTTCGTGTGATCCGACATTTATATAACTAATGTTTTCTTGTAGACTTTTCACCTAGCTATTTGACTACAAAGGGCATTTTAAGGGTTAAACGTGTGTTAAGCCAGCGTTTGCTGCGTTGTTCCCCTCTCGCTCTTCGCCCTTTTTGCAGGTTTCCAGGATTTCCTGATAAAACTGGGGTAGTCGTCATTGTGCTCTAGAAGCTTCCGAAGAAAAGCCATGGTCTTGTCGTCGGTTAAGTATCCGCTTCCGAAGTCGCCCCACTCTGCCCTTAACGCAGCGACCTCCCTGTCCCGCTCCACTTTAGCAATGATGGATGCGGCGGAAACCACAGGATAGATCCTGTCTGCCTTGTGGCGTGAGATGATTCGGGTTTTGATTTTGAGGCATTCGCGTATGTGGTTTCCGAAGCGGTGCTCAACCGTGTCTGCCGCGTCAACGTACACTTCGTCGGGTGCAAGCTCCTCAATAATCTGCGCCATAACTTGAGCCTCAAGACGATTAAGCTTATGCAGTCGCCGCGCACTCTCCACAGCCACGTCAATCTGGCTCGGAGGAACCTTTATGGTGTGAGTCTTTTCCGTTAGTTGCAGAATCGCTGGGTAAAGCAACTCCCTCTTCTGCGGCGTAAGCAGCTTCGAGTCTTTGACGCCGAGCTCGGTGAGAATCGGCAAAACCTCCGCCCTCACCATGACCCCCGTAACAACTAAGGGTCCAATAACGCATCCGCGCCCCGCCTCGTCAACGCCGGCAAACAAGCTCTTAGCCAAAACACCACCACTCAAACACCAAAGGCTTCAGCGAACTAGGCTATAACAGTTTTCCAAAACCTTCAGCTCAAAGGGAAACGGGTGAGATCGCAGTCTTTAGGTTTGCTTTTTGCGATGGAAAATCACGCAAATTTTTTACTTTGTGGTTTGAATTGCTTTTTTAGTTCAGAGCTTGAAATGGTTGCAGGTTGCGTCAACTATCGTCCCCTAAAGTCAACTAACGTCCCCTAAAGTCAACTAACGTCCCCTAAAGTCAACTATCGTCAACTGTCGTCTACAAAAGTCAACAGGCGGCCGCCACCGACACCAACGTATAGGCCCCAAAGATCGTCACAAAAAGAAGACCCAAAAGCACGGTCATATGATAGTCTTCGGCTTTGTTGCTTTGGGTTTTGATCCTGAATCGGTTGCAGATTGAGTCTTGAGTCTCTAGAAATCTCCAGAATTCTCTAAAAATCTCTGATAAAATCGCTTACAGGCTAACAAAAGAAAAAGAGCAAATCTTCAGAAGCTTAGTTAGTGAGCTGTTTTGCGGCTTTGCCGCAGGAATTCCTACTGAGTATTTTGGGGTAGTTTTCTTGTTTTTTGAGCCTTAAGCATTTGCAGGTGTCACGTGTCTTAGTGTTGTTTTTCGTTGCGCGCGTGACTTCCCGATGTTTTCCGGGCTTCCCGTTCCTTTTCGTTCGTTTCCGTTTGCCCATTTTCCTACGCACGGCAGGAAATCTGAGAAGTCTGTTTTCATTTTTTTTACATTCGTTGCGCCACTATCATTGCGTGCATCTTGTCGAACGGCTCCAAATTCACCACCTCAACCACGTCAAAACCCCTCTTGCGCAAGACGCCTGCTTCCTGACGGTAAACCGCTTCGGGATCCATGGTGACATCGATGCTTTGGGATTTCACAGCTATCATAACCCAGCCTTTCGGTTTGAGAAAAGTATCGGCGTTGTCAGCTAACAGCTTTGCCTGTTCAGGCTGTGCCACATCACAGTAAATCGTGTCCACTTTGCCCGAAATGAACATAGCGTATTTTTCTGGCATGCGCGCATCCGCTAGAATCGGCGTAATGTTTGAGCGATAAGTAGCGACGTTGTTGACTAAATCACGCATTGAGCGTTGCGCGAACTCTACACAGTAAACATGCCCTGCTTCGCCGACGATGTCTGACACGTGGCTCGGCGTGGTTCCCGACGCGGCGCCCAAATAAAGCACTTTGCTGCCAGCCTCGATCGGCACGTTCACCAAGCCCCTTATGATGGACCCTGCCAACTTGCTTCTAAAAGCATCCCAAACCCGGTACTCGACGCCCTTGAACTTGACAAGCCGTTCGCCATAAACGTTTAAGCCAGGTGTTAAGTTGCGCGTGGCTAGGCGTTTGGCGCCGTCTTCAAGCGTAACCTCGTAAATTTCCTTGAATTTAGGGTGCGGCTTAACCCTGACGGTCAACGCCGCTCTCTTCTCCGATGTCTATCACGGTGTGGTCCACCACGGTTCTGCTGATATGGACGCCCTCCGCCTCCTCCTTGAGGTGGTCTAAAGGGTCGTTCCCCGCCGCCTTCCCTGCGTTCCCTAAAAGGCTGCTCCCTCCTCTCTGGTCTTGGCTTAGGTTCCTTTGGTGGCGGCGGCTCTTTGTATTTCTCATGGATTTCGTCTATTCGCTTGTTAATCTCGGATTTTAACCGTTCGCCGATGAAGTTGCCGCCGAAAGCGTCAGCTCTGGCCGCAATGGCAAGTTTCCCAGCGATGACACGAGCGATTTTTCCCCTTTGCCACCGCTTGGCATCATGGAGAAGTGTGTGTTGGAAGATCAAACCGTGTTTTGGTGGCCTTGCACCAGTTTTCAGCGATCGGAAGAGGGCTTTTTCTGCGCCTAAAACTTGAATTGTACTGGCTGGCCGCATGGCAAGGTTTTGCAGGCTTCCTGCCATGGCGATTAGTCGTGCACCTAGAAGTGCTCCTGCGACTGCTCGGACGTTGGGCGCCATTTCCTCCATGGTTCGATCAACGTAGTTCTCCATGTTCTTGCGCAGCTCGTAGAATGCAAGCACGTTTCTGGCTAAGTCTTGAATTTGATTCAGGTCGAGTTCAGTGATATCCGCACCCATGGATGACTCGGCGGCTTTCGCGAGAAGCAGCGCCCGCTCCTTGGGAACGTTTTCTTTCTCCAAGGCTTCAGCGGTGTAGTTTTCTCTGTACCCCAAGTTCATTACTAGGCGCGAGTAGGTTTCGTGTTTTTCTACCAGTCGGTCAAGCTCTGGGAAGTATACGCCGTACCACTCGCGGAGCCTGCCCATGAACAGGTTAACTGTGCGGTCCAAATCATCCAGCGTCTGAATGCCCTGAGCAACGATCAAATCCCTTTTCTCAGCGGCACCTTTGACTCGCAGCTTAGTTAATTCCATGCTGACGTTGCGGTTCCAAAGGCTAAGCTCCTGTTCATCCTTAACAAAACCCGACTCAACAGCCACCTGACTCATCAATGCACGCAAATCATCCGCTTCAGAGCCCTTGGCGACTTCAACGTTAACGTTCATCTTACGTTGGGTTTCCTCCGCCAAGGCGGCGGTTTCAAAAACAAAAGTGTCGTAACCCCCATTTTTAAGTAGCGTCACCAGTGAGAAAACCTCGTCGGACAGCTTCCCCGCTTCTGTCTTCAGCAAGCCCTTTGCAGCTACTAGAGGTTTCTTCGGGAACAGAACTTTTTCAACTAAACCTTTCTTGTCGTCGAAGGCTGCGACGCCGAATGGAAATTGAATTATGAATGCTTTCATGTCTTTAAAGCCTCAGTAAACAAAGTATTGTCAAGAGTTTAACCTAATAAATAATTGTTTTTAAAAGTGTTCGTTTAGCTTTCTGTTTTTTTAGAGTTTCCCCTACTTGACAAGAAAAGGTTGTTCCGTGAATTTCTACTGATAGCACTTTGAGATGTTGTTACTTGTATTATTTAGACAGGTTTTCATTGATAATAAGTCTTAAATCTGCACAGGCTAGAATAGTGGATAGAGCAAGAAAGTGGTTTGGGATGGGGGAGAAGGGAGATTAAAAGAAGCCAAACCACTCGCTTGTCCTTAATCCGTTTAGGTTTATTTTTGCCTTTTAAATGTTCTTAACACGCAGCGATATACACGAGTTTTAGCCATTTCTTTAACATTCATCGCTTCACTCTAGGAAAAGCAGCTTTTAAGATAAGTCTTAAATCTGAAAAGCGTAGAACAAAAGAAATGAAGCGTCACTGACTTAAATTAATGGGCTTCTGTTTTCTCATATGAATCAGTAAAGAAATAATGATAGCTAACAATAATGCGATTACTACGAGAGCTACAGTGGTTGTTAGTAAAAGAGTTGTGTTAGTAGGACTGCTAACAGATGTTGAAGTTGGTGTTGGAGAAAGTGTTGAATGACTTACTGCAGTTGAGGTAGGTGCAGAATTTGGAACAGCTGTTGGAGATAGTGATGTTTTAGGAGTTAGTATTGGAGCATTTGAGTTAGTAATGACTTCTGGGTTTGGAGCCGTCAGGAAGGGAACGAAGGTGACAACGCCTAAAGTAAAATCGTCTTTGAAATCATAAATTGTCTGGTTAATGGCTTGTGCATCAGTTGTTCCCCACCAGTTGTAGCTTAAATCTGCGTTGTTTGATTCCTGCAAGTAAAAGGTGTAGTTGGAGTTGCTCTGTAAGTTGTTGTATTTGATTGTCGGGGTTGCGTCATAACCAAAACCGGACAAGGATATTCCGATTATGTTTCCTGAAATTGTATTATTGATTATTGTTGGAGTATGTGTTTCACCACCGGCACCAACAGCGGTGAGGCTTATGCTGATGCCTTGTGAACAGTCGGTTACAATGTTGTTTTCGACTGTTGCAGAGCATGGAAGGTTTCCACCAAAAACCCTCTCGGTGAAAAGGCTGATGCCATCTGTGCACCCGTAGATGTAATTGTTGTAAACTGAAGCGTAGCCATCGACCACAATTCCTGCTTCGTTACTAACAGTGCTGTTGACTGCTTGAGGAGCACTCGTAACTGTGTTATTGAATATTTGAGGTGTGCCTTGAGGACTGCCCGATATTATTGAACCGTAAACTGTGTTGTTGGAAACTGTGGAGGCTTCTGAAGGAGCTGTAATAGCACCTAAACTGACCGCTCCGAGAACAATATTACCATTGATAGTGTTGCCTGAAATTACGGATGTATCTACGGGCGCATTACTTTGACCCAATGCCGGTATTGATGATTGACAGTTAATTTCACCAGTTACTACATTGTTGGATATTATTGACGAAGTAACCGTGAATTGGCTGCTTATAATGCTGTTATCAATCTTTATTGGGTTGCTGCTGGAGATTGAAGTTTGGTCTATTATGGAGTTTTCGATTAAGCAACCAGAATTAGTTTGTTCACTCCAACCGTTGCTGGAAGTTGTGAAGGTAATTTGTCCTCCGTTGAAGTTTATCTTATCAGATGGACTGCCGATTGCACTCAAGGTGCCGTTTACTTCGATATAGTGGCTTCCAAGATTCACTGTGACGCCTGGCTCGATAGTTAATGTAACCCCTTGATTCACAAGAGTATCACCCGTAAGCGTGTATGGACTTCCTGCAGGCGTCCATGTGGAATCTTGAGTTATTATGTAACTTACGTTTGTACCGCTTTGAGCTAATCCAAAATGTAAAGCTGACAATAGACTTAGACTTGAGATAGCCATGATCATGATGAGAGTTAATGAGAAATACCTACTTGACTTGCCCATACTTTCACATCCTTTCGGATTGTTTTGTCTTAATCACAACCGTTCCTAGTGAAGTTGCAGTGATAAGAAAAGTAATGATTAGAATCTCGGAGGGAAACTCTGGAATGGCAGATGTTGGAGTTGAGATTGGTGAACTTGTTGGCGTTGATGCGGGCGCTGAGGTTGTTGTTGCCGATATTGTTGGATTCGGTGATGAGCTTGAAACGGTGGAGTTTGAATCCAAGTTTATTGTTATAGTCTGAGTAGTACTCCAATCACTTGCTTGCCCAGTGAAACTATAATAGCCATCTCCGCCAATACTTGGATTCATTTGGTATGTTATAGGGTCAATATGCCCTATCAGCGCCTGTACTTGAAAATCAACTTGGCTGTTTGCAGGGACTCTTTGCAAGCTAAAGAATTGTACGTCAACTGATGAGTATGTATAGTCAGAATTTGATGCTGGATACTCAGGTGACCCCATATTTTGAACCTGCGGTGTCGCTATGCCGCTTGAATATCTCCATGTACTTTGCCATGTGTTTTGCCCAGTTGAAGCAAAAGGATATTGCGTCCATGTGTCCGTGAAGTGACCTTTTACTTCAAAATTGTAGTATAAGCCAATGTAGTTGCCGCTTGAATCAGTATAAGCTGTAAGAGGTTGATTTTTAATAGTAAACTCTAATGTTTGGTTTTCCTGCGTGTAACCGTTGCTTGTGGTTTCCTTTTGTCCATTATAGGGATTTATGGTGTACGTCGGTGTTGTGTAGAATGTGTAAACGACATACTGCACGTTAAAAGTTGGAGCAGATGGTGTAGATATCGACTGAGCATTTGCGGATTTAGCTATCATTAGACTTGTGACCACTAAGACAACAATAAGAAGCAATGAAAAGCCATTCCTTCTGCTATTCATACTCAAGGTAAAGAAAAGAGTAGCGATAAAAGGCTATTCGTAAAGATTCCTTGACTAAGCTAAGTCAAAGTTTTTGGACTAACAAAGCTTGAGAGCTTACAAAGAAGGGTTCTGTTTTGTTTCAGGTTTGCCCGCCTTAACTATTTGCCATAAACCAATCCCAAAAATAAGAAAACCTATGAAAGTATATAATGACGTTTCAAATACGGGCATGGACAAAACATTATGAAATGAATCCCATAAAAATACGTATAACGAATAAAAGAGGATAGTTCCGCCAACCGCAAGAAGAAATGCCCCACCTAATCCCTCGTTTGCCATTGCATTACCAATTATTGTAACTGTTTTGACCTTGCTTAAAAGATTTCATTTTGATTTGAGATGGAGAGGGCGGATACGCCAACCGTGTGAAAAGTTCATTGCTTCAACTTAGGGTTTTTCGATGCCTTCTATAACTTAGTATGGCAAGAGTTAACAGCGACAGGACCAAGACTACGACAGAGATTAATTGATTTTGGTAACTCAGCATAATGGACGACGGGTCACCGGACGGGGCAAAAGTTGCTGAAATGGTTGTTGTGCCTGTGACGTTTTGAACAGTAAAAGAGTAAGGACTACTACGATTGACTCCACCCCGCAAAGCGGATGTACCATTCATTAGGACCTGATCGATTACATTTCCATTGTCAGGCTTTACAGTAAAAACTTGACTAACACCATAGCTGAGGCTAAAAACCCCGTTAGGCGAAATCGTGCCGCCAACGCCAGCAGAAGCAGTTACAATAGGGTGAGAAGAGGCAACTTGAGGCTTAACAGTAGTTGGCGTCTGTGTCGGAGTTTGCGCAGTAGTGCTCGGCTGATTTGTTGGGGGTTTTGTTGGACCTTGAGTGCTATCTGGATAAAAGTAGACTGTGTACGTAACTGTCTGTGAGAGAGCACAGTTGCCGGCGGTATCATTCGCGTAGAGAATTAAAGTAGGATGTCCGAAGTCAAACTGGTATCCATCATCAAGAAACGCAGTATAGTCGGTAGTGTTTCCAGTACAAGTGACGTTTCCGCCACCATTAATGCTGTATCCAACCCATGAGAGCGTATCATTCGTTTGGTAAAGCAACTGGAAATAGACGCCACCAATACTAACATTGAAAGAAGTTTCGTTTGTTGGGTACAAAATGGAAATAGATGGATTGGCAGTGTTTTGGGCTATTGCAGGTTTAATGATTAGACTTGGACTTAAGATTACTAAACTAATAATCAGAGGCAGCGCGACAACCTTTGACAATTTATGCATACTTGTATTTCTCTCATTTCCCTGAGTTGAACACTTTACCGTTACCTTGTTCAATCACATAGTGGCTCTTTAAACTATTTTTTAGAACATCAAGCATAGATTGATGGAATTAAGTCTATTTTCCTATCGTGTAACTCACTGTCTTGTCTACAAATCTGGGCTTCACTTGCTGTGAACTTTTTTGCTGGTCTAAAAAAGAGGGATTAAATAGGCTAAATGGATATGACATGAAATGGCAGAGTAGGAAGAGAAAGAGTGGAAGACGAAAAGCAGATTGAGCAGGACAAGCAACGTGCAGAAATCATTGATGCATTAGGACACCCAACACGCATACAAATCCTCAAGGTCTTAAGCGAAGGATCTCTTGGATTCGCTGAACTAAAGAAGAAAACAGGCATTGAAAGCAGTGGACATCTGCAACATCACTTAACCAAACTCAATGGACTGATAAAGGCCGATGAATATGGAAAGTACTGCCTCTTCATTGAAGGTAAAGATGCCCTGCTTGCGGCTCAGACAGTAGAGAATGAATTACCTGAGAAACATGTCAAAGTTAAAGAACATAGACACTTTAAGGAGGCTTAAAACCAGTTGCGTTACTGCTATTAGCTCTTCTGATTGCAAGTTCAGCAACCGCAGTATATGAGTATAATAAAGCAATAGGTCTTCATAATGAGAACACGTTTTTCAAAGGAGCAAATCCAGAAGCTACAGCATACTATAATAAATTTGGAGCAGTAGTTCCTAATACAGAAACTAATTCTTCATTTACACCACCGATTTCAATGTACCAAGCACTCATAACAAGTTTACAAGCTGACAGCTGGAACAAAACACACCTTCAAGATTTTACGGTATACATTAACCTTATGCCATGGGAAACTTACACAAACTCAACGTTTGGAATTGGAAGCGGCGGCGTACCAAGACCAAGCAACATCGGAGCAAATGGTATCCCCATTACCCCACCTGAAAACTATTCTGACTTTTACATTAATGGCATAATTTACAGATATGTTTGGCAAATAGACATCCAAAAAACGGGCACAATAACAATGGGTATACCTCCTTTTGATTTAATCCTTGTTGATGCTTCAACAGGGCAGATACTCCCAAATCCACCACTTTTTTAGTTCAATTTATTTTCAAGTCACTGGATATATTCTTGATAATGAAATATGCCTTTTAAGCCCAGATTGAACTTTGTTTTTTGAGGAGAAAGGAGAGCTCCTAACGAAAAAACGGAGGATAGTTTCCTCCCAGCCAAGAGGGAACACATCCCTCTTTTGCTCATTATCTTTCTAAGCTCTAAACAATTCCATGAAAAGAAATGCCTAAGCTGTTCAGTTTCCACAAATCTCATGCCCGAGAAGCTTCAATAATCCTTTAATCGACTAAGTTTTGGTGGTCAATCACTGAAGGATTCAAAGTAGTTTTTATTTTCTCCATTCTTAAACAGCAACTTATTTTCTTGCATGGAAACTCGTACAGTACCCAAAATGAGGTTAAAGCCAGAATCCTTTCTTTAATATTGAACCAATTTTCTTTACTATAACCCGTTTTGGTTTTTCTTTTGACGTTTACGTTCTTGGATTTACAAATCAAGTTAACTGTTTGCTGCGAAATGATTTGGAGATTCTGATTTGGTTCTGGGCATCTTCCCTTGTATTCTTCCGGAACTATTTAGTGTCTGGAAACAAGAGGTTTAAAGTAATTAAATACAGACGACAAAGACGTTCCAGCTAGTTTCAAGGAATTTGGGATTCAGATATACTATCTGGATAAGTCTACGCGAAGGACTTAACATAAAGTGCAAATCATCAGAAAATCCTTACCCGAGTCTATTCTTAATTTATGATTCTTAACATAATATTTCAGATGTTTGAAGCAGTA
>Ga0326727_10001014_pt1 | contig 109371 bp, 107 predicted proteins | sample MB2enrmetagenome_FD_207643 | JGI IMG/M metagenome (GOLD analysis project Ga0326727, IMG submission 207643) | Lab enriched peat soil microbial communities from McLean, Ithaca, NY, United States - MB29MY | ecosystem: Environmental > Terrestrial > Soil > Wetlands > Peat | place: USA: New York...
TACTTCCCTCGTCTCCTTGATCATCCCCTTCGGCTGCTTCGCCGTTGCCTCGAGGCTGCACATAATGTCGATGAACTTGGGCTCCCTCTCAAGAAGCGCCTTGAATTCCCCGCTGAATGCCATGATCCCCTCCTGTTTCTGCCTGATTGCCCCTGCTACTCTATCCCCAGCTTTTCTTTCCCCTTCCTGGTGAGATAACTGAAAAATATGGCCTTATTGATTGTGATGAGCGCTTCAATGGCCTCCTCACGGGTGAACTTTTTTTCCACGAGATAGCAATGGGCGACCTGATTCGACATGCCGACAACCACATGTCCCAGAAGCACCGGATTGAATCCGCTGATTATCCCCTTGCGCTTCCACTTCGAGAAATCTTCCGCAAGGTCATTCGCGAAGGAACTGAACAAGCGCCAGGTATCTTCATCGATCTGTTCGTCCACGCCAAAGCCTCCGCGAATCTTCGTGAGGAACTGATTGGCATGTTCGTCGACATAATCAAAGAAGGTGTTGTATGTTTCCCTCACCTTTTCCAGTCTTTCAAGAATACCGTCAGAGCGACTTGTCTGTCTCTTTTTCTTCAGCATGATCCGGAGTTCTTCGACATTTCCGGTCGCGATTTCCTCGAACAGGTCTTTTTTGCTTTTGAAGTGGACATATACTGAACCCGCCGACATCCCGACGGCCTGAACGATGTCTAGCACCGAGGTATTGTGATACCCCTTTTTGCTGAAGAGCTCTTTCGCAGCCCGGGCGATTTTCTCCCTTGTTTTATCTTTACTGATTTTTCTTCTATTATTCTTAACAGCCATGACCTAAACTCCAAAAAATGATGGAGGTAATCCGCTGCCCGTAAATGAATGGACGTCCATTCAGTAAATTAAATTTGAATTCCCGTCAAATATTTCTTTACCTGTCCCCCCCCGAACCTTCCCTCTTTCACTTGAGATTGACACTAAAAACTCTCATATGAAATGGTTCAGTTTTTTTGGCAAGTAATTGAAGGAATCCTCTAACATGGTAACTTATAGAAATACAATGGTTTATGCTTTTTAAGAAATGGAGAGTGGTTATGAACAGGGTAGCGTCTGGGGAGCCACATGATTCCTTGGCTTTTCGGGCAGACTAGAGGATTGATGTCGTAGATCTTCTGAACCAAACACGCCCAGTTCCGGCGAAATAATTTTTTCATCACCCTGCGGTTTGAGGATGCAGGGAATGATGCCGCCACTACCGTCCTTCTAGCATTACCCCGCGAGACATTGCTGTAGCGGCCGTGGTAAAGCACCATGGGTGACCATTCTTTCAGGGCTCCAGCTCAAACCCCCTTCTATAACTACCCAGCAGTTTTAAAAATTCGGTTTTTTCTTTGAGCTCCTCCAGAATATGCCGGTGCTCTTCAGCGCTGATATCTATCTCCACGTCTGCATAGAAAAGGTATTCCCATGGCTTGCCATGGTTGGGGCGAGATTCCAATTTTACCAGGTTGATGTTGTTTTCGGCAAAAACCCTGAGCGTTTCATACAGAGATCCCGGTTTGTTGCTTACGGAATAGATGAGAGATGATTTGTTGTTGGGACCATCCAGGAACGGTTCCTTGGAAATTACAACGAAGCGGTTAAAATTCCGGGGGTTGGTTTCAATGCCTTCTTTGAGCAACGTCATCTGGAATGACTCCGCTACATCTTTGCCGGCGATCACGGCTTCACGGGGATCATTGCTTTCCTTGACCCTGCGGACGGTGGCCGCAGAATCCTGAACCGCCACCACATCCCACTTAGGGTTTTTGGCCAGAAATTCTCTGCATTGCTGAGAGGCTTGAGGATGAGCATAGACTTTTTGAATACCCTCAACGGTAGCGCCTTCAAATCCGATGAGATTATGGACGATTCTCAGTGTCAGTTCTCCTACAATCCGCAAGTCGTATTCCAAAAGCAAATCATAGTTTTCATGAATGCTTCCCGAAAGGCTGTTCTCAACAGGGATGATCCCCAAGGTGGCCTCTTCGTTTTGCACCGCATTGAATACATCTCTGAAGGAAGCGCAGTTCTGGTTGGGAAGGTCTGTGCCGAAGAATTGTTCACAGGCTTTGTGGGTGAAAGAACCGGAAATGCCAGAATAGACGACTCTGGCCGGGCGCTTGGCAACCCCCTTGCCTTTCTTCATGACAGCAGCTTTTTCCAGATAGGTGTAATCAAGCTGCTTCCCGACAACGGGAGCGATGACATAGAGGTCCCGCATGAGTTGCTCGAATTGCTCAGGATAGAGACTTTGATGCCCGTCGGAGAGGGCCTTGTCCGGTTCCGTGTGCACCTCGATGATGAGCCCGTCAGCGCCTGCGGCGATGGCTGCACGGGCCATAGGGCTGACTTTATCCCGAATGCCCGTCGCATGGCTTGGATCAACGATAATGGGAAGATGCGTGAGCTTTTTGATGACGGGAACAGCGGTAAGATCAAGTGTGTTTCGTGTGTAAGGTTCAAAGGTGCGGATGCCGCGCTCGCACAAAATGACCTGATCGTTTCCTTCGGAAAGAATATATTCGGCGGACATGAGCCATTCCTCGATGGTGGCCGAAAGGCCTCGTTTTAGGAGAACCGCCTTGCCGATGCGTCCCACGCATTTGAGAAGTTCAAAATTCTGCATGTTGCGCGCCCCGATCTGAATCACATCCACATACTTCATCATCAGATCCGCCTGGCTCGGCGAGGTCATTTCGGTAACAATCCCCAGTCCCGTTTCTTCCCGCACTTCCGATAGAATTTTGAGTCCGTCCTCTCCCAACCCCTGAAAAGAGTAAGGAGAAGACCGAGGCTTGAAGGCGCCGCCTCGGAAAAGCACCGCCCCATGACGGCGCACCACTTTGGCAATTTCAATAGTTCGCTTCCTGTCCTCCACGCCGCACGGCCCGGCAATCACCACCAACCGGTCGCCGCCGATGGACACATCTCCAACTCGGATCACCGACGGAGCCGGGTGCATTTCCCGGCTCACCAGCTTGTAAGCCTTGGTAACAGGAAGAACTTTGGCCACCCCGGGAAGGGTTTCAAAGTAACGGATATCTTTCTGAACTGTTCCCACCAAGCCGAGAATGGTTTCCTCAACGCCTTCGATCTCTCTGATCTTGTAGTTTTCCGAACGCAGCAAGTCCATCAATTGCTCTTTTTCTCCGGGGCTGACCCCCTGCTTCAAAATAAGAATCACGACACACCCTCCTAAGTTGTTTTGTCCATAAAATAAAAAACCCCAAGGAGTTTTCCTCGGGGTTTCAATCATTCCTCACCCCGGGTGGAGTTCTTGTCCACCCGGGGTTTCTTTTCAACGTTATAAGCTACCCAGGCAGACTGCTGCTAAAAAAGTAAAAGCAAAAAAAGGTTTTGTCTTGCTTAAATCCGTTTAGGTTCTGCCCGCCTGTCATCATTTAAATATATCCTATTTTGTTGAATTGATAAAGACTATCCTTTCTGCGAACGGAGTATAAATGGACTCGTCATGTGTGTCAATGGAAAATTTCACAAAAATTTAGGGGCAACAGAAAGGAAGTTGTTGATGTCATCTCCAGAAAGACTTTTTTCATGAACTGCGATATCAATGATTTAAAGTAGTAAATCTTCAAGACAATGTGGTACAAAAGTGGTTAGGAGTTTAAAAGCTTCATGGAAAGTTATAATGTATTGATTATAGGTTCCGGTCCCGCCGGTCTGTTTGCAGCCATGCAGCTTGAGCGCCTGGGAATAGACAGGATTGCTATCATCGATCAACACCTGTATCCCGCTGGAGGGTTGCTAAATGATGGCAAACTGAATTTTGACTATCGAGTTGGGATCGATCTGGATGAACTTAAAATCGATCGTGATTCGGCGCAGCGTTTGATGGAAGAAATCAGGCTGGTCTTTATCCATTTTCCTAAGTGTCAACAGGTAACCTTTGTCGATAAGAATGAAAAAATCAAGGCGCTTGGAGACATTGCCAAAGAGCATGACGCTCAATTCATCGCGCCGGAGCAGTGGCACTGGGGAACGGACAACGGCAAGTCAGTCGTTGATTATTTGAGAAATCACCTAAAGAAAACAGAATTTTTGCTGGGAACGGCAGTAACCTCCATTGTGAAACATGATGACGACACATTTCATGTTTCCTGTAGCCATCAGCGAAAGAAAGTTTGCTATGCCACCAAAGTCGTTCTGGCCGCTCCGGGACGCAGTGGCGCGTATTGGTTTCGTGACGTAGCCACGAAATTACATGTTCGCCATAATTTCGGCCCCATAGATGTGGGAATCCGCGTTGAATTAAACAGAAAGTATTATGACGCCGTGACAGATATCGTATACGACCCAAAATTCATTTTCCGCACAACGCGCCACAGAGATAGAGTAAGAACCTTCTGCACCAACCCGGGCGGACGGGTACGGTCAGAAAACTATAACAACTTCAGGCTGGTGAATGGTGACGCACTCTCCAGACGGAAAACGGAAAATACGAATTTTGCCTTAATCAATACAGTCTTTTTGACCGAGCCCTTTTCAGATACGACAGAATTCGGGCATATGATCGCCAAACAATTCTTTTTGCTGGGGGGAGGCAAGCCAATCGTTCAGAGGATAGGGGACTTCCGGGAGGGGAGAAGAAGTTCCAGCTCAACATTTAATAGTAGGAGTCATCATTTCGGGCTTTGTAAGGCAACATATAATGCAACACCGGGGGATATAACGCTTGGTTTACCCGCCCGTATCATCGACAATCTCTGGGAGTCCTTAAAAAAGCTTGATAAAATAGTACCCGGGATTCTTCACCCGTCCACCCTGTTGTATGCGCCGGAGATTAAGTTTTTCGATACACATTTTATAACGGATGAAAATCTTGAAACGAATGTCAAAGGTATCTTTGTGGCAGGCGACGGCACCGGGAAGAGTCGTGGTATTGTGGGAGCAGGAATTTCAGGAATCATTGCAGCCAGGGGACTTTCCAAGAAATACTTTTGATTTTTTGAGTTGAGTAGATCGTTTTCTCCCACGGTATGCAGGTTGAGGTTTGTTTTCTCCGTTACTGCCTGATTTCCGGGCGGTGCCATAGTATTGCAACCTCCGGGATGAGGTACCCGAGAAAAGGGTAGCAAAAAAATACAGCACGTCTATTGTCAATCTTTATAACTGGATATCAAAGCATCAGCTGGATGTTAGGGTAAGGGATTAGAAAGTTATGTCTGGTGCAGACAAGATTGATAATCAAAGCTTGTGAACTCTTATAGCAGATCAAAGATCATTTCAGACGGGAAATAATTGAATATGGAACAATTTGAAAGTCTACTTGTGAGTTTTATCAGCTAATTCGTATCCTTTTGCAGTAACTTTAAATATTTCTCTTTTGAAACTGGTTGCCTTAATTAGGCTTAATCGCTCTAACTGATCAATAATTTCTTCCAATTCTGACTCAACTCTGGCATCCCTTTTCTCAGAGCCATAAGACTTTCCATTAGTTTCTGGAAAACGCTGAAGAAAACCTAAGAAATAATTGGAACATTTCTGCATACATTTTTATAAGGTTATGGTCACAGACATACAAGGTTACAAATGCAAAGAGACGAAGTTTTTCATTCTACAGATTACTAAATCCCACTTGAAATATGTAAGGTTTAGGAATTTCATCTCCGAGTCTAAGTCAAATGAGAAAATATTCATGAAACTATTACCGACCTGATTCTGTTTTTCTACAATAGATTTCACTTGTAAATAATGCTAATCAAAGAGAAAAGGTTCAATATCTTAAAAGTAGATTTATCTACTAGCCTAAAAGAATGTGGTGTGGAGAAGGAATCTTTTCATGAATTCAAGGGCACCTTTATTTGAACGTTTTTGTTGTATTGGTGATGATCCCATACTTGTAGCGGAGATCTCCTCCCTTTTCAACAAGGCAAGTCACTATTTCTCAGTGATCAATGCCCCCGTTTTGCGAGACCTCGATACTGATAACGATGTGATTAGGGTTACTAACGCATTGTCTATTATGCAACCAGATATTGTAATCTACGCAGGGCTGACGGAGAAAGTGAAACAAAAATTTTCGTCAAGAATCCCATTAAAAAAAATCTTAGAAGTTAACAATATTGACGAAATTGATGTTAAATTGAAATCAAGAACAAAGAACAATCAGGACATGTTACATTGGGGCCGTGATCATTTGGGTTTGGGCTTATTCTGGGCTAAACATTCTTCAAAGCGGTTGCGTATCGATATGGAAGAATCACCTTTGTCAGATATTTTGGACATGGAAAGAGATGTTTTGGTGGTTTATGAGGAACAAAATATTATATCAGACATTATAGCAGCCAATTACGCGTATTCAATTGGTGCATGGTTACGCCCGATAAAGCCAACCTCTCAAGAATTGATATCTGATATTCACGAAGAATTCTATTCAATTTATTCAGAAGGCAACAACAAGTCTGTTTCAGAAAGTATAAAGGTACTTCGCGAAAGACTCCGTAATTTGAGTGGTGAGATAAACTTTAGAGGCGTGAAATGTGCAACTTTTTTCACAAGTGGTCTTCCTTGGGGCTACGCATTCAATGAAGTTCCAAGTACACATATCTTTACAAATCAAAATATTATTGGGGTATATTTAGTAAGTGCTATTGCTTCAGAAAAACAAGGAATAAAAGTTTGTTTGCTCATCGATCCTGGCAAATTCGAGCATGCTGAAATTAAAATGATTCGAGAATTATTAGTCAAAAGAAATGTCTTTGTTCGTGTGCTCGAAGATAAGACGGCAACCTGTCACAATGTTGATCTGAATATTGTTCTTTATCCTTACGATCTACTGATCATTTCTACTCATGCAGGTGATGTGGAAGGCATGCGTGTTACGTATAAATTTACAGACAGCTGTGGCAATGACCGCGAGTTCGTAATAGATGAAGGTGTTGGATTTGCTTTCAAACCAAAAAGTGACAAGATTAAAGTGACAAACTTCATGCGCTTTGTTTCACTCGATGGTGTACTATGGTCTGATTCAAAAGGGAAAAAACAAATAAATGCCGGCTATGCTCTTCAAGATTTTATAAATTTTAGAACCAGTGATGAGAAGAGAATCAGAACTATAAAAAAAGAAGAGACTAATAGAGTGCAAAACTCCATGGCACTAAAGATGAGTGATGGTAATTTACTCATCATGTTGCATTCAATTGGATATAGAACTTCGCCAATCATATTTAATAATGCCTGTTGTACATGGCATGAATTAGCCGCACGTTTTATTTTTGCTGGTGCAAGGTCATATATTGGAACAATGTTTCCAGTTACTGATGTGGAAGCAACTGAGATAGCGAATTCGCTATTTAAAAACCATTTGGATAAACCTCTTGCCATGGCTATCTGGTGTGCTCAGAACGACATCTATGGAGATGACAAAAGGCATCCTTATGTTATGGTGGGCCTTCATTTTTCCAGAATGAGTTTCAGTAAAAAAGATGTACCAAAGTATATAGCATATTACCTTCTTGAAAGTCTTATGGCTTGGAAGATAAAGTCCGTAGATGAATCAAAAGACAGCGAAGTTAGACGAAACGCTAAAGAGTATAAAGAATTCCTTGAAGAAGAACTGAAAAAGCACATGAGTCATTGGTCACCACATATGGCCAATACACAAGAACTTTTGGAACAATCGAAGCTCTATATAAAGGCTTTAAAAATGAGCTTGATTCATCGTACAGATCCTGCTCAGGTCTCTCTAATTGCCAAGATACCTTATAAAGCTTTAAACCTCAAAGAGGCGTTACTATACAGAGCAACAGATTTATCAGACGCATCTTGTATTCTCATTGATGAGGAGAACTTCGTATCAGCCGCTTGCACAACCCTAGCATTTCAAGAGACTCTCGCAACTCTTTACTATATTAATGGAAAAATCAAGCATGCTATAAGTAGCGAAGATGTTTCCCAATTAGATGAGACTCTGATGAAAATACTCATGGGGTTGAAGAATAATCCTGATTTGCCCGATCCCATTGACATCCCGATTATACTTGATTTGTTACACAGAGAAATTCCTATTTTCAGAGTAGCTTATGACGGATTGTCCGAGTTATCTCATCCCTATTGGGCAGGTACGGCAGGAATATACACGAAGATAAACAAAGAAAAGCTGTGGACGAATTTCGGAAAGAATATAAGTCTCAAAGCTGATACACGAGGTCAAATTGTTTTCGCCTTACACTCTGGCCTGGAATTACTTGTACATATTTATGACGAACTTGCAGAGTTCCTCCCTAAATTAATAATCATATGCGAAAAAGCCGTAGAATTAAAGGATGTGACTTAAAACAGCAAATTGAAAATAGGGTAGGCTACTTTTCGTTTTGTCCGTAGCAAAAAGCGGGACTATAGCGGGACAAAATGACAAAACAAAGAAAAAAGGGTTAACCTTGAATTAGCTAACCCCCTGATTTTTATGGCTCCCCAGCGCGGACTCGAACCACGGACCCGATGGTTAACAGCAATCTTCCAGGTTGTGAAAGTCTATTTTCTTAAGCCGAAGGTTGGGAATAGAGTCCCGTTAATTTCATTGCAATGTCAATGCTGCCTGGCACGAATTTTTCCTAAAGTTGATTATTTAAGTCAGTATAGACGAATAAATGAAAGCAATCGCCTGGTAGTTTTTAATATATTGATTTAGTTTACTTATTTTGTGTGCTTAACCCTTGAGCAATGAGATGTAAAATGATGTTTTCAATAGACTTACCATAAATATCAACAATGCTATCCACGGGCTTTTCCACCAATTTGTGTTTATGGATAAGCAAGGTACTGTATTCAATGGCGGAATACCTCTTTGTTAGTACGGTACCGGAGTTGACCTATCTTGAACAAAGCAAGATCATCCTTGCCTTTATTTTGGCTTTTTTCAATAATATCAGATAGGCCATAGGGTAGCTCCCGAAAAGCCGGAAATTCCCGCCGGCCTGGACCTCAATAACCCTTGGGACATTGTGAGGGAAGGCAGTGAATATTTCGAACAATCCGCTCGATGAAGGGTTGAACATGCGAAAGTTATTTGCCCTTATTTTGGCAAAACGCGTTGGGAAAAATAACCCAAATATGACCCTGAAGGAAGCAGCTTCATAAATTAACAGCCTCTTAGTCGACAAATATAAGTACGAACCATATAGCGTTAAACATTTAATGAAAATAATAAAAAGGGAAGGATTTTTACCTGGAAAACGCGGGAAAAAACCAAAGAAATAATTGGAACATTTCTGCATCCATTTTTATAAGGTTATGGTCACAAACTGGTCACTACAGTGCTCTAAAAAACTTAATCAAAAGTGGGGGGAAACCATGATAGCTTTAACGAGAAGCGCTAAGCAGTTAATTTTTTTGTTTATTCTGGTATTTATAACTGTAGTAACTGCGTATGCAGATCCATGTAAGCCTTCTACTGAATCTCAAACTGATCCGAACTTTGTGCCAGGTTATCTATTGCCCGGAGAGCTCCCAAACAGCATTTCATTGCTTCCACCGCCTCCTTCCAAAGATTCGATTGCTCTCGCGCTCGACGAGGAACTCAGCAAGGAAAATTTCAAGCTCCGCGATACACCTCGCTGGGAGCTAGCAACCAAGGATGCCGATACGGGTCTGTACGCGGCTGGTGCATTTTCCTGCGCATTGAATGCCCCGATCACGGAACAGGACATGCCTCGTCTTTTAAAGTTGCTTCGTCGAATTTGGTTTGATGCTGGCAATTCAACTTCCAGGGCCAAAAAGTGTTACAGTCGCCCGCGTCCTTTCATGTTGAATGAGCAACCCATTTGTACATCGGACGAAAAAAATTTCTTGAGAGAGAATGGTTCATATCCTTCCGGGCATGCTGCTATAGGCTGGGCGTGGGCACTTGTCCTGAGTGAGATTGATCCCGAGCACATTGATGCGATCCTTGCACGGGGCTGGGAATTCGGAAAAAGTCGTGAAGTATGCAACGTACATTGGCATAGTGATGTAATTGCGGGGAGTTTTATAGGGGCCAGTACCGTGGCTCGACTACATGCCGATGTCACATTCCGTGCTGATATGGAGGCTGCCAAGGCTGAACTCACAGCTGTCCGTGCTAAAGGGCTCAAACCTAAACGTGATTGTGCTGCGGAGGCTGCGGCAATGGTACAATAACCTATTATTGTGTATATGACCATTGAGAGCATAGTTGACGAACCGAAAAACCGGAAATTCCCACCGGCCTGGGCCTCTATATCACTCCGGAAGATTGCGAGGGAATGCAATGAAAAAGAAAGACAATGCAACATCAGAAGTCATTGATAATAAGGAGCGCGCCAGACAATTCCTGGACATGATCAGGGCCGGCCACGACCTACCATCAGAGGAACGCCTTTATTTCGTCTTGAGTGCAATCAAGGAAAACCTTCGATATCATCACTGGCCAAGCAGAGAAGTCTTTAAAACCGTCCTTGATGATCCAAAGGGATCTGAGTATTGGCGAGGTTGGTTTGATATGCCTGGCTTGACTGTAGAGAAATTTGCAGACCTGTTGGCGATTCACGCGGCGGCGGAGTTCGCTGATGACGCTCAGCTCAATAAAGATGATCAGACACCTCTTGAAATATACCAGGCCAGGAAGGAAACAGTAATCATGGCCCTCCAGGAAGCAGCGGAAATGAATGCCTTGGAATTCGAAGGGGATATTGACGCCCTATTATCTATGAAACGCAGTTATGCATTTCAGGGGTGGGTTTTGAAAGACAAAGCCATAAAGTCTCTCACCAAAGTTAAGATTTACCCACGTGATACCCTTGGATGGTTTGCAGCATGTCCCGAACGCAAGGATCTGGTACCTGGGTCACTGAAAGCATGGTGGTCTACCCAACCTCAATCGCTGAACATAGAACATTCCCCTTGTTTCCATTCAATTAACAAGGATGGGGTTTTATATACGCTTACGACTAAACAGGCCCAGGTCTATGAGATTCTTTGGGACGCTAATGAAAAAGGTGCCTCCGAAGTGGGGCAAGATTATATTCTCGAAATGGTCTCCCCCACTACAACCAGATTAAGAGATATTTTCAAAAAGAACCTATCAGCATGGAAAGAATTAATTGCATCGGGCAAGCGTAAGGGAACTTTTCATTTGAAGACTTAGCTTTCTATCAGGATCCTGTTTTTATCACAAATATTCCGCATTCCTCATAATAAAAATCATTTTCCCACAAAATACCCCACGTAGGGTCCCACGTAGGTCCCTCAACTATATGCTATAGTTTAAGCAACGAGGGACAGGATTTAATTCCTTCACTGACAATGGAGAGCAAATGGCAGAGCGAACAATAAGCCTACTGGACATCTATCTTAGTAGTTTCCTTTCACTTCACGGTATCAAACCAGAACTCGAAACAAAGAACGGTAAAGTAGTTTTCAGTTTTGAAGCGACAGATAAACTTTACCGCCTTATGAATCTTTTCAACTCGAACGAACCCGTCCCGGTTGCAGATTTCGTAACAACAATCAAAACCCTTCGGAAGAAAATGCTGACCGTAAAGGAAAGCATTGATGGAAATGGAAAAGGAGCAAGAAATGGATGCCGGAAAGGCTTCTAACACTGGTCACTCTGATTATCTTTCTGCTGGTCTTATTCCCCTTTTTTGTAAGGGTTATCATCCAAGGTACAACGCCACGGAGGATTATAAGACTGCAAAAGAGCCCGTGTCTTCCGGTTGGACCCTTCCTGAGTATCGACCTCCATCGCTGAAGGAGATCGAATCCTGGGAGAAGGAGGGCGGCTGGACAGGCTGGCTTATCCCGAAAGAAATGATTGTGCTCGATGTAGAGGACTCGGACGACATAGCGCACGTGAGGGAGCTTTGTCGGACAAGAGGCATTGAACCGGGAATACACCGGACGAACAATGGTCTGCATTTCTTCTTCCTTACAGACTTGAATCTTAGTGCATCATCAGAGGTATTTACCAAATGCGGGATAAAAGTGACCTATCGGGTAGGGAGAAAAAATTACCTTATTCTTGCCCCGATAAATAGCCGAAGCTGGGAGTCATGGATAGTCCGCGATCAACTGCCCATACTCCCCGATGAATTTCTCCCATATGACAGAAAAAGCATTGATGAAGTTCTTAACTGCCTTTCATGGGTTGTAAGGAAGGCATACAGAGAGGGCTATCTTTCTGGTTATGAAGACCTGGACGCGGCATTTATGGCGTTGCTTGTTGATTGCAAACTATCCCTGAGACAGATTCACCGGTCCTTTGAAATCACATTCGGGCGAGACTATGACGAAAGACAGACACACACCATGTATGAGAGAACCCTTACAAAAATAGAAAATGAAGAGCCGGTTATAGGTGCTGGCTCGTTTATTCAGAAGATAAAGGAACTTGACCTGTCAGAAAGTGGGAGGTTCACCCGTGAGCTTCAGGCCGTCACACACCATCTGTCCAACTGTCCAGGTATATATAGTAGTGGACTCTTGGACAGGTCAGAAAATAGAGGATTATCAAGGGGTCCCGAAATAGACCCTTTGAAGGTGATGAGGACAGGTCTCGAACTTCAAAAGATCGAATGTTCCGTTACATGGGTCTGGGATAAGCAGATACCGGAACAGAGTATCACGCTTTTTTCGGGTAAGGGAGGGGTCGGCAAGACATGGCTGATTCTCGGGCTTGTCGACGCAGTTTCAAGGGGTGTTCCATTCCTGGGATTGCAGACAAAAAAGCTCCCGGTCTACTACATAGATTTTGAGAATCCCCTGCCAATGTTGGTTGATCGTGTCAAAAAAATAGGAATTGAGGATGTTTTATTCTGGCATAATGCCGATGAAGTAAGACCGCCTAAAGTTGACGGTGCAGAATGGGAACTGTACAAGAAACTCCCCCCTAGTCTCCTCATAATCGACACCCTGAGGTCGTCTCAACACAAAGACGAAAACGATTCAAAAGATATGTCCTTTATTATGGGACGGCTGAAGGAGTTACGGGATATCGGCTTTACGATAGTCCTATTGCATCACACCCCCAAGAGCAATGACCGTACTTATAAGGGTAGCACGGCTATTTTTGACCTGTCGGATCATGTGTTGGCTCTATATAAGGTACGAAGGGGGAAACCCGAAGAGATAATAGACGATGATGAAGACGAAGACATTATTTGCCGCATTGGGACAAAGGATAAGACGAGATATGAACCTTTTCACATGTTCATCATGCGTGACCCAGAACGTGGTTTTGTTTTAGCTCCCGATCCAGACACCGAAGATCTTGAGGCCATCTGGGGGCTTATTAAAGAACGTCCCAAGTTAAATCAATCTCAGGTTTGCGATGCTGCAAAGAAAGAGCTCGGCATGACTAGCAAAGGGAAGGTAGTGAGCCTATTGAAAAAGGGGACCGGTATGTATTGGGAAGAGATACCGGGAGGAAAGGCAATATTTTATATGGCGAAAGAACCTGTCCAAGTGTCCAGGTATATATATAGTCAGACAATAGGATAGATGGAGGGAACTGAGATAAATCTGTCCAGACAGGTTGAAGGAATGGATACGAGGGACCCCCTTGAACAGCCTGCATTGTCCATCTGTCCAGATGCATTACAGACAGATCAGACAGTGAAATCTTTCAGTGTGGAAAAAGATTGCAAGGATAGGCCGGTACCTTCCGGGACATGTGAAAAATTTAAAATGAAATATTATTCTGTAGACAGGGGACATGAGCCATTCTGCATGGTTGGTGTTGGACGGTTAGTAAGTCTATAAAGATAACGGGACCACATGAGAAGCGAACTTGAGCCCCAAGACATTGAACGTATCGCTGCAATAGTGATTGAAAAGTTGTTGCCTGTTATCCGGAATCAACAGTCATTGGGTAAAATTCGTGTTGCCGACGAACAGCATACGGCACAAAATAATAGACACAACAAAAGAGAGGTCAAGCCAAGAATGTTAACTGTCCGTGAGTCAGCTAGATACTTGGGTGTTGCAGAAAAAACCATGAGGAATAGATTAGGCCCGCGGGCAAAGAATCCCTTTCCGATTAAGGCAAAGCATATCGGTGGCAAAGTTCTCTTTGATGTAAAGGATTTGGATACTTATCTCGATCAATTGCCCACTAGATAATGAGTGTAATTGATTAGGACAATACTCAATAAATTAAATATATTGCAAGATGATGGTCAACGGATAGTCAACAAATAATCTTATGATAAAGACTTGACTTGTGTAGGCAAATTATCTACATATTTAACATGAAACCCGATCAACTAAAGAATTGGAGAGAAAAGAATGGATACAGCCAGGCCCATCTGGCAAGAGTTTTAGGGATTGATGTAATGACCGTGTCGCGTTGGGAAAGAGGTACTAATGAGGCTCCTGCATATCTTAAAATGGCCCTGTCATATTTGGAGATGCATGGAGATCAGCAAAGGCTCAAAGAAACGAAAGAGGAAAGGAGGTGATTGAGTGTGTCAATGTTAGCGGAATGCCCTGTTTGCCACAAAAAGCAGGCTGTGAAAAATAAGCTTTGCTTTTGTGGTGAGGACCTCGTGAAGGCAAAGAAGTCAAAACGTGTCAAATATTGGATCATTTATAGGCTTCCAGGAGGGAAGCAGAGGAGGGAGGTTGTAGGTTTTTCTGTCGAGGAAGCTAGAGATGCCGATGGAAAGCGTAGAAGTCAAAAAAGGGAAAATCGGATTTTTGATATTAAACCTGATTCCAAAATGACATTTAATGAACTCACAAAATGGTATCTCGATCTAGAGATGGTGAAAAGTAAAGCATATTATAAAACTCTGACAATCAATCTAGAAAGCTTTGACAAGAATTTTGGTAACATTTTAATCAAGAACCTTAAACCAATTGATCTTGAAAATTACCAAGCATTAAAAAAGGAAGCTGGGTACTCTGATTCGTATATTGATCAAGAGATCGGTGCAGCACGAACCATGATCAATAAAGCCTTTGACAATGACATGATCGGAGGTGATGTACTGAGAACATTCAAGAGAGTTAGGAAATTGTTGAAAAAGAATGCCAATGCCCGAGACATAGTTATCACACCAGATCAATTTATCAGTTTGCTGAATGAAATGCCGAGGCATTCGAGGGTAATTTTAGCGACAGCTTTTTACACTGGAATGCGGCGAGGTGAGATTCTATCTCTGACTTGGGACAAAGTTGATTATAAGAAGAGACTGATAACTCTCACATCAGAAGATACGAAAGATAGAGAGCCTCGTAAAATCCCCATTTGTGATGAGTTATACGGTGTCCTGAAAGAGATTCCCCGATCGATAAACAATAATCATATATTTCTTTTTCGAGGAAAGCCAATTAAGGATATCCGGACAACTCTGAAGAGGGCTTGTAAAAAGATCGGGTTGAAGTATGGTAGGGGGGAAAAAGGCGGGTTTGTTTTCCACGACCTCCGACATACTTTTAACACTTACATGAGAAAAGCCAGTGTTGCCGAGTCAGTAATTATGAAAATTACCGGCCATGCAACAAGAGAGATGTTCGACAGATATAATACTGTTGATGATGAAGATACACGCCTTGCTTTTTCAAAATTTCGGGGTTTTTTGAAAAGTGTTGACCAAAACGTTGACCAAGGGTGTTTATGAGACAAAAAGAGGCTAACCAAATGATGGCTAACCCCTTGATTTCTTTATGGTGCCGAAGCGGGGATTTGAACCCCGACAGGCTTGCACCCACTAGACCCTGAACCTAGCGCGTCTACCAATTCCGCCACTTCGGCATATTGGTGTTCAGAAAATTCGTGCAATATCTATCCTTTCAATCCAGCGGATGTCAAGCAAATAATGGTAGTGATAATAGCCTTGGAAATACTAGAAATTATTGTATTTTATGAGATATCTGGTTAGCAGTTATGGCTTTTTGCATCTCTGTATTAATTCAAAAATGAGGCTTGCAATAAATGCCAACCATGCTATTTTACGCACAATTTCATTGAAAGAATTACCAGCTGCAAATATGGATGTGATCCAAGGATATGATAATATACCCGCCGAGCTGCAGCATTCCATTGTTACCATCGGTAACTTCGACGGTGTCCATCTAGGCCATCAGTTTATCTTCCGGAAAATGATCGATGATGCGCGTGATTCAGGGCACCGGGCCATAGTCATCACTTTTGAGCCGCATCCCAAAATGATTCTGCATCCAGACATTCACCCCTTTCACTTGATCACAACATTAAGCGAGAAAATCACTCTGCTGGAACAGGCAGGCTTGGATGCCGTACTGATTATCACTTTCACCCTTGATTTTGCTACGACAACGGCTGAGGATTTCGTGCACCGTATTTTATATGAGAAGCTGCAGATCCGAAAAATTTTCATCGGACATGATTATACCTTTGGAAGGGGCAAAGAAGGGAATGAAGCCTTTCTTATAAACAAGGGCCGCCGGTTAGGCTTTGCTGTTGAAGTTATTCCACCGTTTCAGCTTGGCAACTACCTGATCAGCAGTACGAAGATAAGGCACGCGATTCTCGATGGTAATGTTAAGTTAGCAAAAGTTTTTCTTGGCAGACCATATAATATCAAGGGGAAGGTGGTAAAAGGATATCGTCGTGGGACCAATCTTGGATTTCCTACCGCCAATGTTGAACCTGAGAAATCTCTTCTGCCTTCTCGTGGTATTTATGCTGCCCGGATCAGTTTGAATGGTACCCTGCACCGTGGGGTCCTGAACATCGGCACAAACCCGACTTTTGGCAATAACAGGCTCACCATCGAGGTTTATATCATCGGGTTTCAGGGGGACATTTACGGATACCCCATCGGGATTCTTTTTGAAGATAAAATCCGGGATGAAAAGAAATTTAACAGTCCGGATGAGCTGGTGGCACAGATACGCGATGACGTAGCGCGGGCTGAGGAAATCCTCGATCCTCTCTTTGTAGGTTAGGATATTGGCAGATCGTGGAAATCCGGAAATTGCATGGTTGGCGTGTTGCCTTTCAGGAAGCTGTTGCAATACAACGGCGCCTAAAAAATTCTCTTATCCTCTCTGATGTAAGCTTGTTCGGCGAAATTCGTACGGTTGGCGGTGCCGATATATCCTATGATCATGGGAGCGGTCGCTTCTTTGCGGCAGCTGTTGTCCTTTCATTTCCTGACCTGCATATCCTAGAACAATCCAGTGCGTCAGCCCGAGTATTGTTTCCTTACATACCCGGCCTGCTGAGTTTCCGGGAAGGCCCGCCGCTGATTGCAGCCTTTGCCAGGTTAAAGTGCCGCCCTGATATAGTCCTCTTTGACGGGCAGGGGATTGCTCACCCCCGTGGCATAGGACTAGCGTCCCATATGGGGCTCTGGCTGGATATCCCTTCAATCGGTTGTGCCAAAAAACGACTGACTGGCGACTATATTGAGCCCGGTCTGAGGGCAGGTCAATGGTCGCCCTTGCATGTTGAGGAGCAGATTGTCGGCGCTGTTGTCCGAACAAAGCTTCGTGTTAAACCAGTTTTTGTTTCGCAGGGTCATCGGGTAAGCTTGGAGCGGGCCATCCGAATAGTGCTGGCTTGCACTGCCGGGTATCGTCTTCCCGAACCGGTCCGTCTGGCGCATCTTGCCGTCAATCAGCTTCGCTTATTGCATCGGAAATCTAGCGGCCGAAAATGACGTCGCCAGTATCCGTAAAGAGCTTTTCAGGCAAATGAAAGAGATTTCTGAAAATGTCAATAAGCCCTTTTGTTAGGGATGTAACGGGGATGGGTTTGACTGAAGGATCACTCAGGGTGCCCCGTACATCAAAATAGACTGATATGAGGCGCTTCTGGTCGTCTGTGAGGAGCCAGCCTACAATGGGAAGATGGCCTATCGTGATATCTATACTCTGCAAGGGTTGTATGCCCACAGTCATTGCCGTGGTCCTTTTAATCAGATCAGTCTGCCCTACGAAGGACATGTTCATAGCTTCGCTGCGTATAAAAAAATCTTTCGAGGTTAAAATACCATCTCTGACTGTTATGTTTCCCCTAATGTCCCTGAATGGCATGCCGCCGGTCACCATGTCCGGAAGCTGCAATTTGAAGAGTTGTGAAACATTTAAAATAGAAAATATTTTTGACAATACTTGAAATTTTTTCAAAGTACCATTGTTGATTTCGAAGTGAAATGCACCGTTGGATGATCGGAGTATGTCATCTTTAGATTTGCCGTAGAGCGAAATAGATCCCTCCGTACTGAGAGTGCCAGAGATTAGCCCCCCCGGAAAGGCATCTGTTGCCTTCTGGAACTGGTCCATGGCTATTCCGCTCAGGGCTATGGTTCCTGCGAATGCAGGTGGGCCGGATGATGGGAATAATGCCTGTCCCGAAACCTTGCATTTGCCGTTAAGGGCTTGGAAAGATAGATCTTTTATTTCCAATAAATGTCCGCTGTATTTAACACTGGCATATAATACCGAAAATGGAATCTGCTGGATCTTCCCCGCATCTGCCTGTATCAGGGCTGTGAGAGCTATCTCGGGCTGCTCGGCCTGACCGGCTTTTTTCAATTGCGCCAGCAGAATGATATCGTCTATATCCATTTGTGCGGCATCAAGCTTAATATCTGCCTGCGGCTTTTCACCCAAGGCAAATTTGCCGGCTAACTTGATGGAAGAATTGCGCACCTTGGCTACCATGGATCGAACGATCACCGTCTCTTTTTTATAAAGTATAGACCCCCGAACGTTTTTCAGAGTTGTAAGATCTGCAGGGCCGGCCAGCCCAAAATCTGCAAACACTAATTCCGGGGAGGAGAAAACCAAGTCAACATCGGCCTCGGGAAGCTTAGGAATGATGATCTTCCCACTGAGGGTGGAGTGGCCCAGGTGTGCCGTCATTTGGGTAGTGCTTAGGCTGCGGTCATCCACATATACAGTTCCCACAATATCTTCAAACCTCCCGGGCACACTTGCGACTTTACAGGAGACATCATCAAGCATGATCCTACCCTTCCAGACGATGTCGTCAAATTTCCATGCTTTGCCATTGCCTCTAAATACGGCTTCGACCCGGCCCTGGGGATCCCAATCCTTTAGCATAGGAAATAAAGCCACTAGATCCTCAATGCTGACTCGATTGGATGTTATACTGACATCCATCCTGTCTTGTTCCGCGGATTGTGGCTGCACCGATCCATTAATGATCAGTGGCGGAATCTCGTATTGCAAGTAAGGGAAGCTCCAATGGCCATTCTTTAAACTGATCCTGAATGACAAGTGATTGCTTCGCCCAAGGGGTTTTTCGATAACCTTCGGGTATGCATAAAACGATTTTGTGAGGTCCCAGCGCCCAGTAAAGGAGTAATCATCTAATGATCCCTGGCCGATCAATTGCAAGCCCGAATGGCCCTTGTACTCTATTTCCCCAACGGTATCTTTTCCAATGATCCTTTCTAGATCTGTCACTTCAAGAACGCCGGATGCTGTAAAGGGAAAGAGGCTGGTCTTGTCATTGAAAAGATTGGTGATGGATCCTTCTACGGAAATAGGACTGTCTCCGTAGAACCCCGTGAAGTGTTGGAAGTTCATCTGTCCATTTTTAATCTCAAGGGTTCCTTTGAGACCCTGAAAGGGAAGAGGTGGTTTTAGGTAAAGTACGGATCCATCCGACACTGCAAGTTTGAGGTAAAGGGCACCGGTATTTTCCTCACGTTCCATATGGGAAAACTGGCGGGCAGATCCGTGAAGCACACCCTCGAGGATTTGGAATTTCCCCTGTGTGATCTTTTCTTTGATAAAAACGGCTGTGCCACTGTTGAAAAGACCGTATGGCAGATAATGATCCAATTCGGTGCGGGGTATTTCTGAGCCGGTAACGTGCAAATCAATAAATGGATTTTCCCCACCTATTTTTTTGACGGATCCCTTTGCATCCAGCGTGAGTTTGTCCGATTCAATCCGCAAGGATTTGATCAGTAAAGTTGAATCGCGATGGCTAAGATGATAGAACGCCCGAAAAAGTTTCGGTTCAAGCGGGGATTGGAAAATTTTCGGAGCCGCTAATTGCAGAGTCGAGATTCTAGCCGTACCCCTGATAGAGCGTTCATCCGCCATAGCGACAATCCTTGAGTCAGAATCGAGTCTACCCCGGATCGCAAGGGTGGAGGACAAAATATGGGACGTCAGACGATTAAGTTCAAGACCATTGGTGCTGAGGGAGAAATCGACCTCGGATTTTGAAAGTGGTTGTCCATCTACGGCGAACTTAAGGAACCCATCCGCACGGATACTTGCAGGAGCGTCTTCCTGAACTAAATCTGCCTGGATCCTGATGCGCGACTCACGATTGTGTCTCATCCTCATCCAGAGAAGGTTCACCCGCCGGAACTGATATGCTTCCTCGCTCGTTGAAGCCTGCCTGTTCACTATTTCTAGGATGCCATCCTGGATTTTCAAGGCCTCTACTTTAACGGGCGGTGGTTTTTTCGATTGATCCAGGATATCCTGGATATTCCATACCCCGGCAGCATTGCGGACTAGAATGACCTGCGGCTTGGTCACCGCGACATCCTGCAGGATGATCTTTCCTTGAAACAACGGCAGGACGGAGACTCCACATGTCAGGCTCTCAGCCGTAAAAAACGGTGTGATCCGATCCTGTTCCTTTAACATGAGGTGTTTGATGTTTATGGACGGAGCAGGCCAGAATACAAATTCAGCGGATTCGCACTTTGCATCACGCTTGAGGGCATTTTTAATTTGGGCGAGAAGAAGCTCCCGAGTAAATTCCGGTTTATATCTGGCGAAAAGAACCGTTGCCACAACTATGCCTGCGGCCACTGCCACCAACATGGCCAGAAAGGCAAGTCGCTTCCGAATTTTTTCTGGTGTCATATCAGGTCAGGCTGAAGTAAATATTGCCGATTAGGCTTTCCGCTGAGCTTTTAGTGTAACATGAATTGATCATCAGCAAAATGCCCTGCGTATTTGCCTGGGATTCTCCACCTTTGATATCTTTGAATAGCCTGCGATAATCTTCGTAGATGTTTCTTTTTTCCGTGTACCACTGGCCAAGGTGATCTGTTTTATTTCTGATGACAATATAGCGGATTTTTCCGAGTAGGTGTTTGGGGCTCCGCGTTTCCAGGCCCTTGGGTGCCTCGCTATCCCATATATAACCCACGATGGGGGTGTTGAGTTTTTCGGGGAATCCAATTGCCGGAAGACCGACGTAAAGCTGTGCAGCTTGATCACCCCTGTTAGCCTTTCTGATATCTCCACCGATTGGAAGGCGTTTTGCCATCCAGGTCCAGTTTAGGTATGGATATTCCTTGAGATTGACGGAAAGCGCGCGTTTTATGCCAAAAGATGAATGGCCATCACTTGCCATCTGAAGATAAACCGAATCTTTAATCGTTACGAGTCTCATGAAAACATTGCCTCGGTTCTTTTCCAATTTCCAGCCGGATGGCAATCCCTTGGCCGCGTCCGTGGCTGTGAATTGGGTTACGGGTACAATTTTCCCTCTATCCGACAGGCCAAAATCCGGTATTAGGATGATGAGGCTGATGAGTAACAATGCGATGCAGGATTTCATTCTACAATTTTGAACCTCCTTCATGGGAATGGTTAGACTACTGATTTTATTTTTTTTCCCTGTAAAGCGCCATCAATTCAGTCCTGCTCAGAATGGACTCGACATGGCCGGTATGTTGCAGGATATTTTCCCTTCCGCCTTCTTCACGGTCAATCAGGGCAATGACTCGATCTATAATGAGGCCAGCCTCGCGGGCACGCTCAATGGCCGTTATCGTGGAACCGCCTGTGGTAATGACATCGTCCAAGATAGCCACATGCTCTCCGGGTGTGACGTTGCCCTCGAGAGCACTCTTCGTCCCATGCCCTTTCACTTCCTTGCGTACGATGAATGCTTTGATCGGCTTGCCCTCTTGGTAAGAGATTACTGCCAGGGCATTGGCAATGGGATCTGCACCCAGAGTCAAGCCACCTGCGGCTGTTATGCCGCTGCTGGCTAGCATTGAGAAAAGGATACGGCCGATGAGGTTCATGCCTTCCGGATCCAGCGTGGTTGTTTTGCAGTTGAAATAATATGGACTGGTTTTTCCCGAAGCCAATATGAAAGGAGGATTCTCCCTGTACTGGAATGAACGCTCAAGTATGACTTCGGCCAACCTTTTTCGGATTCCCTCTAGTTGTATCATGGTATTTTCACTTTCGGACGCAATTTAAACATAAGTTGTTTCATTCAATTCATGAAACAGATTTATCCGTAAGCCTGAACGTTACGGGTATATCAACCCACATGGTTACCGGGAGTCCATTGCGGTAACCTGGCTCAAATGTCCACTGACTAACGGCTTTTCTGGCCGCCTTGTCCAGCAGGTCGTAACCGGATGAACGCCTGATTCGAATGCTCCCCACGTGGCCGTCGGGATGTACCTCGGTGGACATGATGACCGTCCCCTCATATCCGAGCCGCCTGGCAATATCCGGGTATACAGGTAAATGATTGCCCCGGTATCTTGGGATGACCACGGACCCATGACCACTCCCATCCGACTGTAGGGACGTTGAAACAGAAAAAAAATTTGCGGAGAACCCCTGTGTTGCAGCTCCCGATGCATATCCTCGCCATAACTCGCCTGCCTTACCGCTCGGTGACAGAGCAAGAGATGGGCTTGCACGATCCATCGGCGTTTCCTGCGAAAGTACAGTGGGTTCCGTGCATGCAATCGTTGCAGGTTGAACGTTGGTACACGGATTACTGGATGAAGCAGCTTGGTCAATCGGCACGTGGTTTGTCGGTGCCGGCAGCGAGTCATTCATCCTCAAAGCAGCATGCGGTTTACTCGATGGGATAATTATCCCGACTGGGTCGGGTGTGTTTGCTGAAAGCGTAACCCAGCTTACCCGGATATCAGGTTTTGATGCATAGGCTGATCTGTGCAGTTCAACCCAATCCGCTGAATATAGGACAAGCCCCGCCATGGCGCAATGCACGGATAGGGATAAGATGACTGCGCCGATAAGACTTTGACGACCTGTGTTGATACTGATGATTCTAAAGCTTTCCATTCCGCTTCCTTGGACCGATGATCGTTTGAGCAACCCTTACGGCATCCACACCATCTTTGGCATAAGCAGCACCGATGCTTTCGGCATATTCCCTTGTCACCACAGCTCCGCCCGCAATAAACTTGCAGGAAAGGCCCGCCTGCCGCACCATGATCACGATTTTTTCCATGTTGACCATAGTAGAGGTCATCAAAGCGGATAATCCTATCAGATCAGGTTGGTGTTTACGAGCGGCATCAAGGATCTTCTCCGCAGAGATATCTTTGCCTAGATCGATTACGTGAAAGCCATGATTTCTCAGCATCAGGGCAACAATATTTTTCCCTATGTCGTGAATGTCTCCCTCCACTGTGGTCATCAGGATCAGGCCACGCTCTAAACGCACAGACTCATTTCGAAGGTGGGGTTCCAAATAAGCCATCGCCTTCTTCATTGTTTCGGCACTGGCAATAAGCTGGGGAAGGAAATAAATCTTCCGGTCAAACATTTCTCCGGTCCTGACAATCGCTGGGATCATAACTTCATCAACAAGGTGTGATGTAGGCTCGCCTGCAGCGATTGCATTATCCACGAGATCGACAATTTCTTCTCGGTTGCCATCAAGAATTGCTTGCGCCACTCGTTGTGTAGGGTTTTCCTGATCGGATGCTACCGCCTTTTCGGAGGGAGTTGAATGCCCCGCATAACGGGAGATATATTTTGTGGCTTCAGGATCTCTCAGGTTCAAAACGTCCCCGGCGAATTTGATGGCCATGACCTCCTGACTGGAAGGATTGGCTATGGCCATGGTTAGACCCGATGCTTGGGCCATGGCTAAGAAAGCGCTGTTGAGCCATCGTCGCTCTGGCAGGCCGAAGGATACATTGGACAGCCCGAGAATTGTCCGGCATCGAAAAACATTTGTGCACCAGGTTACAGTGCGGATTGTTTCCACTGCAGCATCAGGGTTGGAAGCGACTGTCATAACCAGGCCGTCAACAATAATATCATCTTTTGTAAAGCCATAGTGCCGCGCTTCCTCGAATATTTCACGAATGATGGCCTGACGGCGCGAACTCGTTTGCGGGATTTCACCCTCCCTGATCGGCAACAAGACAAACATTGCGCCATACTTGGCAGCTAATGGGAAAAGGCCAGCCTTCTTGTCTTTTTCCCCGGATATGGAGTTGATGATGGCGCGGCCCGGATAAAGCCGCAATGCTGCCTCGATGGTTGCCACCCTAGAGGAGTCGATGGACAAAGGCAAGTCGGAGACCCTGGAGAGCAAGCCAACAATCTGGCGGGTGACATGAACCTCATCGATACTGGGGATGCCTACATTGACATCCAGCAGATCCGCACCTTGGTGTTCCTGGTCTCTGGCCATCTTCCGCACAAGGCTTGTCTTGCCAGCCAGAAGTTCGGTCTGGAGGTCTTTCTTGCCGGTTGGGTTGATGCGTTCACCTACAATTAAGGCAGACGCTCCGGGCTCAAGCAGGCGATAACGCCTTGCCGATGTAACGGCACTGATGGATTTGCGTACAGGACCAGCGGCTCTGGAACCTGTCAAGTGTTTTTTCAACTCGGAGATATATTCAGGCGTGGTGCCGCAGCAGCCACCCAGCAGGTTTACACCCGCTTCTGCAAAAGAATGGCTGAAAGAGCCGAAAGTTGCCGCATCCATGTTGAAGACCGTTTCCTTTCCTCTCAGGTGCGGTATGCCGGCATTGGGCTTGGCAGCCAGCGGCACGGTTGCAAAGGTTTTCATGGCGGCAATATGCCTAATCATAGCTTCTGGTCCTGTGGAACAATTGCAACCTACAGCATCTGCCCCGAGGCTCTGAAGGATAATTGCAGCCGTCACAGGATCCGTTCCGCCGAGGGTCTGGCCGCTTTCCTCGAAGGTCATAGTGACCATCACGAAACGGTCCGACGATTCCTTGACGGCGAGCAGGGCTGCGCGCGCTTCCTGGATGTCCGTCATTGTCTCGATGACGAATAAATCCACGCCACCCTCGAGCAATCCACGAACCTGCTCTTTGAAAGTTTCCACCGCATCTTCGAAAGGCAGATCCCCGAATGGTTCCACAAGGTGTCCTGTCGATCCGATATCTCCAGCCACTAAAGCACTGCCTGCAGCCTGGCGTGCAAACCTCACCAGATCCCTGTTCATCTCGCGGACGTGTTCAAGCTTGTACTGAGTGAGTTTAAGCCGGTTTGCACCGAAGGTTGACGCATAGATGATATCCGAACCTGCCTTAACATAGGATGCATGGATACTCCGAATGATGTCGGGATTCTCAAGGCACCATGCTTCTGGGCATACACCTATGGGCATTCCTTGTTTCTGCATCTCGGTGCCTGCCGCGCCATCCAGGACAAGGATGCGCTTTTTTAAAAGACGGCGTATCTTATCCTTTGCTTCGGGCAATGTGGATCTCCTCAATCCTTGTAACAGCGGTAACAGATTTTTCCGGCACCAACATGAACCTTTCAGTCATGGCCACTCCGATTTTTTCTAATTGTAATAGCCTGTGCATAGCCTGTTGATTTTTCAAGTCGAAATCTCCATAACCGGCAGAAAACCTTTTTTGGGGAAGAGTTTTATTTTCCCGACGAAGGCTTTGCTCTGTATGGGCCATGATCCAGTCAAGTGCTGCATCCGTCAACTCGCTTGCCGCGGCATCAAGGATTATCCCCCGGACAAAATCTCTGCCTTTTGTGTCTTCCCGGATCTCCTCGACGATGCGGTTTCCTGCGGTTGCGGCCATCAAGAGAACCTCTCCGCAGTTTCCAAGGAATGCGGCAAGTCTGCGACTTTCAAAAATAGTTCCATCGGCAAGTTCGACCTGCATCGGCCGCCAATTTTTCAAAGCAGCCCTGCGAATGGCCCCCTGAAGATGAATCAGGGAAAGGACCTCATCGATATAACCGTCTATCTGCTCTTTTCTCTCGTCCGTCAGCTGGGTCGTTCCCTTTTGATAGCCCAGCCGACGGTAAATTCGCTGCCAGGGGAGCTTCACTGTAATGGTTTTAAAAAAGTGAATGTCACCAAGACTGCTCGGCATGGCTTACCTTCAACAGTATTCAATTGAGAATTTTTTTTGCGATCGCCTCACCCATTGCCTCCGTGCCGACAGCCTGCCTTCTGCCTTGAAGGACATCAGCGGTTCGCATCCCATTTTTGATCACCTCGCGAACAGCGGACTCAATCCAGGCAGCTTCGTCAAATCTATGGAATGAATAACGGAGCATCATAGCGGCCGATAGGATCGCTGCGATCGGATTGGCAAGATCTTTCCCAGCGATGTCCGGCGCTGAGCCGTGAATCGGTTCGTACAGTGCCGTCCGATCACCCAGGCTTGCGGATGGGAGCATGCCGATGGAGCCGGTAATCACGGAAGCCTCATCACTGAGGATATCTCCAAACATGTTGTCTGTTACAATCACATCAAACTGGGAAGGATCACGGATCAGTTGCATAGCACAATTGTCCACATACTGATGTTCAAGCTTGACATCTGGGTAGTCTCGGTTGATTTGTATCATGGTCTCACGCCAGAGCCGTGAAGACTCCAGGACATTGGCCTTATCGACCGAGCACAAGTGTTTGCGGCGTTTCGATGCCAGCGAGAAAGCTATGCGACCGATTCTGCTTATCTCTGCTTCAGAGTACACGAGCGTATTCAATCCAATCCTCATGCCGTTTTCCGTGCGGATGCCACGTGGTTGTCCAAAATATATTCCTCCTGTTAGTTCACGGACAATCAAAATATCGACATTGCGGGCGATATGCTGTTTCAAAGGTGAAGCACCCAGGAGATCTTCAAGGACAATGACAGGCCTGAGATTAGCATAAAGGCCAAGATTTTTCCTGAGGTCCAATAAGGCTCGTTCAGGCCTTAGATGATGGTTGAGACCCTCCCAACGGGGGCCCCCAACAGATCCCAGGAGAATGGCGTCACTGTCCTTAGCCAGTGCCATACTTTCATCCGGAAGCGGATCGCCCGTTTCTTCATAGGCTGCTCCACCGATCAGCCCGTCACGAAAATCGAGAACTATTCCGGCTCTCCTGGATACGGCGTTTAAGACTAGAATGGCCTGCCGGATAACTTCGGGGCCGATGCCATCTCCTCTGAATACGGCTATGCTATATTTTCCCTTTTCCATGCGCTTTGATCAAATGAGGGATCAGGCCTCCATCCCGAATGAGATCTTCCATAAAAGATGGGATAGGCTCGGTGAAAAAATTGTCATTCTGTTCAACAATCATGATCCGTCCCGCCTCGCTGTCAACCTCTATGGTCTGGCCTTCGGTGATGCGATCCCAAAGAGCGGGCGCTTCAAAAATAGGCAGACCTATATTAAAGGCATTTCTATAAAAAATCCTTGCAAAGCTCTTTGCAACGACACATGAAATTCCTGCCGTCTTGATGGCGATCGGGGCGTGCTCTCTGGAAGAGCCACAGCCGAAGTTTTCTCCCGCGACGATAATGTCTCCCGGACGCATCTTTTGGATAAAAGTCGGATCCGCATCTTCCATGCAATGCGCAGCGAGCTGCCCCGGATCTGAAGTGTTCAGGTATCTGGCCGGAATAATAGCGTCCGTATCAATGTGATTGCCGAACTTCCAGATTCTGCCGGTAAACTTCATTAGCAGTCACTCCTCATCACCGCAATTCATCCGGTCCGGCAATGCGGCCAACCACCGCAGAAGCAGCCGCCACAGCCGGATTGGATAGATAGACTTCACTTTTTGGATGTCCCATCCGTCCGATAAAGTTTCGGTTCGTTGTGGCAATGACCCTTTCCCCATCTGCCAAAATGCCCATGTGTCCACCCAGGCAGGCTCCGCAGGTCGGTGGCCCGATGATAGCATCAGCACCGAGGAAGATGTCGATGAGGCCTTCCTTAAGGGCTTCACGATATACTGACGGTGTGGTTGGTACGATAATGAGTCGGACGTTGGGATTTGCCCGCCTACCCTTCAATATTTCGGCGGCACTCCTTAGATCCTCGATGCGACCGTTTGTACAGGACCCGATATAAGCTTGGTCGATTGAAATGTTGCGTGCGTCACGGACAGGCCTGACATTAGACGGCTGATGGGGAAATGCAACCTGAGGTTCGATTCCGCCCGCATCAATCTCGATGGTGAACGCATAATGCGTATCACAATCAGAGGCGGACACAGTCCAAGGTCGCCTGGCACGATGTGCCATGTATTCTTCCGTAACATGGTCCGGTGGGAAGATCCCATTTTTTGCTCCAGCTTCAACTACCATGTTGGCCATGGTGAAACGGTCCGCCATGCTGAGTAAGGCAATCGTCTCCCCTGCAAATTCTAGGGCCGTGTATCGCGCGCCATCTGTGCCGATGCGTCCAATGAGATCAAGTATCAGGTCTTTGCCGGAGACCCATTTTCTTAAGGAGCCATGATAGAGCACCCGTATGGTTTCCGGTACCCGGAACCATAGCTCTCCGGTCAGCATTGCGGCGGCGAGGTCGGTGCTGCCAACGCCTGTCGCAAACGCCCCCAGCGCTCCGTATGTACAAGTATGACTGTCCGCACCAACGATGAGATCGCCGGGTACGACAAGTCCTTCCTCCGGCAGTAAGACATGCTCCACCCCGGCTCGGCCTCCTTCATAGAAATGGGTAATATCGTGCTGCCTGGCGAATTCCCTTGAAATGCGGCACTGCTCCGCAGAGCCGATGTCCTTGGCAGGGGTGAAGTGGTCAAGAACCAATACAACCTTGGTACGGTCGAAGACTTTCGTTCCTCCAGCTTTTCTGAATTCAGCAATAGCAATCGGTGCTGTGATATCATTGCCCAGGGCAATATCGATCTTTGCCCGAATCAGCATGCCCGGATGAACCTCCGGCAGACCCGAATGGTTGCAAAGGATTTTTTCGGTAATGGTCATTGGCTAACCTTACAATATTTAACCTGTTTATTCAACTTCAACCTGACGGACATTTTCTTTAAGCCATTCAAGCCGGTTGAGGGCATTAATGTACGCCTTTGCCGAAGCTACAATGACATCGGGATGAGCCCCGCGTCCTACCACAACCCGATTGTCCAACTTCAGGTGTACGTTTGCCTCTCCTTGTGCATCCGTTCCTTTCGTAACGGCATCAACCACGTACCGGAGCAAGGGATAATTCGTTTCGGTAATTTTTCGGATCGCGCTGAAGGTTGCATCAACCGGTCCCACTCCAAAACCTGCATCCTGGACCAATTTGCCGTCAATCTTCATTTGCATGGTCGCTGTGGGAATCGCAACATTTCCGCTGACGACATTGAGGTAAACCAGGCTGTATTTTTCCGTCTCACTGTAGATCTGTTCCGAAATGATCGTTTCCAGATCCTCATCAAAAATTTCTTTTTTGACGTCGGCAAGGGCCTTAAAATGAGTGAACACCTTGCTCAGTTGCTCCAGCGTCAAGCGGTAACCCATTTTCTTGAACCGGTCTGCAACAGCATGACGGCCCGAATGCTTCCCGAGAATAATGTTTGTTTCCGAGATTCCAATGGATTTCGGCGTCATGATTTCATAAGTCGAACGGTGCTTGATCATACCGTCTTGATGAATGCCCGACTCATGGGCGAATGCATTGGCACCGATGATCGCCTTATTGGGCTGTACGCGCATGCCTGTGATTTGCGAAAGGAGGCGGGAGGTCGCATAAATCATCTCTGTCTGGATTCCGGTGCTGAAGCCGAAAATGTCCTTGCGGGTATGAAGGGTCATGACAATTTCTTCAATGGCTGCATTTCCCGCCCTTTCCCCGATACCGTTGATAGTGCACTCCACTTGACGGGCACCATTTAAAATGGCGGCAAGCGAATTTGCGGTCGCAAGTCCGAGATCATTGTGGCAGTGAACAGATATGACAGCCTGTTGAATGTTTTTTACATGCTTGAAAAGATAGCCTATCAACTCGCCAAATTCTTGGGGAATAGCATAGCCCACAGTATCGGCTATATTCACAGTGGTTGCCCCTTGGGTGATAACGGCTTCAACCATCTCGCAAAGATAGTGCCTATCCGTTCGGGTGGCATCCATGGCAGAGAATTCCACATTGTTTGTATAAGATCTGGCATGGGCCACAGCATCCTGTGCATCCTTAAGAACCTGTGATCGTGTTTTTTTCAATTGGTGTTTCAAATGAATGTCGGAGGAGGAGATAAATGTATGGATGCGTGGATAGACCGCATCCTTGATTGCGTCCCAGGCTCGGTCAATATCCGGACGAACAGCGCGGGCCAAAGCAGCAACCTGTGATGCCGAAATTTCCCTGGCGATCTGGCGGACGGAGATGAAATCACCTTCCGAGGCAACAGGAAAGCCTGCTTCAATGACATCCACACCTAATTTTTCAAGCTGGCGGGCAATGCGTATTTTTTCCTCGGGTCTCATACTTGCACCTGGCGACTGTTCGCCATCCCGCAGGGTTGTGTCAAAGATGAGAATTCTGTCATGGTGTTTCATAGAAACCTCCCTTCCTTTTGGCAACATGGGGTTTTTCGTTTTGGTAAGGCAATATTGAGAACTGCGCAGGGGCAGACCGATGGTACCTCGCAAAAGCGATCCTGAAGATTGACAAAACCAGGTAGAAAAGAACCGTTTCCAGCATATGACGTTTTCAAGTAGTTACAAAAAAAGGCCATGAGCTTTTTTTGTCATTGCCCATGGCCTTCAGGATTCTCTCAGTTACTTTCTTTTATGTCTTACCTAAAAACGACGGGCTGCCGACTGGTGCCCTAAGGCACAAAAGAACCAGCCTTAGCATGAGGATACCGATAATCAGCTTGCCCTTTGTTCCTCTGTTGGATGATTTCATGCCGCCATTATGCCTTTCTGTGAATAGAGAGGCCTTTTAATGCAAGTCAAATGCAATTGTCAAGCAAAGAATGAACGCATCGGGTATACTTGGGTATCCCACCACACAGTTCTATAGGGGATGTCCAGTATATGCTGTTTACCAAGTCTGTGATGCGCAAGACGGTTTCATCAAACAGGATCGGTGTCTGTCAGCCGATTTTCGTCTTTGCTTCTGCATTGTCCGTATCGGTGCATCTATCCTTCGCTCCTGTAGTGGATATGCCTTATTGGCAGGTGCGTCCCCTGGCATCCGGAAGACTTCTGTGACAATACCTTTCCAGCATCCCAATTGGGCGGGGATGTTCATCTGTAAAGGTGATTTATGAGTCCAAAAAAATTGGAATACCGGCTGATTTCATGAATAATCTGCCAGTTGGCCCCGGAATGATTCCCGTCAAGAATGAAGAGGATTATACGTGACTTTCTTCAAATTTTACACAGCACAACAGCCAGATTTCTTATACCCTGCTTGTGTAAAAAACCTTGACATGGCGGTCATTCTGTAGAATTCAAGCTATTCAATCCGGGATCTGTTCTTGTATATGCTCAAAAAAGACCTTGCGAGGGGGATAGGATATGAAAGGGAGACGGACATCAAGGGCTGTGGGATTGTCAGCGATCCTGGCCATCTTCATGTTATTCTGGGCGGCAGTTTCTGATTCTGCAGATCCCATACCCGTCTTGGGGCTGAAGGAAAGCATCGATCTGGCACTGAAAAGAAGTGTTGTGGTTGAATCTGCACGGGAAGGGGTCCGCATAACACAGGCACAGAACGCTGAAGCCTTCACAGGATATCTTCCCCAATTCAATACTTCTTATGGATATACGCGCATCAGCCCGCAGCCCATTGTCGCAATACCTCCATGGCCACCATTGACCCATTCGGTAGTGGAATTTCCCGCGGCAGGGCAAGATAACTACACCTGGTCCATAGAAGCGCGCCAGCCTATTTTTGCAGGAGGGGGTATTACGGCCAATTACAAGGCCAGTGGCTTTGGCATTGATGCAGCCCGGTCGAATCAGCAGACCACGGTACTAGATACCATTCAGGATGTAAAAGTTTCATACTTCCAAGTCCTTAAAGCCGAGCGCATTCTGGTGGTTTCGAAGCAATCCCTCGAACAGCTTCAATCCCATCTTGATATGGCCAAGAATTTCTTTGAGGTTGGTCTTATTCCGCTCAATGACCTTCTGCAATCAGAGGTGGAGCTTGCCAGGGGCCAGCAGTTTGTCATTCAGGCGGAAAATGCCCTCGAACTGGCACGGTCAACATTCAATACCTTACTGCGGCAGGCTGTGGATACCCCAGTGAAATTGGAAGACATCCTTGACTATAAGCCCTTTGAGATTTCCCTAGAAGCGTGTCAAAAAACCGCTGTGGAAAACCGCCCAGAGATCAAGGCATACACCTATCAACTAGAGCAGAGCAAGGAACTGGTTAAAGTTGCCCGTAGTGAATATTTCCCGACCATAAGCGCCGTTGGTCACTATGAGAGGCGAGGCGACAAAGCCGGTGTGTCTGGAAACCCGACGTATGATCAGGGTCAGGAGAATTGGTACGTCGGAGCTATGGCAAGTTGGAATTTTTGGGAATGGGGTAAAACGAAAGACAAGGTCGATGAGGGGCGAGGCCGCCAGAATCAGGTAGCCCTGGCAATTGATAATATCAAAGACCAAATAACCCTGCAGGTCCGAAATGTTTGGCTTCAGCTTAAAGAGGCGGAAAAGGTCATCGCCGTGGCTAGAAAGGCTGTCGAGCAGGCAGAAGAGAATTTTCGGATCGTCTCGGAGCGCTACAAAGAACAGGTAGCCACTTCGACGGACGTGATTGATGCCCAGACCCTTCTGACCCGGGCTAAATCTGATCTTGAAAATGCTCTGGGAGACTATAACATCGCAATTGCCAGATTGGAGCACGCGATAGGGCGGGATAATCTTCAACAGTAATGTCTCGATCGATGGGAGTGCGATGTGAAGAAACGCCTTGTCATTACTGTATTTTTCATTCTTCTGATTGCCGTCGCATTGATGGTTTACATTGGTCAGAAGAACAACCATAATGCAGACCAGTATTATTCCGGTACGATTGAAGCAATACAAAACAACCTTTCTTTTCAAACCAGTGGCCTGGTCCAGAGGGTTCTCGTTCAGGAAGGAGATCGTATCCGGAAAAGACAGGTGCTTGCAGAGCTTGATCCTCAGGAGCTGAAAGCGCGCCTTGATCAGGCCCAGGCCAACCTGGAGCGATCCCTGAAAAATGAGGAGCAGCTCAAATTAGCTCTCGCTGTTTCCGAGGGTGTGCTGCCGGAGGAAGTGAAACGTGCTGAGGCCACGTATCAGGCAGCTAAGGACAGCCTTGCTGATGCACAGCGAAACGACGATCGCTATGAAGAACTCTACAGGAAAAAGGTCGTATCGGAAAAAGAACGGGATGCTTTCCGGCTAAACTATCAAACAATGCAAGCACGCTTTGATGAAAGTGAGGCGGCCCTGCGCCAGGCACAGAGCAACCTAAAGAAGATTCAGGAGATGCGAAAAGATCTTGAAGCAGCCAGGGCACAGATTCAGGCATCAAGGGCCGCTGTGGATCAGGCTCAGATCCAGGAAGCATATTCACGATTGCTGTCCCCGGTTGACGGGGTCGTCTTAAGCCGCCAGGTCGAACCGGGCGAGGTGGTGACGCCGGGTCATGAGGTTCTCACCGTATCCGACATGTCTAGGGTGGATCTGAAGATTTTCGTGGATGAAACGCGCATTGGAATGGTAAGGCCCGGAGGGAAAGCCGATGTGAAAATCGATACGTTCCCCGGAAGGATCTTTAGCGGCGATATTTCATTTGTGTCTCCCGAAGCGGAATTTACTCCCAAAATCATTCAAACCCATAAAGAGCGGGTCAAACTCGTCTATCTTGTCAAGATATCCATTCCAAATCTAGGGCTGGAACTCAAAACAGGCATGCCTGCCGACGCATGGCTGCGCTGAAAGGAGCGGCGCTCATGGCAGAGCCGCAGGTCACTGTTGACGATGCATATTTTGCATTCGGAGATATTAAAGCTGTCCGAGGTATCTCTTTTCGGGTGGACAGTGGCAAAGTCTTTGGCCTAATCGGCTCAGATGGTGCAGGCAAGTCAACACTTTTGCGCATGATGGCCACCATGATCCGGCCCACCAGCGGAAAGATCATGTTGGGCGGCCTTGATGTCGTAACGGATCGCAGGCAAGTAAAAAGGCTGATTGGTTACATGCCCCAACGCTTCGGCCTGTATCAGGATCTGACTGTCGAGGAGAACGTTGAATTCTTCATGGACATCTTCGGCGTAACCGGGCTGGAGCGCCCGCGACGCAAAGACAGGTATCTCGGCTTTTCCAATTTGTTTCCTTTTCTTGACCGGCGGGCAGGTGATCTTTCGGGTGGCATGAAACAAAAACTTGGGTTGGCTTGCGTGCTTGTTCACGAACCCCAGGTCTTGATACTCGATGAACCTACCAATGGTGTAGACCCGGTCTCCCGTCAGGAGTTCTGGGGCATGCTTCTCGAGATGCGGGCAGGCGGCATGACGATTGTTGTCTCCACGGCTTATCTTGACGAGGGCGAGAAATGCGATTGTCTTGGCCTCATGCACAAGGGAAGTATGCTTGCCGTAACCACTCCTGAAGAAATGAAAGACCCATACCCTTCCCTGGAAGAAGCGCTTGTCCACCGTATCCAGAACGAAGACCGGGAACTGATTCATGATACATTCAAATGACGATATCATTGCTGTCGAGCACCTCGAAAAACGTTTTGGTTCGTTTGTAGCCGTGAACCGGATATCTTTTTCGGTTAAAAAAGGGGAGGTGTTCGGCTTTCTCGGGGCAAATGGATCGGGCAAGTCTACAACCATCCGGATGCTGTGCGGTATACTCATGCCGACATCGGGTGAGGGCAGGGTTGTCGGACGTGACATCCTAAGGGAGCCGGAAGAGATCAAGAAGTCCATTGGCTACATGTCACAGAAATTTTCGCTCTATGAAGACTTGACTCCCGCTGAAAACATCCGTTTCTACCTAGGTGTCTACGGCGTACCGAGAGACTTGTGGGTAGAGCGGATGACGTGGACGCTTGAGATGACCCGTCTATGGGAGGTAAGTCGCCGCTTGACCCGTGAACTTCCGCAGGGATGGCGACAGCGCCTTGCCCTTGGCTGTGCCATGTTGCACAAGCCTGGCCTCCTTTTCCTCGATGAACCAACTTCCGGTGTAGATCCGATTACCAGAAGGAACTTCTGGCAATTCATCAAGCGGTTGGCCGATGAGGGGATGTCTGTGTTTGTAACGACCCACTACATGGAGGAGGCATATAATTGCCATCGTATCGTTATGATCGACGAAGGGCAAATCGTGGCACAGGGCAGCCCTGGTGAAATTGTGGCGACGGCCTGCCCGGACAAGCCAGGTGCTAACCTCCAGGATGCCTTCGTTGCGCTAATGACGAGAGGGAAGCAATGAATCTGCGCCGGTTCCAGGCTATCCTCCGCATGGAGGTTTTACATATAGTCCGGGATTTTCGAAGCCTATATCTGGCTTTTGCCATTCCCCTCCTCCTGATTCTTTTGTTCGGCTATGCACTGAGCCTGGATGTTGATCATGTAAGGGCCGTTGTTGTAGATTATGACAAAACCGACTTCAGCCGGGACTTTGTCAGAAGCTTCGGTGCATCTCCATATTTCGACCTCCAGGGATACTATGGAGATATGAGGGAAATTGATGATGCCCTTGACCACGGACAAATATCTCTCGCAATTGTCATTCCTTCGCAATGGAGTTTGAAAATCCGTGCTGACCGCGAGGCACCGCTACAGATCCTCCTGGATGGTAGTGATCCGAACTTTGCAAATATCACGCGCGGATATATCAATGCCTTCATTGAGCGTTATAACAGTAAGCTTCTGGTTAATTTTTTAGACCGCCATGGTTTGGAACCTGTTCGACCTCCGGTGGAAGGGAGAATCAGGGTATGGTTCAACGAAGACCTGGAAAGCCGCCAATTTATTATCCCGGGAATTATCGCCGTTATCATCATGATTGTGGGAGCTATGCTTACATCACTTGTTGTTGCCCGCGAGTGCGAGAACGGTACCATGGAGACAATCCGGTCGCTTCCAGTATCCGCACTGGAGTTTTTGGCGGGAAAGACTGTGCCGTATTTCGCCATTGGAATTACGGACGTCCTGATTGCTGTGCTGATGGGACAGGTGCTTTTTGGCATCGTCATGAAGGCGAGCTTCTGGCTGATGATCCTCGCTTCCTCCCTGTATCTTGCCGTTGCCCTTTTTCTTGGTCTCCTGATCTCTACGGTAACAAAATCCCAATTGGTGGCTAATCAGATGGCAATTCTGCTGACGTTCCTCCCGTCCATGCTGCTATCCAATTTTGTTTTCCCGGCAATCAATATGCCGAAAATCTTGCAGTTTTTTACTTATCTCGTACCGGCAACCTATTATATCGATATTCTCAGCGGGATTTACCTCAGAGGGCTGGATTTGGTTCACCTGCTTCCTAATTTCGTGGTGCTTGCCATGATATCCCTTATCCTAATGGCATTGAACATCACGATACTCAGAAAGGAGGGCTTATGACCTGGATGAGAATACGGGAGCTTGTACGCAAGGAATTCATCCAGCTTTTTCGGGATCGGCCCAATCGCCGTATTCTGATCATAGCCCCATTCGTTCAATTGCTGATCTTTGGCTATGTCGTCAATTACGACATCCGTTATATTCGAGTCGCCATATGCGACCTTTCGCAGAGCCGTGAGAGCAGGCTTCTCGCTGAAGCCTTCACCGGCAATGGGATTTTTCAAATTACCAACCGTGTATCTAATGATCGGAATATGGAGGAGTTGCTGTTAAAAGGAAAAGTGGATCTCGCCATTAAAATCAGTCCTGATATGGCATCCCGAATCCGAAAAGGATTGACGGCTGAGGTCCAGATTCTTGCCGACGGCACAATGAGCAATATGGCCTCGATCCGCATGTCCTATGTTATGACGGTTCTGGATCGTTATAACAGGCAAATGCTGCAAGACCTCTATCCACAACGAATGGACTATGGTCGCATCGATGCACGGGTCCGTACCTGGTATAACCCGAACCTTGACAGTCAGCATTTCTTCGTTCCAGGTATCGTAGCTTCCGTTGTCATGATCCTATCACTGTTGCTTACTTCCATTGCTATCATTAAGGAAAAGGAATCCGGCACGATGGAGCAAATAATCGTTACACCCATCAGGCCACTTGAGCTTATCATCGGGAAAACCATTCCTTATATAGTAATATCCATCGCCCAAATGTCGGCGATAACTATCGTGGCAATCTTCTGGTTTAATATCCCTCTGGTCGGGAATGTTGCATACCTGTTTATAGCTACCTGCCTGTTTCTATTGAGTACCTTGGGTGCAGGGCTTTTCATCTCGACGATCTCGAAAACACAACAGCAGGCCATGATGACCGCATTTTTCATTATCCTACCTTTTTTCCTTTTATCAGGGTTTGTATTTCCAATCGACAACATGCCCGTCGTCGTTCAATGGTTGACTTATGCCAATCCGTTGCGCTATTTCCTCGTTATCATTCGGGGGATTTTTCTGAAGGGCGTGGGCATGCATGTCCTATGGCCCCAATATGGGGCCCTAGCTGTGCTCGGATTTGTCCTGTTCAGCGGGGCGGTGGGGCGTTTCCACAAACATTTGGATTGATTTCAAAGGAGGGTTGTTCAGCATGTCAGTGAATCAACAGTATCGGGAGATGCCATGTCGCTATTTCAGAGAGGCGGGGAAGCAAAACACGAAAGCGGTCTTGGAAGCCGTTGCGCAACGGGCGCAAGAACTTGCCATCAGGAAAATTCTCATCGCATCATGCAGCGGTGAGACAGTGTTCAGGGCCCTGGATATTCTGGATGGCCAAGCTAAGATCATCGCTGTAAGCCATGTGACAGGATTTCTTGAGCCAAACGTCCAGGAATTAAACGATAAAAACCGGAAAAAGCTTGAGACAGCTGGTGTGACAATCTTCACTGGCCAGCATGCGTTTGGAGGGGTAGGGCGTGGTGTGCGAAGGAAACTTGCGACATATCAGGTAGATGAAATCATGGCCTTTACCCTGCGGATCTTCGGCCAGGGTGTCAAAGTGGCCGTCGAGATCGCTCTCATGGCGTCCGATGCGGGACTCGTCCGGACGGATGAGGATATCATTTCTATTGGAGGTACTGCTGAAGGTGCTGATGCAGCTCTTATCATCCAACCAGCTAACAGCAGTAGCATCTTCGATATGAAGGTCAGGGAGATCATTTGCAAACCATCTGCGTTTTAACCGGCTGGAATAAATCTGCAGCAGGGCAAAAAAGGCATGAGGAGGACATCATTCACTTTATGTCTGGGGGGTTTGCTTTCATGGCAAGCTTAGGTGGTGGACAAATGCACCATAAAACGAGATATGCATTACGCGGTATGCTTTGGATTGCGTGAAAAAGTGATGGCAGGTGAAGAGATTGTTAAACTGGTCATCGGTTTTATTAAGCCTCAGAGCATCCAATCACCAAGGTGCAACCGGCAAGTGCGCGATGTCAATCTGACATGATGCGGATGAAAAGGCAAGCAGGAAAGATGACCCGGACAGTGAGATCATGAAGGTTGCCTAGAATAGCACTTAGGGGGTCATTGATGTCCTTTTGTCGTGCAGTGCGATCAGTGGAACAGCACTGCCGAAGGGGACATCCTTATGATCTTGATGTTGAGTCTACAGCGTAACATGCGCGCCGCCAGAATAGGTCCAGAACTAGATTCAGGCTGACTCAATATAGGCCATGTGCATCATGTTTCTTCCATGAAGAATGTCATAACGCAGTACTGGATCTGCATCTTTCAACGCCTTTTTTCAGAAGAAGCTGCTGATCAGTAAGACTTCAAAGCATTCACAATAATCGCCTCTGCCCGTCGTGATCCCACGGAAACGATTCAAAGCACGGGTGGCTTCCTCGTATGGTAGGGATGATATTTGAGATTGGTGCTGAGCGAGTGCCCGCATCTTTACTTCCATAAAAGGCGAGATGTCTTCGATATAAGAGACATTCTGAATCGGAGTCCATACTTCATAACACAGGAGAGCATCAGGACGCCACGGTGACGCTCCGCACTCCGCGAACCAGGGGCCGCCAGCCCTTCTTGCAGCTTCTTTCACGATATCATGTGCCGCCTTGTGGTCGCTGTGCTCTTCGCGGCTATGCGGAAAATAAATTATGGAAGGCCGCTGCTGCCTGATGATCCGTGTCAATACCGTGAGACCTTCTTGCCGATATGCCTGAACGTATCCATCTTTCATCCTGAGAAATTCTAGATCCGGATGCCCGAGCACATCAGCAGCAGCTTTCACTTCCCTTTCACGAAGGGAGGAAACATCCTTACCGGTGCTGTCAATGCTGCCTTCTTCACCGGATGTCAAATAAGCAACCATGACGGAAAAGCCATGATGAATATATCGGGCGATGCTACCGCCGCATCCGATAATGTCATCGTCCGGATGCGGGGCAACTACGAGAATATTCCGCTTTGGGTTGGTTCGACCAGTCACATTGACCCCGTCATAAACGCTCGTCTGAAAATGAAAAAAACCCCGCCTCTACGTCTTTGAGGAGACGGGGTTTTTTCAGATGCTTTTGCAACTACAACAGGAGGTACGTCTACTTCTTCTTTGCAACCTTCTTCTTTGGTTTCGCTTTTGCAGCAGCCTTCGGCTTTGCCTTTACAGCAGCTTTCTTTGCAGCAGGTTTCTTTGCGACCTTCTTTTTGGCTTCTACCATAGCTTTACTACCTCCTTTTCATCAAGTTTAAATTTCAACTACTGGGATAAAAAAAACTACTTCTTCAACGCGGCTGCCTTATTCTTTTTTGGTGCCGCCTTCGCCTTTGGAACTTTTGCTACCTTTGCTTTTGCGGTAGCCTTTTGGACTGCGGGCTTCTTTGCAGCTTTTCCAGATGCTGCCTTTTTCTTGGGCTTCACTGCTTTTCCAGTCACCATGGGTTTACTGCAGCAAAGGATTTCACCGACGCCCGCATTGCCCAATGCGTCAACGGCTAGAACAAGGCCACACACTTCGCAATTCAAAATGTCTCCCTTCTTCCCCTTTGCCATTTTTTACTTCCTCCTGTTTTAAAAATGTTTCTTCTCGCCACGCATCCAAAATAACTACCCGCAACCTTATCCTCCTTATACACGAATTTTTTTCTCGAATCAAGAAATTATCTTCGTTCAGAAAAATTTTTTTTTCGGAGAGTCATGCAGTAGATATCACCATATGAATTGATTTCTTTTTCATACGAAAAGCGCTGTTGCAGGAACCATGCGGCTTTCCGGCCAATGCGATGTATATGATCCGGATGCGACATGACAAAAATTATTTTTTCTCTCAAATCATTCTTGTTCAGAAAAGTGATTCCCGTTTCTTTTTTTAGCAAAGATGCATTGCCAGGAATGTTTCTGCCGATGACTAACTTGCCATGGCTCATTGCTTCCATCATCGCATTTGATTCGCATTCAGACATGGATGTGTTGAGCATGATATCGATGGTTTCCATCAGCGGGCCGACGCGGTGTCTTTCAATAGGACCAAGGTATACAGCCCAAGGCATGTCGGTGATCATGCGCTTGATCCGCCGATACTCGTTCTCTTCGAGGACTGGCCCGGCCAGTATGAGCTGGAAATTAGAATTTACTTTTCTGACAGATTCAAGAAGATCGATTGCATAGGGCCACTGTTTCACCTTCCTGATTGCACCATAAAGTAGGAAGACGATGTTGTCGTCTTTGATGCGGCATCTCTTTCTGAAGTCGTAATGTTTCTCCTGTGGCAGCAATATGGATTGGTGGATGATACATACCCTTGGTATCTTTTCAACCCGCTGCCGGACAAGGTGCCTGATCTGTTCGCTGAACATTGTAACAAACTCCGAGCAGCGCAAGACCTCAAGGATCACTTTGCGCTTCACAATTTTCTGAAAATCGATGTTGATGTCTGTACCGGTCATTGTTGTGATCATGGGGATGCCCAGTGACTCCTTGATCATCAATCCGGCAGGACCGGCCTTAAAAGCGTGAAAATTATGGACGAGGTCTGGCTTGAATGCTCCCGCTATCTTCAAGGCCTGGGCGGTTGTATTTTGGGATAGATCGATGATGCGGCACAGGATGCCGACGCTCTTCAGGCCTCGGCTTATTCTGTCCACAGTGACGGCATTCCCGGTTAACTGTGGGGGGGCTGTCGGCGTCAGAAGGAGTGCACGTATCATTCTTTGCGGGCAAGATCGAAGAAATCCCTGATAATTTGTCTCATCTCTTTGGGATGCTCCATGGGAATCAAGTGGCCGGTTCCTGGGATCATCCGATAAGAGCCTCTTGGGAAAAGAGAGACCGCCTTGGGGAGATCAATGAATGATCGATTTTCGCTTGTCTCACCTTCTAGGACAAGACAGGGACAGGTGACATTCGAGAGAAGAGGCCATGGGTTTTGATGCAAGCCGCCCATGAACAAGGCAGCCTCCCTTTCCGGAGAGCAGACGAGTTGAAGACCACCCCCCTCTCCTGCTTGCATACCGAAACGTAAATAGAGATCAAGCATTTCGGGATCCCAGCTTTCAAAGAGACTTCTCGATTTGAGGTAGTTTAAGGCCTCTTCCGGGTCGGACCAATAGTTGGTGCGCTTGATGGCTCTTGAAGCAAGCGGGTGTTCGTCCACTCGGATCGTGACTCCATAAAAGTTTTCCGGTAAGAAAATGGGCTCAATCAGAACCATTGCGATTGCTTGGAGCCCAAATACCGCAACAGCCATGGTGACCACTGTGGCTCCCATAGAATGTCCGACGAGGAATGGGTGTTCTATGCTGATGGCGCTGCAGAATCTGGAGAGGTCTTCTGCTATGGTCATCCAGTTAAGCCCTCCGTGTGCCGGATCAACCACCCGATGGTCGCAAAAGTAAGGCGCGATGACCTGATACTCGGGAGTGAGTTCACGTGCGATGGGATGCCAGAGCCAAGGTAGGAATCCGGTAGCATGAAGCATAACAATTACCGGGCCATCTCCTTCATAATATAAATAGGAAAGGTCCGTATCGCCGATGTTCTTTGACAGTGTCCTTGGAGCTTTTCCTTTTATGTATGCCGGATCCATATGATTATTTCACCCATACCGCATAATCATCGACAGCGGCACGCTGCCGTTCGAAGCGGTTCACTGCCGCATCGCACTCAGGATATCCAAGTGCAGCCCCGATAGCGATAGTCTGATCGTGAGGTATGGGGAAAAGTTCGCGGAGGAGGTCGGAGTAAGTTACCGAGACGGCAAGGATGCAGGTTCCCAATCCCTTGTCCACGGCCGCCAGGCAAAAGGACTGGAGGAGCAATCCGACATCGAGCATGGCATATCCCTCCGGTACGCTCTTGTCGAAGGTAAAAACCAGCAGGCATGGCGCATCGAAAAGAGTGTGCATCTCTGCCATGTAGTTAACACGGGCCTGTTTGTCATCCCTGGCAATGGATAATGCGATCAGCACACTCTTGCCGATATCCATGTAGCGCCGCTTCAGAGGGGCGCTCCATGCGGATGGCATAGGAACTTCGGGTGACGCCGCCGTGCCATTCATCATCTTGTTCCGGTTTGCCTGTTTAAATTTACCTAATGCAGATCCGGTCACCACGTAACATGACCAAGGTTGTGTGTTGCCCCATGAGGGCGACCATCTTGCTGTATCAAGGATGGAGCGAATTACATCCTCTGAGACGGGGTCGGATCGAAACCGGCGTATGCTTCTTCGTTCTTTAATTGCTTTTTCCAGGTCCACGGTCGCTTCCTTTCCAATATGGAGGAGCCTGCTTAAAATGAATGTTTCAAAATCTCTCCTGTGGTATGTTTGTGTGTAACTTGGAGTGGAGTATAGAGGAAACGGCAAGGCTTGTCAAAAAAATCCGACGAGTAGGGTTGGTCATCATACGGAAAATATGACGGGAAATTTCTTGGGCGCAACAAACGCAGGTCGGCTCATTGTTGTGGGTGCTGGCGCATCAGGCCTGATGGCGGCCGGTCGGGCAGCAGAGGCGGGAACTGACGTTCTTCTTCTTGAGAAAATGGACCAGGTCGGCAAGAAGCTGCTTGTTTCCGGAAAAAAAAGATGCAATCTGTCCAATACAAAACCCATTGGAGAATTCATCTCTATGTTTGGCGCCAATGGACGATTTCTCCATAGCGCCTTCCATCGTTTTTTTCGAGAAGATTTTCTGGCCCTCCTGAAACGCTTCGGTGTCGACACCAAAACGGAACGGGGCGGACGGATCTTTCCCGCATCGGAAAAGGCCTCTGATGTGGTGGTGGCTCTGCGCCGTTATGTGCTTGATTCGGGAGTAAAAATTGAAACCGGTAGTCGTGTTGTGTCCCTCGAGACAAAGGATCATTGCATACATGGTGTCGGGGTGGCGGGCGGGCGTATATCGTCCGGGGCTGTTATTCTTGCTTCAGGCGGTGCAACCTGGCCAGCCACAGGATCGTCTGGTGACGGATTCCGCATGGCTAAGGCAGCTGGACATACCATCGTTAAAATTCGACCTGCATTAGTGCCGCTTGTTGTTATGGAAGATCGCCTCGCCCATAGGATGCAGGGGGTGAGTCTTCGGAATGTCCGCCTTACAGCCTTCCAGTGCGCTGCTGATGACATGGATATCGCCTGGGTGCCATCTGCAGATAAGGGCAGAAGGATTCCGGGCAAGAAGCCGCATCCGCCCGTCATTGAAAGCCGTATGGGTGAGATGATGTTCACCCATTTTGGCATTGGCGGTCCGGTGACTCTTCTAATGAGCTTGGCGATTGTAGAGGCGCTTGAAAAAGGGCCCGTGTCCGTTGCTATTGACCTGAAGCCGACACTAAACGCGGATCAGCTCCGTGCCCGCCTTCAGCGCGATTTTGATGCACATGGAAGAAGATCGTGCCTCAGAATTGTCGAAGTGCTCGTTCCCCGCAAAATGGCAAATCCAATCATGAACCTTGCCGGTATTGCTTCCGATAAACCGGCCCATCAGGTAACAGCTTTGGAGCGGGAATGCCTGGTACAGGTGCTCAAGGCCATGCGATTCAATGTAAGAAGACCCCTCCCGCTCTCCTCCGCCATGATTACAGCTGGCGGTGTATCCCTCCGGGAGGTAGATTCCAGAACCATGGCGTCCCGCATCATCAGAGGATTATATTTCAGCGGTGAAATTCTAAATCTCGATGCCGACACGGGAGGATATAACCTGCAGGCGGCCTTCTCCACCGGATATGTTGCTGGTGCATCTGCAGCGGAATATCTTCATTCAAAAAAATAGCCGTTTCAGGATACCGTTTCTATGGAAACGGTGCTTTCAGGCCACTTGTATCCCCTCTTCTGGAAGAGGTTGATGCAGGTATCAACGACTGAGTCATCAAACAGAATGTTGCGGTTCTGATCAATTTCCTTGAGCGCTTGATCAATTCCAAGGGTCGGGCGGTATGGACGATGGGATGACATCGCCTCAACCACATCAGCTACGCCTATGATGCGCGCTTCCATAAGGATCTCATCCCCTTTGATTTTTTTGGGATATCCGGAGCCGTTGAGACGCTCGTGGTGCTGGTAGACGATTTCAGCTAGCGGCCATGGGAAAGTAATGTCTTTGAGAATGTCGTAACCGGCCTTGGCATGTGTGTGGATCAGTTCCACTTCCATGGGATTCAGGTTACCGGGCCTGCTTAGGATTTCTGCCGGTATGTAAAGCTTTCCTACATCATGGATCGTGGCGGCCATATTGACTGCTACAACCTGGTTTTCAGGCAGTTTCATTTGGCGGGCAATCATGGTTGCAAGGTCTGTGACGCGCGTTTCATGTCCTGATGTATATGGGTCACGGATTTCAACGGCTGATGCCATGGCCTGAATAGTGCCGCCAACAGCCCGCTGGAGATTACGGGAAGTTATGGTCAATTCTTCATTGGCAAGCTTACGGTCCGTGATATCATATGCAGAAGCAATTATAGCCGGCTTTCCTCCATAGTCGATCTGGGTTGCCGCGAAGTCGCACCATCTCACCTCATCATTTTTTACTACAAGCTTGAATTCAAAGCGGGTAGAGGCACTCGATACTTTGAAGATGACCTGCCCCCTTCTTCGAACCAGATCGCGGTGGTCTGGATGAATGATGTCCCACAGGCTTAACGTGAGGAGTTCTTCGCGGCTATAACCGGAAAGCTGCCCCATCAAATAATTAGCCCAGACGAAGCGATCATCTTGGTAAATGAATATGGCGACGGGAGCCGTTTCTGCAAGCTTCCGGAATTTTTCCTCACTTTCGCGTAGGGCATCAAAATACAGCTTCCGTTCCGTAATATCCCGGCCACTGAGTATCAACCCTGCCGGTGTACCGACATCGTCGGCGTAAATATTCCCCTCCGCTTCGATCCAGATGTAATGTCCCAGAATATGACGATATCGGAATTGGGCCTCCATATTTTTCACGAAGTGGCCGAATCCTTTTTGAAATAACTTCTTGACGGGATCCAGATCGTCGGGATGGAGGTAGGTAAAACAGGACGTACCTGTCAAATGCTCGGGTGCGTATCCAAGAAGATTCCTGTGCGATGGGCTTACATATTGGAAGATTCCCTCAGAGTCGATCAGGCTGATCAACTCCTGCATATGTTCGCTGATCAGCTTGAAAAGGTCAATGTAGGGGGGAATGCTCAATGACATTGTTCCCTTCGTGGAGGGTATTTTTTCATGCCGCGCTTGCAAGATGTACACGTAGTCGGTTATAATCCTCGCAACACCGGATGATGTCTCTAACACGGCATATTTTACGTTAATATCCGGAAAGATTCAAGGACATTTACACAATATATGGTATTTTTTGCGATGATTGCACTAGATGTTGTGCCGGATACAATCCTGCAGCGATCTCTATAACCTATATATAAAGGAAGGCACCATGGATTTTATTGACGCCATAAATGGAAGGACTAGCTGCCGAGCATACCTGCCAATGCCGGTTAAGAGAGAGATTTTGTCGGGTATCATGGAAAGGGCAAGTCGTAGCCCATCATACCGCAATTCTCAGCCGTGGGAAGTCTTTATCGTGACAGGGGAAAAGAAGGTCGCTCTAGCGGAAAAACTTACCGCTATGATTTCCGATGGCGTTCCATTGGAACCCGATTTTCCGTTTGCCCAAAGTTGGCCTCCCCCTATGGAGAGCCGGACAGAGTCTCATCGCCGGTTACGTTTCGCAGCGTTGGGGATTGATCCTGACCGGGACCATGAAAAGATCGTTGAAAGCTACATGTGCAATTTTAAATTTTTTGATGCACCAGGAGTGATATTCATAGGGATGGACCGGTCCCTTGGACCCTGGTCAGTTTTCGACCTCGGCCTGTTCACGCACGGATTGCTTCTGGCAATCTATGACGCTGGACTCGGGGCTTGTCCTCAGGCGATGCCTACGGCTTATCCGAAGATAATACGCGGGATATTGGACATTCCAGAAAACTTTGCCATTATGCTGGCGATCTCATTCGGCTACCCGGATTCGAGCGCTCCTGCGAATTCCTATCGTTCTGTTCGGAAAGGTCAGAAGGAGTTTGTCCATTGGTACGGCTTCGGGCATGCGAATGATGCGCGGTAGGAACTGCGCACATGGGGGCCTGATTCAACATGATCGAACCCCATCGCAGACGCCATGGTTTTTATCTCGGCAAATTCTTCAGGGTGGTAATATTTTGCGACAGGCCAGTGTCTCATTGTCGGTTGTTGGTACTGGCCAATGGTTACATACCGGCAGCCTGTCGCAACAATATCGGACAAAAGCACCTCTATGTCTTTTCGGGTTTCTCCGAAACCGACCATGAAACCAGATTTGGCAGTCACGTGATACTGTTGTGCGCACTCTTCGTTGAGCCTCTTGATGTGTTTAAGGAGCTGAAGCGAAAGCCGATAGTTCCCTTCGGGGCGGATTCGATCAAACAGAGCCGAAGCCACCTCCATGTTATGGCTGATGACATTGGGATGGCTATCGAAGACTTGCTGCAAGGCCTTTGTGCTTCCTCGAAAGTCCGGAATCAAAAGCTCAACCCCGCATCCGGGAAGCTCTGCACGAATTTTTTCTACGCAAGAGACGAAATAGGATGCTCCCCCATCGTCCAGGTCATCTCTGGAAACGGATGTGATAACGACATAATGCAGATCGATCATTCTGATGGCCTTGACAAGATTTGCCGGCTCGTCATCATTGGGCTTGTTGGGAATGTCGTGGGATACATTGCAATACAGACAATTCCTGGTGCAGGTATTTCCAAGAATGAGAAATGTGGCTGTCCCTTTGCTGAAACATTCTGCTAGGTTTGGGCAACGAGCCTCTCGGCAAATCGTATGGAGCCCCATCCGAGAGAGCACATCCTTTACTTTTCCGTATTGGGGACCGCCTGGCAGACGCATCTTTAGCCATTCAGGCTTTCGGGGTGAGATGTTCATCAGGAGAAATGCTTTATCAAGATAGAAATGATCAGCAGCAGTATAATCGCGGCTGCAAAAAGGAGATATCGTTTGCTGACGAACTTCTTGCCAACAATGACTTCACCGCAATACTCACATACCGTCAACCGGTTTGCAATAGCCTTGCCGCAATGGGGACAAGGGACAAGATTGTCCCTTTCCATGATCCGTTTTTCTACACTCTTGCCTACCTCTCCATGAACGTTGTATTGCCAGTTGCAGTCATCCGTTGGGCACTTTCCTATAAGTGGCATATTGTCTGTCCACATGAAGCTTTTTTTACAATCGGGACATTGAATCTTCAACATGAGTGATCTCCTAAAGCATTATTCATAGCGGGTAAGACGTCGAGTCATCCTTTATCATTTTAAGTACTATAAAGGCATGGGGAATTCAAGACGAAAACAGGCCGGATTATTTAATGAAAAAGCAAGCGATTTTGTTATATTGTGAGTTCCGCGTTGATTATTTGCGTAAAGTGGGTTACAAATCACGGCCGCCGGGAAAAAATTGGTCTGTAGGGTAAGGATAAGATCATGCTCTGTTGGAAGATGTTCCCAAGTGGTTTGAGGCAGATCATGATGAATGCATTATAGAAGGGAAAGGGAAATCTGGTCATGAGAAGATTCGGCATGATTTTTTTTGCGTTTCTGTTTGTCGGCATGCTGGTCGGCGTAGCCCAAGCCAGTGACACACTTGAAATGGTTAAAAAGAAAGGCATCCTGATCGGAGGCGTAAAAGATTCCATGCCAGGTTTCGGTTATATCGATGAAAGAACGCATGAGCTTGTCGGCTATGATGTAGATTTTCTGAAATATATTGCCATGAAACTGGGAGTGAAGCTTGAGCTAAGGCCGGTAACCTCGGCCACCCGTATGCCGCAATTGGTCGCCGGTAACATCGATATTATTGCCGCAACCATGGCGAAGACGCCGGAGCGTGCCAAGCAAGTCGATCTCAGTTACATATATTTCTATACTGGCCAGAAGTTCATCACCTTCAAAAAGGACAAAATAAAAAAGCTGGCCGACTTGAATGGAAAGAAAATCGGTACCCTCAGAGGATCTACTTCCGAACTGAATGCAAAGAAGGCCCTACCGAATGAAGCTTTTATATCCTTTAATGATTATCCCCAGGCGTTTCTGGCTCTTCGACAGGGAGATGTTGCAGCCATTACGAACGATGAGATCATGCTTGCTAAAATCCTCGCCAAGGCTCCGGACAAGGACCGCTATGAAATTGCGGATATACAGATATCCGATGAGCCCTATAGCTTGGGTATCCGTAAGGATGATACGAAATTCCTTCATTTTGTAAATGCGACACTGCTTGAAATGGAGAAGAATGGGGAAGCGGTCAAGATCTTCAACAAGTGGTTTGGCCCCAAGACGGATTTTCCAATACGGCGAAATTTCAAGATCACTGACCAGAAGTTGTCCTGGGAGAAATAGCTGCCATAGTTTTAATGGTCAGTGATCAACGGATATTGAATAAGATTTCCTCAAGTGACAATTGATTATATTTTCTGCAGGATCTTGCTGAAAAAGAGATGCTTCCTTTTGGGGATGTATAGGTTGCCGTCATAATCGACGATGAGCCTGCCCTCCAAATGATCCAGTTCATGCTGGACCACCCGCGCCATATAGTCAAGATACCGTTTGCTGATCTTTTTCCCCGATTTGTCATAACCCCGTACTTTAATTTCAGGATAGCGTGCGATTTCAACTTGAACGTCCGGACAGGACAGGCAACCCTCGGCCATGATGATCTGTTCACCGCGGGATTGGGTTACCCTAGGGTTGACCAGAATCTCATAGTCCCGATCATCGCGGATCCGTTCTTTTTTGTCGAAGTCTCCGGTGCGGAAGATGATGATCTGTTTGTTGATTCCGATTTGTGGTGCAGCCAGGCCTACGGCGTCATCCAGTGATAAGAATGTCTCTAAAAGTTGTTTAATCCATTCTTTGCCTTCATCGTTCAGAGGAAGGGCGATATCCTCATTGGGGGCCCTCAGGGTCAGTGTATCCCCTTCCTTTCTGCCATCTTCATCCCAGAGTGTTAAAATTTTTGCTGCCACCATCCTTAACAGTCCTTCATTATGTGTTACAAAACCCATATAACACCTGCTTTGGCGAAATGCAAACAAACTGGTGGAGAGCACTCTCCTATTCTATGTTCAATGCTGTATGGCAGGGGGTTCATTCTTGATCTTTTTAAGGATGTCTGGTAGTTTTGTAAACTTAGAGGAACGGCTGGATCTTCCCAGAAGGAAGACGATGCCGCTTCCGCCGAGAGAACAACCTTGATTGATTGGATCATTACCAAACGGGTACGATCTACTATGGCCAAGGCCATTCGTTTTGAAACGGAAAAGGCGCCGGCCATTCCGAGGGGAAACCAATCCGATCCATGCTTGCTGTATATCCACATTCCTTTTTGTGAGCGGCTTTGTCCATACTGCTCTTTTCACAGGATTCAGTTCGATGCGCGGCTCTGCAGGGAATATTTTCAAGCCCTGCGCCGCGAGATTGTTTTATACAAAGAGCAGGGCCATGATTTCAAAGGCATCTATGTTGGGGGGGGGACTCCAACGGTGATGATAGATGAGCTTGCTGAAACTCTGGGTCTTGCCCGCCAATGTTTCAGGATCGACGGAATATCGGTGGAGACAAATCCTGATCATTTAACGGATGACCGCCTGGTGGTTCTGAGGCAGGCGGGAGTAAACCGACTTTCTGTCGGAGTGCAAAGCTTCGATGATGGCCTTCTCAAATCCATGCAGCGTTTTGACAAATATGGAAGTGGAGAAACCATTGCCGGACGCTTGAAGGACGTGCTTGGCAGATTCGATACCCTTAATGCTGATATGATGTTTAATTTTCCAAGCCAGACGGAAAGGATGCTGGAACGTGATCTGCAGATATTGACCGGCATGGCCATGGATCAGGTGACGTGGTACCCCCTTATGGCTTCCGATGCGACTCGCCGTAGAGTACGTGAAGTGTTCGGCCGGGTGGACTATAACCAGGAGAGGCAATTTTACGGGAGGATCGTATCTGGATTGGTTCCCCCCTATCGTTTTTCATCGGCGTGGTGTTTTTCGTGGGGTGCAGCCATGGTCGATGAATACATCGTGAACTATGATACATATGCCGGATTGGGCAGCGGCGCAATCGGATACCTGAATGGCACTTGCTATGCCAATACATTTCTTGTCCCCGAGTATATAGAACGCTTGCGTCGGGGTGAACTACCACTGATAGCTTCCCGAAACTTCTCCATCCGCGATCGCATGCGCTACGATTTTCTGATGAGGCTGTTCAGTACAACTCTCGATCCCAGGGATCTATCGAAAAAATATGGCCGAAGCATTATCCCGTATCTAGGGGTTGAACTATTGGCTCTTTTGGTTTTCGGCCGTCTATATAGGGACGGCGGCATATACCACCTGACAGCGAGAGGCAGGTATGCATGGGTGATTATGATGCGGGAGTTTTTTATAGCCGTTAATAATTTCAGGGATTTCTGCCGCAGTGAGGCGGGGCTCCCGCTGGCTGCCTAAAGGAAAAACCAACGATGGAAATGGGACTATATATAAAGGATACGGTCCTGGGCGAACATCATGGATGATCAGCTGAAGAAAATACTGCGAAATCTTCCTAAAATCGATGAGTTAATGCAGTTGATCCATCAGGAGGGAAGGATGTTGAGCCTGCGGAAGGATATCCTGCGTGATATCTGCCGGGGGGTGGTAGAGAAGTTCCGGCAGGATCTGATCAGGCATGCCGAGCAAAACCGGCCAGTGGTCCCCCCTGCCTTGCCGAGTGTGGTTGCCAGGGTTCGTCAGGCTGTTGACGACTTGCGTCGTTACCGTTTCCGCAGGGTCGTTAACGCAACGGGGGTTGTCCTCCACACGAATCTCGGCAGAGCGCCTCTGTGGGATAAGGCATTGGAACATGTAATTGAAACGGCTGGCGGGTATGCCAATCTTGAATATGATCTGAATAAGGGTACAAGAGGCCAGAGATATGACCATGTCCGCAGTCTGCTGTGTCTGCTGACCGGAGCTGGGGATGCCCTAGTCGTCAACAACAATGCAGCTGCGGTCCTTCTTGTGCTGAACACTCTGGCTGAGGGTAAAGAGGTCATTGTCTCCCGGGGGGAGCTGATTGAGATAGGTGGAGAGTTTAGGATTCCGGAAATCATGCAGAAAAGTGGAGCCCGCTTGCGAGAGGTGGGAACAACAAACCGCACTAGGCTTTCCGACTATGCGCGTGCCATCGGGAATGATACGGCGCTTCTAATGAAGGTTCATACGAGCAATTTCCGAATCATAGGCTTTACAGAGGATACAAACTGTGCCGCACTGGTGGACCTGGGGGGGGGATATGGTCTGCCCGTCATGAATGATTTGGGAAGCGGATGCCTCATCAATCTGGAGTCTTACGGCTTAAGGCATGAGCCGACCGCCCAGGAGGCTCTTTCTGCCGGAGTGGACATTGTGACGTTCAGCGGAGATAAACTGCTTGGTGGCCCCCAGGCAGGTTTAATCTTAGGCCGGAAGGAATTGGTTGAGCAGATCCGCAGCAACCCGCTGAACCGGGCCCTCCGCATAGATAAAATGACGTTGGCGGCCCTTGAGGCAACCCTAATCGGGTATCTTGACGAGGGCACAGTTGGCGAGGGGTTCCGGGTAGTCCGCTCGCTGACGGAACCCCTGGCTGATGTACGGCGGCGTGCACGGATGCTTATAAAAATATTGAATAAATTGCCAGATACACGATGGCGCCTTGAAATGAAGGATGGATTTTCAATGGCCGGGGGCGGTTCTTTGCCGGATCAACAGATTCCTACGTCATTGATTGCCGTCCGATATCATGGACTGACTCCGGACACACTGGAGGAACGTCTCCGGAAACTTGAGGTACCAATTATTGTACGCATCGCTGATGACGAAGTGCTCCTAGATTTGAGAACCATAGTGGAGAATGAATTTCCATGGATACGGCAGGGCTTTGAAAGCATTGGCAAAGGAGGCTCGGCGGCCCGGATATGACAGGAAGGCATCGCCGGTTTACAGTTTCAAGCGGAGATGAGGGAAACAGGCTGGATATTTTTCTTGCCTTACAGAATATTGCCTTGAGCCGGTCACAGATCAAGAGGGCCGTGGAGGAAGGCAAAGTCCTTGTCAATGGCCATACGGTTAAAGCAGGCAACCGTCTCAAGAGGGGTGATGTTGTAGAAATCAGTCTTGACGCATCTTCTCCTAGTGTGTTGGAGCCTGAACCCATTGCCCTTGATATCACCTACGAAGATTCCGAACTTCTGGTTCTTAACAAACCACCAGGAATTGTTGTTCATCCGGCCCCCGGACATTTCCACGGCACCCTTGTACATGGAATACTTCATCACTGTCAAGACTTGTCCGGCATCGGAGGCGTTATGAGGCCGGGGATTGTTCATCGTCTCGATAAGGACACCTCGGGCCTGCTCATTATAGCCAAATCGGATTTTTCCCATCATCACCTGGCGGCCCAATTCAAGGCTCGGAAAATCAGAAAGATATACAAGGCCTTGGTTTATGGGGATGTGGAGGGAGATGCTGGTGAGATCGTTCTTCCTGTCGGGCGGCATCCTGTCGAACGTAAAAAGATGTCGACGAGAAGCCGGCATGGTAAAGAGGCAATGACCCTTTGGCGTGTTGTCAAACGTTATGGCGTTGCAACACTACTGGATGTGGAAATCGTGACCGGCCGAACCCACCAGATTCGGGTTCATCTGAAATCCATGGGGTATCCTGTGGTGGGGGATGCTGTTTATGGTAACCCGCGGCGTGCCGATCAGGTGACCGATGCCCGGCAGCGTGGCGCGTTGAGATCCATGAAGCGTCAAGCTCTCCATGCTGGGAAGGTGGTTTTCACCCATCCGACAAGCAGTGAGCTTCTGGAGTTCACAGCTCCCTTGCCCCCGGACATGGAAGATTTGTGCCGCATGTTGGAATCCGGACGGCCGATCCAATGATCGATGAGCAATCCTGAAACCAATGCCGATGTGATACAGTATGGTTCGGTTGAATACTAACGGTACGCTTCGATATTTTACCGCTGACAAGCTCAGTTCCCTGCCCTTTGTTATCCACGCGTTCTGCACACGCTATGGTGGTGTCAGCAATCGCCCCTTCTCAAGCTTGAACGTCAGTTCGCGGCTGGGTGACCAAGAGTACAACGTTGCTAAAAACCTGTCTATCATCGCCGGTACCTTCGGATTCGCACCTGAACAGTTTTGCCTGGTGCATCAGGTTCATGGTGACGATATTGTTGTTCTTGACCAAAACCGGCCAATCATGCACTCCGTTGAGCAACCTGTTTATGGTGACGCCCTTATCGCCAAACGATCAGGGGTCGCCATTGGCATCAAAACAGCTGATTGTGTTCCCATTTTGATCATTGACCTTGAGCATCAGGTAATTGCTGCTGTTCATGCAGGTTGGAAAGGCACATCCCTGGGGCTGACAGCGAAAGTTGTAAAGAAGATGGGGCATCTCTACGGTACCCGCCCGGAACATTTGCTTGCCGCTGTGGGCCCTGCGATTAACTGTTGCTGTTATGAAGTCGATGAGACCGTCTTTAGGGCGTTTACCGTCCGCGAGCGCTCTCTCGTCTTCCGCCCTGGGGTTAGACCTGGCAGATGGATGCTGGATCTTCCCTCAGCGAATCGAAACTACCTACTGGCTGCCGGTGTTCCGGATGGCAGCATCGAGCAGGCAGAGGTGTGTACGGCGTGCCGCAGGGATTGGTTCTTCTCCCATAGGGGTGAACACGGCCTCACAGGGCGTCAACTGAGCTTTATCATGATACGCCAGACAGAAAAAAATCCTTGACAGATGAATTCTTCTCATTATAAGCATATGCCAGTTCTTAGAAAGGCGTGTTAGTCCCTCCTTCTGGAGTGTTTCGCAATTTCACAATAAAGTCTGACAACTCATCTGTTTTTTATGGTTCATTTTACATGTAAGAACCTCTAAGACCGCATTCCCGTCTTTGTATACTTTCAAAGATGGCCACCATGTACCGGTGGGTTTTCTGATTGAATCAAAAATTTTTCCATAAGGGAACAAATCATGAATATTGAAGACATCAAAAGATTACCCATCAGTGACCTCACCAATCTGGCCAAGGACATGAATGTTCCCGGTGCTGGCGGAATGCGCCGACAGGATCTGATATTCTCCATCCTCCAGGCTCAGGCTGAGAACAACGAAATCATATCCGGATCTGGAGTGCTGGAAATTCTGCCTGACGGATTTGGCTTTCTGCGTGCCGTTGACTACAATTATCTGCCAAGCCCTGATGACATATATGTATCTCCTTCCCAGATCCGGCGGTTTAACCTGCGAACGGGCGATACGATTTCCGGTGAAGTCCGCCCCCCCAAAGAAGGAGAAAAATATTTTGCCCTGCTGAAAGTGGATGAAGTGAATTATGAAAGTCCTGATGTGGCGCGGGATAAGATCCTGTTTGACAATTTGACACCCCTGTATCCTGATGAAAAACTCAACCTTGAATTCGACCCGGAAAATTTATCCACAAGGGTCATGGATCTGTTCACCCCAATCGGCAAAGGGCAGCGCTCCCTGATTGTCTCTCCCCCGCGGGCCGGCAAGACCGTTCTTCTTCAGGATATTGCACATAGTATCGCAGCGAACCATAAAGAGGTGATCCTGATGGTTCTGCTCATCGATGAACGACCCGAAGAGGTTACAGACATGCAGCGAAGCGTCAAGGGCGAGGTCATTTCGTCCACCTTTGATGAGCCTGCCACCCGGCATGTCCAGGTTGCGGAAATGGTAATAGAAAAGGCTAAACGCCTGACAGAGCATAAAAAGGACGTGGTGATTCTCCTCGATAGCATCACCAGGCTTGCCCGCGCATACAATGCTGTCGTGCCGCCCAGTGGTAAGGTCCTCTCCGGCGGTGTGGATTCTAATGCCCTTCATAAGCCGAAACGATTCTTCGGTGCCGCCAGAAACATTGAAAATGGGGGCAGCCTGACCATCATTTCAACAGCTCTGATTGATACGGGAAGCCGGATGGATGAAGTGATCTTTGAAGAATTCAAGGGAACAGGCAATATGGAGCTCCATTTAGATCGCCGGATTGCAGACCGACGGGTTTTCCCGGCCTTCGATCTGATAAGGTCCGGCACCCGCAAGGAAGAGCTTTTGATTCCCAAAGCCAACCTCAACCGGGTGTGGATTCTGCGAAGGTTGCTTCAGGAGATGAATCCCCTCGACGCAATGGAATTCACCATCGATAAAATCAGAAAAACGGAAAACAACCAGAACTTCCTCGATTCCATGAATCAGTAAAAAAAACTTGATTTTCTGCCTGTGCAGACTATAATGCGATCCCCTTGCCGAGATGCAAGGGGTTATTGTGGTGTTAAGAATCGTTAAAGGAGAGTCATCGTTGACCATGAAACAAGGCATTCACCCCGAATACAAAGAAACGACGATTACCTGCGTATGCGGCAATATCATCTACACCCGCTCTACGAAGAAGGATATCAAAATCGAAATATGTTCCCAGTGCCACCCGTTCATGACCGGCAAACAGAAGATTATCGATACAGCGGGGCGTGTGGAGCGGTTTAAGAAAAAGTATGCCGGTGGGGATCAGGCAGGGAATGATAGTAAAAAATCTTAAGATATTGAATTTGTTATGGTAGTAATGTCACGCGCCTGTTCCACGTCATTTACATTCCAGGCTGCCAGTACAACGGTGGCTGTCCAGAAAACTGTTTTTCCTGAAGTTTATTAGCCCATACCACTCTGCAATGGCATCATCGGGGTGAATAAAAGTCGATCCCCGCTTCAAAGTACGTGTGAAGTATGTATGACAAACTTAAAGATATAGAAAGCCGGTATTCCGAGTTGGAAAAGCTTCTGAGCGACCGCGATATAGTCGCGAAACAGGCTCTCTACCAGAAGTATGCCAAGGAGCATGCGGGGCTTCGGGAATTGGTAGAAACGTTTCGGGGCTATGAGGAAAATACGGCCAGGATAGAAGAGTGCCAGGCCCTGCTCAGGGAAGATGACGAGGAACTTCGTGAAATAGCCAAAGAAGAGTTGCCTGCCCTCCGTGAGGAAAAGGAACGCATTGAGGAAAAACTGAAATTTCTACTTTTACCGAAAGACCCCAATGATGAGAAGAACGTGCTACTCGAGATCCGGGCGGGTACTGGCGGCGATGAAGCAGGCCTGTTCGCGGGCGACCTTTTCCGAATGTATGCCCGATATGCCGAGAGCTGCGGATGGAAGGTGGAGATTATAAGCAGCACTCCGGCTAGTGGTGTCGGAGGGTTCAAGGAAATCATCGCTTCCGTTTCCGGTCAGGGCGCATACAGCCGCTTGAAGTATGAAAGTGGGGTTCACAGGGTTCAGCGGGTGCCGATTACGGAAGCCCAGGGAAGGATTCATACATCAGCAGTTACCGTGGCCATTTTGCCTGAGGCAGACGAGGTTGAAGTGAACATTGACCCGAATGATTTGCGGATCGATGTCTACCATTCCAGCGGTCATGGTGGCCAGAGCGTGAATACGACGGATTCTGCGGTTCGCATAACCCATTTGCCGACCGGTGTAGTGGTTACATGTCAGGATGAGAAATCCCAACTAAAGAACAAGGCAAAGGCGATGAAGGTGCTGAGGGCGCGTCTTCTCGACATGATGGTATCCAAGCAGAATGCCGAAATTTCAGAGGCCCGTAAAAACCAGGTCGGAAAAGGTGACCGCAGTGAGAGAATCAGGACATATAACTTTCCCCAAGGCAGGGTTACTGATCACCGGATCGGCCTCACCCTTTACAATCTGGAAAATTTCATTGACGGCGATCTTGATGAGGTTCTCGACACGCTGGCAACGCATTTTCAGGCCAGGGCTCTGAAAGAGGCGGCGTTATAATCATTCAAAAAAAACAACTGTATGAGCATTCGCGGTCTGCTCAACTGCTGTACTTTCCTTTTTCAACAGGCTGGATTAACCAATCCCCGTCTTGATGCCGAGGTTCTCCTATCCCATTGCCTAAGTATTGATCGAGCAGGCCTGTATGCCCATCTTGGGCAATCCCTTTCTGCAGAGACGGTCCAACGCTATTGTTCGATGGCAGCACGCCGCTTAGCCAGGGAGCCTGTGGCCTATATTCTCGGTAGAAAAGAATTCTGGTCCCTTACGTTTGAGGTGACGTCCGACGTTCTGATTCCCAGGCCCGCAACGGAAACCTTGGTTGAGGAGGTACTAAAGGTGGCACGCCGAAGATTTTCAGGACGCAGTCTGCATATCCTTGAGATTGGAACAGGGAGCGGTGCCATCTGCATATCCATTGCTACGGAGCTTCAAAATGCGAGGATCACGGCAACGGACATTTCCCCTGCCGCACTTCGGATCGCCCAGAACAATGCCGTACGACAAGGGATGGCAGACAGGATTATGTTTCTCGAAGGAAATTTATTTGCACCTGTTTCGGGAAATTTTGATATGATCATCTCCAATCCTCCGTATATACCGAAGGATGTTTTCCAGTCACTTTCTCCGGACATCCACTATGAGCCTGTATCCGCCCTGGTTGCCGGCCCGAGTGGGACGGAATTTCATAGCAGAATTATTAGGGAGGGAAAACAATTCTTATGCGATGGTGGTTATCTCATCATGGAAATAGGCGATGATCAGGCGATGGCTGTATCCGGACTCTTTTGGACGGATGGTGCGTATGTGGATATAAGTATCATCAACGATTACACCGGATTAAGCCGTGTCGCTCTGGCTGTTAAGAAAGGTTGAATCATGGACAAGATTATCATACAGGGCGGTACCCGTCTCTCCGGCAAGGTGCAGATAAGCGGATCCAAGAACGCGGCGCTACCGGTTTTATGTAGTGCCCTCCTCACGGAGGGATGGAATACATTCCATAATATTCCAAACCTGTTAGATATCAAAACGATCAGGAGACTTCTGAAAAGCCTTGGAGTGGTTGTGGAAGGAGATTCAACTCTTCGGGTCAATGCCAGCAATATCACGCAATGTATGGCTTCGTATGATTTGGTCAAAACGATGCGGGCCTCCATTTTAGTGCTTGGGCCTCTCATCGCACGTATGGGCCAAGCTCGGGTATCACTTCCCGGAGGGTGCGCCATTGGAGCTCGGCCAGTGAACCTCCACATAAAAGCCCTTCAGGATCTTGGTGCCGATGTCATACTGAAAGACGGTTATGTTGAGGCAAAGGCAAAACGTCTCAAGGGGGCAGAAATATATTTTGATATATCCACTGTGACGGGTACGGAGAATATCATGATGGCCGCTGTGCTAGCGGATGGAGTGACGGTTTTGAAGAATGCGGCACGGGAGCCTGAAGTTATGAATCTAGCCGAGGTGCTCAACAGTATGGGGGCACAAATCAGTGGTTCTGGTACGGAAGTGATCAGAATCAAAGGAGTGAAAAGCCTTCAGCCAACGGAGGCAACCGTGATTCCCGATCGGATAGAGGCAGGTACATACCTCATCGCCACCGGCATGACCGGTGGAGACGTATCCGTGATGGGCTGTGATGCGTCACATATGGAGGCTCTGCTGATAAAGCTCCGTGAAATCGGCATGCATATTTCGGAGATACCGGGGGGGCTCCACGCAAAAGCTCCAAAGCATCTCCGCAGCGTTGATATTAAAACACAACCATTTCCGGGTTTTCCCACAGACTTGCAGGCTCAGATCATGGCCATGATGTGCCTGGGCAGCGGTTTGAGCGTCATCACAGAAACAGTTTTTGAGAATCGCTTCATGCATGTCAGTGAACTGTCTCGAATGGGAGCAGACATACAAATTCAGGGACGAAGTGCGATCGTTCGAGGTGGAGATCGCCTCAATGGAGCGCCGGTGATGGCAACGGACCTCCGTGCCTCGGCCTGTCTGATACTGGCGGGACTTGTGGCGGACGGTCAGACTGAGGTTTCCCGAGTTTATCACATCGATCGTGGTTATGAGACGATAGAAAAGAAACTGATGGGACTGGGAGCCCATGTGCAGAGGATAACGGCGTAACAGGGAACGGCCAACCAAGATCAAATGGCGAAAGGACGCAGGGCGATGATCAAAGTCATCAAGGCAGGCAGTAAGGAATGCGAAGATTTTTTTCAACGTGTTGGAAATAGGTCTGGTATTGCTGACGATGCCATCATCCAGACCGTGTCAGCCATTGTCAGGGATGTTGCGCATCGTGGAGACAATGCCCTGTTTGAGTATGCGAAGAAATTTGATGGCGAAACGATTGACAGTCAGAGCATGGCTGTAACCGAAGGTGAAATAGATGAGGCAATCGCAGCAGTAGATTCTGAGGTTATTTCGGTTATGAAGTTAGCCGCTGAGCGTATCAGTGCATTTCATCGTTGGCAGGTCCTTGAAGATTGGTGGGTCGAGGATGAGGAAGGCATCTTGCTGGGGCAACGTGTCGGGCCTTTAGAACGTGTGGGAATCTATGCCCCAGGAGGACTGGCAGCATATCCTTCTACGGTTCTAATGACTGCCATTCCAGCCCGGATTGCCGGTGTGAAAGAGATCGTTCTGGCGAGTCCGAGTAAGGGTGGTAGAATGCATCCACTCGTTTTGGCTGCAGCCCAGATTGCGGGTGTGAATTGTATGTTCAAAATCGGGGGGGCACAAGCAATTGCGGCTCTGGCTTTCGGAACAGAATCCATTCCCCGTGTAGATAAGATTGCGGGGCCGGGCAATGTTTATGTGGCTGAAGCTAAAAGAATCGTTTTCGGGCAAGTCGCAATTGATATGGTTGCTGGTCCCAGCGAAGTGCTGATTATTGCCGATGGTAATGGCGAGGCATCATATGCGGCAGCGGATTTGATTGCTCAGTCCGAACATGATTCAAGGGCATCGGCTGTTCTTCTGACGCCGGATGAGTCTTTTGCGCATCAAGTGGCATTAGAGATTGAAAAACAGCTCGAGCAGCTTCCACGTGCAGACATAGCCTGCAAGTCCCTCTCTTGCTATGGGGCTATCGTCATCACAAAGGATCTTGGCGAGGCTGCCGAATTTGCCAACCGTTATGCGCCAGAGCACCTTGAACTCATGGTCGAAAATCCCCGGAGTATGCTGGATTGCATCCAAAATGCTGGGGCGGCATTTCTGGGGTATCATACGCCGGAAGCGGTAGGTGATTATGTGGCCGGTCCAAACCATGTCCTTCCGACAGGGGGAACAGCCCGCTTTTCATCACCGCTTGGTGTATATGATTTCATGAAGCGCACGAGCGTCGTGTCCTTCAGCAGAGAAGCACTTGACCGCTTGGGGAAACACGCTGCACTCCTCGCCCATGCGGAAGGCCTTGATGGCCACGGGCGCTCTATCCTGCTGAGAAGCGCCGGAAAAAAATCTTGACAAGAAGACTGGTTTGACTAAGATGTCGCACCTCTGCCATCTCCCTTTCAATATTGTGCGAGCGGGCGTAATTCAGAGGCAGAATGTCAGCTTCCCAAGCTGAACGTCGTGGGTTCGATTCCCATCGCCCGCTCCACTGTATCATTTAGTTACGACTATTGAGCTTTCCATCACCATTATTAAGTGACATATAGGTGATGCTGTTGGTAGCATGTCAATTCCTTCTTTGTAATAATTATCCTACCCATATTTGATCTGACAGACATAGTCACAATAACACCGAACGCGATGTACTCGAACACGCCTGTTCCCGAAACACCATGCTATTCCTGTTAGGATGACCAGACAATATTGAAGATCCTAAAGCAGTCACCTATTGCGGAAATTTTCAGATCACAGTTTGTATACAATCATTAAAGAGGAGGGGGGATGTATGAAGCAGTTCAAGTGTTCCGTATTGCTGCTGGCTATCCTTGCCTTGGCCCTGGCGTTCATCTGTTGTGAGAAGTCGCCTGAGGCTGAGAAGTCAGCGACCAAGGAGATAGTTACCACCGATCCCGCTGGTGTCAGGACGAAGGCCAGTGAGATGAAGTCCATCATCGACAAGAGGGACACTTTTAAGGAACTGGCCGCTGAAAAGGGAACGATGCCTGCAAAGAAGAAGCTGTAATAGCCTCTCAGCTTCTAACACCTTCAGCAATAAAAGCGTTCCGTTCCTGAGGACAGAACACTTTTTAAGCTATTGAATTCAGACATGAAAAGTTGTATTATGTAATAAAAATCAAGCAGGGAGGCCTTCAAATGAAAAAAACATTGTTGATCATTTTTTCTTTTTTAATTCTTTATACAGGCGTTGGCATGCCCGCAGAAAATACCGGAGAGCGACAAGATAAGAATCAGCGAGAATTCGCAACGCCGCCTTCCCAAGAGGCTATCGATGCCTGTCATGGCCTGAAGCATGGGGATGCTTGCGAATTAAGCACTCCAAGTGGTATGGAAGCCGGTATTTGTCAGGTCATTCAGGCCGAACTCGCCTGTATACCTACGGTAAAACTACAATCGAAAAAAGGATTACAATAAAAGTAATAACACAGAGTAAGACCAGACATACCAAAGTATTGAAAGCAGGATTTTTTATCCAACAGACTGTATTAGAACAATAAATCGTTCTGAGAGAGTTTAACCTGACAGTTTGTGGTAACTAAAAGGCCTATCGCGCTCGACCGATCTTCTGGGTCTGATTCCAATTGTTGAATTTGTGATCGTTGCCTATTTTTGATAGGGGATTAGTGAGGTTCCTAGTCGATTTTTTTTCATGTCAACCTATAGAGTGAAGCCATCTGTCCATTTTATTTGAAACACCGCTGGCACCTAACTGAGTTAGGTGCCTATTGAGATTATCGATGAATCCCGTTTTTGTCCCACTTACTGTGTGAGGCGAAGCAGTATGTCCTTGGCGATCGCGTTGAAAATAGACTGCAATTGACTGGAAGTGGGCGTATAGTAATAGAACTCAGACGTGGGAGTACTTGCCACCGCCTGCAAAACGGTCTGGTTTACACCCCCATTTCCGCCTAGGCCGATAACATAAATAAGCACGCCTTGATTCTTAAGCGTCTGGGCATTGTTCTCTAACATTGCTATAGCAGTGTTACAAATGTAAGGGGCCAGAATTGACTGTGAAACCTTACATTGCGTGGGATTGCTGTTACCGTTTACAGGGTACTGGCTAAACACGTACCACTCCGTTGTGCCTGGTCCGCACGACGTACCCGAAGCATTACCATCGCCGGTGCTCGACGGGTTGATGTTCATCCAGGTTTCGGAACTGGGATTTCCCATGTTTCCGTACACCGTTCCGCACGTATTGCCCGTCCCGCATACCACGGCGTCGATATTGTTAACGCCGTTGTTTTTAAATTTTCCTCTGAAGGCGGTGGGCCATCCATCCGTAAAAAAGATGACGAACTGTTGGACCCTTTGATTCCCCGGAATTCCCGTCTGGTCAGGGAGCCCTCCCCGGGATACATCCCCGGCCGCTGCCATTGCATCCTCGGAATTAGTAGCTCCAGTCGCGGTCATACTGTTTATCGCAGTGGTCATGGAATTGATGAAATTATATCCTAGGGGCGAAGTGACCGTCACACTTGTGGCAAAGGTGACGAGCCCCATCTGGTCATCAGCCTGTGTATTTTGAAAGTAACTGAGGAAATTGAGCGCAGCATTTTGCAAGTCGATCTCCGGTTGCCCGGCCATTGATCCCGACCGGTCGAGCACCAGCATGATCTGTACGTTGTTCTTCTGGGCTGCACCGCTGTCTGACACAACAACCTGATTAACCCCGAAGAGCTGGGACAGATAAATGAAAGCGTTCACGGTACCGTTTACCTGTATGCTCTTGTTCTGGTTTGGATTCGAGGGTGTCACATAAAACGCATTGAAGGCCACGATCCCTGAGCCTCCCGTTGGGGTCCCTAGGTACCCTGCGGAAAAGTTTGCCTGGCTGAACTGCTCAGCCAGTACCAGGGGATCTACGTTAGGGTTTGTTATGTTTTTGGCGCCGGCGAGGGCACCAGCGTCGACACTCTTTGAGATTTCCGCCCGCGCCAAGTACCACATTCCCACATCGATGGTTAATGCAAGGAACCCTAAGAGTACGAGCAGCACAAGGGCAAAAATTACCATTAAGGCCCCCCTATGATTGATAAGCGTTGTTTCCATAATGGTCTTCCTCTTGGGGCTGGGATTTTTTTTCATTAGAACACCGCCCTACTACTTATAATCATGCCCCCCCCGCTGCCTGTCATTAATCCGGGGATAAAATTCGACAGCGGGCTGATTGGTTTGTATTTGTAATAGACCTCGACCACGGTTACCCCGCTAATATCGGATGTATTTTGGCTACTGTTGAACACCAGGTGTTGATAGATGTTAGAGGGTAAACCGAGGTTAGGCCACACACTTCCGATAGAGCTCTGGACTGAGAGATTCCCTCCGCTCGCGCTTGATGCAGAGTTAATCGTGGGATACGGACTGCTTGCTGAACTGCCGGCATCGATCTGCGTGATATAAATTTGTCCTGCGCTCACGAGATCCAGCGGACTTCCCGCGACTTGAAGCATGCTGATGAGGTTCGAGGCGGCTTGGATGTCACGGGAAGCTAAGCTCCCACCTTCTCGGGCAACGTTTGTCAGCACGAGCCTCGCCGAAAGAAGCCTGCCGAAGTCAATGATTCCGAACAATATAATAAGTATCAAGGGGAGGATAATCGCCATCTCCAGTGCCGCAGCACCGCTTTCATCACGATATCGGGGGCTATTGTACAATTTCACAGCCATGCGTCCGGTGCCTTTCATATCGCTTCTTCACTCTCAGCAATGCAAAGTGAGTCGTGTGTTGCTTCAAAACAACTCGTTTCGATACAGCGTTTCAGCCTGGATTGTTGCCTGGCCCCCCGGGAAGAAATTCCCGATTAGCGGGATGATATTGAAGTTGAACGTATAAATGGTTACAACCCGCATGTAGTCGCCGGGCTGACCGGCAAAAACAGTAGTTTGCCAATTAGCCGGGTCCACATATCCTGAACTCGAATTCACGGGGAAGATGCTGATTTGCAAAGCGGCTGGATTGACCGCTACTGCAGCATACTGGTCGATGGTCTGGATGATGGAGGCTTCCCGGGTCATGAGGTTGCCCTGACTGTCCTTTAGCTGTCCTCCTACTAGGGCGAGTCTGGTTCCCTCCCGGGTTGCGAACTGGAGTGTTTCTTGAACGAAAAAATACCACCCAAACTCAATGATTCCGAAGACCAATGAGAAGAAAATCGGCAATACCAGCGCAAGCTCGACAGCCGTTGCGCCCTTCGTACCTGATATCTTGCGGAAAATGTTCATCCCCACCCCCTCGGAGGATATCCAGCACCTTGCGCGTTAACGGGACAACATTTTTAGGCAAATACTATAACAATTCGATATAAAAAGTCAATATAAATCACAATTTTAAAAAAATAGTGGAGCAAAAAATACACATAAATTAATAAATTACAACAAGATAGCTTTATATATTTTTAATACATTGTATTACATTCCGATATTGTAAAGCCCTTTAACGGCGAGGCCAGTCAATGCGCTTTCTCTTTACGAACATACTGGATTCAATATGAAAATCTTCAGTAATCCTTATGCATTAGAACGAATCTTTTGTCAGAAAGTTGACTGAACCGACGGTTGGAGCATCTTGAGACATTGATTCCTTGAGATTTTAATTGTTGCTTCCTTTGTTCCATAAATCATCAGTTTCCCGTCGAGATCATAGGTGCACTTTCATTGACAACCGTGCTATGAAGATACTGAGATTGAGCAATGGACCACGGACGGCAATGGTTTTGGATCAATGGATGATATGGATACAGTGCATTCTACCACCGATGTGGTGAAGCATGAGCGAAATAGTTGATCCGTGATACCGATGAGGGGTGGGAAATGCAGAGGCCCTGGAGCGCCATCATAGGTTATGCGATAATCACGCTTTGCTCCGTCATTCAGCTGGCTTCAGAATCGAAAGCCGAAAATCAAACGTTTCCCGAAGGTTTGATCGTTATAGCCGATTCTGCTGCCGCAGTATCTCCCCTGTGGGAAGAAATCCTGCTGGTGAAATCCGAAAAAGATGGCGTGGCTTGGGAGGAGAAGGAGTCCTGGACCCGTGTGGGGGGGGCCGTAGCCTCCGGTGTCGAGCAAACGAAGGTTAAAGTAAAAGGAAGCAGTGTTTTTGTTCCAGCGACTCTTGTTTTTAGGAGAAATAAAGTCGACGTTTGTCTCTTGCTAGACACGGGCGCTACAGGAACAGCGATCAATACTGAGATTGCCGATCAATTATCGATAAATTTGAACCAAGCAAGAAAGACACAGGTGCAAGTTGTCGGGGGAGGGCTTCTTAAGGTCAGCGTGATCAGGATAGACCGTTTGATTGTCGGGCCCCATACCATACCCAACTTGGATATCTTTGTTGTGCCCCATGAAGATCCTGTCACAAGATGTGATGGGCTGCTCGGCATGGATGTGCTTCGCGGGTTGAAGTATGAGGTTGATTTCAAAAAGCAGGTCATCATCTGGGAATAGAAAGCCAGATTATTTAACAGGTTTTAGACCTGAAATGTCCCCCGCAGTGGTGCCGCGTGTTTTATTGGATGTCTGCCATTATTGTTACCCAGTGCAGGTATGTCTCTACTACCATCAATTCTGGTATGTGTTGATAAACATTAACAAACAAGTGTGGACAGGCAGGAGGATCTAACGCTTCCCGGGTTACAGAACCCGTATTTTGGTGTGTTTCCGGCTCTGGAGCCATAATAGTTAAATAAGAGATTTACAACAAAAGTCATTCCACTCGCCCCGTCCTTATTTCCCGCATATTTCCGTCGTTTTTTTCTTGCTTTGCCTTCTTGCCTGTGTTATTTGCCTGCCATATCTTCGCGGTGAAAATTGTGAAGTGGGCTCTGCCCACTTTTTTTTTGAAGCCTATAATTAGGGCGGTAAATTTGGAAACTTACGAAGAGAAGATCCGCACACTCGCCGAGCCGGTCGTGGAAGCTGAGGGTATGGATTTAATCCACGTAGACTGCCTTAGGATGAAATCCCGCTGGATTGTCCGGCTGTATATGGACAAGCCTGGAGGGGTGACGATTGATGACTGTGCAGGGGTCAGTGACCAGATTGGTGATATTCTCAGCGTGCATGACATTCCTCCTGGTCCGTATACGATAGAGGTATCCTCCCCTGGTCCGGATAGACCGCTGTCTCGGGACAAGGATCTGCTGCAATTCCGGGAAAGCCGGGTTCATCTGCGGCTCGTGGACAAATTCGAAGGAAGAAGGAATTTTTCGGGAATACTCGAAGATTACCTTGTAGATACACCGGACAAGCTTCTTGTTCTCAATATATCCGGGCAGTTATTTCACATACCAAGGGCGTTGGTAAGCATGATCCGTCTGGATCCAGAAATACCCCGGTCCAATGAATGATAACGATTGCATAAGGTATAGGTATAATATGGCACATTCAGACATAGACGCATTACGGAGGAAGGGTGAATGTATCCAGAATTGAAACGCCTGATTGAGCAGATGGGAAAAGACAGGGGGATTGATAAAACCATTATTATTGAGGCCCTCGAGGTTGCCATGCTGACAGCGGCTAAAAAGAAGATGGGTGCCGATGTAGATATCGAAGCCCATTATAATGAGGAAGCCGGGGAAATCGAGGTCTTCCAATTTAAAACTGTTGTGGAGCGTGTTGTTCATCCAGATCTGCAGATTTCTATCGAAGAGGCCAAAAGCGATTTTGACGAAGGGGCCGAGCTCGGAGATAGCCTCGGAATGAAAGTTGACACGAACACCTTTGGGCGCATTGCCGTTCAGACAGCCCGACAGATCATCATTCAGCGCGTCAAAGACGCGGAACGTGATAACATTTACGAGGAGTACAAAGACCGCAAGGGCGATCTGGTCAATGGTTTTGTGCAGCGCTTCGAGGGTGGCAGCATTGTTGTGAACCTGGGAAGAGCAGAGGGGGTTATCCCCACTTCTGAGCAAATACATCGCGAATCCTACAAGCGGGGTGATCGGATACGTTCCTACATCGTTGATGTTCGCAGAATCTCCAAAGGTCCCCAAATCATTCTTTCCCGGACCCATCCGAATTTCCTCAAGGCCCTCTTCGAAGTCGAGGTGCCTGAGATCTCTGAAAACCTGATTGAAATCGTAGGTGTGGCAAGAGAGCCGGGAAAACGGGCGAAGATTGCCGTCCGGTCACGCGACAAAGACATCGATCCCGTGGGAGCATGCGTCGGTATGCGGGGCTCGCGTGTACAGAGCGTTGTTCAGGAGCTTAGAGGTGAGAAAATCGACATCGTTCCCTATTCTGATGATGCGGCAAAATATGTTTGCAGTGCCCTTTCACCTGCCAAGGTAGAGCGTGTCTTGGTTGATGATGACAACCATGCCATGGAAGTCATTGTGTCTGATGACCAGCTTTCTCTTGCGATCGGACGAAATGGGCAAAATGTGCGGCTAGCTGTGCGGCTTACCGGTTGGAAGATAGACGTGAAGAGTGAAGCGATGGCGGCAGCCCAAGTGGAAGAAGGCTATCGTGTCCTCATGAAAATTCCGGGCGTTGGTGAGGCTATAGCCCAGAAGCTTTTCAACGAAGGATTTAAAAGCGTATCCATTATAGCCGCTGCGGATCCTGAAATGCTCTCGGCTGTGCCTGGCGTGGGTGAAAAACTGGCTTCCATATGGATCAAGGAAGCAGGAAAGATTCTGGAGCAGGAAATCAGCGCCACGGCAGAGGCGTAAGCTATTCGGTAAGGGATCGAACAACTGGTTAGGAGTGAGGAGCTTTCACTGTTATGTCGAAAAAGCGTGTCTACGAATTGGCCAAAGAACTGGGGATGGATAATAAGGATTTAATTGCCCGTCTGGCGAAGATTGGAATTGCTGTGAAATCCCACTCGAGCACCCTTGAGGACGCAGACCTGGATCGCATCAGGCGCGAACTTTCAGTAGGTGGAGCTCGGGAGACTGTGGAGAAGAGAATCAAGTCCACCGTTATCCGGCGCAGATCTATAGTCGTTCCCGTGGAAGATACAGCACAAGAGACGGTGACTCTGGAAACGGCCGAAGCTGCGGAAGCATCCTCAAGCCAGCCTCAGGAACGGCCTGAAGCACAGCAGAAAGCAACCGAAACATCCGCCAAAACCGCGACGATTGTCAAAAGGGTTTCAGAACCATCTGTTATTGTCGTACCTCCGGAAGAAAAAATCGAGAAAAAAAAGGTGGCAATGTCTAGGAAATCGGCGGCAGAAACGCAGGCACCGCAGCCAGGACCGCAGGACGCAGAGGAGACCATTCATGCCGCTAAAATTGTGGAAGCACCGGTGGAAGAGCGGCCACGCCAGCCGAAGGAGGCCCACCGGGTCGTGCTACCTAAGGTTGAGAAAAAGGGTCCAACACGCCCCGCAGCTCCGAAAGTTCCGGGAGCAGAGGCTAGAAAAGAAGTTCCCAGGAAACCCGATTTGAAGATAGTGCGGGGCGTCACTGTCGCGGTTCCGGAGAAACAGCAACCCAAACCAGAAACAGACAAATTCAAGAAAAAAGGCAAGAAGCCGGTTGAAGTGTTCATTCTCGATGAATCAACGGCCCGAAAAAAAGCGGCCTTCAGGAAGATTTCCGACAGGAGGGAATGGCGGGAGGATCTGGACTTTGATGAGCGGACCGGCAAGTGGCGGGAAGAGAAAAAAACTGCCGTCATTAAGATGAAGAAGACACTGATTACGATCCCGAAGGCCATCAAGAGGCGAATCAAGGTAGCGGAAAGCATTTCCGTGGGAGATCTGGCAAAAAAGATGGGCGCCAAGGTCGGTGAGGTGATCAACAAGTTGATGGGATTGGGGATTATGGCGACGATCAATCAGGCGATCGATTCCGATGCTGCAACGCTCATAGCTTCTGAGTTCGGATATCAGGTTGAGCCTTACACCTCGGAATATGAAGAGATTGTTCAGCAGATGGAAAAGCCCTCAACGAACCTTCAGCCTAGAGCGCCGGTGGTAACCATTATGGGCCATGTCGACCATGGCAAGACGTCTCTGCTGGATGCCATCCGTAAAACGAATGTCATCGAAGGTGAAGCAGGGGGTATCACACAAGCAATCGGCGCTTACCATGTCAGGATCAAAGACAGGGATATTGTGTTTCTCGACACGCCCGGTCATGAGGCTTTTACCGCGATGCGCGCACGCGGTGCCCAAGTTACTGATGTTGTTGTGCTGGTCGTGGCAGCTGATGATGGCGTCATGGATCAGACGGTTGAGGCCATAAACCATGCTCGGGTAGCAAAAGTACCCATTATAGTGGCCATCAATAAGATCGACAAGCCCAATGCTGATGTGGAACGAATCAAACGCGAACTGGCGGAATATAATCTCATGCCTGAGGAATGGGGTGGTGAGACGATTTTTTCTGAAGTGTCAGCAAAAAAGAAAACAGGCATCGAAGAACTTTTAGAAATGATCCTGTTGCAGGCCGATGTCATGGAGCTGAAAGCGGATCCGAACCGGCCTGCGTGGGGTGTTATTATTGAGTCGAAACTCGATCGCGGCCGTGGCCCAGTAGCGACGGTCCTCATTCAGGAAGGAACGTTGCATGACGGTGACTCCTTTGTTTCCAAAACGGAATATGGCCGGGTGCGGGCCCTGATCAATGATCAGGGCCAACGTATACGAGAGGCTGTCCCATCTATGCCCGTTGAGGTCATCGGCTTTTCGAATGTTCCCCAGGTCGGCACCCAATTCCTGGTCGTCGAAGATGAGAAGAAAGCCAAGAATATGGCGGAATACTGGGTACGTAAGGATCGGGAACGCGAATTGTCTCCAACGTCGAAAATCACCCTAGAGCAGCTCTACGAGAAAATTAAAGAGGGCGTCAAAGAATTCAATGTCATTCTTAAGGGAGATGTTCAGGGCTCCATCGAGGCCCTAAGCGAAGCCTTGGCGAAGTTGAGCACCCAAGATATCAGGCTTAAGATCATTCACCATTCCACAGGGGCGATCACGGAGACGGACGTGATGCTTGCCTCGGCTTCAAATGCCGTCATCATCGGCTTCAATGTCCGACCAGAAGGCCGGGTGCTAGAAATTGCCGAAAAGGAAGGCGTGGAAATCAAGCTGTACGATGTCATATACAATGTCATCGCCGATGTTAAGGCAGGCATGGAAGGTCTGCTTGAACCGGAATTTCGCGAAAATGTCATCGGCCGGGCGGATGTCAGGGAGCTGTTCCGTGTGCCGAAGGTGGGAACAATTGCCGGCAGTTACATATCCGATGGCAAGATCACGCGCAGTGCGCTCGTCCACCTAATCCGGGATGGCATTGTAATCTATGACGGTAAGATCAGTTCGTTGAGGCGCTTCAAAGATGATGCGAGAGAAGTGGCTGCCGGCTTAGAGTGTGGCATCGGAATTGAGCATTACAATGACATTCAAGTCGGCGATGTGATCGAGGCCTATATCAAGGAAAAGATCGAACGGAAACTCTAGTTGGATCGGAGTGCGCGATGGTTGTAGGAACAGGCATCATAGAAATTTGGATTGCCAACAGCAATTCGCTGAAAGACAAGCGAGCGGTTCTAAGAAGCCTTCTGAAGCGGACCCAGAACACGTTTAATGTTTCCATTGCCGAGGTTGGCAATCAGGACAATTGGCGGCGCGCCGTCGTTGGGTTCAGCGTTGTAGGGAATGAGCAGAGCTTCGTAAATGGTAAAGTCGACAAGATCCTGAACTTTGTGGAAGCGCTCAATCTTGCAGAGATTGTACATTCCCGGGTTGAGATCATAACCATATCAAGCAAGATGGGGCCCAGCGGTTTCGAAGAGGGAAAGTACGGTGCTGTATAAGCGTGCGGATCGCGTAGCGGATCACATCATGGCGGAGATGTCCGATATCCTCCTTAAGGAAGTCAGTGATCCCCGTATTAGCAACCTGACAATTACCGGCGTAAAAGTCAGTGACGATCTGCGCATGGCTCGGATATTTTTTGTTGAGATGGGACATGATACCTGTCATTCCGAGACGCGGGAAGGTCTTGAACACGCAAAAGGCTTTATCAGAAAGGAGCTGGGAAGGCGCTTACAACTCCGCCATGTTCCAGAGATCACCTTCTCTCTGGACTCCTCATTTGCCTATGGCAGCCGCATAGAGAAAATTCTGGCCGAATTACGCCATGCTGGTGATACGGATAATGAAAAGAATCATTGACCTTATCGAGCATTGCCAGAGGTTCCTGATTACGATTCATGTGCGTCCCGACGGAGATGCGATCGGCTCGGAACTGGCCCTGTATCATCTCCTAGTAGAGATGGGCAAGGAAGTTACAATTTACAATGAGGACCGTGTTCCAGACAACTACTGCTTCATGCCGGGCAGCAGCAGGGTCACCCATGAAATCGGCGCGCCGTCGGGATATGATGTTGTTTTTGTGCTCGACTGTAGCGAACTGGAGCGTGTTGGCAGTGAAGCGATGCGGATCGCTATGATCCCGAAAATCGTGAACATAGACCACCATCTTTCTAATGATGGTTTTGCTAGCGTTACCCTGGCTGATGCGGAAGCCAGTTCGACAGGGGAACTGATTTACCGCCTGGTAAAGACGATGGGACGGAAGATATCGCAGGATGTAGCTACAAACCTCTATACGGCCATCCTGACGGATACGGGAGGATTCCGTTACAGCAGCACGTCCGCAGCGTCCCTTCTGGCTGCAGCCGATCTCGTCGCCGGTGGGGCAAATCCCCAATGGATTTCCGAGCATGTGTATGAAAGCAACCCCATTGCCCGAATTCGCTTGCTCGCAAAGGTTTTGGGAACGCTGTCTCTGGACTGTGACGGGAAGGTGGGCTCCATGGTTGTGACCCTGCAGGATTTGCGGGATACGGGCGCGCTGCCCGAGCACACGGAGAATTTTGTGGATCTTCCGCGAACAATTGACGGCGTGGTTCTTTCCATTCTTTACCATGAGATTGAACAGGGGAAATTCAAGGTCAGTTTCCGCTCCAAGGGGACATTCAACGCGGAACGCATAGCGCGGATTTTTGGCGGCGGTGGACATCTTAATGCCGCAGCCTGCCGGATTCATGGAGATATTGAAAGCGTCAGGCGGCGCGTTCTGGAAGTGATTGCTGCAGGATGAACGGTGTGGTCATCTTAGACAAGCCGGCCGGCCGGACATCTCACGATGTCGTGACCGAAGTGAAGCAGCTGCTTGGAGCAGGAAAAGCGGGCCATACCGGCACACTCGATCCGTTGGCCACAGGCGTTTTGCCCATCTGCCTGAATGAGGCAACGAAACTGGTCCCTTTCTTTGGTGAAGATACAAAAACGTATCTTGCCACAATGCGTCTCGGCATTAAAACAGATACCCTGGACCGTGAGGGGGTCATTATCGAGCAGCGGGAACATTGTACGGACAGGCGGCTGATCGAAGAAACGCTGAAGCGGTTTATGGGGGTTTGCCAGCAAGTTCCACCTCGATACTCTGCAGTTAAGTACCATGGGAAAGCTCTCTACAAGTGGACGAGGCAGGGGATTTCAGTCGATGCTGCTCCGAAGACTGTCCAAATTATTAACATCGCGGTGGTGAGCATATCCCCGCCGGATGTTACGTTTACCGTTACATGTTCAAAGGGAACTTATGTCCGGGTTCTCTGTGCGGATGTGGGGGAGATGATGGGTTGCGGGGCATGCCTGATCAATCTGCGAAGAATCCGCAGTGGCATTTTTTATGAAGACGCGGCTGTTAACCTGAATTCGTTGGCCCCTGCGAATAGGAGATCGGCTTTGGCATCCCGGATTGTCTCCATGGTAGATGCCCTTGCAGGGATGGCTGCGGTGGAAGTAGAGGTGGGTCTGGCCAGGCGGATCCGTGAAGGATATCAACCAGATCGCGAAATACTGAATCTGAGTGATAAGCCTTTTATTGCCACAGGAGATATGGTAAAACTCACTCTTCAGGGTACTTTGGTAGCCATAGCAAAATTGAGCTCCAATTCTAGACAGATCGAACGAGGACAGGCTCCACAGGTGCTTCGCATTCTGCGGGTATTCCACGAATGATTTTGGCCGGGCATTATCCGGTAGGCTATGTTTGGATTTATTATTGAAAGAGAGGAGATACTGCAGTGCTAGATTCTGAAAAGAGAAAAGAAATTATCAGCCAATACAAGGTTCACGAGGGGGACACGGGCTCTCCCGAGGTTCAGATCGCTCTTCTGAGCGCAAGAATTCTTTACCTCACGGAACATTTCAAGACCCACATGAAAGATCACCATTCCCGTCGGGGCCTCCTGAAACTCGTGGGTCAGCGGAGAAGGCTTCTTGATTATCTGAAGAATAAAAATATTGAGCGTTACCGGAGCATCATCCAACGCCTTGGCCTCAGGAAGTAGAAAAAACCATATGGGTGTGAATCAGGACGGTGAACTCCTGTCCATACCCTTTTTACATGGCAGATATACATGCCATGAATATTTGAAGGGAAAAGGAACATCTGATGAATAGTGTATTTGATGGTGAATTTGCAGGTAGAGCCATCCGTTTGTCAACCGGCAGTGTGGCCGGTCAGGCCGACGGGGCAATACTTGCGCGTTATGGCGACACGGTAGTTCTTGTAACGGCTGTATCACTGCAAAGCCAACGCGAGAATGTAGATTTTCTTCCGCTTACGGTGGATTACCAGGAGATGACTTTTGCTGCGGGGAAAATCCCGGGCGGCTTTTTCAAGCGTGAAGGAAGACCCAATGAACGGGAAATCCTCACTTCGAGGGTTATCGACCGTTCAATTCGCCCTTTGTTTCCGAAGGGGTACTACCATGAGACCCAACTTGTGGCCACAGTCCTCTCCGCGGATAATGAAAACGACCCTGGCGTTACTGCACTGCTTGCAGCTTCCGCTGCACTGGAGATTTCGGATATCCCGTTTAAGGGTCCTATTGCGGCGGTACGCGTGGGCTATCTGGACGGGCAATTCATCTGCAATCCCCCGTCTGATATTCTGGAAAAGTCGAGCCTTGATTTGTTGCTCGCCGGCAGGAAGGTTACACCGGGTACAAATGGCCGGAACTATGATGTCAATCTTGTCATGGTTGAAGGCGGGGGACAGGAGGTTGAAGAGGAAATTGCCATCGCTGCCATCCGCTTCGGACTAGATGCTATGCGTTCTGTAATAGACCTTCAGGATCAGATACGTGCCGCTGTTGGAAAAGCAAAACGTCCTGTAATGGAGCCCGTAGTGGATGAAGTGCTGGCTTTACGAGTATCCGATCTCGCGCTGCCCGGATTGAAAGATGCCTATATGACTCCAGTCAAACGGGATCGCTATGCGAAGCTCGATCAAGTCAGGGAAGATGTTGTGAAAGAAATGGGTGGAGAAGACTCAGGGGTTGCTGTGTTGGTCAATGGTTTAATCGAGTCTCTTGAGCGCCGCGTGCTTCGTGAAATGATCCTCAAAGTCAAAAAAAGAATAGATGGCCGTTCCTTCGCAGATATCAGACAAATCAGCGCTGAGGTCGGACTGTTGCCGCGCGCACACGGGTCTGCCTTGTTCACAAGGGGGGAAACGCAGTCCCTCGCTGCCATGACCTTGGGGACATCCTCCGATGAACAGCGTCTTGATTACATATCTGGTGAAGAATTGCGGTCTTTCATCCTTCATTATAATTTTCCTCCCTACAGTGTTGGCGAAGCAAGACCGCTCAGGAGTCCGGGACGGCGCGAGATCGGCCATGGCTCTCTAGCCAGGCGCGCATTGCTGCCGGTGCTGCCGGACCAGGAAACATTTCCTTACACCATTCGCATTGTATCAGAAATTCTGTCTTCCAACGGCTCCTCTTCGATGGCGACGGTCTGCAGTAGCATATTGTCCCTGATGGATGGTGGTGTGCCAGTCAAGGACATCGTGGCAGGGATTGCCATGGGACTTCTAAAGGAGGGGGATCAAGTCGTAGTCCTGTCCGATATCCTTGGAGACGAGGATCACGCCGGTGATATGGATTTCAAAGTCTGTGGAACGGTGAAGGGAATTACTGCCATGCAGATGGATATCAAGATAGACGGCTTGACGGAAGAGATCCTTCAGCAGGCCCTTCGCCAGGCACGGGACGGCCGGCTGTATATTATCGGCAAACTGCAAGAGACCCTTGGCGCGCCGCGTTCCGATATATCCGTTTATGCCCCGAGGATAACAACCGTGAAGGTAAAACCGGAAAAGGTTAGGGACGTCATCGGGTCCGGCGGCAAGAATATACGCCAGATTATCAGCGAAACGGGTGTGACCATCGATGTGGAGGACGACGGCACTGTCACCATCGCGTCGAATGATTCAGAAGCGGCGGCTCGCGCTGTAGCCATGGTAAAATGGCTCACGGAGGAAGCAGAGATTGGGAAAATCTATCGCGGGACCGTCAAGAAGATTGTTGATTTTGGTGCGTTTGTAGAGATATTGCCGGGTACGGAAGGCCTGCTGCATATTTCGCAGCTTGCAAAGGGCAGGGTCAACAAAGTGACAGACATCCTCAGGGAAGGGGATGAGGTGATGGTGAAAGTTCTTGACATCGATAAACAAGGGAAAATTCGCCTGAGCCGCAAAGACGCCTTGGAAGGACATGGTCAGCAGGACCATATTGGATAACGGGATTTGCATCCTTTCTGAAACAATCGGCCACGTCCGGTCTGTGTCGGTCGGTCTCTGGATTCGTGGTGGATCAGCAAGGGAGGATACGCGCTCCAACGGAATGACCCATTTCGTTGAGCATATGCTTTTCAAGGGTACGACAAACCGCTCAGCTTTTGATATTGCTTCCGCAATCGATTCCGTCGGCGGAATTATGAATGCGTTTTCTGCCAAAGAGATGAGCGCTTTTCATATCAAGATTCCGGATTATCAACTAACACTGGCTGTGGATCTTCTTGCCGACATTTTTCGCCACTCCCTTTTCGAAGAAACTGAGATTGCAAAGGAGAAAACCGTCATCCTCCAAGAAATTCATATGCTGGAGGATACGCCGGATGACTATATCCACGATTTTTTTGAGGCCCGTTTTTGGGGAGATCACCCCCTTGGGCTCCCCATCCTTGGCACAATGGACAGGATCCAGCAGTTGACGAAAAGCGAGTTGCTCCGTTTTTTTAAAGATAGGTATGGTGCAGAAAACCTTGTCATCACTGCCTCAGGCCATCTGGAACACCAACCCCTGGTTGATATGATACGGGAATCCTTTGATCCCGTCTCAAGGGGCATAACAGGAAGTCCCATCAGCCCACCGGATGTATCTTCAAACATAGCGGTGGTCGAAAAAGATTTAGAGCAGGTTCATTTCATTGTGGGAACACTAGGTCCGTCTGCTATGAACACAAAGCGATATGCCGGTTTTGTCTTGAACACGGTTCTTGGCGGCAGCATGAGTTCGAGGTTATTTCAGGAAATTCGAGAAGCGCGGGGATTGGCTTATGCCGTGCAATCTTTTCTCTTACCTTACAGCAATACAGGGATCCTTGGAGTTTATGCGGCAACTGCTCCAGCCGATGTCCGGGAAACTTTGGGGGTGATATTTGATGCGATCGGCAAGATTGTGCAGGAACGCGTAAGCGATAAGGAACTCGAATCGGCCAAGGAATTGATCAAGGGCAATTTTCTGCTCGCCATGGAGAGCACAGACAGCTGCATGTCCAGGCTGGCCCGCAATGAAATCTATTTTCAGCGCGATCTCCCTGTGGAAGAAATCCTCGCAGCCGTTGACGCTGTGACGGCCAATGACATCAAGGACCTTGCGGGAGAAATATTTAATCCGTCGACGATCACGGTTGCCGCCATGGGACCAATCTCCGAAAAAGATCTAGCCCTGGATATCTTGACAAGGTAAGGTGTTTCATGATGAAGGGGTTGAGCGTTTGCATCTGCAGACTTGCGGGCAATGAAGATCTACCGCTTCCTGCATATATGTCGGAAGGTGCTGCAGGAATGGATCTGTTTGCCGCTCTCGACCGTGAAGTTGAGCTACAACCGGGTGACAGGATGTTGATCCCGATGGGGATAGCCGTTGCACTGCCAGTTGGATATGAGGCGCAAATTCGACCAAGAAGCGGATTGGCGCTCCAGCATGGCGTGACCTTGGTCAACGCGCCCGGAACGATCGATGAGGATTATCGTGGGGAGATTGGTGTCATCCTCATCAACCATGGACAGTTGCCGTTTCTGATCCGGCGCGGTGATCGCATTGCTCAGATGGTTGTTCAGCGGGTCTTTAAGGTTTCCTGGGTGTTGAAAGAAAACCTTGATGACACGGGTCGGGGTGCGGGCGGGTTTGGCCATACCGAATTGAAGACAGGTGTTAAGAAATGAAAAAGTATAGGGTGAGTAAGACTTACGGGGAGATTAATGAGAAGATCAGGCAGGGCCGTGCCGTCGTTGTTACGGCGGAAGAGATTATCGACATTGTGGACAGACATGGCGAGGTGGATGCAGCCAGGCAAGTAGATGTTGTGACCACCGGCACCTTTGGCCCTATGTGTTCATCAGGAGCCTTTCTGAATTTTGGACACACTTCCCCACGAATCAGGGCTTCCAAGGTCTGGCTTAATGACGTTCCGGCATATGGCGGAATTGCTGCGGTTGATTGCTATATCGGTGTCACGGAAGTAATTGAAGGCGACCCACTCAACAGCGTTTATCCAGGGGAATTCAATTATGGGGGTGGACATGTCATTCAGGACCTTGCCGCAGGCAACGTGATTCGCCTTCGGGCAGAGGGATATGGAACCGACTGCTATCCGGCAAGAAAGTATGAGAAAAATCTAACCATCCATGACATGAGGGATGCCATTCTCTTCAATCCGCGCAATGCATATCAGAATTATAATTGCGCAGTCAATGTATCGGATCGGACAATATACACCTATATGGGAATGCTGCGTCCCCAGATGGCCAATGCCAGCTATTCAACCTCTGGACAACTAAGCCCACTGTTTAATGACCCATTTTACAAGACGGTCGGTATCGGCACACGAATTTTTCTTGGAGGTGCCCAGGGGTTTGTGGCTTGGCCGGGGACCCAGCATAATCCGCATGCGCGACGTGGCAGAAATGGTGTTCCGCGGGAGGGCGCGGGGACCATTGCCGTGATTGGCAACCTCAAGGAAATGTCACCCCAATGGCTTGCGGGCGCCAGTATTCTGGGCTACGGGGTTTCACTGTATGTTGGAGTAGGCATTCCCATACCGATTCTGAATGAAGAGATAGCCAGGTTCACAGCGGTCAAAGACGAAGAGATCTTTACGCAGATTTATGATTACAGTATGGACTATCCCAAAGGTGGCTCTGGCAAGAGTCTAGGAGAGGTCAGCTATAAGGATCTTCGCAGCGGTACCATAACCTTGATGGGGAAGTCCGTATCCACCGCTCCACTATCCAGCTACTATAAGGCAAGAGAAATTGCGCAGATTTTGAAAGAGTGGATTCAATCAGGGCGGTTCCTTCTTGGTGAACCGCAGCAGACGTTGCCCGGACCATAGATAAGAATCTTTCTATGATCCATTGCTTAGTGGAACACTTTTAACTGGTCAGTGATAATGGACAATGGAAGGTAGACCTTGAATCCAGTTCAGAAGGGCGACAAATTCGAGAGCAAGCTCATTGGTCATTGAGGCCAATCATTACACGTGAAGTTTTCAGGAGGGAGCGTGTAAAACGCTGAAGCAATCTCACCAACTATTCAAAGGATTGTCGCACGAGCATGAAAGGTTAATTTTTTACTTTCCATTTATATCAGGCAGAACATGAATTTTCATTTGATATAAATTGATTTGATGGCTTTTTTATTGCTTCCCGGATTCATTTATGTTATAGTAATTTCGTTATTGTGCATGTCAGTTCTTTCCAAAGGTGCCAAGCAAAATGGGAGCTGTCCGATATGTGATTGTGTTTATTATATTTATGACTGCTGTAATCACCTTTGGGGATCGAGGCCTGGTGGACAATTACGTAATGCACAAGAAATTACAGGCATTGCTTAAAATTAACCAGGATATCTCTCGCGAAAATCAACAGCAGAAGGACATCATCCTGTTGCTTCGCGATAATCCAGCCTACATAGAAAAAATTGCACGCAATGAGCTTGGTATGGTCAAGAAGGGGGATGTTGTATACTATCACGCGAAATAGCGCCCTGCGTAAGCAGGAATGGTTGTATCCTTGATTGATATGGTTATCAACAATTGATGCGGTGACTCCATGATGGATTTGAAGGGTCTTGCGAAGAGGAAGAAACGAGTTGTCGGATTGGATATCGGATCCAATTCGGTGAAATTGGCAGAGATCCTCGATACACCGAAGGGTTATATCCTCGACCGGTTTTCTCAGATTCCCTTGGCCAAGGGAATCATTGTTGAAGGTGCCCTTGCCAAAGAGAATGATCTGACATCAACCATCAAACGTCTTTACGACATCACCAATTGCAAACACAGAAAAATTGTTACCTCTCTTTCTGGTCATTCTGTCATTGTGAAGAAAATCACGATGCCGGTCTTGGAAACATCGGAGCTTCGCGAACTCATTCGTGAGGAAGCCCCCAAATATCTTCCTTTCGATAATATGAATGACGTTTATTTTGATTTTGAAATCCTTGGTGAGAATCAATACAACCCGACACGGATCGACATTCTCTTGGTTGCGGCGAAGAAAGATATAACCGAGTCATATGTCCAGGCGATCGAGCGGGCAGGTTTACCCGTATCGATTATGGATGTAGACACATTTGCGCTCCAGACAATGTTGGAGGAAAATTACGATTTCAACGAAGATGACTCAGTTGCAATTGTACATATTGGTGCAAGCATTACGAACATCGCTGTGATTCATAAGGGGGCTACAGTTTTCAACAGGGATGTCATGCTGGGAGGTAATACGGTAACGGAGGCGCTTCAGGCGAAACTCGGGGGAACATTTGAAGAAGCTGAAAAAATCAAAATTGAAGGGCCACCCTCTGCAGATGACGCAGCCATTGCGGCTTTTGAGGAAAATCTGCTTTCCTTAACGGAGCCAATCCTGGCTGAAATTGAACGCTCTATTGATTACTATCGATCTGTAGTCGGCGGCTCAGACATCCAAAAGGTGTTCTTATCGGGAGGCGTTGCCTTAACGCCAGGACTGACTAAAAGCGTGGCCCACGCGGTCGGCATGGCAACGGAAATTATTAATCCCTTCAGGAAAATTACATATAAAACGAAGACCATGACACCCCAGCAAATTGCGGAGATTGGGGCAGTAGCGGCCGTTGCCGTGGGTCTTGCCTTGAGAAGAGAGGGGGACAAGTGATTCGCATCAACCTGCTTCCCTATCATGAAATAGCCAAAAAGGAGAATATCAAACGGCAGATTTCCGTTATGATCCTATCCTCTATTGCATTTTGCTTGCTGATCGTAGCGGTTCAGATACAGATCAGCCTTCAAATCAGCAACCTACAAAAGGTGATTAAGGATAAGGAGAACCGTTTGGTAGCGCTCAACAAAGAAGTGGGGGACGTAGAGCGCGTCAAGAAAGAAAAGGCGATTCTTGAGAAAAAGCTTTCCGTCATCGTAAGTCTCGATCAGGATCGTCTCTACCCGGTAAAACTGCTAGATGATATGAATGTTCGTGTACCTGCAAGACAATTGTGGCTGGACAAACTGACGCAGACAGGTACGGAACTCAAGATAGAAGGCGTGGCCAAGGATAACACAGTTGTGGCGCGCTTCATGAAAAACTTGGAGTTGTCTCCCTATATCCAATCCGTCGATCTCGGTGTTGCTAAACAGGAAGATTTCGGCAGTGATAAATTTCAACGTTTTAATATCACGTGTATTTTGAAGAAGGAGATTTCCTGATGGCAATTACCTACGATGACATCAAAAAGCTACCTATCAGGGTGAAAGCCCTGATCGTCGTTGGTGCATTGATCGCATTGACGTTTGCATATTACTCGCTCTTTCTTCAGGAGGCCTTGAAAACCAAGGCTGTCCTTACCGAAAAAGATGAGAAGCTTGCTGCAGAGGTGGCGGAAAAAGAGAGGATTGTAGCCGTAAAACCAAGGTACTTGCAGGAAGTCGCCATCCTGAAGGCAGCCTTCAATACGGCACTGCTGAAACTGCCGAACAAGCGTGAGATACCAAACCTGTTGGATGCAGTCGTTACATCTGGCAGACAGGCGGGGGTGGAATTTCTGCTGTTCGAGCCGGCGCCTGCTACTAAAAGAGCGTCGCCCGCACCTTCCAAGCCGGGTAAAGAAGCTAAAACGTCCCGTGCCGAGCTAGAAGAGCTTGAGAAATTTTATGATGAAATTCCCGTCAAAGTTTCCATCAGCGGTAGGTTTCATAATACGCTGATGTTTTTTGAGAAAGTCGGGAAACTTTCCCGAATCATGAATATCGAAGATATCAGCATGGGAGAACCCAAAGATATGAAGGGGCGGGGGTATATAGTCAGATCCTCCTGCATGATCAAAACCTATATGTTTTTGGAAAAAAGCCAGTAATCGGGATAAAGACGCTGATGAACAGACGAGACGGATTGGCGGCACTAGCGATCATTGTATTGATGGTCATGCATGCGGGATCGGTTTCCGCAGAGGCATACCCACCTGCCGGGGCTTCACCCGGAACGGGTGATGCAAAAACCGCAACCGGACAAAAGCTTACGTCGCCCATGTCACCGGGCAAACTACCACGATTGGAAGCAAAGGATGGACCTGCTTCACCACAGGGCAGGCCGTCTATTCTCGGTCTGTCTCAGTCGTTGATGGCAGCTTCCGCCACACCCCCTTTCAGTTATAGTGTGCAAGGTAAAGTGGATCCCTTCGTACCTTTTGTTAGCTTGGGGCCTAGCGGAGGCAAGCAGCCCAAGAATAAAGAGCTGCTGAAAACCATATCTTCTCTTCAGCTTTATCCCATCGAACAATACACACTGGTGGGAATCGCCGAAAGTAAGCGGGGTTCAACGGCCATCGTGCAAGATTTCCTCGGAAAATTTTATCCTTTAACGGTCGGAACAATCATTGGAGTGCAGAAGGGCAGGGTCATTCAGATCACAGTGAATAGGGTCTTGGTTGAAGAGAAGGTCAAACGAGGCAATGAAACGGCGTCGAAAATAACATATATGACTTTCCGTTCAGAGGAAGAAGAGGGGAAACCATGATGGAACGTTTCAAGTGGACAGGATTGATATTGCTAATAAGCGCCTTGGTTTTTGTCAACCGGGCGAGCATATCGGTTGCCGCTCCCGCTGAACCGGCAACAGCCAAACCGGCGAGCATTGAGGTGCAGGAAACTGCCGGATACCTGGAGGACGTAGCCTTTGAGAAGGCTGGGAAAAAGGAACGGGTGACGCTCATCCTTTCCAAACAGTCCGGTGTGCAGGTGGAAAGCCAGGCACCCAATTCGGTTCTTGTCACACTTCAGAACTTATTCATTCCTGAAGACCTGAGAAAACCTTTGGGGGAAGGGGCGCTCAGCAATGTTCTGCGTGCCGTAGCCACGCAGAAGTCAACAGCCGGATCACCGGTTGCCGTGGTGCGTATTGATCTGAAGGCGCAGGTTCCTTTCAGCGTCAAACAGGTAGGGAATGATGTGGTACTCGACTTCAATCTCGGGGCTGCAGGTATAAAGGCTCCAGAAGTTACTGCAGAGGAGAAAAAGCCTGCCGCTGCGATGGCAAAGGCTCCGGAGGTTGCTGCCGAGGAGCAAAAGCCTGCCGTTGCAATGGCGAAAGCTCCGGAAGTTGCTGCGGAGGAGAAAAAACCTGCTGTTGCAATGACGAAAGCTCCGGAGGTTGCTGCGGAGGAGAAGAAGCCTGCTGCGGAAGCCGTACCATCCGGCAGGGAAATCCTACCGCCCGGCAGCCAGCCTGACCAAAGCTTGTCAATCAAGCAAAATGGTGAACAAAAGCTCACCATCAACCTTCAAGATGCCACGATTAAGGAAACCCTCGAGTTGTTGGCCACACGGCGGCCCGACCTTAGCATTATCTCTACGGACGACGTTGATCAGAAAGGAAAGGTGACCATTCACATCAAGAACATAACCTGGGATAAGGCGCTTGATACGATTCTCAGGCTGAAGGGGCTTGCGAAGCAGCAGGACGGCAACGTCATCATGATCTCAACGGTTGTCAAAATGAGGGAAGAGGAGGCGGACCGTAAGAAGACGGAAGAGGAACTGAAGAAGCATCGCCAGGAGGAACTGGTAGAGAAGGGCAAGCTCAGACAAATTTCCATTGAGGCTAAAATTGTTGAAGCTACAGAAGACTTTACGCGTAGCCTTGGTGTCCAGTGGGCCTACGGATCTCAAAATACCCTGAGCAGCCACTATTCGATGGGCGTTCTGGGTGGAACGAACGTGACGGGTCTTCTGAGCACCACGACCACGCCAGCATCCCTGACAACTCTTCCAACCGGGATTGCCATGACGGCAGGCGGCCAGGCAGTCAATTTCCCCGCGACGAATGGGATCAATCCAACTTTGGGTGTGGTTCTCGGCAATGCTAATTTAATATTCGCTGCCCAGTTGTCCGCCATGGAAACGACGTCGGAAGCGAAGATTATATCATCTCCGCAAGTGGTTACCATGGATGGGGAAACGGCAAACATTACGCAGGGGTCCCAGATTCCGGTCGTTACGCCCGCCTCCGCCAATTCACCGGCCACAACCACTTATAAAGATGCGTTACTGTCACTGAAAGTGAAGCCAACGATCACCTCGGAGAATAAGATCTCCATGGAGATCGCCGCACACAACGACATTCCCGATACAGCGGACAAAGACCCGGCTACAGGAAACATGCCTATTTTTACCAATACGATCGAGTCTAAGGTTGTTGTGAGCGATGGAGATACGGTAATCATCGGGGGCATACACAAGTCTACAGATAACCGAGGCGTAACTGGTGTTCCCTGGCTATACAAGATTCCTGTCTTAGGATGGCTCTTCAAGACGGAAAGTCTTGATCGAACAAAAGATGAGATCTATATTATCGTGACCCCTCGAATCCTTAAAACGAATGAAGCCGGCAAGGGTGTTTCAGGTACTTAGCAGGCTCGTGCATCCTTTTTCTTTCATGAATAACACCATGGCGCGGTAGCGGGAGAACGCTCACTTGGTTGGTGCCGTTCCCACGTCTAGACGAAACTCGAAAGTCTTGGTTAGTTTGTTGCCGTCCTCGTCTTTTACCGTTGCGCCAAAATAATTCGTGCCGCTTACAACCTTGGCGGGAGTCCATGTAATGAGCCCCGTTTTTGCGTCTATCTTCATCCCTTCCAGGTAGGGTGGATCCAGAAAATACGTTATCTGTGCTCCATCGGGGTGCTTGGCGATTAGTTGCATCTGAATGGCCTCTCCCAGTTTCACGGGGGCCAACAATTTCAACTCAAGTGTCATAGGACGGCTATGGACAACCACAAACGGACTCTCGTACGAGGGACCTGGAATACCATCATGGTAAGGCGTGATCAGGACACTGACCTGGTCACGCCATTTAAGATGAGGACCGGAGAAGGTATCTCCGGTGGCATTGGGCACTTCCTGACCGTTAACCTTCCATTGATAGGAATAGGTGAGTCCTTCCATGCTCGCTACTGTTGGCTTGACTGTCACGTGAAGCAGATCATCAACAGTGGGCTGGGAGGGAGTAATCGATGCTGCCGATATAATGGGCACGGATGCTTTGGTCTCTTCTTTTGATTCTATCGGTGTGTCCTGTACCGATGTGCCCGCGGCGGGCTGTTGTGCTGTCTCGACAAGCATGAGCTTTTTCTTGAGCGAGTTTGGCAGGGTTGGTTTCAATCCCGGGAGTCTGACAGCTACAATTATGAGGACAATCAACAGCAGAAACTCGAAAAAAATCCTGTAGGGCATATTATGCAAGATACCATGCTGCAAAAATTCGAGTTTTGACTCCTTGCGAGGCTTGACCGGCTGGCTCGGATTCCTGATCTTCCGCGTATTCTTCACGCCGGGATTCCTCACTGGACTCTCATGTCTCGCCAGTAGATCATGTTGGTCTTGTTGGGCATGCCTGGAGGAGTTATGTTGACTTTACTTGTATTTTCTGCCGTGCCGTTGACGCCGCTCAGTGTTACATAGATGTTCGGTACGCCGCTGCTGCCTGGCCCTATGGATAAAACCGGTGACGATGGGATCCCCCCGCTCACCCCATACGTGCCAAGGTTCTGGCTCATGGCCCCTCCGGATAAAGCGCCAGTCCCTGTTGCATAATTAATGGCGTAAATCTGCGCCGTGCCTCCAAAGGTGCACGGATCACTGCTCGGGGTATAGGTGGAGAAGTAAAGAACACCTTGAAACAATGATGGATCCGACAAGTCCTTCTCACTTGTGGCAAGCTGAATGCGATATCCTCCGGGATAATTCGCAGAATTCCAGGACGTGGAGGAACCTTCAAGTATCGTCATGATGCTGCTGCTGCTCACCGTACTGGTGCGGTTAGGATCTATGACTGCATAAAAGTAGTCCTGCGTAGTTGTTGATGTGGGATTCATTTTGTCGCCCGTTCCCCAGTAAATCCATAAGTTCCCAGATGTATCTTTGCCTGCAGCGGCTGCGGTGTAAATCGGAGTCACGACGGGTGACGAGAATAGGAGACTGCCACTCCATTGTGAGGTGGAACAGGAGGGCATTTGGGAGGCCGTACATAAATCGAAACGCCACATATTCCCCCCCGTGTCCCCCACATAGACGGTGTCAACGAAGCCGTCGTTGTCCGTATCGAGCATGATCGGTGCGGCCGCTATGGGGTAAATCATAGAGCTGTTGCTGGCAAGGGTATAATTCCACAGGACGGTTCCGTTACTGAGGTCGATCACATAGAAACCTTTACCTCTGCAATCGCAGCTGGTTCCGCAGACGGTGCCGCTTGTACAGCTCGATGCGTTGTAGCCAGCCCCGATGAACCCGACCCACTTTTCCCTCAGGTTGCCGCTGATGTTGACCAGGACGCGGCCAATCGCCATTTTACTCCAGGCATCCCCCAGATAGGGCGCCTGCGCTGCCGTTGGAGAGATGGTCAGCCATTGGCTTCCGGAAAGGCCTGCTAAGGCCGGGCTCAATGTATTCGTGACGTTCAGGGCATAGTAGGGACAATAATAATGATGGCTGGAATCGTAACAGCTCTGCAATCCCCCGAGACAGTTGCTGTTGGAACTCCACAGGAGGTTCATGCCGCCCCTGCCTTCACCGAAAACCATCATGGTCTGCCATTCCGATACCTGTTTGCTGGTTCCATCCCCGGTGCCCAGCCACACATCGGCCACGGAGACTGGGCCGTCAACATAGTACCAGTGTGACAGGCTTGATGGGTTCGAGGTATGGTAGATTTCCTGCAGCACGCCCAGCAGGTTCGGAGGGAAGAAGCTCCAGGATTCGGTGCCGGTGTTTGTCGTGAATGCATGAAGTTGGCCGTCATTGGCGCCAACGGCTATCACTTCGTTTCCGTTGGCGAGCGTCCGGGTGTTGTTTGACGCGAAGGTGGCATAGGCATTGTTGGTGTCGCGATAGTCATAAAAGTAGGGTGACGGCGATCCGACGGTGACCGGTTCGGAATGGAAGATATCCCCCAGGTACCAGTTTTCCGGGTTGTAGGTGGGGTTCCCCTGAAAATATCCGATGATGCCAGCCTGGGTGGCCGTACTGCTCACACCGAGGGCGGACATCGTCACATTGGTCGTATTGAAGGCGACCAGTCCGCTTGTATAGGTTTTCTGATTTCGGCTGGTGTAGGTGGTGGATGCCAATACCGATCCGGCATCCCATACCATGGAACCCAAGGTCCCATCGCTGTTGATCGGATACTGTTTCAAGTGGCCTTGCCAGAACGGGTCAAACGAGGATGGAATGAAGGATGCTTCATAGAGATAATCCTCAGCTGATGTCCGGGTGGATGCTACGGAAGTGGAGCTGAAGGAATACAGGGCTTGTTTGATGGCACTGATGGTTGATGATAATGCCGAGTTTAACGACGCGGTATCCGTAGCAATGTAGGCATATCCCGTGAGTGTTGCCGTTGCCGTGTCATTCGTGGTTGCACAGTATCCGGCGCCTGTATTGGTGCCGTATTGATCTGTGCAAGTGGTCGTGGTTCTTGAAGTCGCGCAACTCGTTAATGTAATCCCGGAGGGATTAAAGGCACTGGTACTGCCCGATTGGGTTGTGGAAGTATTTTTGGTACCGCCATAATAGGCCATCCAGTTCAAGGTATTCTGCTCATAAAGGGGCATGGATGAGCCAAAACCGATGACGAAAAGCTCATAACCGGCATTACCCAAGGCTTGGGCCATTGCGACCTGGGCCCGTCTTCGCCTGTACATATCAGTCTGATTCGGCGTGCCCTGGCCGTTTCCATTGCAGGCGTATGTATCTTCACCGTCCGTGAGAATGATGACGAATTTTTTGCGGCAGGCCCCGGAACTGTCCGCCGCCTTGCTGGCGTCCATGTACAGCTTGGCCTCGGCCAGGGCGGATGCCTCCGGGGTTCCCCCGGATGCGCTCTCTCCATTCACGCAAATAGTTGATCCACTGCAGGTGCTTGAAGACGTACAGCTTGTGCTGTTTCCACAGAAAATCGTGCTGTAAGCAGTATTGATGGGGTATATCAGCTTGTTGCATCCGGTTGAATAATTGAGAGTTGATTCATCGCTGCTGCAATTGTAAAATCGCATGTACCCGAACCTCACCCCCGCGGAGGTTTGGTCGGCAGAATTGATCGTGCCGTCTGCGTTGTCATCAAGGACAGAGAAGATGGCGCGCTGGGCCATGGCAAGTTTGCTGCAATTGACTGTGTGGCCTGAACCGGAGGAATTGTAGAAAGGTCCGTCGCAGGTGGAATCTCCCCAGATCTGCTGGCTGGACTGGTCTGGGGGGCTATTGGCCATACTTCCCGATAGATCTAGGAGGATCAATGCATCAGGGTTTGCTACGAGGCCGAACAGGGCCGTTTCGCCCGCGGGCGGCGTTTCCGTACAAGTAACAGTCGTATATCCCTTGACCGGGAAGAATAGCATCAGGACAATGCCTGCCATGATCATCAGATGGTGGCGTGCCACAAGTTTCATATAATCCTCCTTCACAAATGCTCATGATATGTCAGGATCTGGGTCCTCTTTTTCTCCTCTACCTGTAGGTGGTCCCCATGGAAACGGGGCCGTAGCCAATTCCTTCTGTAATCTGAACAGATGAATTATAAATGGTATTCCTGCCGTTAATAGTCACACTGTAGCGGACGATTCCCCAACCCTGTCCCACTTGCATGGAATAGCCGGTAATGGGATAAGGGGGAAGTGCCAGCAGGGTTGGGGCATTCACGTAATATTGCGTATACGGATCGTTGGTCGTATCCACCGAGGTCCACGTGTTATAAAAGCTGCTGCTCAGATTCGACGGGTTGAAGTTGACGGAGACTTGATGAACGCCGGTATCCACGGCAGCCAGTGCTTTTTTATCGCCTATAACGTGAGAGCTGGTCCTTAAGTCCTGGGTGGACAAGTAAATCACTAGAACCCCGATGGCCATCAGCAGAATGGTAGCAATCAGCGCGGCCACCAGCGCAAATCCTTCTTCCCCGGGAAACATTCTCTGTGAACGGTTTTTTTTCATGGGCTTATGTCATCCATATCATCAGGGATTGATACCGTGATTCATCGGTATCACGCTTGTTGCATAGACCAGATACCTCGGTCGCTTGGTCGTAGGATCTATGTTTTGCGTCTGAACGCACAGGGTGATCGTAATCCTTCGTATATTCGGGATTGGCGTGGTATTGCTCGCTGTCGGGAAGATCTCTGTTCCATTCGCCTGAAAGTAGCGGAAGACGGAGATGTTTAAACTGTTGTTGATCACTTGAACATCCTGGGGCGTCCCGCTGCCGGAGGCCGCGCCAAGAAAGGGCTGGGCGCCGGACGTGCTGTAAGTTCCCCCGATGCAGCTTCTTGTTTCACGCGTAATCCGCAAGTCCGAAGCGCCGGTGAGGTACTCGTATCGTATGATTTCATTGGCAACATTCCCTATGGAACCGCTGTTATCGATATCCATTTCAATGGTAAGGCTTGTCGGCGTTGCTTCCTGGATGCCCTTATAGGTCGGGTTAGACGAAGCCGAGCAATTTGTCGGGTTGAGCCAGATATTATTCTGCAGCGTGCTGTTATAGGACGCCATTCGGATTTCCATGGCCATGAGTTCAAGGGCGATACGGGCATCCTGTTGTGCCGTGACCTTTCCTTCAATGCCGGATGCAGATCGCTGGGCCGTATTGATGACGGCGTAAATTGCCAGAAGCATGATCAGGCCGATGGCCACCGCGGCGATGAGTTCCACGAGGGTGAATCCCTGCTGGTTATGTTTTTGCAGTCTGTTCATCAGCATCCGAAAAATCCTTGCGGGGTCACTATGATACTGCCCGAAATGCTGCGGGTCCCATTATACCAACTGACGTTCACGCTTACCTCATAGACATTGGTGCTGATAGCAGTAATGGTGTCTGTTACTGTATACTGGGCATCCCCTGAAACAGCCGCAGATTGTCCGCTTGCCCAGTATTGCGTATTGGTGGTGGTCCCCGTGGTGACGGTGTCGCATGAGTCCATGATGAAGGACTGTTGGGTTTCAAGCTCCTTGGACAGGATTTCGGCTGCCCGCCCAAGGTAATCCGAACGGCTGGCCGCCTTCCATGAAGAAGGCTGAAGTGTCATAAGGGCGAGAATGCCGATCGTCGTAATGAATACGGCTATGACCACTTCGACCAGGCTGATGCCCCGGTTATTGCATGGTAAACTGGACATATGTCCTCCCTGCCGTGTTCACCGTGATCGTCGCAGTGGAGTTACGGTTGTTTTGAAGAACAATCGTGCCGTTGTTCAGCAAACCCCTGGTCTGCATCGTGATTATATTGGTTGTGCAGGCCGGGAGGCAAACGCTCTGGAATGTGATGCCGGGTCCCGCAAGAGACAGGTTTTTTGTGATGTTGCCAGGGCTGATCGTATAGCTGTTTCCTGAAACATTGAAGGTTATGGTATAGACGGTGCTCTCTGCCACCGTTCTTTGCCGGTACTGGGCGATGTCTTCCGTGATATACCTGGCGGCGGATCGGAGGTTGTTGTTATTGACAAACCTGCTCCATGAGTAGATGGTCGTGACCAGGAGAATTCCGCCGATGCCGACAACGATCATTAATTCCACTAATTTGAAACCTCGTGCATTGCGAAGTGGTCTTTGAACATTTTTATAAAGGTTGCTGGGCATCACTGTGTGTCCTTATATGCAGGGTCCCATTTGCGCGGGATCGCAGCGGCGAGAGTTGCATAAATGGTTTTGAAAATCAAGACAAGGGGAGATAAAATACGATGGCTCTTGATATGCAATATAGGGGATAGATGCAATCCAAAAAAATATGCCGGGGCCTGCGCTAACAAACTTGAACCCCGGTATACATTGCATCGAAAGTGGAACATCTCGCCCGGCAACCCTGCTGCCATATCCAAGCCCTTTCAAGACTTAGGCCAGTGGTTTTGCGCCTCACCCTTTCAGGTGGTTTGCCCTTTTCGGGATACATTCGCTGGTAATATCCATTATTTTTATCTTTTTGTCAAACGAAAAATCCAAAAAGCCCATCGCCTGCGGCCCTCCAAGGCCCGTGTCTAGATGATCTCAGGAATTCTTTCTTGACACACCCTGAGGCCTATGTTAGCGTCCCGACCATGCTGGATCAGAAGGCGAAATCTCAAAAATTTCTTAGAAAAATCAATATGTTGCAATGGGCAAAATGAACGGAGATTATCAGGCGTTCCTCAAGGAAGCCCGGTTCCTTCTTGAAGCGAAACTCTTCAAAGAAGCGCTTGCCCTGGCTGACCGCTGTATCGGATACCTGCCCGGCGACGTGGACGCGCATGTCATCCGTGCTCATGCCCTGTCCGGACTGGGGCGTCATGAGGACGCCAAGAGTGCATTGCAGCACATCGAAGCGTTTATTCTCAGGCTGGCCACAGAAGCGGAAATGCTTTCCCGAAAGCTTCAAGAAGCTGAGGCAATCGGAAGACAAACCAATAACCCTTCCGAACCTTGTCAGGAAATACCGAGACCGGCTGGATTCATTTCCACGGGTTTTTATACCGTGACTCTTGCGGAGCTTTATATCCGGCAGGGCCATCTTGACAATGCGCGTGATGTGCTCGAAGCGATCCTGAAAGAAAATCCGGCTCATGAGACGGCATCCTTCAAGCTTGGGGAAGTCCAGGAGCTGCTGAAGAAGGAGCGTGAAAAACAGCGGCGGAAAATGCTGATTGATGAACTCAGCCGCTGGCTCACAAATGTCAAAAATTCGGCCGCCCATGCGTCCTGAGGCTTTCATCATACAAGCCCGCGTGGCCAAGGCCCGGGTGCGGATGGAACAACATGCCTGCACAGCATTGCTGTTTTTTGACCGGTCCAATATTCGTTACCTGTGCGGTTTCACGGGTAGCGAAGGCGCGCTTGTCCTTGGTATGGACACGGCCACGCTTCTCGTGGATGGCCGTTATGTGACCCAAGCCCGGGAAGAAGCCCCGTCAGTTCAGGTCGTTGAATACCAGGACAGGATTGAAGGACTTGTCGCTGCCCTTTCCGCGTTTCCATCCGTATCGGCGGGTTTTGATCCCGCATTGATGGACGTGAAGACTTTTTTGGGGCTGCGTGACAGGGGGGGCGATCGGTCCCTGTGTCCCCTGCCATCTGGTGCCCTGGATATACGGGCCATAAAGGATCAGGAAGAAATCGATTTATTGAGGAAGGCCGCCCAGATTTCTGCCGGCGCCCTGGAAATATTATTGCGTAAAATCAAACCCGGTGCTAGCGAGAAATATATTGCAGACGAGCTGGAGCATACGCTGCGCATGCAGGGCGCAGAAGCTGTTTCCTTTCCTGTCATTGTCGCCTCCGGACATCGGACAGCCATGCCCCATGCCGCACCGGGTCTTCGGCACATTCAGCAGGGCGATGTTGTCATCGTGGATTATGGGGCCGTCTATGAGGGCTATCACGCCGACGAGACCTGCACCTTTGTTGTCGGTCAGGCATCAGACGAAATCCTTGGCATGTACCGTTTGGTAAAGGAAGCCCATGATCGCGCGCTCGATGCTGTTAAGAGCGGCGCATCCTGCAGGGAGGTTGACCGGGCAGCTAGGCATTGCATTGAAGAAGGGGGGATGGGAAAGTATTTTTCCCATGGCACCGGCCATGGTGTCGGGTTGGATGTGCATGAGCCGCCGCGCCTGTCTTACAATTCGAATGACGTGCTGGAGGCCGGAATGGTGATCACCATAGAGCCAGGCGTTTACGTGCCAGATGTGGGAGGCGTGCGAATCGAGGATATGGTTCTGGTAACGGATTGTCAATATGAAGTCTTGACAGTTGTCCCAAAATCGATGCAAGTATTGAACTGACAATCGAAGGGCGGGGGGTTATATCATATGAAGGTTTTTCCGGAAGATCTGCTTTACAGTCGGGAGCATATCTGGGTGAGGGTTGACGGTGATGTTGCGACGATAGGGATCACCGATTATGCCCAGGAGAAACTGGGAGAGGTTCATGCGGTGGATCTTCCCGAGGTCGATGATGAAGTGGAACGGGATGAGCCCTTCGGAACGATCGAAGCAGCAAAGGGAGTCGTAGAGCTCATCGCACCGATCAGTGGCCAGGTGTTCAGTGTCAACGAGGATATCAATGACGACATCGGCATCATCAACAGCGATCCGCACGATACCGGGTGGCTTATCGTCATCAACATATCAGATGCGGATGAGTTGGATGACCTGCTTGATGCCCGGGGATACCACGATTTTATTCTTCATGAGGCGGAAGCGGAGGTGTAGTGACTCTTCGTGAAGGTGTGGAGACTGCTTCCTTTCCATGAAGAAGATCCCTTCTGCAATATGGCCACGGATGAGGCTATATTCTGGGAGAGCCTACATTCAGAAACTTTTCCGACGCTCAGGCTTTATGGCTGGAGCCGTCCCGCCGTGTCCATCGGTCACTTTCAAAATGCAACAGCGGAGGTTGATCTAGATGCATGCCGTGGACGAAATATCGCCATTGTTCGCCGGCCGACCGGTGGTCGAGCCGTTTTTCACGATGAGGAATTGACATACGCTGTCGTATCAGGATCAGCGTTGCCAAGTTTCCCATTGAGCGTCACCGGTACGTACCGGGTTATCATGGCATGCATTGCCCGGGGTCTGGAATCTTTTGCAATACGAACTGATCTGTCCGGAGCAGACTCTTCTGGGGATCATAGTGTTCTGCCGGCATGTTGTTTCTCGATGCCATCAAGGCACGAACTGCTGGCAGGCGGGAAAAAGATATGCGGCTCCGCTCAGTTTCGATCCCGTGATGGTTTCCTTCAGCATGGCTCGCTGCTCTGGGCCTTTGACCCATGCAAGACATGGGACCTGCTTCTTCCACACCTCAAGCATGAAGAGCAGATTGCCGGACTGCGTGCTTCTGCAACCTCTGTGAAAGAAGCAGGCGGGGGTTTTATGGATTTCAATGAACTTATCGATGCGGTCGTCAGAGGATTTCAGGATGTCCTGGGGATTGAATTTGCTGAAGGCCACCTGACCCCGGGGGAGGAAAATCTCCGGGACCGCCTGTTGGTGGAAAAATATCACACGGATCGATGGAACATAGAAGGCAGGGTAGCAAAACATGGACTTTAAAAAACTCATCAGGAATGAAGTGCTGGATTTGAAAGCGTACGCCGTCGAGTCGGAAGGCTTTAAAATCAAACTTGATGCCAATGAAAATCCGTATAGTCTGCCGGATGAGCTCTTGGCCATCTTTCAGGCGCGCATATCGGGAATTCATCTCAACCGGTATCCGGAGCTAGGATCGCCCCATCTTGTATCCCGCTTAGCCACGCGTTTTGAAGTGGACCGGACTTACATTATCGTGGGTAATGGATCGGATGAAATCATTCAGATGCTCTGTACAGCCATGGGGAGGCAGGGATCGTGCATGCTCGTTCCAACGCCAACATTTGTCATGTACCGAATTATCGGACTCATGAATGGTTGGCGGGTCATTGAGGTGCCTCTGGATGATTGTTTTGATCTCGATCGGGCTGGCATGTTGGACATGATATGCCGTGAGGCGCCGAACCTCATTTTTCTCAGCAGCCCGAACAACCCGACTGGCAACTCCTTCAGTTCAAGCAGGATTGAAGAAATCATAACATCTGCCCCCGGCGTTGTTGTGGTAGATGAGGCTTACGGGGCTTTTTCCGGCACCAGCTTTTTGCCCCTGATGAAAAAATACGACAATCTTGTGATCCTTCGAACACTCTCCAAAGTGGGTATGGCAGCCATGCGCGTTGGTTTCATGATCGCTCCCCCTTCCCTGATTGAGGAGCTGAATAAGGTGCGTTTACCGTATAATATCAATACATTCTCCCAGGCTGCCGCACTTTTTTACCTGGACCATGAGGCGGCTTTTGCAGCCCAGGTGGATGATATCACCCGGGAACGTGAAAGGCTTGTTGCTGCCTTAAAGCGCATCAAGGGGATCAACCCCATGCCCAGCAATGCGAATTTTATTTTTTTTAGTTGCGATTTTGATGCGGATCACGTATACAGGTGCCTCATCAAGCAGGGCATACTTATAAAAAACTTCAACAGCCCTGGATTGATGAAGAATTGTATGAGGGTCACCGTAGGGACTCCTGAAGAAAATGAGGCGTTTATTCGTACAATTCAAAGCTTGATGTCGGAAATGTAATGTAAGGAGCGTGGTTTAAAACCGGCAACGAAAAGGGTGGTTTACGGCACTGGTCAAATGATTCAGGCCGTACTGCCCTTTTTTTATTTTGATCGTATGCTGGGAATCCATTGTTATGGAGCAAGAAAGGAAGGAGCATATTGGAAGTAAAGGTTATTGACAATGATGTCGAGAAGGCACTGAAGATTCTGAAGAATAAACTGTCGAAAAGTGGCCTATTCAAGGAATTGAAACTTCGCAGGGCATACGAGAAGCCATCGGTCAAGAGGAAGAGAAAAGCGATTGAAGCCCGCCGAAGATTTGCGAAAGTCCAACGACGGCGCCAGGCCTGATTGACTGCACCAGCGTGATCCCGCGGAAGTATTTGACGGCTGCCAAGGCCAAAAACAATCCGGGAACATGATGCGCAAGTTCTGTGGGGATGAGGAGCCATGCCATATGAGAGAGAAGCAGTACCTCATTGATGCAATGAGCATGGAGGAATCGTGGCGTGTTTTCCGCATTATGGCAGAGTTTGTGGATGGTATCGAAACCCTTTCGCAAATCAATAATGCCGTGACCATCTTCGGCTCTGCCCGCTCGCAACCGGATGATCCATACTATCAGAAGGCCGAACACCTCGCCGGTCGTCTGGCCGAAAATGGCTTTGCAGTCATCACGGGAGGCGGACCCGGGATTATGGAAGCGGCCAATAAAGGGGCAGCCGAATGCCGGGGCACATCCGTCGGCATGAATATCCATCTCCCCTTGGAACAGAAGCCCAATCCATTCGCGAATGTCAGTCTTGGTTTCAAATATTTTTTTATCCGAAAAGTGATGTTCGTCAAGTATGCCGTGGCCTACATCATCTTTCCCGGGGGGTTTGGCACGATGGACGAACTCTTCGAAGCCCTCACCTTGATCCAGACGAAGCGGATTCGCAGCTTCCCCGTCATACTCATCGGCAGTTCCTACTGGAAGGGCCTCATCGATTGGATCCGCGAGGTCATGCTTCGCGAGGAGAAAATCTTTCCCGTGGATCTGGAACTCATCCAGATCATGGATGAACCGGATGAGGTCGTTAAGCATCTGCTCAAATATGTTGTCGTCTAACAATTAATCCATGGCCACAAAAAGCGTTCAGCGTTTTCTGGATAAGAGCCTCGAGGGGGTGCTCGAAGAGCTCAGGCAGGGGCATGCAGCAAGCTGCTATCTCCTCTATGGGGAAGAGGAGTATCTCCTGAACTATGCCTTGGACCGCATCCTCGAAGCATTGCTACCGTCCGCGGACCGGGACCTAAACCTTTTCACCGTGGAAGGAGACAAGGAAGACATCGCCTTGTTATGCGAAACGTTGATCACCGCGCCCCTTTTCCCGTCCAAAAAAGTTGTGCTGGTTCGTAACACCCGCCTGTTTCAGCCCAGACAGACAACGGCCCGGCAGGCTGTCAGGATTCGTGAGCAGACGGCAAAGGATCCTCTAGAGGCGGCGAGATCATTTCTTGCCCTGATCACCGCGGCGGGTTGGTCCATTGAAGATTTTAAGGATGAAGGCTGGAAAAGAATTCCCGCGGAAGATCTGGGACGGGTTTTCGGAGGCAACACTCAGAAAGAATATGAAGGCTGGCTGCCCGGTCTTGTAGATGTCTGTATCACCCACAAGCTCGCACCCGGCAAGACAGAGGCGGGAGTGGGGACAGAAATGCTGGAAAAGCTCCTGAAGGAAGGGCTTCCCGAACATCATCATTTGATTCTGACCGCGGAGACTATCGATCGGAGGAAAAGCCTTTTCAAGATCATACATGCATCAGGTCGTGTCGTTGAATTTATGCCTGCCAAGGGAACGGAACGCCAGAAACAGGTTATCATGGCAATGGCCGGTCCCATGATGGCGGACCGGAAGAAGATCATTTCTCCTGCCGCATGGCTGGCTCTTGAACGAAAAACGGGGCTAGAACTGCGTCCCGCTATGGCCGCCATCGAGAAGCTTATCGCCTATACCGGGGATCGTCAGAGCATCGAAGCGAACGATATCGATGAGGTTGTCGGAAAAACCAAGGAGGATCGCCTTTTTGATTTGACGGCGGCGATCGCGTCTAAGGACCTTGAAGCCTCGCTGCGAACCATGCGGGATCTATTCGGTCAGGGAGAGCAGGCGTTGCTGATTCTGGCAATGATAGGACGCGAGATCCGTTTTCTCCTGCATGCCCATATCCTTCACCGCACCAAAATCCTTGGCAAGTGGCGGGCAAACATGGATTTTGGAACATTTCAGAACACTGTCTACCCTAAAATAAGAGAACTGGCCGATGCAGCGGGCAACGGGACCAGTAGCCTGATCGGCCAGCATCCATTCGTCATTTTTCAGGTTCTTAAGGATGCAAAGGCTTTTGGCTTTGAAAGTTTGGTCGGGCATCTCGATAGGCTGGTCGAAGTCGACCTTGCCATCAAGACGACTGCACAAGACCCCGTAATCCTTCTGGAGCAATTCCTCATCAGGGTTTGCTCATAGTTTTCTTATTCTGGAATAGGACAGCCGCTCCTTCTTCGAGGGGCGCCGTGACGGCCCTTTCTGCTTTCCCCGCCGTGAGGTCCCATCATTCACATCTTTTTCCTCATTGCCATTCTTGGGACATAAAGCATCCGTTTTCTCGAGCAGGTCTGAAAAGATGTGCGAAGGCACGGCCGAAACTCCCCGGCGGCTCACAAAATCCGCGATGGAGCGGTCAGATGTGACGACAACAAGCTCTACACCAGTTTTTTCTGCTAGTCGCTTGATCAAATCATCGGCCTTTTCTCCCAGGCGGGAATAAATGACATCCACGCCGCCCATTCTTTCCCTGTTTTCGGCTGGCGAACCGCCCTGCCATCCGTCAAAGACAACGGTAATGCGGTGCCCTTTTTGCTGGCTATAAAGGGCGGCACGCCGGATCAGGGCATTGCGCCCCTGCTCCAGACCGCCCTTTCTCTCGATCGCGCGCAGGCTGTCGCACTGCCGAATCAGGTTATAGCCGTCAATGATGATATGCATGGACTGATGAATAAAAAGCTATTTTGCAGACTTATTTTTTGTTCATTGTCAGCCGTGTATGAATGTGATATGGGGCACAATCATATGTGTACAGAGCCTTTTTATATGAGAAAGGTCTTCTTGTAAACCGCAATTACGTAACGAAATCAAAAATCAAGCTGGGAGGGGTCTTGCCATGGAAATCAAGAAAATTTGTGTGTTAGGAGCCGGACTCATGGGCAACGGGATTGCCCAGGTCTGTGCCCAGGCCGGCTATGCCGTATCAATGCGTGACATTGAACAGCGTTTCATCGATGGCGGGATGAATGCCATCCGTAAAAACCTTGCTAGGGATGTGGAGAAGGCCAAGAAGACAAAGGCCGAGATGGATGCAATTCTGGGGCGGATTCATCCCACGCTTGATATTCAGGAAGCTGCTGCGGGCGCTGATGCCGTAGTGGAAGTGGTCATCGAGGTCATGGAGGTCAAGAAGCAGGTTTATGCCGAGCTGGAGACGATTGTGCCACCGCACTGCCTTTTCTTCACCAATACATCCGGTCTCAGCATCACCGAGATGGCGGCAGTGACGAAGCGTCCCGATAAGTTCATTGGCACCCACTTTTTCAACCCTGTCCCGGTCATGCGCCTGCTGGAGATCATCAAGGGCTATGAAACCTCTGAAGAGACACTGGCAATTGCAAAAGCGTGGGGGAAAAAGATCGGGAAGGAAGTCATTGTTGTCAAGGAAGCCCCCGCTTTCGTAGTCAACCGTATCCTGTGCAGCATGATCAACGAGGCATTCTTCGTGCTGGGGGAGGAGTTGGCGACGGCGGAGGATATTGACAAGGGGATGGTTTTCGGGTGCAACCACCCCATCGGACCCCTGGCACTTGCCGATCTCATTGGCAATGAAACCCTTCTGCGCGTCATCGAAGGGCTCCACAGGGAGCTGGGAGACAAGTACCGCCCCGCCCCGCTGCTGAAGCAGATCGTCCGTGCCGGACGTTACGGGCGCAAGACCGGCAAGGGCGTGTACGAATATAAATAAACCTGTTACCGGAAGGAGATGAATCATGGATTTTGAATTGACTGAAGAACTGAAGATGTTGAAGGAGATGGCCTATAAATTCGCCAAAACGGAATTCTCGGCTATGTCAAAAGAATGCGACGAGCACGAAAAGTATACACCGGAGATCCGCAAAAAGGCCGCGGAAAACGGTCTCGTGGGCGCATGGGTCCCTGAGGAATACGGCGGATCCGGTGCCGGTATCCTTGGCAATGCCATCATCACCGAGGAGCTCTCCAAGGTGGATATGGGCATCGGCCTGAATATTACCGCAGCCGGTTTTGGCAGTGAATCAATCCTGCAATACGGGTCGGAGGAGCAGAAACATACATACCTGTCCAAGGTGTGCTGCGGAGAGTGGGTCAGTGCCGGCGCCTATACAGAACCTAACGCCGGGACCGATGTGGCGGGTTATAAAACGCGAGCGGTTAAAGACGGTGATCAATTCGTGATCAACGGCAACAAGATGTTCATAACAAACGGAACGGCATGCAATTTCATGGTCACCCAGTGCATCACGAATCCGGATCAGAAGAAGCACAACAGCTTCAGCCTCATCATTATCCCGGCGGATGCCCCCGGTGTGACGCGCAACAAGATCCACGGCAAGCTCGGCATCCGCGCCAGTGACACTGCGGAGATTGCTTTGGAGGACGTCAAGGTGCCCCAGGCCAATCTCGTTGGCAAAGAGGGCAGGGGATTCTATCAGTTGATGCACTTCTTCGATACAACAAGGGTCATGGTGTCCGGCCAAGCATTGGGCCTTTCAGAGGCGTGCCTGGAAACCAGCATCAAATATGTCAAGGAAAGAACAGCCTTTGGCGTCCCCCTTGGATCCTACCAGCTTACCCAGATGAAACTCACCGAGATGGCGATTCGGATTGAAGCCTTGAGGGGCTTGGTGTACAAATCGGCCTGGCTGATCGATGTTGGCCGGCCTGATTACACGCTGGCAGCCATGGCGAAATTCTTTGGCGGTCAAACAGCCGTATTCTGCGCTAATTACGCCGTGGAGTTGCATGGCGGTTACGGGTATATCGATGAGTATGATGTTCAGAAATGGTACCGTGATGCAAAGATTCTGGAGCTGTACGAGGGAACGAAGGAAGCGGAGATCATGACGATTGGTAGGGTTCTGCAAACCAAGTAGAGACAGTGTCGCCTTGCAAAAAAACTCCATATGCTGTGATGTGCCTTGCCCCTCGCCAATGCAACGGATGTAGAGGAGCACCTCATGCCTTGGGACTTGCACGCCCTGCATAGGGAGTTTTTTTGTCAGTGCTGTCTGCGCCGAAATTTCGTTGTGCTTTTTTGCTGTCTTGCAACCGTAGCTGGATCCAGGATGGCTTTTTTCATCGCCCTGATGGTCTTTGCGTAATTGTTGCTGCCGAATATAGTCGCACCCGCCACGAATATGTTGGTGCCCGCTGCGGCTATTTCCCTGATGTTCTGAATGGTAACGCCGCCATCCACTTCAATCAGCGGTGGGCAGGGCAGGCTGTCAATGAGTTCGCGGGCCTGCCGGATCCGGCCAAGACTCGCCGGGATAAATGTCTGGCCGCCGAACCCTGGGTTGACGCTCATGATGAGCAGCAGATCTATATCGCCGAGGATCGGTTCTACTAGTGAAAGGGGTGTCGCGGGATTGAGGGAAGCGCCCGCTTTGATGCCGCGCTCTCTGATCCGGTTTACGACTCGGTGGAGATGATGGGTGGCTTCCACATGGACGGTGATTACATCACTGCCTGCATCGGCAAATGCGTTAATGTAGCGCTCCGGCCGTTCGATCATCAAATGGACATCAAAGGGCAGACCGGTTACGCCGCGCAGGGCATGGACCACGCCGGGTCCGATGGTGATATTGGGCACGAAATGGCCGTCCATGACATCTATGTGGATCCAATCCGCTCCAGCCTTTTCGACGGAAATGATTTCCTCGGCAAGCCTGCCGAAGTCTGCGGAAAGGATGGAGGGGGCCACAAGTTTCATGGAAAAACCCTACACCATCCATGAAGTTGTGTCAATGCGATGCCGGCCAAGCGGTACCGATTCACTCCCAAAAATCTCAGATGGAACAGCTTTCCAAAACAGTTCCCCTGAACGCCATTCGGGGCATAAACATTGTCCGACGAATCGCTTGTCCTTGGGTTCAAAATTCCCATCAAGTCTACGTAATGTCCCGTCCTGAAAAGCTGTTCGGATAGATCTTGAATCAATCTCAGGATGACAAAGTTATGAAGGGGGGGGGGTGTGCAAGGCGATATAAGGACTTTTTTCGAAGCCATCATTAGCGCTTGACACGGTTTGTGGATCAAGCCATGATCCTCACACTTCTGAAATAATTCCCAATGGAAAAAGAGGCATGTATTTCCTGTACAATGTCCTTCTCATGTTGGCGGCTGTCTTCGCTGGACCCTACTATGGCTTTAAAATGCTTTTCGCGGGTAAATATCGGAAGAGCTTGGGGCCGAAGCTTGGAATGATACCAGAGGAAACATATGCGGCCATGCGGGGCAGTCCCAGAATCTGGATTCATGCCGTATCGGTTGGTGAGGTGACGGCAGCTGCTCCAATCCTTTCCTCTATCCGGGAGCAACTTCCCGAGGCGTGCCTTGTGCTGTCCACATCCACGGAAACAGGACAGGATATGGCGCGTCGTCTGGTTAAGGGCGCTACGGCCGTTATCTATTACCCGCTTGATATTCCCTGGACGGTAAGGAAGGTGCTCGACCACATCAAGCCGGACCTTTTCGTTCCGGTTGAGACGGAAATCTGGCCGAATTTTATGCGAGCCTGCAGGGAAATGGGTGTCCGAATCATTTTGGTGAACGGCCGGCTTTCCCCGAGGTCTTTCCATCGCTATGCTGCCACGCGGTTTTTCTGGAAACAGATCATCCGGTGGTTTGATGCAATATGTGTCATTTCCGAAGTCGACGCGCAACGGGCCAGAAAACTGGGCATGCCGCAGGATAGGATTCATGTTTTCGGCAATGCCAAGTATGATGGCTTGGCTTCCCAGGCCCGACCCGCTCTGCAGGATGAGATGGCATCGAGGCTTCCTATCAGACCGGGGGAGCCTGTTCTTGTGGCAGGCAGCACGCATGAGGGAGAGGAGAAGCTGGTCCTGCATGTTTACCGCAAACTTCTGAAGCGCGAGCCGCTCTTTAAATTGATTCTTGTTCCCCGGCATATCGAACGTTCACAGTCGGTTCTCCGTATTGTTCGTGAGGAAGGATTCGAAGATTGCGTGACCTTGTCTGAAATAAACGGCGGGCGGGGGTACAATGATGAGCGGATCATCCTGGTTGATGTCATCGGCGAGCTGTTTAAGCTTTACAGCCTTGCCACGGTTGTCTTTTGCGGTGGAAGCCTCGTTCCGAAGGGCGGCCAGAATATCTTGGAACCGGCGGCTTGGGGCAAGGTTGTTTTTTACGGCCCCTCTATGGAAGACTTCTCCCAGGAGAGGGCCATACTCGAAGGTGTAGGCGCCGGCATCATGATCCAAAATGAACAGGGGCTTTACGAGGGAATCATGAGCCTGATCAGAAATCCTGGCGAGATGAGGGATCGTGGACAGAAGGGCCGTGAAGCCGTTGCCGCCAATATGGGGGCATCGGTCCGCTACGCTGAAATGGTCCGCCTGCTGATCAGTCGGCCCGTTTAAGATATTCTTGCCATTTGCCGTCCACCCAGCGCTGGAGCTGGCTTAACTGCTCGATGCTCATCTTCATGAATCGCTTTTGTCGCTCGACGTAGTTAATGACAGGAAGCTTGTTTCCCCTTTCGGCAAGAGTTTTGCTCCTTCCAGTGAACCGAAATTTGCCGTCTTCGATTTCGAACAGTACGACCATTCCCGTCTCGATGGCCAGCCTGGCTATTTTCACCATATCGCGTGGAGCAAAACCCCATCCGGGAGGACAGGGAGCCGTCATCTGGATATAGCGGGTGCCTTTGATTCGCTTGGCCTTAACGATCTTGTCATACAGGTCGATCGGGTAGGCGGGTGATATGGAGGCAACATAGGGCAGGTCGTGTGCCTCCATAATCTTGAACATGTCTTTTTTATGTTGCTGCTTGGTATGGATGGGCGTTGTTGTTGTCAACGCGCCCATCGGTGTGGCGCTGGATCGCTGGGTTCCCGTATTCATATAGCCTTCATTGTCGTAACAAATAAAAATGAAATCGGTGCCCCGCTCTGCTGCCCCACTCAATGCTTGGATGCCGATGTCGTATGTCCCACCGTCACCTGCCATCGCGACCACGGTCGTATCCGGCTTGTTCAGCACATTCAGTGCGGCCACGAGTCCCGATGCCGATGCAGCGGTACTGGCAAAAGTCGTATTCAGGCAGGGCAAGGAGACAGACGTAGTGGGATACAAGCCGTGGAGTACCGTCAGGCAACTGGCCGGGATCGTGAGAATGGTATTTTCCCGAAGAGCCTTGAGAATGTAACGGTACCCGAGGGAAAGACCGCAGGCCTGGCAGGCCCGGTTTCCCGGCAGCATGTATTCCTCTTTATGTATCTTAAATAGATTTTCCGGCATATCTAATCCTTTATGCGTCCACTGGACACTATCTCACAGCCAGCTGCCTTGGCGGCAGTTCAGCCAAGTTGTCTGCTCCCTCTCTCCCTGCGATATGGATTCTAAAGCGGCCTGTGCAGCTTCAACGATTTCGCGCGCCTTTACGTCACGGCCTCCTAGGCCTGCCACGATGTTGTGTATTGATGGCCGTATGTCCGATCCATACAGGGCTGCCTTGATGTCGCTGCATAGTGCCCCTTCGTACCCATAGCTGATGTCTTTTTCCAAGACCAGGACAGTGTGGGCCCCTTTCAAGGCCTCCCGAACTTCTGCCCGGGGGAACGGGCGATAGGATCGGATACCCGCCACACCGGCTTTCAAACCTTGGTTGCGAAGGGTATCCACGGCTGTTGTGGCCTCCGTGGCAATGGATCCCATGGCAGCAAACAAAACTTCTGCATCATCAGCTTGGTATGTCCACAGAAGGCCGCCGTGGTCTCTGCCGAAGGTCCCTGCATAGGCCCGGCTCACTTCATTTATGATATTCCGGGACTCGTCAAGGGCAGCCTGAAGCTTATAGCGGAGCTCCATGTATCCATCGCGGAGATTTCCTTTCGCATCCGGTCTGCGCCATGGAAAGATAACGGGATTAATATTCCGCGGGTTTTCCGGGCAAAGGATGGCACGTGGTTTATAAGGGGGCAGGAACGCATCGACAACATCCGCGTCCGGGATCTCGACGGGCATATTGGTATGGGACAGTACGAATCCATCATAGCAGACCATGATAGGAACGTAGACTTGCTCGGCGATGCGAAACGCCTGGATGAGCGTATCAACAATTTCCTGATTGTCCCGGCAATACAATTGTATCCAGCCGGTGTCCCGTTGCGCGATTGCGTCCTGTTGGTCATTGAAGATGGACCAGGGCGCACCAACACTGCGGTTCACACAGCACATCACGATCGGAAGCCGTGAACCGGCCGCCCAGTGCAACTGCTCGTGCATATATAGCAACCCGTGAGAGCTGGTTGAGGTGAATGCACGCGCGCCTACGCTAGATGCCGAGATGCAGACGGTTAAGGCGGAATGCTCGGACTCCACCCGGATGTATTCGGCCTTGAGTTCACCGCTCTCAATGGATTGAGACAGGGATTCCGTGAGGGATGTCTGGGGTGTGATAGGATAGGCGGAGACTACCTGAACACGGCAGAGTCTTGCACCGATGGCGGCAGCCTGGTTGCCTGTCAGAATTTCAACATGGCTCATGCGCATCTCCCTCCGGGATCATTGTAATCGCCTTGGCCGGACATTCTTCCGCACAGATACCGCAGCCCTTGCAATAGGTTAGGTCAATCTCCACCGGAATGCCCGCCTTCACAACGCCATCGGGGCAGTACAGCCAGCACAGGTAGCAGGCGGCACGTTTCTTGACGGACGGTATGCACTTGCCATGGTCGATAACAGGGCGCATGTCGCGCCAGTCACCCGTCTTCCCGGCTTCGCCAATGGCTGGTTCGCACATGGCGGATATATTGTCATCTTGATCTTTCATAGATGCTCCTTCCGGATGGGTCCAGCCGGTGACAGTCAGTTGAGCTTGCACGTTGCTTCGAATGCCGCCCGGAGTGCAGCGATGTTGTTGGTGGCCGCCAACCCGGACATTTTCCACTTCAGCCCCTTTTCCAGGGACTCAATCGTGATCAGATCGGTAGCGGCTGCGAAAGCACCGAGAAGCGGTGTGTTGACCATCGGCGAACCTTCCTTGATCAGATGGTGCTTCAATGCAATCGATACGGCATCAACGGTAGCAACCCTCAGCCCATTTTTCATGCCTGTTATGCCAGGTTTCCCGGCCGCGTTGATGATGATGATCCCGTGATCCTTGACGGAGCCCACAATGTTGACGACGGTCAATAGCGAAGGATCAAGGACAACCGCCACGTCGGCCAGCTCGATCTGGGCAAATGTTCGGATTGGTTCCCGGGAAATCTTTGTGGAGGCCGTTAGGGGCGCTCCGCGCCTTTCAGGACCGAATGTGGGAGCAGATGTCACGCCCTTGAAGCCCTGAAGGTAAGCCGATTCGGCAAGAATTTGCGATGCAACGACTACACCCTGACCTCCCCGTCCGTGCCAGATAACTTCGTACATAGTGTCGTTCTCCTCATTTTTGAAAGTCATGCGGGAAAGCGATCCCCGTGCCTGATCATGGTCTTATCTATACCTGTGACGCGTTATCCTGAATTCGTTTCTTGGTCTGTTCCAGCGGCGTTGCATGCATGTTTGAAACCCGGAATCAAGTTCAGGGTGACTTCTGCGAAAACCAACCAAGCGTAATAAAACACAGCTTATGATGGCGCTTTATCAACCAAAAAAAAGGCCATGGATGCGCTCACCCATGGCCTTTAGGATTCTATTGTCGTGTTCCTTCTATGAACTCCTAAAAACGACGGGTGGCGGGTATAAGCCCACCAGGAGGAGGGCGAGGCACAATAGGAGAGCCCGCAGGTTGACCGGCTGCGCTAATACCCTCTCTTCCCAACCCCTCGTCGTCATAAAATGAAAATCCTTTCAACCGTTTAGGTTGATCTATCGCAAATGGTTGCCGTTTGTCAATAGAAATTAGTGAGTGCTTGGAACGTTGACGGACTGTCATGCTTCTGCTAAACACAGAAAAAAAGCATGGAGAAGCGCAATGGATCTCGGACTGAAAGACAAAATGGCCCTTGTTGCCGGGGGCAGCCTCGGTTTAGGCAGGGCGGTGGCCCTTGAGTTTGCGCAGGAGGGCGCGCAGGTGGCTATCGGTGCCCTTGACGATGGAAATCTGACGGAAGCGGCCGAGTTGATCCAAAAGGTCACGGGAAGGGAGGTTATTGCCATACCCGTCGATGTATCGGATCCCGTACAGGCGGGAAGTTTCGTTCACAGGGCCCTGGATCGTTTCGGCACCCTGGATATCCTTGTGAATAATGCCGGCGGCCCCCCCTCGGTGCCGTTTCTGGATATTGAGGATGAGCTATGGACTTACGGCTTTCGCCTAAATCTGCTCTCGACGATTGTTATGACCCGCGAGGCCGTGCCGATCATGAAGAAGAAGCGATGGGGCAGGATCATCAACATGACCTCCATTTCTGTGAAGCAACCCATTGATGGCCTGATTCTGTCCAATACGATTCGTGCCGGCGTCATCGGCCTAGCCAAGACCCTTTCCACGGAATTGGCGCCTTACAATATCACGGTCAATAGTGTCTGCCCGGGTTACACCCTGACGGATCGCGTGAGGAGCCTTGCCATGGCGGCAGCAGAAAAGGAGGGGACGACGCCGGAAGCCGTGATCAAGCGTTGGGAGGCTTCCATTCCCATGGGGCGACTTGGCACTCCGGAAGAGTTTGCAGCCCTGGTGGCGTTTCTAGCATCGGAACGGAGCGGCTACATCACAGGTGCGGCGATCCAGATCGACGGGGGCTGGTATCGGGGTATTATGTGAAATAAAACCTTTTGCCATAAATTACTGGATGTATGATTCAAGCTTTTCGAGAAGACCGGGAAGCGTTGCGGGCTGAAGAGCTGAAATGGCAACGGCATTGTAACGCTGGCACAGTGTGACTAGGAGATCGCTGTCCGGGAATCGGTCAATCTTGTTGAATACGCGAAGCAGCGGTTTTTTGTCCATGTTCAGATCCTGCAAGATTTTTTCCACGGCTTCCATCTGCATTTCGAAATGGGGACCGCTGATGTCAATCAAATGAAGCAGGATGTCGGCTTCCTTGAGCTCGTCTAGTGTTGCGCGGAAGGCGGTGAACAGATCGGGCGGCAGGTCCCGGATGAACCCTACCGTGTCGGTGATGATGGCCTCGCGGTCTTTCGGAAATCTGAGGCGCGAGCTTTTCGGATCAAGTGTGGCAAACAGGAGGTCTTCCGTGAAAGCGGTACCTTTTGTGAGCACATTGAGAAGCGTGGATTTGCCGGCATTGGTATAGCCGACGATGGAGATAATAGGCAGCCCGGCCTTGCCACGCTTGGCACGCCGCTGATCCCTTGCCTGTGCTACGGCTTGAATCTCCTTTTCCAGGCGGTGAATACGTTCGCGAATCCGTCTCCGGTCCATTTCCAGTTTTGTTTCGCCTGGCCCCCTTGCCCCGATTCCGCCCGTAATTCTTGACAGGGCTGGGTTCTTGCCAACAAGCCGCGGGAGCAGATATTTAAGCTGGGCAAGCTCCACTTGGAGCTTGCCCTCTCTGCTGTGTGCTCGACGGGCAAAAATATCGAGGATAACTTGTGTCCTATCGACAACCCTCATTTCCATCACGTCACTGATTGAACGGACTTGAGCCGGCGAGAGCTCATGATCAAAGATAAGGAGGTTGGCATCCATTTGAAGCGCCTTGATGGCCAGCTCCGGCAGTTTTCCTTTGCCCAAGACGTACTTGGGATCTATTTGGAGGCGATGCTGCACAACGGCATCGAAGACCGCCACACCACACGTTCTGGCAAGTTCACGCAACTCATCGAGTGAGGCCTCACCATCGACCCGGGAATTGGTCTCCGTGCGAACAAGGATTGCACGGTCCAGCGCTCCGACCTTGCGCGTTTTCTGCTTACCCGCAAATTCCCCTTCGAGAGCCTGGATAAAAGCCAGAAAGTCCAGGTCCATTTCAGAAGGACGCTGCGGAGGGAGTTTCAGCCAGTACTGTCCGTCGGGATTTTCGGGAACAAGATGGGCGGTGTAGGCCAGGGCGGGCAACCCATTTTCATCCGTTGCAATCGCACAAACAAGGTCCAGCTTAAGCAAAGCCAGATCCATGAGGTCATCGGTAGACAGATCCTCCCCGGATAAATGGGTGTGGATGAGCCGTAGCCCACGAAACCGGGTTGATGCCGCGGGAAAGGCGTCAAGGCTGGGAATCAGGATACCCCGGTACGAGCCCACGATCACATAGACAACTTCACCGCGCCGGCTGACCAGCAGGCCTACCTGCCTATTGATGTCATGGGAAATTTCGGTCAGCTGACGGGCTATGTCATGCGTAACCACCCGCTCCGGAGGTATACGCCTCCGATAAAGCTGCCCGATGCGTTTGATCTGACCGGGTCCGAGGCCTGTAAGATTGCCGTGTATCCTTTCGATGATTTGTCCTATTTGAACTTATAGGGATTGACCCTTTTTTCCATATCGTCGAGAAACGATGACCACAGGTTCGTTCGGATCTGGCTGATGAGTTTTCTTGGGTTTTTCCCCTTGCATTCCGGGCAGCAAAGATCGTCCGGGGTCTCGGTTATTTTTAGAATCGCCTCGAATACCTTGCCGCAGGTGCGGCACTCAAAATCATACAGGGGCATGGTTCATCCTTAACACGATGATGAATTATTTTCCATCTTTCGTATTTAAGTTGAACTCCTTGGGTTGAGCAGTCCGCAATGCTGATGGATCTTGAGCAGGAAGTAGTGGACGTCTTTAAAGCCGTATGCCATGCGGGAAAGCCGCTTGATCT